>Ga0180301_10000817_pt1 | contig 24331 bp, 19 predicted proteins | sample GuaBasSediGuay16_FD_121797 | JGI IMG/M metagenome (GOLD analysis project Ga0180301, IMG submission 121797) | Subseafloor sediment microbial communities from Guaymas Basin, Gulf of California, Mexico - Guay16, Core 4569-2, 12-15 cm | ecosystem: Environmental > Aquatic > Marine > Hydrothermal...
CGGATAAAAGACAGGCAGGCAAGATAAAGTATTTGAATTTTTTGATGCAAATCTTAATTTCTCTGCGGAAAATGAAAAAGCTGAAGAAAATGAGAAAAATAGCAGCTCCCAGGTAGCGGTAAAAATTCTGGGCCTGAGGTGGAAAATAATAATCCAGATACTTAATTATAATAGGAGGAAAACTCCACACCAGAAGCAAGACTGCAAGAGCCCCGTTAACCCCCTTTTTCTGATTAAGCATAGGATTAAATTATATTTACAATCCGTACCGGGTCAAATGGTGGTTCTGGAAATTTGGGATTTGACAAAATTTTACTTTGAGGGTATAATAAAACAGAACTTTGTTCTATATTATCGAACAATGAAGTCCATCAGGAAAGCTATAAAAATACTGGAAATTCTCTCTCAAAACGAGGAGGGGGTGAGAGTAACCCAGCTAAGTAGAAGTATGAACCTTCCAAAAAGTAGTATCCATCAAATACTTTCCACTCTTAAAGAAGCAAGATTCGTAGAACAAGACTCTGAAAGCAAAAGATATCGTTTAGGACTTAGAATATTTGAGCTGGGCAATATTTTCCAATCTCAGCTTGAAATCAGAAAAATTGCTCATCCTTACCTTTATAATCTCAGTAAAAAGATAAATGAAACCGCTTATCTTGTTCTTTTGGAAGACGACACAATAGTGTATGTAGACTGTGTGGAATCAACGGCAAGGCTTCGTGCACACCCTATTTTCGGGATAAAAGTTCCCCTTCATTGTACAAGTTTGGGTAAAGCTATTATGGCTTTTTTGCCAGAGGAAAAAATTGACGAGATAATAAGTAAAGGGCTTGAGCGATTCACTAAAAACACAATTACTGACCCCGGGAAGTTAAAAGAAGAGCTTAAAAAGATAAAAAATAAAGGATACGCTATTGACAACATGGAGCATGAGGAAGGTATCAAATGTGTGGGAGCACCTATAAGAAATCACAGGGGCGAGGTTTTTGCAGCTATTAGTCTCTCAGGTCCCTCTCAAAGATTTACTCCTGAGAGGATCAGAGAGATGGCACCTCTTGTTATGCAGGCGGCCAACGAGATTTCGTTCAAGCTTGGGTACAGAGATCCCGGTGAAATTAAGGAGAGGAGGTGATTGTAGAAATTTTACATTTTGACCAAAGTTTGAGCAAAAATTTGTAAGGAGGGTTAAAAATGTTTCCTGGTAAAAAAAAGCTATTAATAGCAGGCTTATTGTTAGTTATTTGTTTTTTAAGTGGCTCAACTTTTGCCGGAGAAAAAACCTATACTCTTCGTTTTAATACGGTAGGAGCTCCCAAACAGCCAGTTACTCTTGCTATGTATAAATTTGCTGAGATAGTAGAGAAGTTAAGCGGCGGTAAAATAACAGTTAAAGTTTTTCATTCCGGTCAATTAGGAAATCAGAAAACTGGCCCCTTATCTGTTGCAAGAGGTTCTTTAGAAATGGCCGTCTGTAGTCCTTCATGGATGGCGGATCTTTTTGACTATCCAGAGGTAGGTGTGCTTGAGGCTGCTTATCTATATAGAGATTTAGATCATGCTTATATGATATTAAATGGTCCTGTGGGTAAAAAATTCTGGGATCATCTGGCCAAAAATGCAGGAATCAGGGTTTTGGATTCCTGGCTTCTTGGGACCCGTGAGCTTAATTTAACCAAAAAGACCGGTCCAGTTCGTCGTCCTGAAGATTTAAAAGGTATTAAACTTAGAATGCCCAATGTTGAGGCCTGGCTGGATGTTGGAAGGGCCCTGGGAGCAAATCCTACTCCTCTGGGATTTGGAGAAGTTTATATGGCTCTTAAAACGGGGACCATAGATGGTCAGGATAATCCTCTTCCAACTGATGAAGCAGCCAAATTTTATGAGGTTACTCACTATATTGTACTTACTGATCATATAATTGGTTTCGTTCAGCCCATAATAAATGAGAAGTTATGGCAGGATATGCCAGAAAAATACCGAATGTGGATTGAGAAAGCTATCACGGCAGCCAGATTTTATTGCGACAGTCTGGTACTCGAGCAGGAGGCAACTTTGCTTGCTAAGTTTGAAAAAGAATATGGAATGGAAATAATTATCCCCGACAAAGAAGCTTTTCGAGAACATGCAAGGAAGTTTTACAGCCAACCTAAATTTGAGAAGAAGTGGGGAAAGGGAATGTACGAGAAAATACAATCGATGTATATTGGTGAGTAAACTAAGATCCCTGAGAGAATAAGATCTTTTTATTCTCTCAGGGCTTTGTATCGATTATTCTTGTAAATTTTGCATATATGAGAAGAATAATCAGAAAGATAATAGATTTTCTGGAGATTCACCTTCCTGTCTTTATAATTTTGGTTCTAATTTTTTCTGTAGTGATTCAAGTCTTTGCAAGATATCTTTTGAACCTTCCCTTACCTCGCGTATTCGAAATCTCTATATACAGTTTTGTGTGGGCTATTTATTTAGGGGGAGCTCTTGCCAAGCGTTATAGAATGCATATGCGTTTTAATATTATTTACAGGAAACTCCCTCGCAAGGCACAACTTATCAGTGATATAATTTTTGAAATTATTACAAGCGTAATCCTTGTAATAATTCTTGTCCCCAGTGTTCAGTACACTTTATGTAATTATAAGATAAAGTCTTCAGCTTTACGTATACCCTGGACTTATTTACTTTTGTGTTTCCCTATTTTTATTTCTCTTGTTTTAATTCACAATGTTTTTTGGATTTATGTTTACATACAGGAACTTAAAGGAAACAAGATTCCTTTAAAAGAGGAGACTCTGCCATGGGAGTGATTGTCTGGCTAATTGCTTTTGTTGCATTTTTTGCTATGGGATATCCGGTTGCTTTTGGTATGTTTATAAGCTCAACCATTTATTTACTTATTTCTGGATTAGATCTCTCCATTTTAATGGATGAGATGGTGATAAAATTTGAAAACATGTTTGTTCTTCTCGCCGTTCCACTTTTTATTTTTACTGCCAAAGTGATGAATGCGGGTAAAATAACCGATCGAGTCTTTGATTTTGCTAAAACTATAATCGGTCCTCTTAAAGGTGGACTGGGCCATGTAAATATTGTGGCAAGTATTATATTTGCCGGGATGACCGGGTCGGAAATAGCTGATGTTGCTGGTATTGGAGCCATTGAAATTAAAGCGATGAAAGATGCAGGTTATGATGGACCTTTCAGCTGCGCTGTTACCTGTGCTTCAGCCACAATAGGGCCCATTATTCCTCCCAGTATCCCTATGGTGCTTTATTCTATGCTTTCGGGTGCATCCTTAGGTTATCTTTTTTTAGGGGGATTCATTCCAGGTTTAATTCTCGGTGGAGTCCTGATGATATTAGTTTATATTCTTTCAGTTAAAAGGAACTATCCCTCTGGAGAAAAAGTAAGCTTTAGAGATTTTATAAGGAGTTTTGGTAAGTCTTTTTTTGCTTTGATGGCTCCTGTTATTCTTTTAGGGGGAATATATGGGGGTATTTTTACTGCTACCGAAGCAGCTGGTATAGTGAGTGTGTACGCATTAATACTCTGTCTTATTGTTTATCGAACGATTGGATTAAAGGCCTTATATAAAATTCTTGTAGATACAGCAGTAACCACGGGTTATGTGAGCATCCTAGTACCTGCATCTTTTATATTTGGGTATGTGGTGGCAAGAGAAGAAATTCCGGCAGTTGTTACCAGTACTTTTATAAATCTTGGATTAATGGCTAATAAATGGACGGTTCTTCTCGCTCTTAATGGTCTGTTTCTGATTCTCGGTTGCTTCATAAGTGTTTCTCCTATCTTACTGATAATTGTTCCTATTGTTTTGCCTCTGGTTGAGGCGGCTGGAATTGACCTTGTGCATTTTGGAGTAGTAGCAGTTTTTAATCTTATGATTGCTCTGGATACACCTCCTTACGGTCCTACTTTATTTATTACAAGTGCAATGAGTAAGACACCTCTTCCTGATGTGATGAAAGAAATGCTGATATTTATAGCTTTTGAAATAATAGCCCTCATGATTGTTACTTTTATACCCGAAACTGTACTCTGGCTTCCACGCTTGGCGGGATACCAGGGTTGATCACTAAAATGGAGAAAATATGTGGAAGAAAAAGAGACCCTCAGATTACAGGGAGTGGCGGTAGTAGCAATTACTCCTTTCAGCTCCAATTTTAAGGTGGAGGAAAAAGAACTCAGGCTTCATACCCGTTTTTTAATAAAAAGTGGTATCAGTATTCTTATCTCTGGAGCTTCTGTAGGAGAGTGCTATGCACTTACAGTGGAGGAAAGGAAAAGAATAATGGATATAGTCGCGGATGAGGCTTCTCCTTTTCCATTTGTTGTTTGTGTGAATCATACCGACGAAAGGGTCATCTTTGAGTTAAGTGATTATGCTTCAAAGGTGGGGGCTTACGGAATAATGATTATGCCTCCTTATTATAGAAAGCTTTCAGATAGAGAAGTTTTTAACTTTTATAGAAAAATTTCTGAGAAAATCGACACTTATATTTTTCTATATAACCATCCTTTATTTAGCAAGGTAGACATGTCTGTAGAGTTACTTTCTTCTCTTGCTGATATGAAGAATGTTATTGCGCTTAAAGAATGCACTTTTGATCTCCCTAAGTTTGAAAGAGTAATGCGGATTTTAAGCAAAAAGATTTCTGTTTTTAATGGACAGGGTGAGAGAATGGAGCCTTATGCACACCTCATGGGAGCTCATGGTTTTATTTCAGCTATTTCAAATTTTCTACCCAGGGTTTCTCTTAAACTATACGAGGCCTCCGTTAAGAGTGACTTTAAAACCGCTCAGAAAATTCATGATCTTTTAATGCCTCTTTTTGACTTTATGTGCAGTCCAAAAAGACAGATCTTAAGTGTTATTAAAGAGGCTGTAAACATAGTGGGTTTCAAAGCAGGAAAGCCCCGGCCTCCTCTTGAACCCTTAACCAGAGATGAAAAAGATATGTTAGCTAAGCTTATTAAACAAATCGATACAAAAATAGATAAAGGAGGATTATGAAATTGGTGAGCTGGGAAGGTGTGTTTGTTGCTATGGTAACGCCCATGAAAAAAGGTGGAAAAGAGCTGGATCTTGAAGCTATGCGTTCTTACTGTGATTTTATCCTTGATAAGGGAGTGCAGGGCATATTCGTTGGAGGGACAACTGGTGAAGGACCACTTTTGTCTATGGACGAAAGAAAAAAACTCGCAGAAGTTGTGGTTGATCAGGTTAAAGGAAAAACTTTAATTATTATTCAAACAGGATGTATTACCACTCTTGAAACCATTGAACTTACACTGCATGCTAAAAAGATTGGAGCGGATGCGGCAGGTGTATTGCTTCCCTATTTTTATAATTTAGATGAGGAAGCCATATTTGAACATTTTGTCAGGATAGCTGATGCTGTTCCAGAACTGCCTCTTTTTTTGTATAATATTCCCCAGTGTACCTGCAACAATTTGAGTTGTGGATTATTTGAAAGACTCCTTAATAAAATAGAAACTATTGTGGGAGTAAAAACGAGTAATCCGGATATTTTTCAAATTCAAGAATTTGTGCATATTTCTCAGGGGAGATGTTCCGTATTTCTGGGACATGATGGTTTGCTTCTTGCCGGATTATCAGCCGGAGCTAAGGGGATAGTTTCTGGGAATGCTTCCTGTTTTCCTGAACCTTTTGTAGAAATCTATCAAGGTTTCAAGCGAGGAGATCTTGAGAAGACTCGAAAAAGTCAACTATTTATCGATAAACTGAGGAATGCTCTGGGAAATGGAAGTCAAATTGCTTCCTTTAAAAGGGCTCTTGATTTCAGAGGTGTAAAGGTTGGTAATGTCAGGTCTCCTAATAGAGAGCTTTCTCAACAAGAAGTATTGAAATTAAGAGACTCGTTAAGTAAATTGGGACTTATATAGGATATCCTCAATTTTGACTGTTTTTTGACAAACAAAGATGGTTTGATATACTTTCCCAAAAATATTACCGTAATAATGAAAACAAAGTTTGTAAGCATCTTTTTTTTGACAGTCTTTATTATTTTTATATTACCCTTCCTCGTTTTAGCTCACCTTTTTCAGGTTGGGGAGAAGTTAACCTACAATCTCAAATTAATTGGTCTTCCTGTAGGAACTCAAATACTTCAAATTAAAGAGGTTCTACACAAAGATGAGGATCACTTGTACCTTCTTACTTCTGAAGTAACAGGGTCTGATCTTTTATCTATGGTATACCACCTTGAGGATCGAATTGAAAGTTATGTTAGAGTGGACACTTTATATCCACAACTGGTAAGGATGGATCTTAAAGAGGGTTCTTTAGAGAAAAAACTGGAGATTAAAATAGATTGGGAAAAGGAAAGAAAAGCCGTTATCTGGGATAAAAATCAAAATAAAAAATGGACACACACGCTTTCCGCTCCTCCACTTGACCTTCTTAGTTTAATTTACTGGATCAGAGCTCAAGATTTACATGTAGGACGCGATTTTGAAGTTTTGTTAGTTGATTCCACAGCTAACTTTAAGAAAATTCGATTTATAGTCTCTTCGGTGGAAAAAGTCTACACTTACCGGGGTGTTTATCCCGCCTTTGTGGTGGAAGAGACAGAAATTTCCAACGGTGTAAAGGTATGGTTTTCTCTTGATAAAGCCCATGTTCCCTTACAAATTCAGGTAACCACCCCTCTTGGATTTCTGGTAGCTATTCTTAAAGAGGTAGATTAAAAAAGTTTGAGTTTTAATCCTAAGGATAATTTATCCTCGGGAAATTCATAGTCCTGGGTGAAGAAATACTGGTTATTGCTTTCCATCTGTAGAAAAACTTCCCAATTTTTCTGTTGATAAGTGAGTTTCAGCCTTATACGCGAGGCTCTGGGCAGGGTGTCCCTGGAGGAGAAGGTAAAATACCTTTTCCCCAGGATTTCCTGCTGGGTTTCCACTATCCAGTTTCCTCCTTTTATTTTCAGGATTATATTGGCTGAATCTTTTGGTTGATGGGGAACAGCCTCATAGGATCTATTCTCACTTTTTACCGTTTTCCAGGTGTAAGAAGGTTCAAGGGTAACCGCAGGAAGAATTTGCCAGTTGCACTTGATTGTCCATCCCTGTCGAGATAATTTCATTATTGATGGCTCAAGATGAGGGTAGGGAGTGTCCTCATAAACCCAGATTACATCTTTTCCCTGCTGGAAAAATCCTATAAGCGAGAGATCTAATTGAGGAAGGTTCTTATAGTGTAGGCCCAGACTGTAGTTGATAATATCTACCGCGCCAATTTCCGGATCAATCTGGGAATAAGCCTGTGAAAGGTAAGTATCAGAAAACCCGGGTAGATGAAAGTCTTTTTCTACCTCAAAGGTAATTCCAAAAAGTTCTTTCTTATCGTGCCAGTCTAACTTTATAGATCCTACCCCCTGGGCTTTTTTTTCATCTTTAACTCCCTTTACCCCCAATGCAAAATCTAAAAGCAGATTTTTACCCAGAGAAAAAGGGTGAGATGAAAGAGCCTGGATAAGAATTTGATACTTGTTTCTCATCAGCAGGGCTTCTTCACCTTTTCTAAGGCTATTCCAGTTAGCTTTCCCCTGAACAGTAACGGGAAATTTTTCTGAATAAAAAGCAAGGTTAGCTCCATAGAAAAGATCATCCCAGCTTTCTTCCACTACACCTGTATCTTCACGATTGGTTTTTTCACCCCAGATGTTCCAGTTCCAGTGATTAAATAGTCCCACCTGTCCAAAACTAAGGGAAATCTGGCTATCAATTCTCTCTCCCACTCTGTCAGCTACCGGTGGCAACTCCAGTTTATTTCTTTTTCCCTGAAGGGTAAAAAAACTCTCATTTAGGGCAGGTTCGCCAAGAGAAATTCCTCCCTGTAGAAGATCTTCCTCTCGGCTAAGGTCTACACTACCATAAGTCACCCATCGGGGAAAACTTTTTCTTTCCAGATTTAAAAGATATCTCCTTTTTTCCTTTTCCCTTCCGTAGTTTAATTCGTAGTTAAAAGTACGGTGGTCCCCTATCCCCAGAAGAAAGTGCAGATAAGGATAATCAGTTTTCTTTATTTGCTCCAGGTAATAGACCCGAGGTACAGATGGAATCTCAAGAGGAGCACTTTTGATTTTCTTTTCAGTTTGAGCTAATGCAGGAGATATTTCCAGGCTAACAGTTTTTTTCTCCAGAGCTAAAAGAGGAGCCTGAGGGAGGTATTTTCTTTTGGGTGAAACAGGATGAAAATGTGTTCCAATTTCTGGGCGAGAAGGAAGAGCTTGAATTTGGGGTAGTGGAAGGCTCACTGCTGGAAACAGGACCTGTGCGGAAGTTTTGCGTGGAAAGACAGCCAGAAGAGGGGGCTCAATTACTGTTTTTGCTTCCAAAAATTTTCTTGGTAAAGGTATTTTCCCTCTAATCCAGGGAGAAATTTCAGATTCCCTTGTGTACATTTGAGTGAGAGTCAAATATGGTAAAGGATAAGCGGGAACTTCTTTTCTTACCCGGGTAATGTGAACCACTTTTTTTGAAGGCAAAGTCACAGAAGGAATAAAAGGTGTAGAGAAGATCCTTTTTCTAAAGGAAGGTATCTGCAAAGGAGGATGAATGAACTCCTTTTCAGCCCTTGCCTCAAAGGCAAACTTTAATGGTTCGGTCTTCTCCCAGGCAGGAAGAGCAATTTTACCTTCCCTTGTGTACATTTGAGTGAGAGTCAGGACAGGAGGTGGATAGGGATAGACCTCTTCTCTTTCAGGCAAAATAGGGGAAATTTCTGGCCGGGAAATTGAAAGAACAGGAAATCTAACTCTGAACTTTTTTCTTGCAGGTAAAACTGGAAAATAAGGAACTTCCGGTGCTTTTTTTTCACCACGCACAGACATATAGGGTATTTTTTTCTCCCGTACAATTTCCAGGTAAGAACGATCTTTTCCTCGTATGACAATGGCTGGTAGTTTTTCCGTGCCTTCCTCTTGAGCATAACTTAGCAGAGGATAAAAAAAAAGACAAAAAGCAAAAAGGTAACAGAAGTATTTCATTTTTCTAACTCCTTTAACCTTCGCTGGGCTTCTTTAATCCACTCTTCCTTAAATTCTTTATTTTGAATGATCTTCTGGTAGGTTTTCCTGGCCTCATTCAGCTGTTCAAGAGCTTTATAACATTCAGCTACCTGAAGCTGAGCCCTGTAAGACCATTCTTTAAACTGAGGATAGAGTATAGGAATTCGAAGATATTCTACCACCGCTTTTTTAAAATCTTTCTCGTAGAACCAACAGTCTCCTAATCGATATTGAGCTTCAACGGAAAGTGCGCTTTCTTCAGCACTTTTTACCACCCAGTCATAATGATCTCGAGCTTGAGCGTATTTTTTTTGCTGAAAGAGAGAGTTGGCCAGTTTGAGATGTGCCTGTGTAATAAGTTCGCTATCAGGATACTTCTGTATAAACTGGCTGAAGGCTTCCTCAGCTTTAGACCATTCGCCTATGTTTTCCCAGCAAAGCCCGATATCATAAAGAGAATTTAAAAGAATATCTTTTTCCTTAGAAATCCTGAGAGCACTCTGGTAAGCATCAGCAGCTTCCCTGAATTTTCCCTGTTTAAATAAAGCATTCCCCAGTCGATAGTGAACTTCACCCAGAAGCGGACTTTGAGGGAATAACCGTATGAACCGGGTATAATAAGAAACAGACTGACGGTAATTTTCCAGCTTGTAACTGGAGTAACCTATCCAGTAATAGGCAAGAGGCAGGTAACTACTTTTAGGAAACTTATCTATGATTTTCTGCAAGTTCACCACTGCCTCCTTGAAATCTCCCTTTTTTATATAGTAGTTAGCTATTTTAAATTGTGCCGCATCCGCATCAGGAAAAGCCGGGTATTCTTCAGCGACCCTTCTGAAAGATTCAAGGGATTTTTCTTCTTCTCCCAGATGCTGGTAACATTCTCCTGTTTTAAAAAGTGCTGGCGGAACAAGATCACTATCCGGGAACCTTCTTATCATCTCCTCAAAAGCCACTCTTGCTTTTTCATATTCCCCTTCGTTGTACCAGCAATTGGCTATAAGGTAGTGAGCACCAACTGTAAGGTCTTTTCGTTGAGGAAATTTTTTGAGCACTTCCTCAAATGCTTCTCTTGCCTCTGAATACCTTTCCTGATGAAAGTAAGTCCAGCCAATGGCATATTGTGCATCTGGCGCGTTAGGATTTTCGGAAAAATTCCTGACAAATCTCAGATAATTTTCTCTTGCCTCTGAATACTTTTCAAGTTTGAAATAAGAAGCTCCCTTCTGGTAAATGGCCAGAGGTATGAGATTTGAATCCGGATATTCCTTTTCCAGCTTATCATAGGTCTGAATAGCCTGCTCAAATTCTTTAAGGTTAAAAAGACAGTTACTCATCTGAAGGAGTGCATCATCAGCCAGCTCAGAGGTGGGGTAGTTTTCAAAAATTTTGCTGAAAGCCTCCAGGGCAAGCTTGAAATTTTTCTCCCCGAGATAACACCAGCCAATCTCATATTGAGCATACATAGCCTGCCCTGAGTTCGGGTAACTGGATATAACCTTTTGAAAGTATTCTCGGGCTGTGGAGTAGCTGGCAATATTCAGGTAAGCTTCTCCCAGTTGAAAAGTTGAATCTAAAACATATTGGGAGTTAGGAAATTTCTCCAGTAGCTGTCTGAAATAACCTATAGCTTCTTTAAATTTTCTCATGTCAAAATAAGAATAACCATTTCCATACAGGGCATCATCCATAAATTCACTTTCAGGATGATAATCGATGACACTTTGATAAGCCTGGGCAGCAAGATCAAACTTTTTTTGAAAATAATAAGCATCGCCCAATCTTACCCAGGCTTCAGCGATACTGGTGGATTCAGGATAGGTTTTTATGAATTCCTGGAAGCTTTCAGCCGCTTTCCTGTAATTTTCTTCTTTAAAATAAGTGTAGGCAATGCCAAACATAGATTCCTCTTTCCATTCACTCCCGGGATTAGCAAGTTCCTTTTTATAGGCTTCTCTTGCCTGAGAGAAATTATTGAGTTGATAAAGTGCCTCTCCCTGCCAGTAAAAAAGATTAACTTTTTTAAAGTCTTCGGCTGCATCTTTGTATTTTGCCAGTTCAAAATAGGAAAACCCTCTTTCTTTATAGATGTCACTTGTATAGGGTGAGTCAGGGTAGTCTTTTAGAAATCCGGTGAATTCTTCAATTGCTTCAGAGAATTTTTTAGTCAGGTAAAGAAGTTTTGAATGAATATAGCGAACCTCTCTATAGTGTTCAAAAAGAGGGTAGGATTTTTTCAGTTTAGAAAAAACCTCCAGAGCCTGGTTATAGCTTTTCTGTTGATAGTAAATATAACCTGTGGAATAAAGAGCATAGGGAATCAGTGAACTCTGGGGATAATTTTTGATGAGCTTCTGGTAATTAGAAAGAGCTTTTTCAAGATTGCCAAGCTGATAGTAGCACTCACCCAGTTGATACAAACTTTCATCTATCCATTCGCTTTTCGGGTAGTTACTTAGAAGAGTTTCAAAAGCTGTAGCAGCTCTCTGGTAATTTCCTATCTGCCAGAAACTCATCCCGATTCCATATTGAGCTCGATCACAGTTTTCATTTTCCGGATAGTTGTTGATAAATCTCTGAAATTGTTCAGCAGCAAGCTCAAATTTTCCTTCTTCGTATAAACCCTGAGCAAAGAGGAAATCTTTTTGAGCCTGAGTTTGTGCCAGGATGTATGTATGTCCCATAATAAATAACATAGAAAAAATTCCCATAACTACCGCAAGTTTTCTTGGTCCTCTCATTTTGTTCTCCCTGTATCTTTTTAGTACTCTTATTTTACAAAAGCAAAATTCCTTGTCAAATAAGCAATTTTATTAAGTTTTTCCCTAATTGACAGGAAAAATTTATCAAGTAGTATTATTTTAAATTTTATCAGAGAGGGAAAATCATGCCTGAGTTTGTTCATCTTCACACCCACAGCGAATACAGCTTGCTGGATGGAGCCTGTACTATTTCTCAGCTTGTCGATCAGGCTTATCGTCTAAATATGCCAGCTCTTGCTCTGACCGATCATGGTAACTTATTTGGGGCAATAGAGTTTTACCAGAAGGCATCCCATCGGGGAATAAAACCAATAATAGGTTGTGAAGTCTATCTTGCTCCTAAATCTCGTTTTAAAAAGAAAAAAAGTGGTAGGGAAGAAATAGCTTTTCATTTGACTTTACTTTGCAAAAATAAAAAGGGTTATCAGAATTTAATGGAACTTGTCAGTAGAGGCTTTACCGAAGGTTTTTACTATCACCCTCGTATTGATAAGGAACTTCTGGTAAAATTTAAAGAAGGTTTGATAGCTCTTTCAGGATGTATTAAAGGGGAAATTGCCCATCTTTTACTTCAGGGGAAGAAGGATAAAGCCTGTGAGGTTGCCCGCTGGTTTAGAGAAATATTTGGTGATGACTTTTACCTTGAGGTCCAGTCAACGGGAGTCAAAGAGCAGGAAATAGTTAATCCTCTATTTAAGGAGTTAAGTCAGGAGCTTTCTATTCCTATGGTGGCTACCAATGATGTTCACTACTTAAACCGGGAAGATGCAAGAGCTCAGGAGGTGTTGCTCTGCATTCAAACCGGCAAGACCCTTGATGATACTAATCGGCTGAGGTTTTCCTCTTCCGAGTTTTATTTCCGTACAGAAGAGGAAATGGTAAATCTTTTTCATTTTTGTCCCGAATCAGTCTGGACTTCAGGTGAGATTGCCAGAAAGTGTGAATTAACTCTGGAAAAGGATAAAGTATACCTTCCTTCCTACCACCCTCCTGAAGGTTACAGTCTGGAAGAATACCTCAGACATCTGTGTGAGGAGGGTTTAAAAAAGCGCTATTCTTCACCTTCCAGGGAGGTTATGGAGAGGTTAGAATATGAGCTTAATATCATCTCAAGTATGGGGTATGCTGGTTATTTTCTTATTGTCTGGGATTTCATTAACTACGCCAAACAAAAGGGCATTCTTATAGGTCCGGGACGAGGTTCAGTCACCGGGAGTCTGATTGCCTATCTTCTCGAGATAACCGAAATTGACCCTTTACGTTATGGTCTTATTTTTGAGAGATTTTTAAATCCAGAAAGAAAAGCATTACCTGATATAGATATCGATATTCAAGATGATCGCCGGAGCGAGATTATAGAATATGTGAAGGGAAAATACGGTAAAGAGAATGTGGCTCAGATAATTACCTTTGGAACCATGGCAGCTCGAGCGGCAGTAAGAGATGTGGGCAGAGTTCTGGGGATGCCTTACAGCTTCGTGGATAAAATAGCCAAGCTCATTCCTCCTAACCGGGAATTAAGAGTAGTTATAGAAAAAAGTGGCGAAATTAAGGAACTTATCAAAAAGGATGAAAAGGTAAAAACACTTTTTGAAATTGCTCAAAGAATAGAAGGTTTGACCAGACATGCTTCTACCCATGCTGCTGGGGTGGTAATTGCTCCTGACCGTCTTACCTTTTACACACCTCTTTACAAAACGAACAAAAACGAGATAACCACTCAGTATGAAATGCATTCTCTTGAAGCTATAGGTCTTCTAAAAATGGACTTTTTGGGGCTCAAAACCCTTAACGTGATCAAAGGAACTCTGGATCTTATCGAAAAAAGAAAAGGCAAGAAGTTGGACCTGAAAGACATTCCTCTTGATGATAAAAACACCTACGGGCTTTTTTCCCGGGGTGATACTCTCGGTGTTTTCCAGGTGGAAAGTCGAGGAATGCAAGATCTTTTAAGAAGACTTAAGCCAGAAAAATTTGAGGATATAATTGCTGCTCTTGCCCTGTATCGACCGGGTCCACTACAAAGTGGAATGGTTGACGATTTTATCAATCGGAAAAATGGTCGTAGTAAAGTAGAATATCTTCATCCCAAACTGGGACCTATTTTGAAGGAGACCTACGGTGTAATACTTTACCAGGAGCAGGTGATGCAAATTGCCAACGAGCTTGCCGGGTTTAGCCTGGGGGAGGCAGATATTCTTAGAAGAGCTATGGGTAAAAAAATACCCGAACTTATGGATGAACAGAAAGAAAAATTCATTGAGGGAGCTACAAAAAGGAAGATTGATAGAAAAATAGCTGAAAAAATATTTGAGCTTATGGCTCATTTTTCTGGATATGGCTTTAATAAGTCTCACTCAGCTGGATATGCCTTAATATCCTACCAGACAGCTTTTTTAAAGGCTAATTATCCAGTAGAATTTATGGCTGCGCTCCTTACTTCAGAGAAAGACAATACTGATAAACTTATTTTCTACATAAACGAATGTCATCGTATGGGGATTGAGATTCTTCCTCCAGATATTAACCAGTCGGAAGCAAACTTTACTGTGGTAGGAGAAAAAAGTATAAGATTTGGTTTAACAGCTATAAAGAACGTGGGAGAAAGTGCTATCTCCTGTATTATTCAGGAAAGAGAGCAAAATGGAAAGTTCCATTCTCTTTTTGATTTCTGTCAGAGAGTTGACCTTAGAGTGGTTAATAAAAAGGTTCTGGAAAGTCTCATAAAAAGTGGTGCTTTTGACTCCCTTCCGGGTAATCGTTCTCAAAAACTGGCAGTTGTTGATGAAGCGGTGGAGGAAGCTTCCCTTCTTAACCGGGAAAGGCAAAAAGGCCAGCTTTCTCTTTTTGGTGATGCTCAAAAAAAAGGGGACAACATTAAACTCCCCTCAGTAAAAGAAGTTTCCAGAAAAGTCAGGTTAAACTGGGAAAAAGATCTTCTGGGAGTCTATCTTTCAGGACATCCCCTTGATGGATACAGAAAAAGGGTGAAGTGCTACTGCACCTGTCCTGTCTCTGAACTAAAAAAACAGGGCGATGGAGCAATGGTTAAAATAGCAGGTGTCGTGAATCAGGTTAGCTCTAAAAAGGACAGGAAAGGAAAACCAATGGCTTTTGTTACTCTGGAAGATGTAGAATCTGAAGTTGAGGTGGTTATCTTCTCAAGTGTTTTTGAAGATTGTGCCTCTTACCTTAAAGAGGGAGAGATAGTTGCTCTGGAAGGAAAAATTGATGCCAGCACCGATCCACCAAAGGTTGTGGTCCAGAAACTTTTCCCTTTTTCCAGACTGGAAAATTCCAGTAACAATTTACATATAATGGTTACTTCTCAAAACTGGGATGAAGAGAAACTCCATAAAATAAAAGATGTCCTTGCCGAAAGAAAAGGTAAAAACTCTGTTTATCTTCATTTTCGTGAAGATGGGAAAGGTTTAGGAGAAGAGGTGGTTGTTAAGTCCAGGTCTTTAAATGTAGATTTTTCCGAAGAAACCATAGCCAAGATAGAAAAACTTGTGGGAGATGAGGGGTGCTGGCTGGGTGAAAGATAAACATGCTTATTTTTAAAACACTCCTCCCAGGGTGAGGAAAAAACGTCCCTTTCTGTCATAGTCAAAAGGCCAGGCCATTCCCATTCGCAATACCAGAGAAGATTTACCAAAGGGAAGCATTCTGAAGCGAAGCTCAAATCCTGCACTCCTTTTGATTTTATTTGTATCCAGTCTCGCCTCTTCTCTCCAGCAAGACCCTGCATCAAAAAACAAGCATCCCCCTACTGAATCAAAGTAAAAAAAGGAAGAACCTCCAATTCTCCTCCACCAGTCAAATCGATATTCAGCTGAAGCAAAAGCAAGATTTTCTCCGACAAGATAGTCTTCAGGATAACCTCTCAAATCACCCCATCCTCCAAGAGAGAAAGCAAGGCGGGGCTCTCTCTTTGTGTTTTCTACCCTTCTTCCGGTAAGACGCAGGGCAAACCCCTGCTTTTTATTGATAAACCAGTAATTTCTAAGATCAAAGTATCCAGCTCTGTAACCAAGGTCACTTTTGACCTCTTCACCTGCCCATTCAAGTCCAAGATAAGCCTGTGTGCCTCGAGGAAGAAGCTCTGGTTCTCGCACCAGTAGTTGATTAAAATAAAAAAGTCCCATTCCTGCTCCTCTCACCATTCCTCTCCAGGGAACAAGGTCCAGGGAATAGTTAAAAAGCTGAGTGTCAAGTTTTTGAGAAAAATAGAAAGTCTCCAGGGCTATACTGTCATTGAGGAAGTAGGTAAATCCAGCTGTCCCCCCGGAAATGTGGGTGAGGAATACCTCATCTTGAAAAGAAGACCACCCTCTTAAATGATAAAGATCCATCCAGATGGTAGGTTCCAAAAAGTGGTTGAGGTAAAGCATTTCGAATTGAAAATCTTCAGATAAATAGGCAGAACCAGCTACTTGGTGTTTTTCCAGAATGTCCGAAGCATAAAAGTCCAGTGAGAAAAAAGATTCTTCCTCACTGACAGAGAACCAGGGGAAAATATAGTTAAGGTTTAACTCTGGCCGGTAGGGATAGGCTTTTAGCTTTAAAGGCAGTGATTTTTCTTTCCATTCGCCTATAACTTCTTCTTTTTTCCTCTCTCCAATTCTTGATTTTTGGTTTATTCTGCAGGTTTTGCCAGAAAGTTCCCGAAGAGAAAAAAGATACAGAGAAAAGGTTTCCTTTTCAAAACCAGAAAAAATTATTTTTTCCCCGTCAGGAGAAATCCGGGGTTCAAAAATGCCCCCTTTTACCTGCAAATGGCAAATGATCTCGCCATTTTTTAAGTTATAAGAAAAGAGGTTGAAGCTCCCTTTTTCTCTATTAGAGACAAAAAAAACTTTTTCCCCGTCAGGAGAAAATACAGGAGATCTGTCGTCTGCCAGATCCCGGGTTAAGGCTTTTAATTTCTTTCCCTTTATTTCCAGGAGATAAATGTCCCTTTTTCCCTTTTCAAAACGAACAAAAGCAATTTTATCTCCCTCAGGAGAAAAAGAAGGAGAGAAGTTCTGGGACAGTCCATCGTGACTGAAGGTGAGGGCGGTTTTACTTCCTTTTTTCAGGTCTAAAAGGTAAAGATTAGAATTTCCTCCTTCTGATTTCACAAAAACTATACTCTTACCATCGAGTGAAAAAACTGGCTGAGAAGCCCTTTCTCCCCAGGTTAATCGTTCAATTTTACCGGTTTTAATATTCACCTTATAAAGATCAGACAGAAAAGCTCTTTTTGGAGAATAAAACTGTGTTTTAGAATAAACAATATATTTTCCATCAGGAGAAAAAGAAAAGTAGGGATCTATTCCAGTGGCTATTTTTCTAACCTTTCTATTTGTAAGCTCCATAAGATAAAGATCAAAGATAGCAAAATCGTAACCTTTATCAGAGGCAAAAGCTACTTTTTGTCCGTCAGGAGAGAAAACCGGGTGTCTTATTCTTCTTCCCCAGGAAAGAAGGAGTTTCTCTGAAGGCAAAATATTTCCCCTTTCCCCCTTGTACTTTCTTATAATGTGCTCTCTCCATTCTCCGTATAATTCCAGGCTGTTTTTACCCAGACATTCCTTCAATGCCTGATCAAAGTTGGGAAATCTGGGGATAGGATATAGAAAACCATTTCCTGTCAGATCTACAACCCCAATTAACCTTATTAAAGGTTGCCTTCGCAGATTGAGGAGAATCCCGGCTATTTTATCTTTTCCGTAGGTGTCAAATATGTAGCGGACAAAACTATCTGATTGATAGTAACCACTCATTCTCCCCCAGCCGTCAAAGAAGTAAAATGAGCCAAGTTCTCCTTCTGACATTATTCTGTTTTCTCTTGCCTGCTCTCCCACAACCATTTCTTTGAGCGAATGCCATTCTTCGGCAAGATATTGGGCCAATCCTTCGACAAACCACATGGGCATAATCATATTGACCATTGCTTTTCGAAGAGGAACAATGGATTCATCTATAGCGGCAAAGCTGAGGTAGTGAACTAATTCATGCCCCAGTACCTCTTTTATCCAGTTTAGAGTTCCTGCAGTCTGAAAAGGGTCAGATTGAGCCTGAATTACTATTTTTCGAGTAAAAATGGAGGTATATCCCCCGGTGGTGTCGTTATAGTTTTCTATTATCACAGGAATTTTAAATCGAGGAGAGTAACCAATATACTGGACTTGCTTCTGATAAAGCTCTTCAGCTATACGGGCAGTATTTCTGGCAAAACTTTCCTCATTCTGGTGATAATGAATTAAAAAATGGGGAGTTTCGATTACTTTCCAGGTGAGTTCCGGATGGTTAAACTGAGGATAAGCATCTGGAGTGGTAAGAAAGACAAAAAGCACACAATACAAAAAAATATACTGCCACTGCCATTTTCCCATTTACTTTTTGCTTTCCTGTTTAGAGGATTTTTCCTACTTTAACCCTGATCTCTCTAACGTTTTCAATACCAACTGTATTTTTGAGGTAATTCTTGACAACAGTTTGGAGTTCATCGATTAATCTGGGTATCTCTCCCTGGGCATGAGCAGAAAGTGTGAGATCTACATCAATTCCCTCTTCTTCAGATTTAACTTTTGCCTTGAGATCTTCAACTCCCTCAACTTCTTTGCCCACTCGTTGAATGAAATCGCAGATTGCTCTCTGCGATACCTCAACTTCCCCCAGGGGGTTTCTCAGAGATATGGAGGTAGTTTTTCTTTCTGTCCAGGTCATCAAAGGAAGATAAACACTTAAAATCAAGAGAAACAGGAAAACGATCGCTACACCAATCCTTATAAATATGTTAAGTTCCAGTCCGGTTAAAGCACTGAATAGAACAATTCTGGGCAAAATTTCAGTGGTCGCCAGAAATCCTCCCAGAGAAAGTGCTCCCAGAGCAACCAATCCTATTACCCACAGAGCTTTTTGATAAATTTTCATAACAGACCTCCTCAGCTGAGGTTAAGATGAGGACCTAATCCCCTTTATAGTTACATTTATTCTTTCTATGGGGGTACCAAGAGTTGTTTCCAGCTCCTGTTTTAACTTCTTCTGGATTTCTTCAACCACTATGGGAATAGAAACCCCTCTTTTTACCACCACTCCTAAAGATAGAATTTTACCTTTTCCACTATTTTTTATCTTAATCTCTTTTCCTAAAAGACCCTTTTTGATAGAATGAACATCACTTACCTCAGAAATTAACTCTTCAATCAACCCCACCAGAGCCTTTTTCTCTACGTGGTAACTTTCATCCTTTTTTGTCAAAGAAGCCTCCTTATTTTTGCTGGAATTTTTGCAATTCCTCATCCACAAAGGTTGTAAAGAATTCTCCCTTTACAAATTTTTCATGCTCAATTACCCACTGATGGAAGGGAATAGTTGTTTTTACACCCTCGATAATAAATTCTTCCAGAGCCCTTTTCATCCTGCTCAGGGCCTCCTCTCTATTCAATCCCCAGCTGATTAACTTGGCAATAAGAGAATCATAGCAGGCAGGAATGGTGTAACCAGTGAAAACATGGGTATCAACTCTTATGCCAGGGCCACCAGGAGTGTGAAAACTCGTAATTTTCCCTGGACTGGGAGCGAAGTTTTTATCCGGGTCCTCTGCGTTAATCCTGCATTCAATTGCTGAACCTTCTATCTTTATATCTTCCTGGGTGTAGCCGAGTGGTTCTCTTCCAGCGATTCTTATCTGATCTTTTACCAGGTCTCTACCAGTAACCATTTCCGTTACTGGATGTTCTACCTGCAGTCTTGTATTCATTTCCATGAAATAGAAGTTTTTGTTTTCATCCATCAGAAATTCTACGGTTCCTGCTCCAGTATAACCAAGCTCTCTGGCCACTTTTACAGCCACTTCCCCCATTTTTTGTCTTAACTTCTGATCAATGAAGGGTGAAGGAGATTCTTCTATCAACTTTTGATACCTTCTCTGAATGGAGCAGTTTCGTTCACCAAAGTGAACCACTTCTCCAGAGTGGTCCGCCAAAATCTGAAATTCAATATGTCTTGCCCTGACAATGTATTTTTCCACATAAAGATCAGGTCTTCCAAAAGAAGATTTAGCCTCTTCTCTGGCCAGTGGAAATAGGGTTTCCAGATCTTCTTTTTTCCAGATCACCCTCATCCCTCTTCCACCTCCACCCATAGTGGCTTTTAATATAACCGGATATCCGATTTCCGCGACTATTTCTTTCACCTCTTCCTTACTTTGCACCACCTTCGTCGAACCTGGAACTACAGGGATTCCTGCTCTGGCCAGAGTATTTCGAGCCTCTAACTTGTTTCCCAGTTTTCTCATTACTTCATGACTTGGTCCGATGAATTCCAGTCCAGAACTTCTACAAACCTCGGCAAACTGTTCATTTTCAGCCAAAAATCCGTAGCCAGGGTGAATAGCATCAACACCGGCAATTTCAGCAGCGCTTATTATTCGGGGAACATTAAGATAACTCTCCGCTGGTTCACGAGGTCCGATGCATATGGCTTCATCAGCTAAAAGAACAGGCAATGACTTTTCATCCTCTTTGGAAAAAACTACAACTGACTCTATTCCAAGTTCCTTGCAAGCTCTGACAATCCTTAGAGCTATCTCCCCGCGGTTCGCAATAAGAATCTTGGTAAACATTACTCTTTCTCAATGACAAAAAGTTCCTGGTCGTATTCTACCGGATGACCGTTTTCAACCAGTATTTTTTTCACCCTTCCCGAGACTTCAGAAGTTATCTCGTTCATCACCTTCATAGCCTCAATAATACAGAGAGTCTGCCCGGGATGAACTATCTGGCCAATTTCTACAAAAGGTGGTTCTCCAGGTGAAGGTGAACGATAGAAAGTTCCCACCAGAGGTGATCTTATTACAACCTCCTTTTCATCCGGTTTTTCTTCTCCTTTCTCCACCGCTGGAAGTGCTTCTACTGTTCCCATTTCGGGAGTCCGGTATTCTGTGGCCACAGAAGGAGTGGCCTTTTTTACCAGGCGAAGACGTACCCCCTTTTCCTCTATTTCAAGTTCAGACAGCGAAGAAGATTCAAAAATACCGATTATCTTCCGCAGGTCTTCAAGGTCCATCTTTTTGTCCTATTTTTTACCTATATATTCCCCCGAACGGGTATCAATCCGGACAATATCACCTTCTTTCACAAAAAGTGGAACCTGAACTGTGTAACCTGATTCAACAGTTACAGGTTTAGTTGCAGAACCCACAGTATCCCCTTTAACTCCTGGCTCAGCTTTAATAACCTTCATTTCAACAACAGTGGGAAGCTCAAGACCTACCACCTTTCCCTCGTATATCTGAAGGCTCACTTCCATATTCTCCTTCAAGAAGGGAAGCTTATCGGTAATCTGATCCTTAGAAAGTATTCTCTCCTCATAGGTCTCAAGGTCCATAAAATGAAAATTATCTGCCTCACGGTAAAGATACTGAGCAGGTTTTTGTTCAATAAAAGCATCCTTTATTTTTTCTTCAGGTTGGAATATCTTTCTTATAACCTGGGAGGTGAAAAGGTTTTTAAGTTTAGTTCTAACAAAAGCACCTCCCCTTGCTCTTTTCACATGTTCAAATTCCTCAACAACATAGAGGGTCCCATCCAGTTCTATCTTGGTTCCCTGTCTTAAATCATTGGCGGTAATCATGGTAAAACTTTACCTCCTTCGTTGGTTATCAGTACCATTTCTTCTAATCTGATTCCTCCCTTTCCGGGAAAATAAACTCCTGGTTCAACTGTAATAATCATTTTTTCTTCCAGGACATCATCGGAGTTTCGGGTGAGAGAGGGATACTCATGAATTTCAAGACCCACTCCATGACCTGTACCATGCAGAAGATTGTCTTTAAAGCCAGCTTTCTCAAATTTCTCTCTCACTCTACCATCAATCTGGGAACATTTTTCACCGGGTGTTATAGATTGAATTGCTTTTTGCTGGATTTCCTGAACCAGGGCTTTAATTTCTTCCCATTTGGTGTTTTCTCCCCAGATAAATGTCCTGGTAAGGTCCGCACAGTACCCGTTAAATTTTGCCCCTATATCCACAAGTACAAGATCGCCCTTTTTCAGGCTACGAGAACTACAGGAGCCATGCGGAAGGGAAGTTCGTTCACCAAAGAGAACAATAGGGAAAAAGGAAAATCCATCAGCCTCCTTCAAAAGGTATTTTATAGCCTCTCCAACTACCTGTTTCTCACTGATCCCTGGTTGCAGGATTTCCTTTATATAATCAAGAGCTTGTAAGGTCAACTTACAGGCTTTTGTCAAAAACTCAATTTCTGAGTCCTCCTTTTTTGCTCTTATTTTCTGTGTAAAACTTGTCTGAGGAATAAGTTGTCCTTTAAATTTCACTGATATTTTCTGGTATTGATCAAAAGGGAGGTTACTTGCTTCAAAACCGCATCTTCTTATTTTCACCTTCTGGCTTAACTTTCCCAAAATATCTTCCAGGGTATCTTCTCTTATGATGACCTCCCAGTCACCCCTGAGAGATTCTTCTCGATACATGGGGGTTGTAATGATGAATCTGTCATCGTTAGTAAAAAGAACACAGCCTTTGGTCCATATCCCCGAGAAGTAAAAAATATCAGCCTCCTTTGTAATAAGAAAGGCATCCAGATTTTCTTCCTCCATCTTCCTTCTCAGTTTTTCCCAGCGTAAATTCATCTTTTTACTCCAGATATTTTTTCATTTTTTCATCTTGTAGCAGGCTATCCACAAGGCCTTTTACTTCCTGAGATAGCTCTTTTGAAACCACCAAAAGACCCTTTTCCGAATTTACCACAATAACCTCAGACAACCCGATAATCCCCATGATTTTATCTTCTCGATTAATCAAAGTACAGTTTTTTGTCTTGATCTCTTTTACCAATCCTTTTATAATGTTTCCGTTCTCATCTTTGGGAAAGATTCTTTCCACTGCATGCCAGTCACCGACATCATCCCAGTAAAAGTCGGCTGGAATTACCACCGCTCTTTTGGTTTTCTCCATAACCGCATAATCAATAGAAATTTTGGGAAGTTGAGGGTAAACTTCCTCTAATACTTTTTTTTCCTCAGGTGTATCCAGAGATTCCCTTATTTTTAACAGTCCTTTATAAAGGGGTGGAAGATATTTTTTTATTTCCTGCAAAATCACACTGGGACGCCAGGCAAATATCCCGGCATTCCAGAGAAAATTTCCACTTTCAACAAATTCTTTTGCCTTTTTATGAGAGGGTTTTTCTGTAAATCTTTTTAAATTATACAGAGGGATTTTCTTGTATTCAGTTATTTTCTCCCCGACCTCTATATACCCATATCCGGTTTCTATTCGAGTTGGTTTAATACCAATGGTAACAAGATAATCCTTTTCTGCCTGATGGATAGCCGCTTCTATTATCAAATTAAATTTTTCATCATCTTCAATCAGATGATCCGAGGGTAAAACAGCCATGGGTAAATTTCCCAGTTTTTTTTCAATCCAGACAGCAGCAAATCCAATACAGGGTGCGGTATCTCTTCCCACAGGCTCGGTCAAGATTTTATCAGGAGAAATTTCAGGAATATCTCGAAGTATTTGTTCTTTCAGTTCACTCCTTGTAACAAAGAGAGTATTACTGGCACCAAAAAGACGAGAACATCTTCTGTACGTTTGTTGAATGAAGCTCTCCCTGTTTTTGATTTTCATGAATTGCTTGGGATAACTAACCCCGCTTTCTGGCCAGAGTCTCTTTCCAAAACCTCCTGCCATAATTACACCAATACCCATTAAACCCCCTGAAAGATTTATTTTTACTACTGAATAATAATTAAAAAATAGTGTTCTGTCAATTTTTCTATCCTGATTGTAGCTATAATTTTATAAGCTTCACTTAAAACTTCAGTGTAGGAGACTTAATATTTTTGAAGAAGCGAGGGTAAATCATGCTGGTTTAACAGAAATATTATGAAGATTCAGGGAGAAAAACTCCATCCTCCGTATTTTTTAAAGTACTCTACTAATCCTCCTGATTCAATAATTTTTAGTATTTCCGGAGCAAATGGTTCAACAGAGAGGGAGATTCCCCTATTTTCTATCTTTATTTCTCCTTTACCAAGATCAATTTGCAAAATATCTCCCTGTTTTATTTTATCTGTTTGGGTTATTATTATGGGAAGTCCGGTGTTGATGGCATTACGGTAAAAGATCCTGGCAAAGGAACGTGCAAGTACTGCTCCTATTTTAGCGTGTTTAATCACCAGAGGAGCTTGTTCACGAGACGACCCGCATCCGAAATTTTCACCGGCCACAATAAAATCACCAGGAGTAATCCGGTTATAGAATCCTGGATGGATATCTTCAAATATGTGTCTGACCAGTTCATCAAGATTAAGGGTCTTAAATTTATACCGTCCAGAAATTATGTAGTCTGTATTTATGTCATCTCCAAATTTATGAACCTTCCCCCTTAAAATTTTTCCTTTCATTTGAGATATCTCCTGGGGTCAGTTATTTTCCCTTCAACTGCCGATGCGGCAACTGTTGCTGGAGAGGCAAGATAGATAAAAGCATCGGGATTTC
>Ga0180301_10000818_pt1 | contig 24331 bp, 35 predicted proteins | sample GuaBasSediGuay16_FD_121797 | JGI IMG/M metagenome (GOLD analysis project Ga0180301, IMG submission 121797) | Subseafloor sediment microbial communities from Guaymas Basin, Gulf of California, Mexico - Guay16, Core 4569-2, 12-15 cm | ecosystem: Environmental > Aquatic > Marine > Hydrothermal...
AATGGAGGTACATATTTCAGAACAAAACAAAACAAAAATGCAATCACCAATAAAACAAACCAACCAACAAACAAAACACAATACCAAATCAAATTACTCAACCTCTCCACAAGAAGTAAAGGTAACATGGACAAAAGTAAAGAAAAAACTAGAAAAAAGAAAATAGAAAGCCCCTATAGGAGGGTACTTTGATTCATCATCTTTATCTTTTTCACATATTTTTGATAAAACCACAAAGCCGATAATTGTCTGGCCTTAGATGAATTAACTTTTCTCAGTTCCTTGAATGAATCATTAAGACATGGTGGAATGATCCTTCCTGTATCAAGAAACCTCATGGCCCTCAAACGTTGCCACATAGAAGTGTCAACTGAATCTACATAATAACGTATTTTGGGCCAAGTTCTAACATCAGGGCCAAAAACATGAATAAATTTATCTCCTCCCAATCTTCTCCTTAACAACATACAAACATGAACCAACCTAGATATTGACTTCACCATACACAGAGATCCTATCGCCCAATACTTCCATTTCTTTAACCCATACTCAAAATACAAATCCAAACACTCAAGAAACATCCAAGGCTCTAGCCCCTGAATAACAACTACAATCTTTGAAGGAAGCGGATCCCTCTCATGAATCTCAATTAACCTAACAGCATTCTCTACAGTCCTATTAATTGATTCCTTCCACGACTCACCCCTAAGGCCAACCGTAATATCAAGTGGATAATCCATAGTGGCGACAAAGTCGGGCCTAACCTGTCTAACGTATATAGAATACCTTTCAACAGTATACGGATATTTTCTAAATGTAGTTAAAAATTGTTGGGCCCCTGAGTCAAGAAAAACCCAATTAACCCAAGGTTGCCTAACCCACTTAGGAACTCTGAAAGTTCTACCACTCCAAAACCTACCCGCAGAAATAAGAACATCAACCCTTTCAGGAACTACCTTAAGGGCCATAAGCTCAGCTTTGTTAGTACAAACCCAAAACACCCTAATAACCATCACCAATAATCACTATTCCAAAAAACCAAATTAATAAAATTAACCCACAAGAAATAAAAACAACCTTGAATAAACAAAGTTACCAATATATACTTTAACAAGATAATATCTACTAAGGTGATCAAGCTACGAAGAAAAAAGAATTGTTAATAACAATCGGAATTATAGCATGGGCATTGACTGTTGTAATTCTCTTTGTGTTAACAATATACTACGACAGATATGCCCTAAAAATTCTTATAAAATGGGATGTTCCTGATGTCGAAGTGCAAGGAAGTGCCAAAGTAATGGAAGTTACATTAGTTGATTCAAAGCTAATAATAGTTCTAAGTAACGGAAAAGTAATCGAGAACGTTATCCCAACCCAGATAGTAGTTAGAGATAAATCAATCAAATGCTTTATAGGTGAACTCATCACTCTCTTTGCGGGATTAATAACGTTCTCCTTCATAGGAGATGAACTAGACATCCGTGAACAACTCCAACTCGAAATAATCCGAACAATGATAGAGAAAATGAAACGAATAGAGAAAACAGAGAACCCCCAAAGAATCCGTAAAAAATAAGTTTAATATGTTTTATAAACGATTTCAGTATCGTTTTTTTATATCGATCGTTACGAGGTAGGATGTTGTTACTGTGGGGCATCATACTACGTAAAATGCGGTAAATGCGGTACCATACTATTCTCTTTCACACCTTGCCCTCACGATGGGGGCGTTATCCAACTTTGAAATCCTTTATTTTTTATTTCTAAACACCTGTAAATACGGGTTTTATCCTATGACTTATCCTTTAGCAAGACCTATAGCAAGTTTTTTTAAAAGAAATAAATAAACGAGGTCATATTGAATATACATATGTATGCCAAGGCCTCCTAAACTTGGTGCATATAAGATAATTGGTGTTCCCATCGAGATCGAGTACTACAACATTCTCAAGGAATTATCACGTGAGAGAGGCATCCCTATGGCCGAGCTTGTAAGGAATATAATCTACAAGTATCTAGAGAAGCAAGGGCTTCGCAAGGCTGAGGTTATAGCAAAGGATGGAGGAATTCAAACACTCTCAAAAATTGAACAAAAAATGTTAGCCATCGAACTAAGAGACTTAATAAAAGAACTTGAAGGGTATGTCTCCAAACTCCAGAGCATGCCCAAACTAGCTCGCAAGACAATCGAGTGGTATGATGCAGTAAGTAGACTTGATGACGGAATTAAAAAAGCATTGAACATCATGCGGAGACTTGGTATTCCCTCCGATAACATTGTAAAACGTTTAAATGAGATTATAAAGTTCCGCGAAGGTATTGAAAAATGAACTAGAGGTACTTGAATTATCAAAATTAATTTTATTATACATGGTATATATTGTATACTTTGGGAGGGGGATAATGGAACTAAAGGAATTCGTTCATCAAATCGAAAAGGAACGAACAATTCAATACTACTATGACTTTCTTAAGCACTTAGAAGCAAACAAGACCTTAACTTTTAAGGATATCATAGGACTTAAGGAAATTCCTAATAGGCGATCTATATTAATACGCTTAGTAAAATTAGGTGCTTTACACAAAATCAAGACCCAAAAGGGGACAAGGTACATCTTTACATCTACTACAAAGAAGCTATTAGAACTAATAGAGAACGAATTAAGCAAGTTTGATAAACTAGTTAAGCCCAAAGTGTTAACTATGTCTAACATGGAATGGGTAATAAGGACAATAATCAAGATAAGAGATGAAGGGTACACAGAGTTCAATAAGGGCCTATTCTTCAAAAAATTCTATGAGCTTATCGAGGAGCTAGAGAGAAAAGGATACGTCTTCACAAGACCTAAAATAGTAAGCATTGATAGATGCTTACGAATGGCCGTAACACTAGGGTATCTAGAAAGACGCGGTACAAAGCAAAAACCTATTTACATCATAAATGAAAGTAAGTTATTGGAGCTTATGGTGAAAAGATGAAGAACATAGTTCCTTATCTAGTATGTAAGTATATTCTTGGTATGATAACTCTCGAAAAACTCAAAGACGAACTTAAGAAAGCTGGATATACCAATGAGGCCATAATACTAATAACACGATACGCAATAATCAAGTCCTTTATCTATTCCTCAAATCCATACAAATGTCTTTATGAATTATATGACATATGCTTCGTTAAAGATATAGATAAGACTCTCGAATGGCTAAAATACGTAATCGAGGTAAAAAGATAGGGTATCAAATAATATTGACATTTTTCTTTGCCCCTTAAAATATCCTTATTCCATAATCATTTATATTAAACTTATTATCATTCTCACTTTTAACCACGTAAAAGCTCCATGTATTCGGAAAGCGTTTCTTCCACTTCACGGCTACGATTGGAACTAAACCAAAATAATCACTAAATTCAATCAGCCTCCTTATCCTATCTTTACTGACATAAATTTTTTCATCCGTAGTAACCTTTACTTCAATAGCATACTTTCGCTCTTTATTGGACGCAATAATATCACAGGGAATTACTCTAGATCCACTAACAGGAATCCTTACCGCATAGAAACCATGATCTTTAAGCATCCTAACTAGTTCCATCTCAGCCCTATACCCCTTCTTGAAAACCGCCTTTTTCCGATACACGCCTATCACCATATATACATTCTTTCTAGCTCCTTAAGGAAGGCCTCTAGTTCTTGTCTCTCCTTTTCATTAAGCATTTTATCAATTTCATCAGCAATAGCTTCCTCTAACATCCTACACATGAATTCAAAATAGACCACATACTTCCTAACTGGGACTTTCTCTTCACGTAGAATCCCTAGGATACGCTTAGCTATGTACTTGTAAAACCCCATTCGCCCGTAGACTAGTGTATAAATCCGTATCATTATTTCATCTTTTATGCTCCATTCATTCTGAAACATAGTTAACCCTGTATAACTTCGTTAACTGTATACATATATAAATATCTTTCACGAATATTATCGTGATATGCCTACATCAATAGAGATGTTACTATCATGGATTGCACAGTACGGATTCCCGATAGTGGTATCCGTCTTCCTCCTCAAGATCCTTACAGAGAAAATAGAGCACCTCGCAGAAGCAATACTAATGCTAAGCAATGATCTAAAGGATGCCTTAATGCAATTAGGAACTATGATTAATGAAAACACAAAAGTTTTGTATGAATTAAAGGGTATGTTAGATAGACAAAGAAGAGGAGATAAGTATGAATAAACTCATTAAGGAATCCATCAAGAACATACTAACGATATCCCTATCCCCACGTTATGTAGGCGAAGTATACGATATACGTGAATTCATAACCCCCAACACCTACCTCATAAAACGCCTTGCCAACGACCTCAAAGCCCCTAATGAAGAACTACATGTATGGAATTTATTCAAATTCGTAGTAGAATCAATAAAGTACCCATGGAGACGGGGGATTCCCGAAGCACTAATGATATTTTGCGATCTTCACGCATTATTTAGACATCCATTTAAACCAAAGCTCTCAATATGCCTACTAGACTTCTGGAAATTCCCCGTAGAGACCTTACGGGACGGAGTAGGAGACTGTGAAGACACAACATTCCTACTAACATCCCTACTCAGGGTTTGCAAGTACAATGCCTATGCAGTTCTCGGCTACATAGAAATCGATGGAATTAAATACGGTCACGCATGGGTATTATACCAACATCCTTCATACGACTGGATAATACTTGAAACAACACTAGACTCGTTAGAACCGTATAGGGACTGGAAAGGGTACGTAGAGGTTGAAGGACAAGTAAAAGATCTATACAAACCAGAGATCATCTTTAACGAGAAGGAAGTGAATCTACTTAAATCATCGTCCCTAGAAAGGATAAAGAATATAGTTAACAAAGTTTCCATAGTATAACTTTATAAACTTCGTTTACGTAATAAGTAATGAAGGTGAATTAAGTTATGGAATCATACGAAGAAATAGAATTTGGAGTAAGATACGCATTGTACAAACTTGTGAAAGGAGCAAAAGGCACAATGATAACATTCACACCAAAGAGAATAGCAGTCCTAGGAGGACTATCCACAAAACCTGTAGTCTTGTCAATAGTACGGCATATTCTTGAAATGTATCGAGAAAAGGGATGGATATCATTGTACAAGAAAACACGACACGGATACCGATATCAAATAACAAGAGATTCACCATTATGGGAACGGTTAAAGAAAAAATAACAATGTTTACGAGACCTCAATGGGGATTATAATAACCTTTGCGACTTTAATTTTTTTGAATTCCTCCCAATACCTTTTCGGTATCCTTATCGCGATTGGCGATTTTGCATCCTTTTTGTATCTCCTTATTATGAACTCCATTTTCTCAGTCATATCCTATCACCAAGTATACCTTGTAAACCTTGCATATATTTGTTACTATAATTTGTTCATGACTTCTTCCACAGCCTTCCAGAGGCAATAAAAAATCCACATTGGAAGCGTTATAGCAATATAGAACACTAAACCATGCAGCAATGTATGCTTGTAGAAGTTGATCCTCGGAAGGATGTACCATAGTATGGTATCAACAGCCATTAGGATTATTGACGTCTTAAACCATGATGTACTTACTAACATCTTTATGAAGATCATCCATTCCATGCTATCCCCACTCTAATAAATATATAATAAGGTATATTAAGTTAACTCAGTAAACCTTATATACATATTAAACATATTAATGAACGGGGATAAGATGAATTGGACAACCATAAAAGTTCCCGTAGACATTAAAATGAAAATCCAACACCAAGCTCGTATCGAAAATGTACCAATGCATGTCATAGTAGAGAAAGCTTTCAATGTTTATATGATTCACCTTCGAGATGTAGGAGGACAACCATTCCTTAAAGGGAAAAGGCATTCCAAGGGAATGTGGTACGCATGGAAACTCCTATTATCGTATGCTGAGTATCGGACGGCCGTCAAAAATAGGCTAGAGAACATCGAGGATTACAGAAAAGCATTCCACAGAACACTAACACAACTAAGAGAAAGAGTGAAAATAATCACCCCAAAAGAATACGAAGAGATACAGACACTCATGAGATATTATGAAAAGACACTTTCCAATAAATTCCTGTATAAGCTTAATGACCTTATTAGAGACATTTTCTTTAGGTGTATAGCGTAGGTGATGAAAATGGAGACTAAACAAAAAGAAATTTTCAGGAAAATGCATAAAGTAGCTAAAGAATTACTAAGAAAAACCTCCGAAGAATTTGGAGGGAAAGTCTTCGCGCTACTCTTCATGGTAGTACCTTATCGTGATGAACTCCTTTCGTTCATTGCACATACAGAAAGAGGAGGTCGTAAAGAGGTTCCGCTTGAGGAAATGTTATTGTATCTTTTAATATTTTTGAGCAATCTTGCAGAGCGTTACAATATGTCAATATCTACACTATTGGGCATACTGATAACTCAAATACTTCCTAACATTGGAATTGATTCAACGCTTGTGAAGAGCGATGTAATTAATTCAGAAGATCTTCGTTAAAGGATATCATATATATCAAAAATTTCTTTTAACTTTTCACATACCCTTTTCCACGTATATTCTCTTCGGATTTCATACTTGGTTATTGCAAAAACACTTTTCAACCTCTCTAGGTTCTTAAAAACATATTCAAATTTATTTATGAAGTCCCTTAGTGATGGCCTACATCCATACCCTACATGTATTGGATTATCCTTAAAGACTTTCTCGAAACCTTCTATCTCAATTGGAATCGTATATTCAAGATAATCTATAAACGGCCCCCAACGTGGAACCATTGTAATCACTCCTCGTGCTATCGCCTCAATAGCATTGAGTTCAAAACCTCCCCCTCTGGAAGGGACAATACATACATCACACGTATCGTAAAGGGATACAAGATCCTCCTCAGGAAGCCATGTTGTTATTTCATAGATATTTAAACGTCTCAGAAGTGCCATATAGGGATCCTCTATTGCCCCGCGCTTTATGACAAGTGTTACAGTAGGATGTCTTCTTTGAATATACCTAAACGCATGATATACAATGTCAGCACCTTTACGAAATCCCGAGTGCCACAGGAAGTAAAGCACGTATACTAACCCTTTGTCCTCTTTCAAATCTCTTAACTCCTTAATTACCTCACTACTAGGCTTTATATTATCAACTGTATATACGGGGGATATTCCATGAGGAATAACTTCAACAGGAGCCGTGACTCCAGAGGCTACGTAAGCATACTTAGCAAACGTGGAAGGTACGATAATTAAATCACATTGATTAGCAAGGTCTACAGCCTTATTGCTTATGCGATCTGTATCAGCTACTTCAAAGGCTACTAGTCGATCACATCTTGATCTTGCCAAAGTTAACCGAGAATACCTGAGGCCTGTTATCAAAAACAATGGATGTAGTATTATCGTATCTACATGTCCTATTTCTGAGAGCTTCTCAAAGTCTTTTTCATCAAGCTCTTGAATTTTAAACATCCTCTTTAGATATCTTAGGTGATTTTGGGAGACAACGGTAAAAGAAACTGTATGCCATTTTGGATAAACGTATATTATCATGAACTATAACACCTCCTCCCCTTCTGGAGGCTTGAAATAAATCCGTACCCTGATTTCTACATAATCTTTTGTGATTTCAGTAGAGGTATCAATGCTATAGTCGTCAAGATATCCCGTTACATACCTTATTGCTCTTCTTGCAATTGATATAGCCTTTAACTTCCTTTCTTTCAATTTGGCTTCATATAGCATATTCTTGATACTTTCGTCGCTTAGTTGCTCCATTTTTTCTTTAACGACAACCTCTCCTACACTTACTGATGGTTCGGTATTGATAGACATATAAGATACCTCATATCATATGGTGAGCATATACCTACATATGCCTTATTCTTCTTGTATTTATATTTTCGGTACCTATGGTCATGATGGTGAAATAAAGTATGCCTTATCGAGACTTTGATAAGAGGGTAAGGAACTACGACTTAGCAGTAATTCCAGATGTCGTAAGAAGCAAATTCGAGGCAAGAAAGAGTGCAATGGTCGATGATCAAAAGCAATTACAGGCTGAATTAACAAGTATGGAGAAAACCGTAAGAAGCATACTAGACGCTCACGGAATATTCGGTAACTTCAGAATAGCATATTTAAACTTCGCGAGGGCATTATTCAGGGCAAAGGGCCATAACTCAGGGTTAGCTTTACGCAAGTACGCTACTTGTGAGAAGGCCAAGTGGGTAGAGGCTGGCCTTGATCCAGCCATACTCGATGAAATAATTCAGGCTGTAATTGGAGCAGTAGCCTATTAAACTCATTAGGCAATATACACGGTAAAGCGTACTTAAATCGAGATATTTTTTTATTTTACTTTTTTGTCTTTTCATTTGTGGGATAATGGTAGTACTCTTCAGTCCCTTTATGGCTACGAGCGTAATGAATCAAGTACACCTTATCAGAAGGCTGATCGAAGAACATGATAGGGTAGTTCTTCTAAAAAACTATATTACTCTAAACGATGCTAGGAATCAGAACGTAGATGGGCTACTTTGGTTTAAACTAGCACTTCCAGAGATGCTCCATGAGTGTGCATATGTCTATCTGATGTCAAGAAAGCCAAAAGCAATATACGTAACGATCGAAGGAGTCCCATTATTATCACCACATATCGATGACAATCTAAAGAGATTAGAGATCATAGCTAACTCGAAATTCACGATGGAGTGCTTAACCTCTGTAGGAATGTGCGTTATAGATGTAGCATATCATGGAATAGACTATGCACTTTGTTCCAAGATATACAAGAAAAAGGAAATGCTAAAGAGAACACTACATTCCAAGTTCAAAGAGAAATGTATACTGTTGGTGAATGCAAGGAACGATCCTAGAAAGGGCCTTCCCTTCCTCTTGAAGGCATTAGACATAGTGAATACTACACATCGAGGGAAGTTCAAATTAATACTACATACAGATAATCCTCCTCCAGAGTTCCAGAAGAGAGAGTACGTAGTGATCCTATCGAAATTTGGAACATTAAATTATATTGACGTATTAAAGCTTATGGCAAGCGTAGATTATCTAGTATTCCCCTCATTCTGTGAGGGATTTGGTCTTCCAGTTCTGGAAGCTAACGCAGTAGGAACACCAGCCATACACGCATGGTTCCCACCATTGTCAGAGTTTTCCTCAAAGGACTTCAATTTCGTTTTCCCATACATGGAAAGGAGGTTAGTGAAACCTCAATCAGGACAATATTGGGTATTTCACATCTACGATCCAGAGCACCTAGCAGAAATGATAAAGTTCGCCATAGATACATATTTCGAGAAACGGGAAGAATACGAAGAATATTGTGTGAAGGCTTATGAGCATGCTAAGAGATGGGATTATCATATAACATATATGCCCTTGTTACGGAAATTACACATCAAACCAAAGAAGTGGGAATATGAGCCGACCGATTGATTGGGTAAGAAGATACCAATGGGCGTTAGGACTTCCTGAAAACATTCCGTTAGTATATTACAGATGGAAGGCAATCCTTCCAAGGATACAAAGGTCTCTTGGTTTCAACATAACTTTTCGTTTCCTTCTAGACCTCTTTCTCAGCTTTAACCTCCACTTTGATCCAACACTCATGGAATGGGAGCCTCCAGATTTCTTTAGCTTTACCACAATACCGTTTAAGAAGGTTCAAAAGCTGATAGTAGGCAAGACTAAATATGGGGAGGGAATTGTAGACCCTCCAGAGGTAGGAGTTACCAATCTGGAAAGAATTGTTTGGACTGCAAGGTATAAGTCAACCTCGAAAGATTGGGGAACTGAAAGGCATTTTGGATCACAACTCCTCTATCACCTTAATACTCTCAAGGATTACATGGTTAAATATGGAGTAAGGGACAAGTATGCAGAAGGAATGTTCGAGATATTATCAATTGTAGAGGGGAAAATAATTAGAGGAGCATATGTGGGCTTTGCAGTCGTTGATATATCAAAGGTCTTACCAAGGAAGGCGTCAAAATCTTCGTTTAACATACGTAATCCAAGGGATTGGAAAACCTATGAAACATTAAAAACCGTTAATGTCTACGAAAGCCATGTAAACTATGCAAGGGTAAATTATGCTAGAGTTTCCAGTAGTAAACCATTCCTTAAGAGGGAGCTTGTCCAAGATCTGGTAAATCGTATTAAAGAGTTTAGGGAGCGTGTAGAGCCCACATGGCAAGCGACATTCTTCTTGCAGAGAGTAAAGAAGTTCCATTATAAAGGCTCAGGACACGTAGCCATCCTTGCTAGGATTTATAAGGATGTCAAGCAAATATTAGACCGTCATGGTGTCTTTGGCACTCATAGGTTAGCATATCAATCATTTGCGAAGGAACTGTATTATTTCAAGTACAAAGGACATAAGAAGTGGAAGTATTGGAAGGAAGTGCTAACTGAAGATGACATAAAGAAGAAATATATTAATATGGGATGTGATCCTACAATAATTGAGGAAATATCTAGAATCGTGTAGGAGTGATCCTCATGTCTTCATCTAGAAAAACTAGCAGAAAGGCCACTAGAAAGACTACAAAGACTACAAAAGCTGAGGTCAAGCCAGAGGATGTGAGCGTTTATCAGGCCCCACAGGCTACGTTAACTCCCGAACAGCAAAAGCTTCAAAGCCTTATCCAGAATCTTATAAATGAGGCTACATCCCTCGTGATAAAGGTTGCTACGGTAGATTGTAATCACAAGGATAATTGTCCTGTGTACAAGGTAGGTAGGGAGATAGCTAAGATAATTGATGAGATAATGAGCCTAAGAAAGTAGGAAAGTTTTCTAGATGTTTTTTATTCAGTACCTATTCTTTGTTGGCCATCATAAAACATCAATATAGTTAACTACGTATACGTAGTTAACAAAAAGTGAGTAGCATAATGAATAAAAATTAATATGCATATGTGATTTACTTTCATGGGAGAATTTAATATGGTAGTTAGAGTAGGTATGCGATTTACCATCAAAGGTGTAACTGTAGAGATCGTTGAAACGGCCCTTTGGGAACTTCCAACAGGATCTCATGCAATACTAGTAGGGTACGTGATACATGATGGAGATTATCACTCTCAGGTAGCTCATGTTTGGTTTAGACCAGAGGAACAAACTACAGAGAAAGTTAGGGAGAAGTTCGAGGCTATTGTAGACTTTTACAAGAAAATGAAGGTAAGAGGTGTTATTAGGTGAGTAATGAAAAGAAGGAAGAGATAATCATCAAAGTCTTGGATGTTGAAGTCCCACTTAGCGACTTTACTCTGGAGCTTCTCGATAAAGATGATTTAAAAATTATTTCAAATTGGGAGTTAGGAGGAATAACGGATCCACTCGGGCAACTAGTTTCATGGCTATACGAGAATATTGTAGGATGGTTTAAGAAGATCTATAGCGACCTCTCGACGTTCTTTCACTCCATAATAGATGAAGCGGTTGGCACAATTAAAGATTGGATATCTGATGTAAAGGGGTTTGTGAACACCATATATAACTACTTATCCTCAGCAATCTCGAAAGTAATATCAACGATATCCGACACACTTAAAAACATATATAATTCCATTGTATCGTCTATATCCTCAGCAGTAAACACCATTTCATCGGCCATATCAGGGATAGTGGATACGATTGTATCAAAAGTAAAAGGGTTTTTCGATACGATCTGGAGTAGCATACAGAACGCCTTGAAACCCATTTCTGATGTTTTATCTAGAGTGTGGTCGTGGGTCTATGAGGGGATATCAAAGATATCAGGGGCTTTATCGACGGTTTACGGATACATTAAGTCAGGTTTTGAAGTGGTATGGGATTGGTTACAAAGTATAGGTGCTAGTATTGTAGCAAAAATCCAAGCATTCATTAGTGGGGTAATTGATGCTTTCCAGCAAGGTTTTGCAAAGGTCGCGAATTTCTTCAAGGACATTTACAATAAGTTAGTTCAAGGTGTAAACTATATTTCAGATAAGATAATGGGATTCATAAACGCAATACTACAGTTCCCAAATTGGTTCCCCCGATGGTTCTATGAGCATATTGCTAAGCCCGTCTCAGAAGCACTATCATCATTAGCATCATGGATATGGGAGAAGATGCCTGATCCTTTAAAGACTGCTATAGAGACATTAAAAGAGGTATTAGAAGGACTTTGGGAAAACGTAAAAATGTTTGTGGAAAATCCAATAGCATTCTTCAAGGAAAAGGTTATATCACCAGTCATTGATGCATTATCAGGGCTCAAGGAGAAGCTTTACGAGGGAGTTAAGGGATTCTTTGAAAAGTTGTACGAATGGGGCCAAATTGTATGGGAAACCATTGTTAAGGGCTTTAATTGGGTAGTTAACAATGTTTTCAAACCAATTGCTAGTGGGCTTTGGAGTGTTGGAATGACTATGGCTAGAGTATTATCAGCAATTTTATCTCCAATAGCATTTGCATTTTCATCAATGGCCGATAAGGTTATGGAAACAACACATAGTCTCGTAATTCCACACTTACAGCGAGGATCCCCACAAGGAACCTTTGCAAGTTTGTTAGCTACTCTCACTATGAATACTACAAAGGTTTTAGCTCCAGAGGCATTAGCAGCATTCGCCTCTATGATGGCTGGAGATGTAGGAGAAACCGAGGTACAAGTAGCGGGTAACAAGGTTAAGCTAAAAACTGGAACATGGAGAAAACTTGGCGAAGAGGTATTTAGAGCTTTTGTCTTCATGCAAATCACACCGATATTTTGGGCCATTTCACGATACGTAGATACTGCATTTAGACAATTTATGACGGATCATACATGGATAACAATACCATCACCAACATTAGCAATTGAAATGTTGAACAGGGAGCTCATAGACAAGGAAACCTTAGATTGGATGATAAGGGCTGGAGGATATAACGTATCATTCGTAGATAACATCATGTCTACAAAGGGTATCACCATAGAAACTAGAGCTTCAAGGATGTTCAACTTAAAGGATGCTCCATTCATATTATTTGGCCTTAGGTTCTGGATCCCATCCGTATCCGATCTATGTAGATTCATGCTTAAGGATGTGTTCCTGAAACCTGAGGACTTCATCAGGGTTATGGCAATCAAGGGAGTGCCTCCTCATCTCGCATGGGCATACTACTTACTTCATTTCAAATATCCATCAATGTCTGCATTATGGGAATTCTATTGTCGTGTATTGGCTCACGAATGGCTACAACAACATGGGCAAAGTATTAAGGAAATGTTATGGCTTCCAGAGCTTATTGAGGCGAAGGTCTCTAGCAAGGATGTAGCGTATGCATTAACCAAATATGCAAAATGGCAAGATTATTGTGATATTTCATGGTTCAAAGGAGACCCCAATGCTGGTACTATGCAGAATGTAAGTGACAACATGATCGTAAGAGAGCTGATGGCGGACATACCAACAAGAATAGATGCTAGATGGATGTATAAGTGGGGTATTATAACAGACTACGAGCTGAAGGGTATAGCCCTAGCTAGGGGTATGCATCCTAAATGGGTAGACCTTATCACTAAAGGCGAGGCTATGAACGCTTTAAGCGAGGAAAGGACTTACGCAAGGACTGGAGTGCTCAATTTATTCGAATATGGCTTACTTACAGAGGATACTGTAAATAAGTTGTTAAGTAATCTTACTAAAGTTAAGATACTTGGGGAAGAGGTTCCTGTTAAGTTCCTTGAAGGTGAAAGAAAGCTACTTATACTCAGACATAAGTTTGATAGAGCTTATGATATTATAAGAGGGCTCTTGTCTAACATAACATACATGATAAATGAGAATATCATGAATATAAACGAAGGAATTGACATGATCAAGGAGTTCGGAAAGAATATTGCTGATAAACTGAAAGTACCTGTGGATATAGACGAAGACTTCCTTAATGTATACCTCTCGGCCCAAACCACTAGGAAGAAACTAGAAACTGTTAGGAGGATTAGGTCATGGATGTGGACATTCCTTTACAGAGTAGTAGAACTAGCAGAAGCTGGTGTTAAGTCGCTTGAAGAAGTCTATAATGAAATTGATGCTTATGCTACAAAGGCGTTCTTAACAGATGAGGAGAAGAAACTAATGAAAGCTTTGGTTAAGATTGCATTTGATGCATACAAGTGGAGGAGGGCATTATCAATTGCATATAAGTCAATAATTGCAAGATTCAAGAAGGGGTTAATTAGTTACAGTAAGGCACTTTCGGAATTAATGAAAATTGGATATACTCGTGAGGAAGCACAGGCTTTATTAGATGCGGAGAAGTATGCCTACATAACATACCCAAGTACGATAGCTACACTAGCAGAAGTGTATCCAAAGGCTAGAGAGCTACTTGATGAATTCCTTAAGACACATCACATGAGTCAGAAAGAGATTGAAGCGTGGAGAGCGTACATCTTGTTAAAGCCTATCAAGGATGAAGTTTCAAGGCTTGTTACAGAGGTACTAACAGACTATGCTAAAGGAATTCTAACTGACGAAGACCTTGACAGGATCTTTAAACTTCTCAAGGAGAAGTTCTTCTATGAGGATGAAGAGATAGAAATATTGCGGACGATAGCAAGGTTGAGGAGGATAAGATATATGGCTAGCTCAGGAAGGTGATGGAGAAATGTGTCCTGCACTTGAAGACCTATATCTAAAAACTGGTGAGCCAATTACTGAAGATTGGTTTGAATACCACTATAATGTACATAAAACTATAGATGAAATGCTCTTCGGAGTAACATCAGTAATATCCTATGGATATGTACGTCACCACATAATTCCGTACCAAGATGCAATTCTTGATATTGGTAGGCCTGATTTAAGGTTTAATCGTATTTTTGCTATGACTGGATACTTTGATGATAATGTTTTTGTACAAGGTAAGAGGGTAATCAAAGATGGTGACCCAATATCAATATATGACATATATTCGTTGGCCCAATTGAAGATTGCATATGCTATCGATTCTTCGTATTATGTATCGTTGCTCTTACCCATGAACGCTAGACTCCTTGATATACTTCTGGAGTTGGAGGAAGAAAATAGAAAGCTTGATACAATCCATAGGGACATTTATTCTGAAGAGGAAGAAAAACCCATTGTTGATATTGTTAGGGAGATCAGAGATAGAATGGGAGTAGCAGTATATGCCCCATCAATAGTATCCATAAAGGACATCTATGCTCAGGCCCAATGGAAAATAATTTATGCAATTGATTCATCGTATTATGTCTCATTACTCGAACCGATTAACGCTAAGCTTTCGGATGTGATTCTAAGACTCGAGGAAGAAAAGAGGAGAATTGATGATATTTACGAACGTATGGATAGGCCGTTCGATACAAGCCTCATAGAAATTGGCACGAAAGCACAATATGGGGTTGCTTATGCAATTGATAAATCATATTATGTAAGACTTATCCTTCCAATAAACGAGAAGATTCAGGATATACTTCTGGAACTTGAGGATCAAAAGAGGATAGTTCAAGATATAAGGGACAAGATAGTTAAGACAAATTGGGAACATGAGTTCTTCGTAGGAACGCCAACACCGATAAGCGGAAGTGCGGGAATAAACATCATTGAAGTAAAGAGTGGAGGGTACGTAGACTTTGATCCATCTGGAAAGTACTTAAAATCATTCGTGGTAGAGCTGGAAACCAATGAGATTGGAGACTACATTTTGGAGATGTACAAGACCAATGGAGTAGCTAAGATAGTCTTCGTAAGGAATGTACCATTAGCGTTTATAAACAAGGAATTTGATCTAGTATCTCCTGTGTTCATAGAAGATGGTTATTGGATAACCTCTGTTATCCATCTAGCATCTGCTAAATCGATTGCATTATCATTTGAATTCGTATGGTGATAGCCATGCCGATAAGGCTGATTGGAAGGTATGGAATCCCTCCAGAGGAGTGTGAAAAATTAATACGATGGTATGATTGTGGGGCACATTTCATTAATTTAAATCCAGATATTAATGCATGGGCAAGTTATGCAGAGGTTCGTATTAATGTTCCAGATGTTGATCAGAAGAGGGCATATGAACGTTCTCAGACAGGATATATATACATTCATGGATGGTATGTGATGTATGAAAAAACAATGAAGAGTAAATTAGAAATTGATGCTAAAATTGGAGGATACCATGGCCTAGGGGCTGATAGGGCATGGATCGGATATTGTGTAGGAGATACTGGAGTTTTTGATCAAGTAACGAGACCTAGTTTACCATTCGTAGCAATGGCATGGACTATGGCTACGCTTGGATATGCAAATGGGGATTATAATAAACCCTTATCAGGATATATAATTTTTAGTGATCCTCCACAATATTCGTTCTCTCCTACGGATCCTCCTCGTGTCTTTTATTATTCAATAACATCAATTCCTAATTCTGTGTGTCATGTTCTTTATGGATTTGAAGATGATTGGAGTGCTGATTATGATCAATGGGCTTCTCTTAGCCGTGATTCGGTAATCAGAACTGTAGAGGCTACACCTCCGCCTGTTATCGAGACTCTCAAAGAGTTCAATATTGCAGGTATTGATGGGCTTGTAGGGAAATGGAATGCTCGTGTAAGGGGGTTGTTAAGGTCGAAGGGTAAGGGGATTATATTCCATTTGGGAGAGAGCATTAAGATTAAGGATATTGTGTATAGGGGGACTATCGAATTTTCACTAAATGATTACGATAGGTATTGGGGGAGTGGTAGTGAGCCTGTTAAGCCTTACGAGGTACTTGATATTATCATTGAAACGGATATTAGACATCCAAATAAACTATCCAACAAATGGCTCTTGAGGATTGCCTATGATAAGGAGCTTGACGCTATAATCATCATATGGGGGGATACGTTATGGGATGGGGATAAATATCCGTATATAATTGATATATTTGATATACCTTGATGGGTGTGGGAGGCATGTGTCCCTCCTTGGAAGACCTCTATCTCAAGGCTGGTGATGTAATAGAGGAGTCGTGGTATAAGCTACATTACGATATACACAAGAGTATTGATGAACTTCTTGCAGGGATATCATCAGTAATCAGGTATGGGTATGTGTATGGTGATTTAGTCCCCTATCAAGATCAAGTATTGGATATTGGTAGACCTGATTTAAGGTTTAATCGTATTTTTGCTATGACTGGATACTTTGATGATAATGTTTTTGTACAAGGTAAGAGGGTAATCAAAGATGGTGACCCAATATCAATATATGATATCTATGCTCAGGCCCAACACAAAATTACTTATGCAATTGATAGCAGTTATTACGTCTCCTTGACATTACCTATTGACTCAAAGCTTCAGGACATAATCCTAGAGCTTGAAGACCAAAAGAGGAAATTAGATGAAATATACAATAGGCTTAAAGAGACCTTGGATGTCGACATATTAGCTACCGAGCGCACAGCATCTGATTTGCTTCGTGGGGTATCTACCGATGGAGAGATGATCGTACTTACTCCAACATACGGTTACAGGATATCCACTAGATCATGGCATCTTCAAACGTCTTCAACGTCAGGGATTATATTCCTGATATTCCCACGGTCAGGAAGGTACGTGGGAGCATTATTCTGTGCTAAGGGATTTTGGACGGGGCATAATATGTGTAATGTGACTGGATATGTAAATGAGCCTTTAAAACTCGTATGGGAGGGCCTATCACCAAGTCCTGATATATTCTACCAAATAACTTACAAGGAGATATGACCATGAGCCTGAAAAAGTTAAGGTATGTATATGATCATGTAGATACGTTTGAGGATTATGATCATAATGATCATGTAGATAATTGGAAGGTTCAAGTTAGTATAAATGAGGAAAAAGGTAAAGATAATCCAGACGTCCTAGCCCTTAATAATGAGCTGAAGGATATTGTAGACCGTATGAGATATGTTAACTATGGGGAATATTATTACTCATATGATCATAATTATTTCGTAGATGCATGGAAGAAACAATTAGAAATTGATAAAATGTTGTGGGGGAATATTGAGGAGGCCCAAGATCTTTTGGCTAGGCTTGAAGAGATAGTTAATATGATGGACTACATTTATACTGGTGATTGGTACTATGCAATTTTGCATAACTTGTTTAAGGATGCATGGGACATACAGATGCAATTGAATGAAATACCTATTGTGATACCAATCATTTTCGAATGGAGAATGTATCAAGCCGATTTATTCAGATCTGGTGTTAACCCTCAGGAGGTAGGAAAACCTGTACGGCCTACATTAAAATGGAAATATACGTATACCGAAATACCAGATCGAAGAATCAATGGATGGTTTGTTATTGCTGATATTGATGGTGATGATTATAAAGAAATCTTGGGAGGATATTATTCCCCAAGTACAGGCGAAGGGTATTTCGTTTGTTTAGACTACAAAGGACGATTAAAATGGAAATTTGATGAAGGGGATGCTGGATGTCCTTGCGTAGCAGATATTGACAATGATGGAGAAAAGGAGGTAATTCTTTATGCGCGCGTAGGTGCAATTATCGTACTAGATAAAAATGGAAACGAACTATGGAGATATGCCGTAAATCGTACGGAATCGTATTTCAGAACTACTCCAAGTGTAGCCGATATTAATAATGATGGATATTTGGAAATAATATGTGTACGATATGATCCTAATGCTCGCATTTCATATGTAGTATGCCTTGATCATAACGGAAATGTATTATGGGAATGTATGCTAGGAATGTATGCCGATCCATTTTACATTGTCCCCGCTATTGGTGATATAGACAATGATGGATATCCAGAGGTAGTAACCATTGGAAAGCCATCTGAAGCGGAATTAGACGCAAATATTGTAATCATAGACCATAATGGAAACATTATTAAGTATTTTGCACCTCCAGATACGGCTCGGGGATGGGCATCGGTTCATTTATCTGATATTAATAACGATGGATATTTGGAGATAATAACTACACTCAGGATTTCTAAAGTAATATCTGGAGAGCTAAACCCCCATATATTGAGAGTATTTGATAAGGATGGAAACGAATTATGGAGATATGAAGCTAGAGTTGAAAATATCCCTGCTATTGGAGATATAAACAATGATGGATATCCAGAGATAGTGGTAAAAACATATGATTACGTAATGTGTTTTGATAAAGATGGTAACATACTGTGGTCTTCTTACTTCCATGGAGATTCATGGGATTATACGGCAATAACGCTCGTAGATATTGATAATGATGGATATTTAGAGGCCTTAGCGGTAGCTACGGATCGCGGAGAAGTTTTTGATCAAGATGGTTCATCAATAGCTTCATTATCAACTCCAGACTCAGGATATACAATTGCATCCCCTCTAGTTCCCTGTGATATTGATAATGATGGATTTGTTGAAATTATATTTACTTCTCGAGCGGGAGGAATTGCATGTTATGGCTTTTAAGGAAATAACGATAATTATTTATAGAAAGTTAAGCAAGTTTAACGGGGGAAAATATGATTATATTACTGATTGCATTGTATGGTCTTGTGATATTAGCGTTATGGTTGGGGTTAAAAGCATTTCAATACATGTCTATAATCAATACTATTAAGAATCCCTATGAGCTTATAAACGTGCTCAAGGTTAGATTAGCTCTAGATACGGTAGGTATCATATTACTACTTTTATTTTGGATTTTATTGATAGCTATGTGTATATTAGTAGTGTACGATTTCATCTGCAAGTGATATCATGTCGTACCATGATCTGATTAGGCGAGAAGGGAAGAAGTATGGTTGGGGTTTGATTTTAATCCGTAGGAAAGAGTTTATAGACTTCCTTAACATTATTAAGTCGAGGTTCAAGGGTTCTAGAATACGACTATTGGATGTTGGGGCTTGGAAGTGTGGGCTATTCAATTGGTTACGTGAAAATGGTTTTGATGTGGATTATGTAGGAATTGATGTAATTGATAATCCCGATAGGGTTAAGGATGCAAAATTCTACGTGATGTCTCCTACGTACCTGTTATTCCCTTCGGAATCTTTCCATGCTATAGTACTCTTAGAAACCTTGGAACATATAATAGACTATGTTCAAGCTCTTAGGGAGTTCTATAGGGTTTTGGTAAATGGAGGGGGGCTTTTTATACAAAGTGTCATATGTTACGATAAATGTGCCATTTTGGACGAGACTCATGTACATGTATTGCACCCAACTACTCTGGCAAGGCTTTTGAAACATTTGGGGTTCAAGGATATAAGGAAATTTGAGGGGAGTACATTCTGTGTTTATGGTTTTAAACCATGATGATACACCAAGGGACGTCTATTAGTTCTTGGACTCTAACTCCACAGGGATGTCCGTATAGACCGTGTTCTCCAAAGCATTCTCCATGATCTGATGTTATTACTATTCTTTTTCCCTTAAATGACTTTATTAGTCTCTTTACGTATGTTAGTGCCCATTTTAGGTTTTTCTCATATTCTTTTCTTACTTTCTCTGGATTTAATTCTCCTCTTTTTAGAGCTTCCCATAATTTAAAATCTGGTCTTGTCCTTTCATTTACAAAGTATTTTCGTAAGTATGGGGAAAGTGGGTATGGTGCGTGGGGCTGGAGGAAGTGTATTATTAATCTATATCCTTTGAAGAACATCGACATTAGTATTGATAATTTCATGATGTATTCAGGGTCTACGGTATAGACTCCGTTTATTTTTCTCCATCCTTCAATGAATGCGTCTTTTACTACGGAAAAGATTCGGGGAGGGCAATATTCTTTTCCTTTGAAGGTGTTGGAATAATTTCCGATATATGGGTTTCCTGAGACATATACTGTTCTTGGGATTCTTTTTGTAAACGTATTTACAAACCATTCCATTGTGCATGATCCTAACGATGTTACTCTCGTTAGTTCATAGTCAACTCCTAGCATCTTCACATTATCCTTGAATGTGTCATACCTACATGCATCTAGGATGACTAGGACATCCCACTCGCATGAATAGATTAATGACTTTTGCACAGTCCCCCTTTTCACTAACATGAAAACCTTTATATAGGGGTTATTCCCTGTATATACGGGGGGTAGAAATGGGGAGGAAAAAGTTGGCCCAAAAAATCTTGGAAACTATTGACGAACGAGAAGAACATGGAATGTTTATAATAATCTACGATTTCAAGGGAGGGAAAAACCCCAAGGAATTCTACTATGCGATTCAAGAATTGGAGAAGGAAGGGTATATGTTTACAAGGATTCAAAAATCCGTAATGTTAACCAATTCAAAAATTGGAGCATTAGCGGTCAAGGCCCTTGCGGAGCACTACAAGGCGTCGGTTCAAGTGTTTAAAGTTTGTGATGTACTGTAAAAAACATCATGTGTTTTTGTTTACGTAATTCCTGTAAAATTCTTCCTTTGTTTCCTTGATGACGTACTTCTTGAATACTTTCGCGTAACAGGCTCTGAATTGTGCTCCATGCGATCCAATTATTGTTGATAAATTGTTCATCGTTATTACGGGCCTTATTCCTAGCTTGTATGCTACGATCTTCTCGGCACCATATATTGTTGCTAGGGCTACTGTTATTGGCCTTCTCCCCTTGGTCTCTTTCTTTGTCTTGTTCAATAGTTTGATTGCTTCTATGATTACTTTTTGCTTGTAGAGTTGGGCATCCACGCCTCTACGATTAAGTTTATTTTTGACTTCGTCTAGGTTGAATGTTTCATCGATAATTCGTAGGAGGTAGTCTTTTGGGTCTTTGATTCTTGGTTTTATTTTCAACTTTTCGGAAATTTCGCGTAGTGTTCTGAAAACCCTTTTGATGGTTATTTTGACGCCTAGCCTATTGAATTCGTTGAGTATTTCTTGGAGTGTTACGGGTGCTTTTCTTCCATGAGTTCGTGATGCTATTATTAATGATGCACAGGCATAGAAATAGTGGTAGTATAAGCTTGGGGGCTTTAATTGCCTCACGCATTTTAGGAATAGGTTAATTGCATAGTCTTGTACGTCCTTTGGGATGTTAAGATTACTAGCTACCCTCCGTATATCGCATATGACCATGTCTACCTTTTGTTCATCCCTAGTTTTCCTTTGATCTATCCTTTGCAAATGACGGTATTTGTGTATAATGTGGGCTGGTGTGTCTGGAGAGAAGAATGGCTTGGTTTTTGTAGCTAGGTATGTTTCTTTTGTCATATTTTACACCTCCTCGATAAGCTTCTTAATACAGTAAACTAGGTACTCTGAAAGGGACTTGTATCCTTGCTTCATTAGTGCTTTTCGTATCGTCTCACGTCTATGTACATACCATTCTGATGGTACGCGTATTGGTATTGTGGTGTATTCTGATTTATGGCTTATTTTAGGCCTTCCTCTCTTTCTCATGAGCATATCACCTGCAATATAATATAATATATAAGGAATATTTAGGTATATTACTTAAGATAAAACAAATATTATTTAAGTAATCGTGTTTATAAGATATAAGGGGGGAATATGATAGCACTTGACATAGTTTTAGTAATCATACTTGTACTTTTGACGATTTTGCTCTGTTACCTTCTGGGTACTGGTGCGGATGATAAATACGTCATTATAACTATATACACGATTATAATTGTCATGATTTCGTTAATAGTGGTAACATTATTCCTACATCCAGAAGCGGGAGAGGGAGGAGGGGTAGTCATTATCCCAATACCATTACCTTAACGATATGAGAGATGTATTCCTATTAATCGGATACGTCTTTGCGGGATTATGCGGGACATGTCGTATCGTTTGCAGAACCATCCGTGCGATTCCAAGAGTTCTCGGAGCGTTCTGCGGTATACGTTTTCGTAGAATGCGATCTTTGGTTTTATTGTGTTTACTAGGTCTAGTGTGAATATTGTAAGTGGTATTGTGCCTTTTCTTGTCTTGTTGTTTTTTGAGAAGAAACGGAGATAGGATAGGTCTTCGCATGGGGGGCTAGCTGTGATAATATCAATACGGCCTAATGCGGTATAGTCTACTTTCCTTACGTCTTTGCAAATTACTTGATAGTCTATATCAAATCTGGAGAAGTTGTGTTTTAGATACAGGCATTTTTTCTTATCAATTTCGACCATGATAATTTTCTTGACCTTACCGCTCCAGATTGCCCCTAAGCTCCATCCGCCTATTCCTGCGAACAGGTCGAGGAGTACGTTATCAGATCCTTTAACGTATTTTCTGAATAGGTATTCGGCAACCTTTGGGGGCATGGCCTCGGCTAACCACTTCCATTTTATGGATTTCTGTGGGGGGAATATCCAGTCTTTGGGAAAGCTCTGAGCATGGAGGGCCTCGTGAAAGCTGAATTTATCTTTTCCATATTCTTTTTTCCATCTCGCCCTAAGCTTAGGAAGGGGATGATACATAACTGAGGTAACTGTGGGATAGATCTTTGTCCTTTTCATAAAGATCTCCCTCTAAGGAATATGTCGTTTATAAAACATATTAATCTTATTTTTTACGGTCTCTTTGGGGATTCTCTGTTGTGTGTGGTGTTGTGAAAAAAGATATTTTTATAAACTTTGTTTACTGTATATACAGGTTTTGCTTGTTTAATCTTCAAATAGATCAAGTATGTTAAGTTCGGTATCTATGCGATTTTCTGTAACCTTCTTTTTGTGTTTTGATTGTGGGTATGCCCTTATGACTATACAATTGTCTTTCGCTGAGATGATGCCAATTCCCGCTTTAAGGGCTTCTTGGTGTTTTTTGAGCATTCTGACTATAGTATGTGTTGGGAGATCAAGTGCAATGTAGATGTAATTTGCAAAGTGTCTTCGTGTCATAGCCTGTTTGATTGCCGTTTCTACATCATATTTTTTAAGTTCGACAATTACTACTATCTCCCCGTTGCTGATCATTAAATCGACTTCAACATTATCTAGTGTCCTTACATGACTCCTAATTTCTACAGGATGTTTGTTCATATTCCATAGGCCATCTTTAAAGAAGTGTAGCTTGAGCAATTCCTTAAACCAATCAGAAAATAGAAGTAGGTCTTCCATGTACCTTACAGTAAAGCTCATATTATCTACCTAATATCGTTTATTCATTATCTTGTTAGTTATATTTTAATGTAATGGTTGTTTTTCTTTTTTCTAGTTTTTTCTTGTCTTTTGTCTATTAGACCTTTACTTCTTGTGGAGAGGTTGAGTAATTTGATTTGGTATTGTGTTTTGTTTGTTGGTTGGTTTGTTTTATTGGTGATTGCATTTTTGTTTTGTTTTGTTCTGAAATATGTACCTCCATT
>Ga0180301_10000819_pt1 | contig 24322 bp, 39 predicted proteins | sample GuaBasSediGuay16_FD_121797 | JGI IMG/M metagenome (GOLD analysis project Ga0180301, IMG submission 121797) | Subseafloor sediment microbial communities from Guaymas Basin, Gulf of California, Mexico - Guay16, Core 4569-2, 12-15 cm | ecosystem: Environmental > Aquatic > Marine > Hydrothermal...
CACTATAAATGGGTTAGTGCCCCGCAGTGGGTTTGGGACGGCTCGGCTTATGTTCCATACATTTTTAAGGATAGATATGCAAGTGAAGGCTATTATCAGGTTCAGACTGGATTGATAGGAGCGAGAATCTACGATTATTATGCCACATTCTATGACCCTAACATGAGTGAGGTTAGGCTTTACGATGAAAGATGGGAAGTTCAACGCTACAGAAATGGGAAATGGAATGATATAGGTGCTCAGTCAGGCGCTCCAATCTTCAAAATCTCTCAATCTGAAACTTGCATTAACATCACGAAGAGCTTTCATTCATGGGCTGGCTGGCTCAATATAACCTATTGTTTCCGTGAAGGCTCTCCATTAAAACATACTGTAGTTTTTAAGTCTGAAATTGCTGAAGCTACGACTTTTAGAATTATTCAGAAGTGGGCTGGAATAGTCGCGGCGAAGGTTAAGCATGCTAAAGGCGAGGATACAATAACTTCAGCTAAAACGATAGATAGCCCGTGGTTTAGGTTTGAGAAGGCGGATGGAAGCCTCAGCGTCTATGAGAATCAGTGGAGCATGTATTATGGCTTCAACGAGACGACTGGCGAGGTCTACGTTCTCAGCAACCATAACTTGAAGCCCGTGGAGATTGACGTTCACGCTCGGGGATTGAAGGCGGATTTTGTGTTTGGAAACTGGACTTTGGCGAGTGGAGAAAGATTAATTATTGACCCTGAAACAGCAACATTATCGCCTCCGCTAAGAGATACGTTTGCAGATGAATACAACCCTGACCTTGATAGGGAAAGCGAAACTTACCTTTTAGTTGCCAACAAAACAGGCTACAGTGGACGGGCATATATTCTATTTAACTTGTCAAGTATCCCTTCGGATGCTTGGATTTCATCTGCACTACTGAAACTTTATCATTATGGTGGAACGGGGACGGTTGGTGAGCAGGCAACGATTCAGGCTCGCAGAGTTACTTCAAACTGGACAACAATAACATGGAACAACCAGCCGTCTTTCTCCAGTGAGATAACAGCTGAAACCACTGTCACGTTTGGCAATTATGACTGGTATTCATGGGAGATTAAGAGTGATGTTCAGATGTGGGTGAACGGTTCCTGCCCCAATTACGGAACTGTTCTGCTGATAAATGTTGCCAACAGCCCAGAGTTTTACTTTTACAGCCAAGAATATGACGGCTATGACCCGCAGCTTGAAGTAACTTACACAGCTAACCAGCCTCCTAACGGTCCTACGCTTGACAGCCCAGCCAACGCCACACGCTTCAATCCTTCAGCAAACGTAACGTTCAACTGGACATTTAGCGATGCCGACGCTGGCGATTCGCAATCAGCCTTCCAGTTCCAGCTTGATGATAATTCGGATTTTTCCTCGCCGATAATAGACACGGGCAAAGTCAGCAGTTCAACCTCAAGCACCACGCAGACTCTGCCCTCAACTGTCGGCTTATATTATTGGCGCGTCAAAACATGGGACAGTTATGATGCTGAGGGTTCCTGGAGTAGCAGTAGAACATTAATTGTGGACAAACTTAACGTTACGTTTACAGTTTCGCCTGAAAATCCGCAGGCAGGAGACAAAATCACTTTAAGCTGGACGATAAAACGGGAATATGACGGTTCAACCGTAACTAACTTTACAATTGACATTGCAAGAGACGGTGCCTTATGGATGGAAGACTTAACCGTGAATAATATAACGGACTACGAGGAGGAGGAGATGAGCCATACATATGATGTTTATGCGGGCACAGTAGTTGACTTGGATTACGGCTTAAACACATGGGACAGCACTCCAATAACTGTAACTTGGACTGGAACCGGCGGAGGAGGAGGCAGCCTGCCTCCTGCTCCAGAGGAAACGCCGGCTCCAACTCCGACGTCTGAAGTAACGCCGCCTATGGCTCCATCTAACCTTGTTGTTGTCGGCGTCTTAATTATTGTTGGAATAGTTAGTTTCGCTGTGGCGAGCAGTGAGGCTAAGCCTAAGATTAGTGTTAGCCGTAGGAAATGGAGTTCGTCTCGTAGACGGGCTTTGAAGAAGAGGGTTAAATGGAGGAAGCCTAAGACGAAGGCGGTTAAGTGGAGGAGGGAGAAAACGTGGGAGTGAAAGTTTTTAGGATTGTTGCAACTGCATCTTTGATTTTGCTGATTTTACTTAGCCAATTTGCGGTTTTTCGGTTTATTCCGAAAGTGAAGGCTCAAGAGGAATGTCTTAAGATTTATTATGATTCTGAGAAGGGCTATTATTATTTCTGGACTTTGAATAGGGAAAAGGTTGTGCTTGAAAAGAATGGTTTTGCAGTTTTGAATAGATGGGATGGCGAAGCATGGATAAAATTTGGCTCGCTTCCTTCTGTGGGCGAGATTGAAATTGAGGTTGAGGCGGAGCTTGTAGAGAACAAGTTGAAGTGGAAAGGTAAATGGAAAATTGGAATAGAAGAAGTTGAAGTTGAAATAGAATTGGAGCCTAAGAACATTAGCGAGTATGGCGATTTAGAATGGAGCATGAAATTAACAGATAAACCGCCGATAAATGCTTTCTCTATGCCTATTCAAAGTGAAAATCTCAAATTTTATTATCAGCCTCCGCTTTATGAGGAATATGGCTTTTCTTTGCCTTTCAGCAATAGCACTTTCTTTGTTAATGCTACTCATGTTATGGAATTTAATGGGACAGATTGGATAACGACAACTTATAGACCAGAAAACGTTGTTGGCTCTTATGCTATCTATCATGCCTATAAAATGCATAATGAATATAAGACTGGAAAAGCATTCCACATTTACCGTCCCAAAATCATAGATGCAGAAGGAAATGAAGCTTGGTGTAACCTTAACATTTCTAATAATCTTTTGAAAATTGAGATTCCACAAGAATTTTTGGATAAGGCTGTTTATCCCGTAACCATTGACCCGACATTCGGATACACTACTAAAGGTGCAAACCAAGCATTAACTCCTGGAAATCGTATTTTTGCTTCATGGTATACATGCCCAGAGAATGGGCAAGCAAACAGCATAACCGTTTACTTAAAGCAATATAGTAGCTACACACCGAAAATTAAATGTGCCATTTATAGAAAATCTGATGGTTCTTTAATTGGTTACACAGAAGAGTGGCAATTGACAAGTGGATGGGACGGCTGGAGAACTTTTAGTATTATTTCGGGAGGAAACCTTCAAGCTGGCACGGATTATTGGTTAGCTATGTGGGGGAATGAATTCTATTACCGTTATTACGATTCAGTGTCAGACAAGGGCTGCCAAAAATCAGCTACTTACAATGATTGGCCTGACCCCTTAACTGGTATTACCACAACAGACAACAAAAATAGCATTTACTGCACCTACACGGCTGGAGGCGGAGGTGATACTACACCGCCAACCTACGACGCTAACACTTTAGGAACAAACACTACCGCAGCTGGACAGCCATGCCTATTCCACTGCAACTGGAGCGACGATACTGGCTTGTCGGGCTTCATACTTGAACACAACAACACTGGCGTTTTAACAAACGAGACTTGGACAAGCTTTGACAGTTTAGGCACAGGCAACACATGGAGCAACATCACATTAACTTTGAACAACACTGTAGGAGTTGTCATTCAATGGAGAATCTACGCTAACGACACAAGCAACAACTGGAACGTAACAGACATACAATATTTAACCACAACATTCTACGCTGAAATCACCATTCAAACAACAAGCCATTCCTGGAACATTATGCCTGGACAGTCTAACGTTCTCATAAACGAGGGAAACATCACAATCACGGTTACTGCAAACGCCAATTTCACAATTCAAGTTAAAGGAAGCGGAGATTTAACTTGCGGCTCCCATTCCATCCCGCTAAGCAACGTGAAAGTTCATAAAGACACGTTAGCTTCAGCCATTAGCCTTTCAACCAGCTGGCAAGACGTGCCCGGCTTAGTTAATGTGGCTTCTGGAACAGATATCACGTTAAAGTTTAAGCTTTGGCTAAGCGTGCCGGATGGAACTCCGGCTGGAGATTACACCTATACGCTTTACATTCAGGTGGTGCAGTATAATGGCTAAATTCCGTCCAGAATCCGTCTTTAGGCGCATGCTTGCCTAAGACGGCTGGAAACGGAAAATGGAAAGGAGAGATGGAAAAATGAAACGTGAAATATTGGCTGTATCCCTGCTGTTAACGTTAGCCTTGGCTTTAACAGTGTCTATGCCTTTAGCTTTGGCTGCCACTGAAGGTTCAAGCTCAGGCACGGCTACTGTAGGAAACGCTGCACCCACAGTTTCTAATCCCGGCCTGTTTGACAGCGCAGACTCTACAAACTTGAACAATACAAACTTGGATGTCTGGGTGGAATATCATGTTAACTGCACCGTTTCAGACAGCAACCAGCTTATAGACTTAGTGAATGTAACTTTCATCATTTGGGAAACAACCTATGCAACCGAGTCTTCAGCCGACAATAACGTTAACCACTACACTTTTGCATGGATAAACAGCACCGACACTTGGGACGAGATTGGGCCGGATGGTTCTGGAGACAGTCACTTGGTGGCTGCAAGCTGCAGTGACCCCGCAGATTTGACGGCTACAAGTGGAACCTGGAAGTTAGCGTTTAAACTTCATAAGACAGCAAACTACACCGCCAGCAAAACTTGGACTGTTAAAATAATTGCTTATGACAACGCCGGAAACACTGGAACCGTTCAAACGTTATGGTTTGGAGTCAACTTCTACTTGGAGTTGACTGTGGATGACGCTTCCCATGGATGGAGCAGCCTAAGCCCAGGCGACACAGACGTTCTGATAGATACGCCAGCAGATGGAGATATTGACGTTACCGTAACGGCTAATGCGCCATTCACTCTGCAGGCAAAGGGAAGCGGGAACTTAGCTGATGGAAACGGAAACGAGATTCCTTTAAGCAACGTGAAAATCCACAAGGACACTCTGGCAAGCGCAACTTCTCTAAGCACAACCTACGCCGACATTGGAGGCTTAACAAACCTTCCAGCCGGCGAATCTCAAACATACTCGTTTAAACTTTGGATAAGCGTTCCTTCAGGGCAGCCAAGCGGAACCTACACGTACACGCTATACGTGCAGGGAATACAAGCCTAAACTGAGGGATAACCCATGAGAGTCCTGCCTCTCGTTTCCCTACTTGTTTTCTTAGCGGCAGCCATGCCGGTTGTTTATGCGTTGCCCAGTATCGGCGTAAGCCACTACAACACGGAAGCCATTATATATATTGGAGAAACCAAAGAGTTTCCGGTTGGAAGAATCTACAATACTGGAGACGCGGTTTTAAACGCTTCATGCAATTGGATTCCAGATGGAAACTGCAGTTTAACCGTGAAGGTTAAGCCGGAAAGTTATCTGTTGAAGCCGGAAGACAGTTTCCAAGTTATCGTAGTTGTTGAATCTCCAAGCGAAGAGCAAATAGGTAACTATTCTGGAATAGTTGAGGTTCTATGTAAGCCATTAAACATTACTGGGAATCCCGTTTCTCCCGCTGGGTCGTTGCAGATTAAAATACGCGTTCTACCTTTAACGGATCAAGCAGAGTCCGCAGGAAAAGAAACAGGCGGGACTACATTCAATTATGGTTTGGTGGTTATTGTTTGTTTGGCTTTAGGTTCAATCGCTGTCTCTGCAGTTTGGTTCAAGAGAAACAAGAAGCCAATTAAGAAGGTTGCTCCTACACGTTTTTTATTGTTTCATTATTAATTGTGGTTTTTCTGGCTGGAATCAACGTAAACTATGCTTATGGGCTTGAAAGTTCCGAAGGGCAAGCAACAGTAATAAAGAAAGGCTCATACTCTACTGGCAACGCAACCATAATTGAAACTTTAGCATACTCTATTGGTGAAGCAATAATAAGGCTTGTTGGCGGCCCATGGGTTCCCCCAGTTCCTCCTGCTCCTCCAAGCCCAGTTCCTCCTATAGCCATTAGATTTCCGATTGAAAGAATTGTCATTGCCCTAATCATCATCGTTGCAACCTTGATTGTCATGGGCGTAAGCGAGAAACAACATAGGAAGCCGAAACTTAAACGCAGCAGAAAAAAATGGAGAAAAAAGATTAGGCAGCCTTTAGATTAAGGTTGCAGGTTCAGATGGATTGTGAAGCTTTTTGTTCCGACTGGTTCTCCGCCGTACACATGTAAAGTTAACGTTCCATTAAGCCATTCTCCGGGCTGAACTGTGGCTCCCTGCCTGTCGTAGGTTAATGTCCAGCCTGAAGGCAAAGCCTCATAGGTTAAAGTCACGTTGAAAGGCATGTTTCCAGCGTTAAAAATGTTTAGCGGCTTTGAAGTGTCGCTTCCCGGCTCCACGTTTCCCCAATCATAAATGTTTAGGGTTGTGCTGTTCATTCTCTTTCCATCCAAGTATACTTCAGCCTCCACTTTCTCGACGACATTCACGCTGACCTGAATGTCATAAACCAGAGAAGTGACGGCGTAGGCAATGCTTGCACACGCCAAAACGATTAGAACAGCCAACACAAAGCTTACACGCCTACTTCTCCTCAACATTTCTCACCTCCGTTTAAATTTTTATTTTTCATTTAGAAGCCTCCATTTTGGATGATTCTTTAATTCCTCCGCGTGCCTGCTACATACTGGATATTCCCTGTTTGTCGGCGCAAAAATGGCTGTGGTTACGGCTATGTTCTCGCAGAAATGGCATTTCGGCGCCGAAACTTTATTTTGAATTAGAACTGTGCTGTGCGGCTCTGCCTTGATGAATTGGATGAGTGTAGGCTGTTGCTTTCTTTCTTCACATTCCTGGTTGAACCTTTCTATGAGCATGTCGATGGCTTGAGAAAGAGATAGCCTCGTGTATTTGCGGACGTTATCCTTGAAAAGTTCCATTTGTCCTACGCGAAGATAGAAAGTGTAGCATTTACGGTATTCATTATTTAAATTATTTAAATTATTTAATGACTCTTTAACATTATTATTATCTGGAGTGTAGGACATTTTCTTTCCTCCTATTTCTTAACATTTCATAAATGGAATAGCGAACCAGCTCGCTAACTGTTCTGCCAGAAGATTCGGCTAACTGCTCCAGCTGCCTTTTAATACGCGGCTCAACTCTAACTCTTAAAACGCAGTCTTTACGCTCACGAAAAACTCCAGCCTTACTCAATTTTTTCCGCTCCTATTTTGCCTGTTTCTATTGTGTGGTTTATCCAGCAGAAGCTTCCGTCAAACATGGCATGACACTTGCCTTGACGGTTGCACGCCGCAACTTTCCCTTTAAAAGTCAACTCGGTTTCCGTTACGTCTTTAAGCGTTAACTCAACGCATTCCTTAACTTTTGGGCAATACTGCAAAACCTTAACCTTCATTTTTCCGCTTCCCTCTTTCGTTTTGCTAAAATTTCAAAGATTTTCTTTAATCTCTCAAACTCACCATAAATTTCGACAAGTTTTTCACTCGTTACCTCGTTTTCAGTCATTTTTTCTAAACCTTCAATAACTTCCATCATCTCTTGGCAAAGCCATTCCATACTGGTTGGTTCGCTTGGTGAGATGTTGCCTTCTTCCAAATTTTTTATGATTAAATTCAAAGAATACATCACACGACGAAAGTGTCTATCTTTCATTCCTTCAACAACTCCTCTAATTCATTAACCCATCTCAAAAGTTGTTCCCGATTTCTTCCACCATAATTAAGGTTAATATTTCCTTTTAACCAGCCAAATAAATGCACAAATTTCTCTTTCTCGGTTAGAACATATTTTTGTTTTAGTTGTTGGAGTATGCTTAGAACGTCCTCAAGCCTAACCCATTTATGTCTGCGTAAAACCCATTCTGGAAGCTCATAACGCTCAAAGGCTTTTTGTTTGAGCCTCTCCTCCAATCCTTTCCAAACATCACTCATGGTTTGTTTTCCTCCTTTTTCTTTTGTCATGCGGTTTTGTCCGGAGCTTCCGATGGCATTTCGGGCAGACTGGCAAGCCTTTTCCGTTGATTTTATGCTCGCCTTTCCTTATCCAGATTCCACACCAAGGACAATAATAATACCAGGCGTAACGGCTAACAGCCACAGGCAACTCATCTACGCCTCCTTTTCTTTCTTTTCGGCCTGAAATGTTCACATTCCACTATGGAATCGCGGTGGATAAGCGGATTGTTAAAGTGAGCGTTTGGGTTGACGCATTCAACATGTAACTCGTCAAAGTATCGGCTAAAACAGCATTTCCAGCATAAAACCTTAGCCTTAGGCAATTCTTTTCCTCCGCTTTTTTATTACTCGAAAAGTCAAATCGCGAATGTTATCGAGGTAATTAAGCAAAAGCTGAAAGCCATACCTTCCGCCCTTGTATAGGATGCGTTTACCCCTAAAAATCAAATAAACATCACTCATTTTTGGACAGCCTCCAGCAAAGTTTTTTGGCTTAAAATCTCATCTAACCGACTAATCCAAGCCTTAAAGAATCGTTTTCTTTCCTCAGAGTTTTTACAGCTCCAATTTCCCAGCTTTGAGTTTACTGGGCGTGTCCATGCTGTGCTATCGAAACTGTCAATAAAGCCTTTAACAAGCCTCAAAGCTCTAAGCTTCAAACCAAAAACATGAAGTTTCTTGTCTGGGAGTAGTTTTCTTGCAAGCCAGCATGTAGCGTAAATAATCATTATTTCCGGCTCAACACATAACATTCCAATTGCAAAATAGTCAAATTCAGAAAGAATGCCACTTCCCTGATACAGCTTTATGCATCTTTCTATGCTTTTCGGCTGTTTATTCCATCCCTGAACCGGAATAAGCCAATTAACATAATCAAACTTCTCCGTATATTTAACGACATTCTGAAATGTCCTTTCAATATTAGTAACTTCTGTGGAAAGCCAAAGATTGCCAGGATGATAGTCATCGCAGTAATCTGGAACTGTAGCGTAAACTTCAGCATCCGGAAGAATACGCCTCAAATAATTATGAAGCTTAACAATCCTGTAGATATGTCCTTTCGGATAGTCTTTAACTTGTGGATTTCTGAAAATCTCAATGCCACTGTCAACTATAACGCTTTTAATAGCCTTTCTATGCCTGTGGATGTAGCCTAAAGCAGGATTATTAGCGTTAATCAATATATATGGCCAATCCACATCGGAAGGAGGCAAAGTATAAAATCTAATCACGGCTACATCAGCTCCCAAAGCTTAAAATACGGTCTTTTCCCGTGAAACCAGCCGTGCCCAAGCAGCCTATGCGTTAACTCATCGCTTCTATTCATGGCTTTCTGGATTGCTTCAAGCTGTTCCTGCGTGAGGAAAAGCGTTGGAACCCCAAAATCCTCATCGACTTGTGAAGGCTTTAGGATTAGGGCTACTCCCCAGCCATTCCCAGGATACTTAGCCTTGACTTTTCTGTTTCCAAAGCCGTTCCAGCCATCATAAGAGCGGACAATGCGAGCTTCACCTAAATGGAAATATCCGTCCTTGCGAAGAATCAAGACTATCGCCCTCAGCCTCATTGAATCACTTTAAGCGATTTCGTAATCTCATCAAATTCGAGAGTTTTAACTTGGAATCCTTCGTTGCGGATTAGTTTAGCGAGTTCTTCGGGTAATTGCTCTCCTTCATACAGTACGATGCGTGAACCGCTAAAGTAGGCTACTTTCTCAATGTTGCCTTTCTCGTCTATCGTGTAAAAGATGGTTCCCAATTCGTGAAGCGAATGCTTAAGCAATTCCGGATTCTTAATCCGAGCAAACAAGCTCATTCTTTTGCCTCCTTTAGGATTTGGTAGATTATCATCGCTCTAACCTCCGGATTCTCCTCTTTTGCTATTGCACGACGCAACCAGCGAATCTTAGCCCTATTCACCATTTTCCTCACCAAAAACTCCGAGTATTTTTGCAAGATAGAAATCGTGAAGACGTAAGGTAACAAACTCGCCTGGATGAACACGGCCAGAGTGAATAGCTAACCCATGTTTACTCGCAAATTTTCTCTTACAAACGATGCAATATGGATGTTTATCTACAAGTTCCCATGCTTTGCGATACGCTTCTATAAGTTCTTCTTTGCTCAAGCTTTTAATTTTCTCTCTAAGGACAAATCTCTCCATCTTATTCAAATCTCGCGGAATCATAGCTTCTTCACCTCGTCGTATGCTCTTGGAACAGAAACAAGCTTTTGAGCATGAAACAGCCACGCCAAAATCCTATAGAATTTAACCGGCTTAGGCTTCATGGCAATTCTCAAACAAGAATTCTTCCATGGACATTCATGGCATACACTATCGTTAGGCTGCCAATCGCCAAAACACCAAGGATACCCTTTAGGCATGGCTTTCCAACCTCTTCTTATTTCCTTCATTAACAACTTCGGGCTTCAAAATTGGCTCAACAATTATCGTTTCATCTTTAATTGTCATAAGAACCTCTTTGGGCGGGCTTCCTGTCATCCTCTGAATCCAATCAAGCCAACCTTTAGGCAGCACAATTGCCTTGCTTGTTCCTACTTGGATAATTTTGCGAATTATCGGCATGGCTTTCATCTCCTCCTTGGAAGCTCTATTCCGACGGCTTCAGCCAACTCGCGGATAACACGCTTCATGTATTCAGGCCAATACTCATGATAGCCAATTTCACGGCAGGCTTGGCAGAGTCTGCGTAAAAGACGGTTATCCCAAATAACAGTTCCAGCCCTAACCATTCCTTTCCATCTCCTTTACCTTTTCATCAAGCCTTTTGATTGCAAGCAAACACTCCTTGGCGAGACGCCAGCACCTCGCCTCATTCTCCAATCGACGCTTCTTTGCAGCCAGAAGCTCCAGCTCAATCTTCCGCAGTAGCCTATTAGCAAAACCAGCACCACAACTCATTCAGAACCCTCCTTCTTTTCTTGTGGCGGAGCCATAACCGTTCCAATTTGGCTTGTAACTTGCTTGGCTATCTGCTTGGCTTCCTCAATCTGCTTCTCCAAAATCTCACGATACTCTTTAGTGGCGTAAGGTAATCTTGCAGAAGGAGTCAATAGCTGCCATTGCTCCCACAAATAAACAAGCGGACTACAAGTTTTGTTCAAAAGTTCTCTTAGAACAACCTGACCAAGCTGAGTTGTTGTAGAGCCAGCGCCACAATTCGCCAAAGTAACATTAACAGCTATTCTAACCGCTTCATTATAATGCTTCTCCGCAAACTTCAGAAAGCTCTCCCATTCGGGCGTGCCAAGAGGATAAGGAACCTTCTGGTAACCTCTCATTCCTCAAAAGCCTCCTCCCATTCCTCCAGAAACATCTTCTTCAGAAACTTCTCTATCCGCTCTACTCGCCTTTCCAGCTCCTCAAACTCCGCGTAGGTAATGTGCTCCTCACTTCTGGCTTGCAATTCAGCAAGCTCATTGTCCAGAATATTCAGCGCACGGTTAAGCTCATCATTATTCGTGACAGACTTGAATCTGGAACGGCTACACATCCAACTCAAACCTCAAAAACCCCCCCCTTTCCGTTCGAGAATTTCCTTCCTCAGGTTGTAGAGGAATACGTCGAGTTCTTCAATTGGAACAATCATTAATTCAGGAAATTTTCTCAGAAACGGTTCCAGATACAACAATCGTTTACGTTCAAAGTTTGGTGTTACAGCACAAATAAGCCTATACACCCTATTCTTTGTTGTTTCCTCTACAAATGCCTTGACTACCAGAAGCCCAGCAACGTCTCTCAAAACTGAGTCTCTACTGTTAACCACATCTATAATTACCCAACCAGACGAAGTCCCATCAAGATTTGTGACAATATCTGGAACGAAACCTTTACTGAAGGCTCCAGAAGCCCTATAAACTATCAAACCCATACCACGAATAATTTTCTTAGCCCAATTCACCAACTCATCAGGAGAAAGTTCCTTGAACAACTTGAATCTCCTGAAAATCACAGAAGGCTTAATACACTCACTGGGGACAGAGAGAAAATCAACACTCATTCTATATCTACCTCATCTTGAAGTTCAATGCCGGAAATCTCCAAGTTGAGAGAAGGATAGTTGTTTTTCCATTCTTTCGCCTTTTTCACAGCTTCATCAAAATTTTCCGCTAAAACCGTCAATTCCTCAAATACACTATCAAGGGTATCATGGCTTTCTCTGAAGTAAACCTTCCATATCTTCAACCTAAGAACCAGCCTCCTTTTCTCTGTGCTTTTTGAGAAATTCTTTAATCGCTTCAGTTACTACATCGCTTTTGCTTCTGTATTTTGGCAATCCAAATTCATCGATTTGGCTTTTCATGAATTCATCGATAGCCTTTAGAAGCTCTGTAGGTACTCTGACCGTTGTCCATTTATCTTGGTTTTGTGACATCCTCATCACAAACTCTCTTCTGTAACCTACCTATATATATAAAATTTGTGACCATGATGTTACAAATTTTAGAGTAAAATTATTATAGATTTTGTCACATTTATGTAACATGGAGTTTCGCATGCAGAAAAAATATCCTGAAGAAAAAGAAGATAAACATGCAACAGTGAGAATTCCGAGAGAACTCTTAAATTCCATAGAGGAGTTCCTCAAAACAAACGATGCAAAAAATAGAGGATTACTTCACAAGACAGATGTAGTTACAGCAGCAGTAAGAGAATTCTTAGAGGAGAGAGGATTCTTTCCAAAACCATCGAAGCCACCATTAGAACATTTCAATTTAAACGAAGACGGAGTCATAATTATTGACAGAATAATAGAGCCCGGAAAAGAAAGACTTATCCAAGTTTACTTTAAGCCACAAGGCATACTATGCGAATATCACAACTCAAACGACTGTTATCACATTCGCTATGCATACACAAAAGAGGACATCAAAAAAGTATTAAGAAAACATTACAAAGAAGGTTGGAAAATTCCAGACCCAGACAATCCAGAAGAATGGTGGGGCTGCCCGGATTTGAACCGGGGTCCCGAGAGCCCGAGTCTGCTTGTTGATTGGCGAAAACTCCGTAAAGATTTTCTTGTTTGGTTGAATAGTCGAGATTTGGCTTTTGATTATAGGCGTAGTATTGTCAATTATTTGGATAGGTTTGCGCCGAAACTTCGTAATGGTATGGATGTTGTCCGTTTGTTTGATAGTTTATCGGCGGGCCAGAAGCATTGTTTATTGTTTTCGCTTAGGAACTTGTTTAATTTTTGTGAGTTGGCTGGTTTTGATTCTGCTTTTATTGATGGTTTGCGTAAGGCTTTGCCTAAGGATTCTCGTTTTGTGGATAGTTATGTTCCGAGTGAAGAAGTTGTTAGGCAGAGTATAGGGAAGTTGCGGCGCATTCCAGCCAAGTATAAGGCGGTCTATAGGCTATTGTTGGAGTCTGGGTTGAGGCTTAGGGAGGCTGTTAGGCTAAGTAATGAATTTCATGAATTATATGAAAAATCTGAAATGTATGAAAGGTTTGTTTGTGTTCCGCTTTTCTGGGTTCGAGCAAGCAAGAAAAGCTTTTATGCCTATTTTATGCGTGAAACCGCAAAAATGCTATGGAATAACGGAGAAAAGCTTAGTGCAGATGCTACAAGTAAGGTTTGTAGGCGGTATGGGTTGGTGGCTCCAAAATATTTGCGGAAATTCGTTTTCCATAAAATGCTTGAGTTGGAAATTCCAGAGGGAGTAGCCGACTTCATTCAGGGAAGGGCTCCCAAAACGGTAGGTGAAAGACATTATGCCAATCTTAAACGTTTAGCAGACAAATACTATCCAAAATATGCGGAATACTTGGAGAGGTTAAGGAATTCTGTTCTATAGCTTTGCTCTATCAAAATTTTTATGCCAAAACGACAACTTTACTTTAGGTGACAAACTTGAAGGTTTGGCTGTTTCTGTTATGGCTTGTAATAGTAGGATATCTGTTCGCCTTTATAACAATGAATTCGCCATACTCGCAAGGATTCGAGATCAATATAGGTGGTGACAGATTATATGTTACCGCATACAATTGCTTCCTCCTCATATTAACGTTCGCTATTCCTTGCCTTATCGCCTCAATACTCACTGAACTTACAGAATTGGCATATCGAAAAATTAAAAAGCAAAAGCCGTAACTTCACCATTTTCTTTCTATCCAGTCTGAAAAATCGAAATTTATATTACCTGATATTTTTCGTATCTTCTTCTTATGTATTGCTGGAGTTGCAGTGGCGCGCGCTATAAAAATTTGACACGACGACGAGTGGTAACAATCTACAAAGTTACCATCTGAACTTCATCATAGGCCGTAATTTTGAAGCGTCTGGCAAATCATCTACTGTTTTTCCTATCTTATTTAGCCACCTTTGAATAACCCCCCAATCGTGAATGCGCTTATGGCATTCATAGCAATAAAGATGCAAGTTTCCTTGTGCATCATGATGGAATTCGCCACCTCTACAAGAAACTTGGTAAGCTCTACCATTTTTGGAAACCCTTAAACTGCCTTGAAGCTTCTTTCCACAAAATTCACATGCAGTTTCGAATTGGTTAAATCCAGTATGGAATTTTAACCCTTGCTTCTCCAAATACTTCAACTTTTCATCGTCTAAGCCCAAAGCTTATCGGCCTCCCTTATTTTTGAAAGTATTTTCCTTGGTGACTTATGAACATAATTCAATGCTGTTTCAATCCTTGCGAATTTCGCGAAGTCTTGCAGCTCAAATGGATCCATTACATCGCTTAAATGAGTAAGCCTTTGATGCCTAAACCAGTGAACCCAAATATTTGGATCCAACTCATGCAGTATCTGCCATGCTCTTTGACGAGTTAAATTGAACGGTTTTCTAATGCCTTTCTCTTTACAATAATTTAGCCAGTCAATAATGTATTTGGATAATGGATCCAACAAGCGAATGTCAACGTGATCCATAACCACTTTTAGTCCATTCTTAGCTCTGCCCCTTTTCAGAACTCTTATTCGCATTCTCATAATCTTCTCATTTTCGACTTCTCCAAATTGGAAGTCATCGAGAGTTACTCCTTCCCACACATCCACGGATCCGTCCGGTAACTTTTTCACACGGCCGACAATCTCGCTGATACGTCTCGCACTTAAATAGAGCAGAGCAATCAAAGCCTTATTTCTCATCTTCTGCTCTTTGGGCGTTAATCCACTCTTCAAACCAAAGCCATAATCCATCATATCAACACGGGAAATCAAACCTTCAATATAGTTCCTTCTAACAGCCATCAAACCCTCAGTAGTTCTACGTTTAGCTCCCCCCTTCTTCATATTCCCACCATCTAATGGCTTACTTAACCTTATTAGCGTAAGGTAAAATAAACATTATTTCACCCTTGAAAGGCTGTTTTCTTTTCTTTTTTAGGTTTTGTCTTAATTAAAGAATATATGGCTTGGTTTCTGGGGACGTTTTGGAGCGCTTGCCGTTTGTCGATTGCTTCTAAGACTTCTAAGCCTAAGTCTGTTAGGTCATACCAGTAGGTTGATTTTTTCCTTATTGGAACGATGAGGTCTCTTGCTTTGCATCGCGTTAATGCATCTTTGTATTTTTGAGGGAGCGCGTCAGGGTTTCGCTCACGGAACCGTTCATACGAAATCATGCCTTTCTCTCGAATAAGCTCCATTAGTTCGATGTCTTCTGGCTTCAGCCTTTTAATGATGTAGTCCACTCTTGACTCTGCAAGGGCATCTTTCACTCTTACTATTACCTCGTCGACTAAGGCCATTCTCATCTGGTCGTATTCTTGGTAGACATCTTTGGGTACAGGTTCAAACACGTTGGTTTCAATCCATTCTTTACGTCTTTTAGGTTTCCAGCCTTTATAGTCCTGGTCCCACAGTACTCTGTCATATTTGTAAACGCCTCTTTTAGGAATGAAAACTTCATGTGTGTATTTCTGCATGATCTGATAGGTTGGCTCGGTGGGATCCACCATAGTAGCTATTAATACAGCTAAGCGAGTGGCCAAAACGTCGAATCCTCCTTTAAACGCGTCCCAAGCTCTGTCATATTGGGTTTCAGCCTTGTTGCTGTGGGCTCCGAAATCATCGTAAATCAAGATTGGCACTCGCATGTGAAGCTTGTTTAAGGTAGGCACTCTTTCAGGCTCGCCTTTCTCAACTTTATACATTAGCCCCGAAAGATTAAATACGAAGCTTTGCAGAACCTTGTCCCAGTCTTTATACCATGTATATGCAAGCTGCATGGCAAACGTTGTTTTTCCGCCGCGCTGCACGCCCCAAACCACAATCCACATCCATTCATCATTAAGAATAGCATTCCATATGTCCCTTACTACACGCGGCCTTCTCTCCGTCATGGCTCCCTTTCCTCCCTTTTACCTAAAGGAGCTGGCCAAGGCTCCCTTGGACTAACATAAGGCGCACCAAAGTTCTGTACGATTGTGGTGTAGCTTGGCGCCACATCCTTATCGTAGTAGCTTATATCCATGATTAGAAACGCGTATGGAAAAACTTCTATTTGCAGAAAGCTTTCAAGTTTACGTTCAAGCTCCCTCACGTCAATCTTAAAAGTTGTAGCAAAGAACTCTTGTTCTTCACTGTTTTCCGTTAAAGAATCAACAATTTCTTCGGTGTCGACGTTTCCATTGTCGAGTAACTCTTGAACTTGTTTTACTGCTTGTTCGGAATCTAACATGGCGACTTCAAACTGTTCCTGTTGACTTGCAGCCTTCACCATGGCTTCAACCGTGTTGATTATGTCCATGGCCACGCTGTAGAGTATCTCCCATCCTTGCATGGCTTGGCGGTACGTTAATTGTTCTCCAGCCCTCCCATAGGGGACAGCGACAACCTTTAAGGTGCGGTTAACCCACTGCAAACGGTTGCGAAGCTCAGCTATGCGCTCCAACGGCTCATCAGACAAAATTGGAGACTCAATTAATTCGTGTAAGTCGTTAATCAGCCTAATTCTTTCCTCAAGCTTCTTGTCGCTGACAACATCAATGCCAAGCTTGCTCAGCGATTCCTCAACGCTTTTCTCCTCTTCCTTCTTTTTAAAGAAGCTTTTAAATTTCTTGGATAATCCCATTCATTTACCTCCTTTTGTATATGTAGTAGGCTGTGGCTCCAGCTATACCAGCAAGCAGCAGCACAAAGAACTGGTTTTCGCGGATGCTTAGCCACTGCAATATCTGCGGGTTAAACCATAAAGTGGCTATTGCAGCCAATCCTAAAACCATAACGGCTAAAGCCTTCGTAATGGCGATTCTCGGCCCCCTCAACTGCTTAAGGGCGTTTTCAATTTTAAGTTGGGCTTCCCTGATGGTAAGCATATACTCGACTACGGCTGCTTTAAAGTCTGCCTTGCTTCGGAGAACAGCCAATAACTCATTCTTAAGCTGGTCCACAACCTCCTCCAACCGCACAGCTTTTTGATGCCAATCCAAAGCTTGACGTTTCAACTCTACAACTTGACTGCGCAGCTTCTCATTTTCCAACGCCAAATTCTTAAGTTCAAACACGTCTTCTGCACTGGCTCCATTAACCATCAAAGCCTGAGAAGCCAAAGCTTCAGTAGGCAAATAATAGTCGCCCGGAGCCTCCTTAAGCCAGAAAACAGGAATAGGCGAGAGATGATCCACATCAAAGCTGCCTTCGTAAGGCTCGTAAAGTATTATCTTGGCGGTTTTAGGATGCTCCACAACAATGCCCTTATAGACAGCTTTTCCCTTAGTGAAATGCATACGATCCTCCCAGGTTAACTCATGCTTGATCACAAGGTATTCCAGCTCCTGATAGAATGGATGTTTAACTTTTTGAGCCAGGTTTAGTTTTGTGGCGTAAACGCCAGGTTCTATCTCCTGCGTTTCCAAATCCTTGACGAAAAGATGTAATCGTGTGTTGCTTGGTCTGCAAACGGCATCTATATATGTGTAGCTGGCTGCCTGCCACTTAAGAATTTCATCAACCATTATCATGCCTACGAGGCAGATGGCTAATCCTCCAATGCCAGCTACATTTCGAATGTTAGAGGGGAACAGGGGAACAATGATGTTTAACCAAACGAACAAGGCGATAATCCACAGGAAGCCGTACAAATCAGATTTTTCCATTTACGCCACTCTCCTTCGGGGCTTACCGAAAAACGCTTCTAAAGGCTTAGTCTGCGTAGGCTTAGGCTTACGAGTTCTAATTCTGCTTTTCGCCTTGGTAATCTTCCATTTTCCGCCTTCACGCTCAACAATAATGTTAACGCTTACATCCGCCCTACTCAAACTTTCCAATATCTTCTGTTTAACCAAATCGTCGAAAGACACTCTTTGACGTTCGGGCTTTGTTAAAGTGCGAGTTTCTATTTCACGAATTAAAGGCGGATTCGGAGGATTCGCCTCTGTAAGTTGCGTCTGCAAGCTTGTGGAATTAGGATTACTGCTTATCTGTGAAAATAATGATAAGCTTGGATTTTGTTTTAGTTTGTTCCAGGAGAACTCTTGCTTATTAGACGGCTCTGTCTCGGGCAAGTTGCTGTATTGCCATCTAACCGTAAACAAGCCTATAAACCAAACGAAGCTTACGGTTATCCATCTGTAAGAGAAAAGCAGATGAGCAGGAGCGAAAAAGCCAACCATATAGTAGGCGATGATGCTACACGCGAAAATAACTGCAAAGCGAACGCCAAACCATCTAACTGCTTCTCCGTTTATCGTCAGATGGAACAGCCTCCTTTTTGGGTTTACTTATCAAGATGCAGGTTTCTCCATCCTCATCTCGAATAAGGCTTATTTCAACTATGGGAGTGCAGAAAAGCCGCTTCCACCAGGCCGGAATACTCACATGATTACTTGTGCCTATACGTGTAACCTTACGTGTTTCATTGTCTAAAACAATACCTTTAATCTCTAAAGGCTCATTTGGAACCTTAGATTTTTTCGGCAAAATGCCACCTCGATTTAAACGTTCATATAAATAACAACGCAAACACATATTTAAATTCTATTTAAATGTATCAAATGCGCCCATTTCTAATGTAAACGAAAATGGAAAGAAGTCAAAACGCGAGGTGGTGAATTAAATTGGCTGGCTTTAGACTGAAGACTTGGCACATCCTCGTTATAATACTGATACTGGCATGGTACTTCGGCTGGATAAGCTTCAAATTCACGCCAGAGCAGGGGGCAATTACTCCACCGGGAACCCAGCCAAGCGAAGAGGGGCTTATAGCAGTTACGAGGCAAATCAAATTTACGGTTACGGACAAATATGCTGGTTCACCTGCTTCCGGCACAATCTACATTTACGCCGATGACGGTAAAACGCTTTTAGAGTCGGGTTCACTAAGCTCGGGGGCCTACACGACTTCAGACAGCTACACAAGCGGCACAGTCTTATGGGTTAAAATCGACGACGGAGCAAACAGCATTCTATGGAAGAAGATTACTGTCCCTAAAATGAGCGAGGCAGATGCTCAGTCACTAACTACCAATCCAGTTAAAATCGAGTTCTTCGACATTTGCAGTTTAACGGATACTCTACAAGACAGCCTGGGCAACAGCTACGCCGACAACGCCAACTGGAACAAGACTTCAGGCGGAAATCCAGGGCAAACCATTGCAACAGCAACCTACAGCGTATACGTTTCCTCAGACAATGACGGCTTCATGAGCAGCTATGACCCAATTTACGGATACGACTTTGGAGCATGGCTCGTCGTAAAAGTAAGCGGAACAAACTATGAAAACGTGCTGTTAACAGGGTTTGACTATGCCTATGAGAAGGGCACATCCATGTACTACTGGGTGCAGATACCGGACACTGGCATAACAAAGTGGAAAGTAGGCAACGACTACGTTTATCCAGGCGCATGGAGCCACAGCTGGACAGTTGACTTAACAGGCTACTCTGGCGACGCTGCAGACATGCAAATATACGTTTACGCCTACGCTAACCCGCAGTACCATCAAACATACGGAAGCTTTGGGCCGTACGCCGTACAACTGGCAGAGCAGACAATCAATCTCGTAGATTAGGAGGGGAAAACAGATGAAGTTTGACCTGAAAGAGTTGATTGTATTCTTCGTAGTGTTTGTTATTGGCAGCTGGATAGGAAACTGGGTAAACTCAATGTTCAATCTGCAGCCGAATGACATGCTGAGCACAATACTTGTGATGTTCGTGCCAGTGCTCATAATTTATCTGCTATGGAAGAACTTCGGAGAGAAAGCGGCGGCAACCTAAAATTTTAGGTTGCCCTCCAAGGAGGTATCAGCGTGAACGGCAACACGCTAATCTACTTAGGCTTAGCATTGATACTGTTAAGCTTCGCTTATCCAATGGTAACTGTTATTGTGGATGATACGCCTCCGAAATGGATTATTGCAAGTGACGGTGAAGTGGCAATATTCCCGAGGGACGGACAGACGTACCAGTCTGTATCTAAAATTACGGCCGGAGTTGAAGACTTTGAAAGCGGAGTAGCCAGCGTAACCGCCGTGATTGACGGGCAAACTTTTTATTTAAAGTCTATATCGGGCGGTAGTGGAGGCGGTGGAGCTAAGATTCAAATGTTCTCTACAGTCGTACATAGCGGATATTGGCAGTGTGATATCCCCCCTCTTTCAGCTGGACAACACACTATGACTTTGACGGCGGAAAATGGCAATGGATTAAAAACAATCTATAAGGCAACTTTCACCGTTTACACCAACTTACAGGGAGACTGGTATATTAACGGTGAAAAGGTTACAGGTTCAGATCAAATCTTAAGGTTTACTACAAGGACGTTAACCTTCAAATTCGTTAAGACTCAGGGAGTGGACGATTCAAAGATTAGGTGCTCTGTTTGGGAAGGAAATGCTAAGCTTTTAGAGTTGAAGAATGTTGCCGCCGGCACTTGGGAGGGAACCTACACCTTCACTGGTGGAAAGCACGCGTTAACGTTAAAGGCTAACGATGGAACAAACACTGTGACTTTCGCTGTTGTAACAGTTGATTTCGGCGGGGAGCAACAGCCCAGCATAGAATGGTTAACGATGCCGAATATACTGCTGTTTTCAGGTATCCTACTGGTGTTTTTCGGCTGGTTTAGCGGTAGGAGGCGATCTTAATGTTCGATGTCATCATAAGTTTAATTGTCAGCTTTATTGTTTCAATGGTTGTGCTTAAGCGTAGCCATGGCTGGCAAGCATTCATTATTGCAGTGGCAATCGGAGCCTTGGTTGGATGGCAAGCGCTGAATGTTTTTCCAGCCGACAAAACAAGTCTTGGCTATTTGCTTTCAACCAATCCAGAGTTAAAGATCATTTGGGAACAGACGCATGACATTCGAACTGTAGTTGCATACGCCGAACATGCCTATTTGATTCTGGTAGGATTCAATGTGATAGGAGCCGCCATAGGCTATTTCCTTGCAAGGAAACTCAGTAGATGGCGCACTTAACTTTCCCCATTTTTAGGATGTGCCAAGTCCCCTTACAGTTTAAAGTTTAGGAGAAAACCGTGTATGATTCGGCAAGACACCATAAGCCGTACACTCATAATCTTAGCCATAATGATAACCATTTACTTGAGTACTTTTGAAACTACAACTATTGTTCTTTTCCCGGCTGTTCTGCTTATTACAGGCTTAATCATGGAATTTTATCTGGAAAAGAAAAGGGAAGTTACAGACCACATAACTGAAGAGTCAACAATTAAAAGCGTAGGCTATTACACTGTAATTGCTTTATTCGGCATTTTCCTCGCCGGCTACACAATTGAAAAGTTCCGGTTTCCAATGGAGCTTACAGGCTATGACGCTTTGCTTTACAGCATGCTCATCGCCGTAGCTGAAGAACAGTTCTTCAGAGGATTCATCACCGACTGGCTTTTAACAAAAATCAGACAGCCGCACATGGCATTGCTGGCCTCCGCACTTGTCTTTACAATTTATCATTTCGCAAGATACGGCACCAAACCCGAAGCTTTACTCTACGTGTTCGCAGGAGGTTTCATTCTAAGCTGGGCAGCCTACAAAAGCCGAAGGCTAAGCCCATGCATGCTCGCACACATAATCAACAACGCAATAGCCGTAATAGGAGGAGCATGAAATGAGCTTTCTAACAGAATTTGAGGGCTTCTTAAGGAAAAACCGTAAGTTAATAGCCGTTCTGGCCATAGCCATATTGCTGTTTTATCTTGGAAATTTCATAAGCCTTCAAACAGTAGGATATTTAACTGGAACGCAGGGCTTACAGGCCGAATTTAACAGCCTATACTTTAATAACACTTGGTGTTCAGCGTCTTCAAGGCCGGATTGGGCTTCAGACGCCGGCAATTGGCAGTTCGGTTTTGAACTCAACTTTGACCCTGATGAAAGCGATGACGGCTGGCCGAACCTATGCGCTACACAGCAGCCTTTCACGATTGACACGCAAGTTGAACCTAAGCATTACGCCTGGCAGGTGGAAAAGGGAATAGTTACGCTTTCTAACGGAACCAGAGCCAAGAAAGTCTATCAATTTGAAATGTGGAGGTATCGAATGGAATGGGCCGTTAACATTTGGCTTTCAGGTCCAGAAGCAGAATCCTGCGATAGAGCATGGCATGGAGGCATAAGCTGGGAGCCAAACTATGGCGGCTCGCAGATTTGGATAAAGCTTGTTCCGCGAAGCTTCGTTTACTTTGAGGATAATCCAGACGAGGTTTATTTTGCGCCAGCCTACATTGGACTTGAAAGCTACGAAATCATGTCTATAGACAAGGACAACAAGGAAACAACAAACGATCCAGACATATTTTCATGCGTTGATTTAATTCCGAAGGCTTCAGGCGAAACTTTAGGAATCTACTATGAAAGAGGCGGGAACCCCATAGATGTTGAAGAGACGCTGCTTAGCTACCAGGGAATGGAGCTTGACCCAGAAATCTTCAGAAACGAATATTGGATTCACATTGACCTTTTAACTTTCAAGCCTTGGAATCACGTTGACTTCTGGACTAAAGCCCATAGCTATAAGTGGCCGAGCGTCAACCTGAAATTTGTCGTTTACGTTTTCGTAGTCGGAAAATGGACAGTTTATTTCACTGAAGACGAGGTTCCAAGTTTAAGACCTCACAGGCCTCCAAGCCTCGTCCGCAGGCCTTGGAGCTGGCTTACAGACTGGTGGAGCAACCCGTGGACGCTTCTCTGGACAGGAATCTTCGGCTTCTTCGTGCTGCTCATAGTTATCGCTATCCTGGCAATCTTTGCCCCCGGAGCCCTAACCGCCATCACAAGAACCTTGTTCGGTAGGAGGCGCGAGACATGACATATGATAAGGTTTCACGTGAAACCTTGTTGCTGGGAGGGTTGGGAAGGTGGGTTTGAAAAAAGCCATCATTCAAGGAGCCGTCTTAAGTCTTGCTTTGGCGTTTTACAGTGCGCTTTTCCAGCCTCAATATGAGGCTTGGCTGAAAAGTATGGGGCGCAGCATTGGAATTGGAGAAACCGCGCTTGGATACTTCATTGTTTTCTGCATCAGCTATTTTGTAACGCATATTTTAACGAGGAAACTGGAGGTTGAATAGGCTTGAGTTTAAGGGCACAATTTACTGTCCCTGTTGCCGTGCCAAATTCAAATTGGAGGAGGTGAAAAAGCGTGGCAAGAAGGAAAACTCGTAGAAGAAAGAGCGGAAGAAAAAGAAAGAAATGGGGCAAGATTGGGCCTCCCCATTCGGCTAAGCGTAGAAGGTGGCTTGCGAAGATTAGGCGTAAAAGAAAGAGGTGAAAAAAGTGGCGAGAAAAATTAGAGTTAGGCGAAGAGGCTATTGGCGCGGGCCCTATGTGTATCGTCGCCGAGGCAAGCTGATACGGGTTAAACGCCACTATGTCGGTCCAACAACCTACATGGCGAGAGACGTGGGCAAGCCTGGGCGAGGCAAAAAGCTGATAGAGATAGAGCCCGGAAAACTTAAGAAGTACGGTTATTCAACTGACAAGAATGCGAGGGCTCGACGTAGGGCTTTAGCCAAGGCGGTTAGGGCGTATGGCGCAACATCTGTGTTCAGAATGCTTAACGCGCAGGTTGTGCTGCGTAAATCTGCCAGAACCGGAGAGAGAGCCAGAGACAAGCGCATTTTCAAGGCTGACCGAGACTGGGTTAAAAGACGGTACATGCAGAGGTGAATGACTCACTCTTGAAAATACGTAAGTTAGCCTCCACTTTTCTGATTATTTGTTTAGCTTTGCTTCTCTTTCGCGCTTTACCCAACTTTGCGGGTGCTCGGCCCGCAGAGTGGGTTTTGGTTGAGAGAGGAGCTAATTTTGAGCGCTGGTTTAACGGGACGCACTATAAATGGGTTAGTGCCCCGCAGTGGGTTTGGGACGGCTCGGCTTATGTTCCATACATTTTTAAGGATAGATATGCAAGTGAAGGCTATTATCAGGTTCAGACTGGATTGATAGGAGCG
>Ga0180301_10000820_pt1 | contig 24321 bp, 36 predicted proteins | sample GuaBasSediGuay16_FD_121797 | JGI IMG/M metagenome (GOLD analysis project Ga0180301, IMG submission 121797) | Subseafloor sediment microbial communities from Guaymas Basin, Gulf of California, Mexico - Guay16, Core 4569-2, 12-15 cm | ecosystem: Environmental > Aquatic > Marine > Hydrothermal...
CTTTAATGGTTGAAAGGATTGTGTTGTGATTGTCCAAGGTGGTAACTTAATATTTTACATCATATTTTTATTTTATCGGTGGTTTAGTGGTTAGGATTGCCTATGTTTCTGTAGCACCATTCTGTAAGTCTGGGTATGGTAGGTGTACTGCTGAGCTTGTTTATAGACTTTTGAAGTGGTTTGAAGTTGATATTTTTGCTTATCACGGTCTTCAATCTGGAGAGATAGATATTGTACTTTCTGGTTCTGAAGGTGATAGGGTAGTTAAGGTTATTGGTGGTGACGGTACTATAAACCACCCGAAGCTACCCAAGAAAGCTCCAGAATATGACATAATCTTCTTTCACTACGATACATGGCTATTCTACACAGATAGGAGTAAGGATGTTGGTTTTACTGATTTTGTCAGGGGTTTACAAATTCATTGGCTAGTTGGTGATCAAATACCTGTACCACACCCATACAGGAAACTACTAAATTGTAGGTATGTGTACTGTGGTGTTCCAATGACGAATTGGTTTAGAAACGTATTATTGAAATGCCCAGACATTCCAAAGGAAAAGGTTGGTCCTGTAATATATCACGGTGTAGACCCTAGGTATTGGTTTCCAGTATACTCACCAAAGCTTGAAGAGTTGGGTTTGCCAAAAGGTGAGTTTACGGTATTTACAATCGCTCCAAACGTTAGTATTAGAGAGAATATCCCAAATTGTATCGAGGGGTTTGCAATTTTCCTAAAGAAGTATAGGGTAGATGCATACTACATAATTAGAACGAATGTTGAGCCTGTACCTGGTGGTTACTACCTAAAGGAGATTGTCAAGTCTATAGAAGAGATTTATGATGTAGATCTTTCAGACCGTATTGTGTTTATTACAGAGTTTGTTGATGATAGTGTTTTAAGGGTTATCTACTCTCAAGTTGATGTTCTTTTAAATCCATTTACAGGAAGTTTTGAACTACCAATCCTAGAAGCAGCACTTTGTGATACACCAACCATAGGTATTGACTTTGGTGGTGTAGCTGAGGTTCTTGGGTATGGTGAGAGGGGTTTGCTTGTTAAGGGATACCCACTTTGGGCCAACCTAACAAGTACAAAAACCTACCTACCAGATCCAGAATCTATTGCTGAAGCACTCTATACATACTACGTAGATAAAAACCTAAGGAAAAAACATACAGCAAAATTAAGGAGTTGGATTTTAAAGAATGCAACTTGGGATGTTGTTGCACAAAAGTTTAAGGAGTTGTTTGAGTGTGTCTATGAGGAAAAGATAAGCTACGGTAGAGCATACTACGTATCGAGACACATAGACACTACAGAGTGGACCCACTTCAACTCTGTAAGAGGTAGGGTACTTGAGGTTGGTTGTGGTACAGGAGAGTTACTTTCATACTTAAGGGATAGGAATTGCTATGTTGTTGGAATTGACATTTCAAAGTATGCAGTTAAAAAGTGTAGGGAGTTTGATCACGATGTTGTTCTTGCTAGTGCTACACACATACCATTTAAAAACAACGCCTTTAACTATGTTGTAAGTCAACATACGCTAGAGCATGTTGGCAATTACTTTAAGGTTCTTGATGAGTGTTTGAGAGTAGCTAAAAAGCAAATACATGTACTACCAGGTCATAGGAGTACAGACCCTACACACAAGATAAATCACTTTACTGAAAAGGAAATCAATGAGATTGTGCTTAAGTACATGAACATGGGAGTAAAAGTTAAGGTTTACCCAGAGGGTTATCCTAGAGATTGGGTTTTAATAATTGAGAGATGATTGTCATGGATTTGAAAAAAGTTGAACATTCAATAAACCTAATTCGAGATTTCATAGAAAGTTACAATAGAGTAGCAGTTTGTTTTTCCGGAGGTAAGGATAGTTTAGTTCTAACATACTTAACATTAAAAGCATTAAGTGAGGTAAAATCGAGTCCAAAGATTTGGTTTATAGTATGCGACCCAATACCAATTGAGGAAAACAGAGGTTTTTGCCAATACATTGTTGATAAATGGAATTTAAATGATTATGGTGAAATTATTTGGTATGAAGACTTAGTTAAAAAATACTCTAAAATTGATTTTGAAATTGCAAAAGATAAGATAAGATGTTGTATGGAATTAAAGGTAAAACCATTGCGAAAATTCATTAGAGATGAAAATATTGAAGTTTTAATAACCGCAATAAGAGGTGATGAACATCATGAAAGAGCTAAAGAAAGTGAAATATCGCCTAGGGAGGACCACATTAGGTTACACCCACTATTAAATTGGTCTCTTATCGATGTTTGGAGTTTTATAAAGGAAAACAACCTACCCGTAAACCCACTGTACTTTAAAGGTTATTTAAGTCTCGGTTGTAAACCATGTACAAAACCTGTAACAAGCGGTTTCAAAAGTGTTGATGAGATAATAGAGTTTTTAAGGAGGGGCGGTGTTCATGAGCGTGCTGGTAGAGATATAGATAAGGAGCGTGTTATGGAAATACTAAGGTCGTTGGGGTACTTCTAATGAAGGAACAACTCAAACTTTTAAGTAAGGACCTTGAACATTGTGATATAGTCATAATATTAGATGCGTGTAGGTGTGACTACTTTAGAAAGTACTCTAAAATAGATTGTGAGTGTGTCATATCACCAGCATCATATACCTTAGGTTGGTTGAAGGTTGTCTCACCTCTATTTCAAAGGTATGAGTTTGTAGCAATTTCGTCCCACCCATACATTAACTCTAAAGGTGATGTCCTTGGTCATGGGTATGATGCTAGACCGTACTTTAAATACATTGTCGATCTATGGAATTTCTACTACGATAAGAGTATAGGTACTGTACATCCAGTACATGTTTACAATACGTTTAAGAAAATGTTTAATATGTTAAAAAAGTTCAAGATGTTGATATGGTTTTTACAGCCACACCTACCTCCAGCAACAAGAAGTTTATACCAATACTTCAAATGTGATTACAATGATATAGATATTGTAAAGTTGATTGAAAGGGGGGTGTTGAAGGATAGTGATTATGTTGAAATGTACATTGAAAACCTACAGCTTGTACTAGATTACACCTACAAAATCCTTGACTACTGTAGGGATAGAAAGGAGGTTGTAGGTAAGAGGGAAATTAATGTTTTAATAACTTCAGATCACGGTGAGTTTCTTGGTGAGGAAATTGAGCTTAATGGTAAGAAGGTGAAGGTATTTTCACACCCTGGAAATATTTCACATCCAATACTTAGGACGGTACCCTACGCATTAGTTTCATTGTGATTGTTAGAAATTGTTTTATTTCTAAACACAACCTCTATACTGTAGATAAGCATGGTATTGAGCAATCCTGTTAAGGTTCATGTCAAGAGGGCGTATGAAGAAACAACATGTACTGTTACACAGTTAACAAAGTCTGCTAGACCGTGTGTTGAAACTTCTGTTTTCAAAATAACAATCTACAATGCAGATATCGACTATCTATACTGTGATATCTATGTTACAGATGTAAAGACGAATAAGAGGGTTTATGAAAAAACTGGCATTCCAATACCTGGACTTTCGACAGAGGATATTACAGTTAAGATCCACTTTACAGAGGATTTACTTGGAAAGAGAGAGTTGAAATTAGAAGTTTGGGGTGAAGTATATGTTTGGCCCACCTCAATGAGGTGGAAATTACATGAAGATACATATTATGTTGAGGTTAAGCCTAGCGACCTAAGTGTTACTGTCGAAAATGTAAGTGCGTGTATTAAATGTTCACAAGAGGTTGAGGTTAATGTTGGTCAAAAGATAGTTATTGACTTTACAATCAAGCTTAGTGAGTCTGTACCATGTGATAGTTATGTCAATGCTAGATTGATTATAAACAATAGTGTTGTAAAGACAAAGAAGGTTGAAGTACCAGTAAACTCGAACATGGCAAAAGGTAGTTTTGAACATACGTTCACAAGTGTTGGTGATTATACAGTTTATGTTGATGTTGATGACTATACAATACCTAAATGATGGTTATGACAGTCTTAATTTCAAATCCAGTATACGTACATGTTAGAGATGTAATCTCATACGCAGACCTTACTGTCGATGGTAGGAAGTACGTTGAAGTTTACATTAACACACCAGTTACGTTAGAGTTGAGGATTAGACTGTTAAAGTCATTACCATTCCCAATAAAGGCTGTGATACCGCTAGAAGTTAGGGGTCCCAAATCGTTTGTTATTGAAAATGCATTTACACTAAACTTCAATGTTGGTGAGGTTGAAAAGATGGGTAGGTTTACAATTTCATTCGATACTCCAGGAAAGTACGTTTGTAGAGCATTGGTTGGTGAGGTCAATATTAGTGTAGTTGGTTAAGCATTACTCAATCAATTCAGCGTATACGGTATAGAAGTTTTCTGGTATGTCAAATCTCAACTTGCCTTCAGCATACCCATGATAAATTGCTCCTTTTTCTATTGTTTTAAAGTGCTGTAGTGTTATTACAATGTTATCCTTGAGGGTGTGTGTTCCCTTCTCACCTATGGCGATTATCCTGAATTTCTTACTTACTGGCCTACAGGATTCTATTGGTTGTATCAAAGCTTCAACGTTTATCCTATACGGGACTTCCTCGCCAATGTAGTACTCAAGTATGTCTGGTCTACCAACCATATACCTCTTCTTTAGAAAGTCAAGTTCTATACTTGTCATAGCGATTGTCTTGGGTGGGACAGTACATACTTCTAAGTAGCATTTATCTCTAATGAAGATTATCTCTTCTTTTGTATTCTCAATTTTTCTCACTTCTACACTCGCTATTACGTAGTGGCTATACCAATATGTTGGTATTTTCGTTTCTAATGTAAGAGTTTTTTGCTCCCTAGTTACCTCGACAATCCATTCATCATATAGGTAACCACCTTCATCATGTAGTAAAACATGTACTACCTGGTGGTAAACTTCTTCAGGTACTAAATTCCAGTCTAGATAAACAATGACCTTGGCATTAACGTGGTATTCCTTTGGAACAACAGTCTTTCCTCTTCTGTCATTTACATAAAGTTCTACTTTTGATATTGGTGGGAAGTACCAAACAACCATCTTATCAATTATTTCACCTAGAACAAACATTAAATATTTTTCCTAAGAATTACTCTCTAGTGATAAAATGGTTGTTAGGAGCAATCCAGTTTACGTTCACGTTAGGGAAAAAGTACCTGCTGTAGCACCTACTGTTAAACCGATAAAAATACCTAGTTCACTTGTGTTGTTCGGTCTATTCTTCATGTTCATACTATTCTTAGCTGCTATTGTTAAGAGGAGGAAGTAGTAATGTAGATGTCTTAAGTAAAGAATAAAATAAATTGTTTTTATTTTAACCGTAGAGAACATGTTTGACATACTAAGTTTTTCAATTGGTTTGGTAGCAGGCTTTATTGTCAGTGTAATACTATTAGCGACGTACTTGGTGCTATTCCCTGGAGTTAGAAGGTTGGCATCAGTATTGAAAAGGATTTTTGAAATGATTTCAAACTACATTTCAAAGATCATCAATGTTTTAGATGCTTTAAAGAGAGTTGTACCTCAACAATATGTAAAGTTCATTGACTTTGCAATTAATGTTCTTAAGATATTAAAGGCAATTATTGAAAAAGCAAAGCAAATATGTGAGCTTATCGAGACTGGAGTATTGAAGGTTAAAGAAGCTATCAAAAGATTTGAAGCATTGATAAGAGAAGGAGAAACAGCATATAAGACAATACAGGAAGGACCACCACCACTACCTGCTACTGTCTATGGAGATTTATTAGTGAATGACCAGCCGTACAAAGCATCTAAGGATGAATTTAAGATTGAGGTTTTCGAGAATAAGGAAAACGTACAGGGTGTTGACATCTATACTGAGGCAGGTGTTTACGCAATAACATTCACATTGAAAGAACCTTTGGCCATAGGTGTAAAGCTATACTTTAGAGATTACATGTTCTACAATGGATATTTAAGACCTGGGGATTTGAAGAGAGTTGACATACACTATAGAACAGTTGAATCAAAATCATGTTGGATGTAACGAGTAAAAACTAAAATTCTCTTTTTTACTTTTTACTTTTGGTGTTTAAAGTATGGAACTTATAACTAAGAAGGAAAAGAAGGTGTTAGATGCATTAATTGTAAAGCATAGGAAAGATGGTGTTTTAGGCTATTCCAACATTAAACATGATGGTAAGATTAGAATTTATGTTAGTTCTGAAGATGTTACACCGCATGTACTTGCTTTCTGTACAGCAAAAGGTATTGACAATATAGAAATTGTTGTTATTGGTGAGGTTAAGGCTTTAGGTAGTTTTTTCCCAATAACATCAACAACACCAGAAAAGACAAAGAAAATTAGACCTTTAGTTATTGGCACAAGTGTCGGTCATAAAAACATAACGGCAGGCACTATCGGTCTTTTTGTAAAGGATGAATATGGTAACGAGTGTATTTTAAGTAATGCACATGTACTACATCCAAACCCACTATCAAGCTATTTACCAGTTGATAAAACCATTTGCCAACCTGGACCCTATGATTTCAATTTTGATATGTCAAAGGTTGATGAGTATAGGGTTGGTCAATTGTTAAAGCACATTCCATTGATTGGAATGTACAGTGGTTCTCAATGTAACCTAGCAATCTTTATTGAAAAGATGTTAAACGTAATAGCAAAGGCTTTTAGAAGGAGGACTAGGTTTATTGCTGTGGCACAAGTTCCAAACTATGCCGATGCAGCAATAGCAAAGATTGACGAGGGTATAAAGTACATCCCAGATAAGACGTTTAGTTGTAAGATAAGTGCAAATACTCATAAGTGGATTGGATTGTTATTTGCAGGAAGTTCAAACGGAAAATATGCAGTAATGTGTAAGGCAAAATATATTATTGAGGGGTTGAGAATAACACCAATAGCCTTTGAGGTTCTTCACGATTTAAAAATTGGTATGATTGTTGAAAAAGATGGTAGAAGTTCGTGTTATACAAAAGGAAGGTTAATCGATGTTTCAGCTAGTATAACAGTATCCTACGGCATCGATAATGTCTGGTTTGATGATGTCTGTATTGTTGAAGCAATAGATAATGTAATGTGCCTACCTGGAGATAGTGGTAGCTCAATGTTTGTAAGAATTTAAATTATTTCGTGAGAAAATTGATTTTCAAATTTATTAGTAATCATGTTGTACGCTACAGCTAATTTAATAGCAACAACCATTTCAGCAGATAGAAATTCATCGAGAATTTGAATAACAGTACTATCCTTTTCTAAATCCCTCCCACATTTTTTACTTTCCTGTATGAGGTAGTGTAAGAAATATGCCATCATATTAAATGTAAGACCAATCATTGAAATACCATTTATTTTAAATCCACATTTCTTTGCTAAGAGACTGCCTAGTAATCCCATTGTCAATGCAATTTTTTCAACGTCAGATATTTTTTGAGAAGATACTTGTAAACACCCTTCTCTTATCAATTCCTCAGCAATTTTTACCAACTCCCCTTTCAAATCATCAATTATTTTTTGAACAACATCCTTACTATTCATTTTAATCACAACGTTGGTTGTTTGATGCTAGTTAATATTCCTAATCGTTAAATTATCTCAGTACTTTCTTAACAGGATGTATGAATTCCATCCACACTTGATATATTCCTGTGCTGGTGGTGTAGGTATTTCCTCGGGGAGTTTTATAATTGTTAGATAGTCCTTCAATATCTCTGCTAGTTCACCCTCCTCTTCAGTTAGTTTTCTATATGTGATCTCGATTGGTTTTACCCAGTCTGGAGCAAGGTAGTTGATATACTCATTAACTATCTTTACTGCCATGTCAACTCTCTTATCTGCTATGGTTGTTTTTACTATATCTTCAATACCTTGTAATATGTTTGGTTTTTCAAATCTAATAAATCCGTAAATGATGTTTAATGGTCCTGGCTTTACAAGTCTATCTTCAATATCCAACATTTTGTATATAACCCTCTTAAGTGTGTAAACTAGTATTCTAAGCATCATCCTTCTAAAGTCTTTAAATTCCTCTTTTCCTGCTGATCTAAATCTTGCGGGACCAAACATCATTATTGGTCCTACCCACTCTTTAAAGTACATTTCAAAGCCACGTTTGATATCTACATTTTCTTTAAAAACCTCAACTTCAAGTACATTCGGTTCTCTATTCATTGAGAATCTTAGTGAATTGTATAGGGTAGGTGCTTCAAGAAGTAGTATCTTAAACATTTCGAACATGTCTAAGTACAACGATGATTTTAACTCATCTCTAAAACACTCATCAAATGCTTTCGATAATTTATCTTTCAACTCTATTTCATCTATTTCTCCACGAAGATACTCTCTTACAAACTCAATAAGCTCTGTGTAAGTACTTTCGGTAATGTTGAGAAAGATTATCCTCCCAAGTTTTAACTCAACAACGTCCTTTACATGATATAACTCATGAAATATTTCACCTTTTACGTAGTATATCAATCTCCTAGGGTCTTCTTTTAAATAATCCATCAACTCATCATATATTTCTACTTTAGTTGGGAATAAGATTATTGCTTTAGGTTTACATTCTGGATGAGAAATTATGATTTTTGTTGAAGGTATGAACACATCTCTAGTTACTTTAACCTCAATTTCAACATCTTTTGGAACGCCTATTTCACGTCTATACCTTTCAACCCAATACCTAATTTCCTCTTCAAGTCCTTCGTAACTAATGATAGGCATGTGAGAAATGTTGTGTGTAAAATAAATAAAGATTTTTTACTCGTTATCTTATTATGTCGTCTACAATCTGTAGGAACTCTGGTTTCTGGGTGTCAAAATGTAGGTAAGATACTATTTTGTAAAAAACCTGTATATTTCGTTGGTGTTGAATTGAATGTGGTTTTTAGGTATTTTCAACATTTTTCTTATCCTTTCATTTTTTGCTCTCTTGTCTAGCACAATGAATATTGCTTTATCTCTTTCACTTCTTATTGCTCTTCCAAATGCTTGTCTTGTCTTTACTATTGCAGGTACTATGAATGTAAAGTAAAATGCTCTTTCATCTCCATATCTAACCCTTAGGTAATCAAAGATTTTTTGTGTATAGTCGTTAGGTTCTGGGTATGGTAGTCCTGCAATTACTACACAACCAATCTTTGATTTTTTATTAACAACAATTTCAATTCCCTCCGAGATTTTACCTCCAGCAACTGCATGTATTACAACGTTATTGTTTTCTATAGCCTGTTTTATAACATCGTCAATCCTCAACCTCTCGGTTTCAACAATGTCAAATGTTTCCTTAGGTATTTTCTCGTAGTGTTTAAGAATGTTCTTCATAAATTCATAGCTTGGGTATACAACCAATACAACATACTTTTCAGGTATTGAACGTCTAATTTCAACTATTTTCTGTGCGTATCTCCTATACATTGACTCACTCCTTAGTTCGTACTTCGACGTTAGTTCATCATCTATTACATACAGTCTGTTTTTTCTTGGGAATATGTTTGGGACCTCAATATACTCTAAATCTCTTTTTATACCGTAGACGTACTTTAGGAATGACTTTGGCGGTAGTGTTCCTGACATCATGATTACACTATATGCCTTGTTTATCCTCTTCATTATGTATGTATAGTCGATGCATTTTATTGCTATACCGTTTTCAGAAACGAATAGGTCCATGTACTCAGTTTCGAGGTTTAAGACATTGTCTATAAAGTTCATTATGTGTTTAATGTATGTTCTAGCATTTACACCAAATATCTTCCTCTTTATTTTGTAAATTGTAGAGTGTAGGTTGTTTAGTGCCATTAAAAACATGTCACTGAAAATATCTGGGAATTCAGTCATGAATTGTTGTAGTCCTACATACTTCAATGACTTACCTTCATGTTTTAATATGAAGTTTAGTAGGTTGTTAAGTGTTGTCTGTACTATTTGCTTTTCAACTTCAAGACCTTGCCTTACATACCTATCAATTTCATGTAATGTCATTCTGATTAATTCCTTTGTTAGAGAAAGCTCTATGTTTGCTGCAATTGCCTCTATGTTGTGAGCCTCATCTAGTATCAATATTGAACTACCAATGTCTATATCGTAAACGTCTCTAACGAGGTTGTATATTCTTGGATTGAAAATGTATGGGTATGTTAAGACAACAACCTTGCAATCGCTTAGACTTAAGAGGCTGTTGTAGTATGGACAAACACCTTTTTTAACACACCTCATTATGTAATCGCTAATACACTTAAATTCCTTGAACTTTATCTTCCTTATATTGCATTGGCCAGAATTTCTCAATTCGTTACAGGTTGTATAAAAATCAAGATTTTCCTCAATTTCGTTTTGTTGTAAGTTTCTAGTATTTATGTGATAACACATTTCCATTTTATTTATAACAAAAGTGTATTGTGGTAGTGAATTAACCTTGTATAGTCTATACAATTCTCGAATTGGTGGATTTACTTCTGATTTAGTTCTTACCAGGTAAAGAATTTTCAGGTAATCCTTATCTAAAGAATGTAGTAGTGCTGAATATAGTGCGACAATTGTTTTTCCAAATCCTGTAGGTGCTGATAATGCTACAACTTTGTTATCTTCAATTGCTTTTAGAATTTTAGCTATAGTTTGTTTTTGATATTTTCTAAACTCATAAGGGAATTGAAATTTCACATTATCTTCAACTTCCTATAGATTTCCTGTAATATTTCTTTTTTCGTACTTTCAGACATCATCATGAAGATTGTCTTAACTAGTTCACAAATGTCTTTATCAGACATTTCAGGAAAGTAATTCATTAGTGTAAATGCAATTGCATATGCTACCTTCTTATCATCTGGCTGATCTACAATAATGTACTTTGCCTTCGATATTAGTTTTGGTATGTTATTTAGAACGTCCTCAATAAACTCATCACTTACCCTGTAGATATAGCCTGCATCTGAAACATACTTTTTAACAATACCCTTCTTAAACAGAAAGTAAAATGGATTAGTCGTACCTAAACTCATAATCTGGTCCTTTACTTTCCCTAACCTCAAAGTACTTCTCTATGTAGTTTACATATGGTAGGAGCAGCACTGTAATTATGTTGTTTGGAATGACAACTTCAAACTCAATTGCAATCCCCTTGTAAATCCTTATAGCCCTTAATTTGCAATATCTTTCCGCTTCAGCATATGTTACCTTCACTAACTTATCGATGATGTGGTGATAGAGACATTGCCAATACTCTTTCTTATCGTAAAGACATTCATGTATTAAGATTGGGTATGGTATGTCATAGAAGCTATCGTATAGGTAGATTATCCTGTAGATGTCTATCATAATTTCACAATTGTCTTTTTGCTATAAATGTGAATTTATTTGTATCGCTCATTTTAGATACCTCCTTCATTGTAAGTCTTACAACATATGTAAAGACCTTGATTATCGTTTTAATTAATATCATCTTCAACTCCTCATCGTTTGTACTATCCTTTATTCTAAACATCTCCTCTATCATATCCTTTAACGAGTTTGCATCTGTGATCTTGTCGAAAACATCACGATACTTTCTCCTGTGTTGGGAGAGTATGTCAGAGACCTTCCTCTTAATGTACTTCCTCCTATACTGCGACCTTTCGATAAAGTCTATTGCTTCATCGAAGTGCTCCTTTATGTAGTGTAACGCTAATTTCGTTACTACATCTCTCTTAGACTTTGATGTTACGGTATATGAACAGAAACCGCATTTATACGCTAGTCCTGACATCAAAGAAAATATTTATTTTCTAGTTTTAAACCTTAGATGTAGTGGTAATCATGAGTAAACTCATTAAGTACCTACTAATTTCAGTTACACTATCGATGATTGGAGGTTTGTGTGGAGCATTTGCTGCAATCTACTTTAGCAAATTTGTTTCAGAACTTAGAAAAACGTTGAAAGAATGATAAAAATCTTTGATGTAGTTTTAACTTTAGAACCAAGGAAATTAAATGTGGGTAAGAAGAGGGTTAAAGTTTCTGAAAGGGTTAGGTATTGGCGAGTTTTAATTCCATTTGATTACGGTATTATAACTCAGGAGATTATAGTTAGATTTAATGTTGATAGAAATGAATTTTGTATTGACTACTCAATCTTAAATACATACGATGATAAAAAGGATTTTGTAATTAGGTTTGAGCTTCTTGTTTAGTGTTTACCAAATTACAAATATTGTGTAGTCCCTATCTTTTTCAAGTGTTGTATTTAGTTCAACGATTTTTTCAGTCTCAACTTCATTTTCCTTAAATTCAATGTCTATTGGTTGCCAATACACAAAGAATTGTTCTTCAAGTTTTGTTGAGTAGTCTGTGTGTATACCTTCAAATACCTTTGCATGTACCTGGTAGGTAACTGGTCTGTTGAGTTTAATTGATTGTTTTGCCTTTACCTTAATCTTAGGTTTTTCTAAGTGTGTTATCGTACCTTCAACAACCTGTTTTGTATCGATAACTAGATAGCTTTCTAAAGCAATTAACTTTGGTTTTACAACTGTAACATATACTGGGTTTGACTTTATGTTACCGTATTGAGCATATATTTCATACCTACCCTCTAGTAATAGCTTGCAATCTCTTAAGAATGCTTCTCCACAATCGCTACCACTTGGTATTTCAACTGTTACCTCCCAACCTCTAAATGTATATCCTGTTGGACTTACAACATAAATGTCTACAGTATACCTTCTACCTTCAATTGTTGGACCAGTTAATTTTGCAATTACCTTTAGATCGAAAGTCTCAATGTACTCTGGTCTATCGATAACAACAACTGTTTTTTCCTGTGCTGCATCTACTTTCAATTCAAGACTTTGTAGTATAGGTACTTCTGTTGGTAGTATCTCAAGTGTTAGTGTTTTTTCAGCCGTGCCGTAGTAATCAACATAGCAAACAACTCTTACCTCGTGTACTCCAGGACCAACAATGTCGTGTGGTTTTGAAATTGTTATATAAATTGGAGAGCCAGTATACCTACCAATTACTCTACACCAATTTGAAAAGTATCCAACATACTTTCTATTTACAACTAACTTATCATTAATGTATATTGAGATGTAGGCGTTTGCTCTAGATATACCTGCTTGTTCTGGGTATGGGTAGACCCAAATTTCAACTTCGACTCTAACATCTTCATTTTTATAGATCTTTATGTGTTCCCCCCTTCTTTCAGCACACTCAAGTACTGCAATTAACTTGTCAATCCTCAAGTTTACACCAAAGATATTACTAACTAAAAATCTTTATATTTTCTTTCTACAATTTTCATGTTGGTGTTGTTATGGCTGAAGTATATGAGAGGCTTTTGAAAGAAGCACTTACCTGGGTAGGTATAGGGCTTGGGATTGGTATTCCAGTGTTTATTGCAGCAATACTGATATTCCTAAAGTTTAAGGATAGGAGGAGGTTCTACAGTATACCACTCTTCCTATTTGGTGGTGGTTTAATGGCTATTGGATTTAGTGCTTTGAAAGATTACTTCGAGATAAAGGCTAGGATGGGTGGGTCCCAAACGCACTCTTCAAACCCACAGAAACTACCTAGTGAGATTGAAAAGAAGATTTCTGAATTGATTAAGAGGCTTGAGGAGTTGAGAGCAAGGTTAAGATGATGGGGCTAGGTAGGTGTTTCGACAATTTTAGAATGGGGTATGCACTAGTTCACTATGCATTACTAACAGCCTCAGCCCTATATCCAGAACCTGACTTTGAAGTAGCACTATATGGTTTTGGTCTGTACACAGACATTTTACTTCAATTAATTGATGAGGGTAAGTTACCGAGAGGCTTTACAAGGTATATTCATGATTTTGCTATGGCTTTAAAGGAAATGGACCTTATAAGATTGGCAACGATAATGAATAGACTTGTTCATGATGTAGCAACAAGACCAGAAATACCAACGACATTGAGACATGCAGTACAAATTTCAAGGATGGTACATGAAATTGAGGCTTTGATAGATGTTGATGAGGTTGATGAGGCATTAAATAGATTGAACGACCTTATAAACTACATAAGTGAACACAAAAGTGAAATTCTAAAGTGTGTTCCAGAAGATGTGATCGATAGGATATTAGGTAGGTTGAAAGAGGTTTTAGAGTTACTAGGTAAGACACCACTACCTAAAGACGAGATATTTGCTAGGTTTGTTGAAATACATCAGGAATTCCTTTAAATTAAACAATTATTTTTTATTGTCCCTCCCAATCCATTACCTGTGGGATATTGAAGCACAACATAATTTTTACATACAAGTTCAAGCACATGCTCTATTGTACAGAATTTCCAGATTTTGGTTTTCAATTCTTTCTATTGGTAACATTAAAGGCTAGTGATAGGCTTGATTGTGCTCAAGCTGAAGAGCTTGAAAAACATGTTGAAGAGTGTTGGGAAGTACATAAAATACTATGCAAAACCGCTAGGAAAAAGGAAAGACAGTTCTACAAGCTCCTATGTAAGAATGAGGTAGATGAGGATTACTTGGTGGACCCGCAAATGATCAATAGTTTTTAAGTAGGATGTATGTTAAACCTTCTTTTTTATGACTTGTATTTAACGTGAACTTTACATCAATTCTCTTAAAACCACGTTTTTCTAGTTCGAGCAATGGTTTATCTTGTAAACTTGCTTTAACCAAGATTTTTGCTCTTGGATTTTCTAAATACCTGGCTAGTTTATGTAGGTTCACATTTTCTACCCTATAGTAGTGCTTACCTGTATGTGGTGGATCAATGTAAATTAAGACATCATCATTGTTAATGTACTTTTCGAGAATTTCCTTGTAATCACAATTATAGATTTCAACATTTTGAAGTAACTGATGGTATTTAAAGAGGTATTTATATATTGATTTGTACCTATCAGGAAAATCAACCCATCTTAGCATTGGCCCAGATCTCCAGCAATGACATGCATGGTAGTAAACTATCGTCCAAATACCTTTCTTAACAATATCTTTTACAATTCCTTTATCTAGTGCATACCTTATTTTTTGAAGCATCTTCTTTACTTTAATCCTCTCATCCTTTTCAATAAACCTTGAAATGCTATTGAGGATTTTTTGAATGGTCCAAATTTGTTCTGGGTAGTATTTTACAACATAGAATGCTGCATAAATTAAATCATCAAGGTCATTCCAAATTATTTTATTTGCCAACCTATTTTCTGCAACATACAATGTTGCTGTACCTGCACCACCGAAAAGCTCAATAAAGATGTTTGATTTAACCAGGTAGTTTTTCAAAACCTTGATGAACTGACCATCACCACCAATGTATGGGAATAAACCCATTTTTTCACTATACCACTTTATCTTGAATTTATAAACTTAATAGTTAAGTAAAGATTTTCAATGGTAAATTTATGAATTAACCAGTAGATACTTCTTCCTTCATATAACCACAATAGTGGCACCTCCAAATCTTTTTCAACGGCGTAGAATATGGCTCTAGTTCCATAGTGTGAAAGCATCGGGGACATTCATTTTCTTTTAATTTGATAACCCCATGTTTAACAAGAATTTTTCTTATCATGTATAGTGAAAGTCCTGTTATCTCTGAAATCCTCCTAAGTGGTAGTCCCATCATGTATAGTTTAACCACAGTTTCTTTTACATTATCTGCAATGTCTGTATAGAGTTTGAACCCTCGTTTCCTCATACTATCCTTTATCTTCTCTCTAACATCTTCTCTTCGCATTACAGTCCTCGTTCTCTCCCTAATCAATTGTAACTCCATTGATGATACAAAGGAAAGTACTGATAACAGGAAATGATACATGATTGGGTTTTGTGTCGCAAGATCGAATAAGTATGCTTCTCTAATTGAGTACACCATTATGTTCTTTTCGAAAAGTAGCCTTAGTGTATTAAAGACTTCATTTACAGACAATCTAATCAATCTATCTAAAGCATAGACGACTACTATACCACCCACATCTTTAAGCTGATTGTATAATTTTGAAAATGATGGTCTTTCTAGAAGTGGTGTATCGCCCGAAACATCTTTATCAACAAAAATTTCCTTTAACTCCCATCCCTTGTTATTGCAAAAATCTTTTATAATATTGATTTGCTCCTCAATACTGAGAGTTTGCTCTCCTGTTGATACTCTAACATAACCGACAATTTGCATGTTATTGTTTGAGTATCAACAAAACTTAAACATTTTGATGACCCCCCGCATCAAACACGGTTGTACATACATGTTGGGTGAAAGTGTTAGTCCCAAGACAAAATGTGTATGCTTGAGTTAAAATAAATAGTTAAAATTTTACTTTCACTCACCCCCACGCAAAATAACTATCTTAAATTAAAAAATTAAGATAAATATTGTATATACGCTATAACTACTGTATGGTTTTGCTAAGACATAACTACTACAGCGACCTAAAGTTTAAGCTATTTATCCAGGAACTGGGTAGTCACATTCTATATGATACCAATGGATTATGTTTAAAGGCAATTAAGATGTTTGCTAGAGAGGTTTTTATTGACAATGGTGTTTTTCACCTAATCAAAACTAGAAAGTGCCTGGATGTTAAAGAGCTTGTAAAGTATGGTCATAAAAACCTAAAGAGAGCAATAAGCTACCTACCATCGAAAGATTATGAAAACATCTACATTGTAATTCCTGACTATCCATATTCTGCTGAAGTAAATAAGAAGGCGTATGATGTTTTTATGAAAGAATACGGTCTTTACTATAGGGGGATTGGTTGTAAGTTTGTATATGTCTTACATGGATATTGGAGTGCTGTAATAGATGGTGTTAATGCAGATTTAATAGCAATACCATTCAATACAATAACGACAATACCTGTTAGGGAATTGGAATTTAAGAAGTGTTGGAAGTTAGATGCACTAACGTTGAAGTATGTTGTTACTAAGACGGTTGAGTATGCAAAGGATTTTGGTTATAATCAATTTCACCTACTGGGTACTACAGCAAAGACATTGCAAAAACTTTTTGGGCCAGTAAAATCAAAGATTGAGCTTATTGATGGAACTACGATTTCGGATGATTTCTTTAAGTACATTGTTAGTTTTGATACATCATCATATCATTACAATCAGGATAGTAAAAGTAGTGGTTACTATTTAATTCAAAGACACGATTTTAATACAGTTAAGGAATTTTTTATGAAGTGGATCAAAAACCAACCATTTACAATAATTGAATGGTAATTCTTATGGCTAGGACCATTTACGATTTAATTAATAAGGACCATATTGTTGTAGTTAATTTTTCAGGTGGTAAGGATAGCACCTGTACTTTATTGAAAGTTCTTGAAATGAAAATTCCTATTCATAAAATTGTTTATATGAAAGTTGTAGGTAATACATATCCAAAGATAGAAGATTATCTAAAAGGTATTTTGAAAATCATTGATAAGTACTATCCAGGAACACTAAAGCTCTTCGAGATTATTGAATGTAAAACAAAATGTAGAATGCATAATTGTTTTGAAGATTTTTGGGAGTATGCACTAAGATATGCAGGCTTTCCTGTTCCACACGTTGGTCTTTGGTGTTTAACACATTTTAAGCTAGAGGGATATCATAGATGGATTAAGGAAAAGCTAAAGGTTGAATATCACAAGGTAATAAGTGTTGTTGGGATAAAGAAGGGTGATAGTCATTGGAGAAAAAGATGGTTATCTGAACATGGTGAGTTAGTACCTCCAAACACAACAGATGTTAGAATAACAAAGACTTGGAAGTGGTTTCCAATTATGAGTATGACTAATGAAGAGCTTTGGTCCTACCTTAAAGAAAATTACCCAGAAGTATATGATTACTTATGGAGTGAAAATTATGGAAAGAGAATTTCTTTAAGTCAATGCTTACTTTGTCCATACAGAAGTAAGGGTGAGGTTCAGGCACTAGCCAGGTTAGGATTTAGAGGTTGGATGCTTGAAAAGATAGATATGCTGCTTCAAAATGAGAAGGGGTATAGACTTTCAAAACAAATCCTACTTAGAATAAAAAGATGGATTTTAGAGACAAGTCATGAAATAACAAAGTGGATTGAATTTACCTAAAAATTTCTTCTGGATTAAATACTACAAAATCTTTATTACCACAGTTGAAACAAAGAAAGTGAATGTGCATGTAGTTTTTCGATGTTAATGCTGATTGCCAAACCATTTGCATATCACATTTCTTACATTTTGCAATAACTGTAAACTCTTTGTTGTTACACTTAGGACAGGTAAGGCGAATAAACGTAAGGTTTTCTTTCTGTTTAACCAATTCTACATACATTGCTTCTCCACACCTATCACACTTTACCTCAAGAGGTTTCATCTTAATCCCAGGGCTATACTACAAAATATGGTGTAACAACCTAATAGCTCTTAACTTTGATTGACTGTAAAAGGATTTTTATGAGTAATCTCATTTTAAACTATAGGTTTTTATAGGATGATGTAGAAGATAGTGATAATGTCTCTACAAAAGTTTAAAAGATTGTTTGGATTTAATGAAAAGAAGAAGCGAATTAAAGAGTTAGAGAGAGAGATTAAGGGGTTGTTTTCTAAACTTCAGGATGAAAGTATATCAGATGATGAACTTCTATACTTACTCAAGATGTGTGATGAATATCTAAAATTGGTTGATGAAATGTTTGGTGGTAGGGTGGATTATGTATGGAAGTACATTCTAGTTTCATTGATTAAGTTATCAGCTTACCTCGAAAAATCAAAAAGAGAGTTTAGAAGAAAAGTATTGGGTATATCTACATAAGCTTGAATGGTAGACCCTTAATCCACTCATTAAACCATTTTTCAAAAATTTCAGGATGTGTCCCTATCATGTACTTTCCATTTTGTTCTTTCTTTATCTCTAAATTGGGTGCTAAGTGCCATGCTGTTGTATCAATTGAATGAATGTTCTTGTAAAGACCATACTCATAACATGATATTTCTCCAAATATTGCCTGTAAGGTCCTTTTTGTAGTACCTAAGAGATGTATTTTACAGCCAGGTACTGTACTTACAATATGCTCTACCGTCTTGTTTAAGATGTGTTTTATTGTTGGTCTACCCAATCTACATACACTTTTTCCAGAAAGTCCTGGTTCATCAATTGTCGATAATTTATTGAATGGAATTGCTACAATTTGAACATCCTCTGGTATTTTAGAGCTGTAATAACCGTGAGCTACATAACAAACTACATGGTTCTTAAAAATAAATGGGTATTCCTTTTTAAATTGTTGATAGAACTGATAATTTACATTAACATCAAATGGATAGTCTGGTGCTATGATGTAGATGTTACTGTCTTTCCTAACCTTTTGAAGTCTTTGAAGTATCTTCTTAACAGCTAATTTGTATACTCTCTTTGGATCTCCAATACCGTACTTTCTAAGTATTGCATATACATCGTTGTCTATTAAGAATGATGTTGATTTTTTATAAAATTCTTCAGGATTTTCAAACCTTGAAACTAACAGGTGAGGTGGTAGTGTTGTAAATAGAATAACTTTAAGATCTTTGTATCGAATGTGTTGTAGAATTACCATAGGGTCCCCAACTAAACTTTCTTTTCAAGAACTTCCTGTTTGTACTTTACAATTAACCAAACCATTACTTTATCAAAACACTTTTCATAAAGGTAGATTTCCTTTTTATTATCTTTAATACCGTAAAAATAACAGCGAATATCCGTCATAATCTCTAAATTTCATTTTTCATGAGATAGAATTTTAATGTATTGTTTAATTTCTTTTAATTGTATGTCACTAGTTGAAAAGTTAATGAAAAAGTTTGATGAGTTAATCGAGGAAATGAAAAAAGAAATTGAAAAGGAGATTGATGAAATGTTTGATAAAGCGATAAATGAGCTTAAGCAATTAACGAAATCAACAATTGAAAAAACAACACAGGAAATAATTTCGAAAGGAAAGATGTGGTTTACAGAATTTGTTGTTACAGACAGGGAAAAGAGGTTGAGGTATCACGAGGTTGAATGGTAATTAAAAGCCTTCAACTAATGATGAACGCTCTAAATATGATTGGTGATTGTGGGACCTGCGTCTGATGTAGGTGAAACTTAGTGCCAATTTTCTTTTATTGTAAAAATTGTGGTCAAAAATTATTCCCAATCGATAAGTTAAAGGATGTTAGCATAATTGTTTCAGCTAGAGAGATAGCTGAATTTTACAATTTCAAATGCCCTAACTGTGGTAGTGAGTTATCTCCAAAACCCGTCAAGATAGTGTATAAACCGATAAAGTCTGTAAAAAGGAAAAGATAGTTTTCCCTCAAAATCACTTTTTTATTTCACTTAAGCGTATTAATATGTCATGAATAGAGAACGTATTTTAACTGAATATCGCTTTTACGAATATGTTAAATTGCAGGATAAGATTTTGCTGCTCGGTAAGATAATTGAGTTCTTACAGAAAAAGAAAATTCCATACAAGGTAATATTCAAGCACTACTTTGAAATAAATAAGCAATTTTTCAATGTTAAAATACCTTTTAGAATTAATGGAGCAAAGTTCCTCATAGAGTTTAATGCAGATTTTGTAACATTAATTTATGAGTACTGTAAATCCAGGGTTTGTGAGGTGATTAAGAGGGAACTTGATGAGATTGTCAAGTCTATAGAAGAGATAATTAGTATGTACGGTGAAAAAGCAATTCAATATGTTGAAGAGATTAAGATTGAGAAGAAAGAGGTTAAACTTATGAAGAGACCAGAAGTTGGAATTTAATCCTCCCTCAATTTTTGTATTGTCTTTAACTCCATTTCATTTCCTTTAACTTCATAAATCCTATGACATTTTCTACAATAAAAGTAGATCTTTCCTGATAGTGCATCCATTAGAACTTCCATATATGCAGCACAAAATGGGCAGTTTCTTGAGTATTTAAACTTCTGACTTCTCATATTGGAATTTCAAGGTTTGGAGCTTTAAGTATTTTCATCCACCTTTCCTTCACCTTTCTAGACTGTTCTTTCTTAGGTTCGATCTTAGATAGTTTCTCAAGTAAAAACCTTCTTATATCGTCGTGTCTTGCATGTTTTTGTATTGTTGATTTGTCTTTGAATGGACAGAAGATGCAATTTAATGTATCTCCATATTCATCATACACCCTCTTTAATTCATTGTATAGTTCTGGTACTACAATTTTTAAGTAAGACCATATTTCACTTGTCGTATATTCTAAAATTGGTATTGCAAAGTAGCCGTATGGTACCCACTCGTGGGACTGTATTGCTCCAGGCATTAACTTACCAACATACTCTTGATATCGAGATTTTCTAAACTTACTATCAGACAGCTTTATGCCGGCAATCGTCACTATCTTTCTTTTTGGCCACTTCATCTCCTCAATAAACTCTCCCAGGTAGTTGAACTTCATTTTGTACATACACCATCTTGCTTTGTGGCAATACGGTATTTCTGCATGTCTTTGCATGTAAGTCCAAAAATCTTCTATTTCCCTATGCTCATGACAGTAACATCCAGGTTTTTTAATGTGAACAAACTTTTCCTTAACATCAAAGAAGTTGTTGTAATAGTCGATTATCTTGTGAACAAGCTCTACATTTAACTGGTGTGTATTTCCTGGAACTTCAATGTAGACAATAGCATCAATATTCTTTGGTCCTAAATACCTAAGACAAAGATCTAGTAAGAAGGTACTATCCTTTCCTCCAGAAATGTTTACAATAACCTTGAAATCCCTTTGTTTTTTCTTTAAGACTTCCCTAAAGGTTTCTATTGTTGATTGCTTGATAAGGATTGTCATTTTATAACCTCATCCTTAAGGTATTGACTTGGGACGTTTATGTTGTGAGACATGGTTTCCCCCAGAAAGTAATTTATACATCTTCAAAAAATTCCTCGTAAAGTCTATTTGTTAGCTCGCTAATTTTATTCGATAGTTCATGTATTTTCTGGAGTACCTTATCTAGCTCTTCATCTACAGGTATTGCTTTATGTTTGTTCGATGTTAATCCCTCACCTGAAATAACAATAACCTTATCTCCAGCTATAAATGCCACGATTGGGTGTGGTGATTTAACTTCATACCTCTTAAGTACTTTCTGAAGGAATTTTGTGTATAGTGGTTCAGGATCCAGAATTAACATGTGTTTCTTAGTCTTATGCATTTCACCAGTAAGAACATTACCATAAACAAACTCAGTAGTCATCTCTTACTTCACCATTCATCTACTACTACATATATTTCATGATTGTAAACTTCAACCTTGAGTTTTTGATAGATCTTTTCGAGCCTTCCATGATATAACCATCTATAGATGCCATCTGTAATTACTATTCTCCAGGGCTTGTAGATGAAGGCGAGGATGTTGTACTTAACATTGTAAGTATGAAAGACTTGGTGAAACCTCTTGAAGTATCTACACTTTATGTAGTCGAGAAGTAATATTGGTTTATACCTTAACATTGCTTCTGGAAAGATGCTTAGATGTTCCGACTTACAATATTCATCTTTAGAGTATATGAAAACACTTTTGGCCTCGAAACCATCAAGAAGTTTCTTAAGTCTAGCAACATCTTTTAGTGTCTTGACATGGATTGTTATAATACTCAATTTTTCACCTTGTGGTGTATGTGTTGTTGTGTGTAATTGATGTCTTAGGTTTTATATTGGTAGTGTTTATTTATTAAAACAAAGACCTTGAAGTTCAATTACATGTGAATTTCTTACTGCTGGAAATTCTTCTTTCTTTCTCGTGTATTTTGGTAGGGACCACCCCAATACCTTAAATCTCCTACCAGATGTTGCTACACATGTTTTTGTTGTAAATCTTACCTTACCGTTGAATTTCCTCCAAATCCTTGTTCCGTAGTCCCAATCCTCTTGTGTCACCAACTCTTCATTATATCCACCTATTGAGTAGTGAACAAACCTGTAAGTACAAATTGCTCTTCCTGATGTTAGCCAGGGTGTGAAAATACCTTTACTTAAATGTGATAGTAGAAAGACAATCTTATCTATTGTAAGACAGTCGTAGAGGACGTTTAGACAGTGTGTACAAACTACATCTGAATTTTCTAGTTCGTTTACAAGTACTTCAACTGTATTGTGTTTGAAAATGCAATCTGCGTCAGTCCTAATTATTATTTTTCCTGTAGATGCATCTACTGCTTTATTACATGCATATGCAATCCCTGGTCTGTCAATACTCAATACTTTAAACCCAAACTCACGAACTATATCTTCCGTCTTTGGTGAGTTGTAGCATGCTACTACAACCTCGATATTGTCATACGTTTGATTTTCAATTGATTTTAAGAGGTTTGAAATATACATTTCCTCTCTAAAAGCTGGAATTACTATGCTAACCTTTGGGCCAGTTACTTTGTAAGGTGGCTTCTCTCTTATCGTTCTCATACACTCCTCTACTAAAACATCATTGTATACAATCAATGTTGATAATACACTCGTCGGTAGTGAACCTGCTAGGAAATGTACTAACCTCATCTTCTCCTAATTTTAACAAAGAACATTCCTCGAAATAACTCTTCCTCTACAACCCCATCATCGATCAATTTCCTATAGTATATTTCATAGTTTTCACCAACAACATCCTTTAAGAAGTCTATAATCATTGTCTTTGGTATTATATCATCACCAAACTTTTCATACAACCTCTTCTTAACCTCTTCATAAACCTCCTTGAAATTTGCTAAACTTTTAGATACATGCTTGTGAGCTTCAATTGCTGCTTCAACTCTTTTCTTTGGTTTTACATAGAATTTTCCTGTATTGATGTCGTACTCCCAATCAAGTACGTCCCTTGTTTTTTCATATAATGCTAAGATGAAGTCAAGGTCTAGGCTAGACCTTTCAGTCCTTATTACCTCATCTAGTGCAATCCTACCTCTTACACTTTCAACCAACTTTTTAACAATATTCTCAATCAACATATGATAGGTATTTTATCTAGGAGTTTTAAACAGGAATCTACATCTAGTTTAACATCATCACTAATGTTTTTTGTCATGAGTTTTTCAAAAAGTCTTTTGAGTATGCTTCTCTCACCCCAAATCCTGATTCTACCACCTATCATCCAAATCACAAGGTTTGGCCAAGCCTTTACGTTTAACACTAATTCACCTCTATTGTCTTTAAGTTCAAGTTCTATCATTGGTTTTCCAACTTCTTCCCTTATCACATCTATTAGATGTGGGTAAACTGATGTTATTGCAATGTACTTACCACGCTCTTCAAAGTATAGAACATCCTTGATAATTTTAAGGATGTTTAATGCTGTAAAATACTCACTATCTCCATAACCCATACA
>Ga0180301_10000821_pt1 | contig 24320 bp, 30 predicted proteins | sample GuaBasSediGuay16_FD_121797 | JGI IMG/M metagenome (GOLD analysis project Ga0180301, IMG submission 121797) | Subseafloor sediment microbial communities from Guaymas Basin, Gulf of California, Mexico - Guay16, Core 4569-2, 12-15 cm | ecosystem: Environmental > Aquatic > Marine > Hydrothermal...
ATAGAGACCCCGCTTGGAGAGGCAAGAATCACATCTAGACCAGGCCAAAATGGAATAATAAATGCGATATTAGTAAAGGGGAAGAAAAGTTAACGGCGAGACAATTGAAGAAAGAAAAATCGATCATCATCTGGCCCATATATTTTAATCTTAAAGTTAGTAGAAGAAAGGGGAGAAAGGTTCCTAGAGGAATAGCCGTTGAAGATCCAAAGTTGGAGGAAATTTCAGAAGCTCTAAAAAAGTTGAAATTGAAATTCATCGTAGAAGAAGAGAAAGCTTATCCTAGAATGTGGTGGAGGGAGAAGGGAAGGATAATTGTAGAGAAGACGAATAGTAAGAATAAAATGTTGAAAGAAATAGCGAAGATTATTAAGAATATTCGATTGGCAAGGGAGCATCAAAGGGGAAGAGTTAAAGCAAAGAGGAGATAAGATTAGAAAGCGAAGAATGTTTTATCATTAATCAAATTAGAGGTTTACATTATATCACAGTAAACTTATAAGTTCATTTTCCCATTAAGCTTATGTCTTGGGGTTGATTTATTGAAGCGCCTTGGAAGAATCCTCAGGGTTACAAGGCGCAATATGATGCTTGCAAGATCCAAAGTAGCGCCTACTACGGATGCCAAAGTATATGACTCCAAGGGAAAATTTATAGGAAAAGTTTACGATGTTTTCGGACCAATATCAAACCCTTATGTTTTAATTAGGGTTGAGAATGAAGAATTGAATGTGAAGAAGATTTCCAAGAAGACTGTTTATTTTTATGATGAAAAATTGGGGAGGAATAAGTCTTGGAGAAGAAGGAAGAGAAGATAATTGATAGATGCCCGGAATGTGGAAGCAGAAATTTAATTCGAGATTATGAAAGAGCAGAAATAACATGTTTAAACTGTGGTTTAGTTATAAGTGAAAGGATAGCGGATCCAGGTCCAGAGTGGAGGGCTTTCGATCAGGAGCAAAAGGAGAAGAGAGCCCGTGTAGGAGCTCCTATGACATTAACGATCCATGATAAGGGGCTTTCAACGATAATAGATTGGAGAGATAAAGATAGTTATGGAAAGGATCTGACACCTAGAAGGAGAGCTCAAATATATAGGCTTAGAAAATGGCAGAGAAGAGTAAGAGTATCCGATGCTACAGAGAGGAATCTTGCATTTGCACTGCAAGAAATTGAGAGAATATCATCCCAGCTAGGCCTTCCTAGAAGTGTACATGAGGAGGCTGCTTTAATCTATAGGAAAGCTGTAGAGGAGAGGCTGGTTAGAGGAAGATCAATTGAAAGTATGGCTGCAGCCTCCCTCTATGCAGCATGTAGAAGATATAATATTCCAAGGACTTTGGATGAAATGACAAAGGTTGCAAGAGTAGGGAAAAAGGAGATTGGAAGAAGCTATAGGTTTATAGCTAAGGAATTGCTTCACAAAATGCCTCCAACAAATCCGGTAAAATATATTCCTAGACTTATAAGTCAATTGGAGCTGATGGGGGAAGTGCAGATGAAGGCGAAGGAAATCGTTGAGGAGGCAAGTCGAATAGGATTAACGTCTGGAAGAGGACCTATAGGAGTTGCTGCAGCAGCAGTATATGTTGCAAGTGTAATTTTGAACAATAAGAGAACTCAGAGAGATATTGCAATGGCAGCAGGAGTAACAGAGGTAACCATAAGAAACAGGTATAAGGAGCTTGTTGAGAAGATCTCCATAGACATACCGCTATAAGCAAGGAAAATTAAAATTCCCCTTCCTTTATCTTTAAATAACACGTTCTGCAAAGAAATCTATGTAACACTTCTAAAATTAAAGTGGGAAAGTAAAATGCCAAGGGCTGTGAGACTAAGCCAGATGGAGAGAAAAGCCATTGAGGTTATAAGGAAGGCAGGTGAGAAAGGAATACTTCAAAGTGAATTGTGGAAGATTCTTGGAACGGATAGTAGAGAAGGTTCAAGAATAGCGATAAGACTTGAAAAGAAAGGATTAATAAATAGGGAGCCGGCGGTCTATGCAGGCAAGAGAACCTTTAAGCTAACACTTATAAAGAGAGAAGGAAGGAAAGTTTCAATTGAAAATGTTAAGGGTTGTCCCTGTTTCACCTGTCCCAATTTAACTAGATGCGGAGAAGGGCAAAACATCACTCCAATAAAATGTGAGAAGTTAACCGATTGGATAATGAAAAACATTATGGAAAGAGGGAAATGAAGAGTAAACATAATAATAGAAGGGATTATTACTATTGGAGAGCGAAAAAGGAAGGATATAGATCAAGAGCAGCCTACAAATTAATACAGATTATAGAAAAATTCAAAGTTATAGGTAGAGGTGACGTAGTTGTGGATTTGGGGGCAGCGCCGGGAGGGTGGATACAGGTTGCTAGAGAGAAGGTGGGTGAAGAGGGATATGTTTTAGGAGTTGATATTGAAACGATTAAGAGATTTCCATGGAGAAATGTGAAAACAATTAGGGCAGACGTAACAAGAGAAAATATAGAAAAAATCATAGTTGAAAACTTGCCAAAGAGAGAAGCGGATGTAGTGATCTCCGATCTTTCACCTAAAGTTACAGGTGTATGGGAATTGGATCATGCAAGACAGATTCACCTTACCCAAAAGGCTTTGGAAATATCTCTGAAAATTCTGAAATCGAATGGAAGATTAATATTGAAGGTATTTCAGGGCTCTATGATAAATGATGTTTTGAAAAGGGTTAAGGAAAATTTTAGGTATGTAAGGTTATTTAAGCCGCAAGCCTCAAGAAAGAAGAGCGCAGAGATTTATATAATAGCTAAAGGGAGGATCGGACAACGTCATAGAGAACTTTCAGAGGAGCGTTAGTTCTTAAGCCTTTTGGATGAAAATGAGTTCTAGAAGCAAAGAAGCCGAGAGCTTGCAATTGCTCTATAACTTTCTTCAATTTTGGTGAGGAAACTTTCAGTCTCTTCGTCAATTTATCTATAACGTAAAAGGTAGGCGGACCGTCAGCTTCTTCCCCTATAAATTTAAGGAGACGTTTAATCTTTGAATACTCTTCAGGCTGATATTGCAACAGAACATTTTCCATATTCTTTAGAAAGGATTTATTGAAGATTGGCCCACACCATAGCGGTCCAATAGGCTTTAGGAGGGTTCCACAGAATGGGCAGATGAGAGAAACATGATGAAATGAAGATTTTTCAATCATCCTATAATTGCAATTATTGCAGAAGACGATATATCCTAAATTCTTAAGAGATTCATCCGCTCTTCTAACACTTCTTCTCAATGTAATGTAAACACGTATGTAATGTCTTGTATAATGGGAGAAAAGCACGTTACATGAGAAATCTAATTGTGCAGCTTTACGTGCAACTGCACCTACAAGTATTCTAATAGCTAATTCATGAGAAAATTCCGTTGAATAAGAGATTGAACTGTACCTTCTTAGGCAAGTATCCGGATATTTACCGTAGAGTGGTGGAATATCAGTGGCCGTCAGACATAGAAGGCCGCCATCTTTAATGGCATGAATAGAGGATTCAACAAAGTTTATAGGGGAACCGAAGGGATCTATGTCTATTACATCAAATCTTAAATCACCATATGAATTTTTAAGTAACATTAAATTAGCATCTAAACATGAGATCACGGATAAATGTTCAAGAAGATTTAAACGGATATTTCTCTCTATTAGTTCCACTGCTAGAGGATTTTTATCATTTAACCATGTCCTTTGAATTCCTGGAACCTCTAAGGAATATCTAATTCCCCTGACACCGGTACCTGCCAAGGCGTCACATATATGTAGTTTTTTCCTGAAAATTTTCTGATAAGTACGAAGTACAAGTATTGATAAGCTTCTTCCAAAAGCCATTTCAGGATTATAGAATACTGGTGCATATGAGGGTTCATACTTGGCGGAGCCGACTTTACAGTAGTAGTCTAAATCAGGTATGAAAAGTTGAGCTTTTCCTTCATAAATTCTTTTTACCTTCAATTTTTGATTCCCTCTTTAAGCTTTGAAATAGTTCATTGAAGATTAGAGATGGCAAAAGATCTCTATTTCTATAGGTGACTTCGAAAATTTTAAAAGTAACATTCATAGATCTAAAAAGTTTCACAATATAATTTTTTAAACGTTTATGAACGATTATTATCATAGGTTTTCCTGTCTCTAAAACTTTTAGAAATGCTTGAAAGAAGGCTTTGCTTTTCATCTCCATAGGTCCAAGTTCATCTATGATTATAACATCAGAATATTTCGAAGCTCTATTTATAGCAGAAATTCCTATGGTCTCTAAATCCCTTATATTAACGGAATATTTTCCAACTTTTATAGGAAAGTTAAAGTTAACATTGGATAACCAGCCTTCACTGCCTGATAGGACATCTACAATTTTGAAGCCTATTCTAACACCTTTAAATCTAACTTCAGGGCATATGATTCCGCCAACTCTGAAATTTTTCTGCTTCAACATGTCGACAACCCGTCTACATACAGTTGACTTTCCGACACCTGGTTTACCGCTGATCAGGATAATCAATCTTCTCCCCATATAAAGCAATAAAGTTTAACTAATAAGAATCATGCACATATAAATTGAAGATTTATGGTGAAGGAGAAATATAAAATAATTGCAGGAGTGGATGATGCAGGCCGTGGACCTGTAATAGGCCCGCTGATTATAGCGGGAGTAGCGGTGGAAGAGCTGAAATATGAAAAGTTAAGGAAGATAGGGGTTAAGGATTCTAAAAAGCTGAGTGCACATCAAAGGAGAAGGCTGACCGTTGAAATATTGAACATAGCATATAAATGGGATTACAAGATTATCACTCCAGCCGAAATAGATAGGGCAGTATTCTATAAGCGAAAGACAAATGTGGGGGTGTTAAATAGACTTGAAGCAGAAGCTATGGCAGAGATAATCGATAAACTTAAACCAAACATAGTTTACGTCGATTCTTCAGATGTAAATGAGAAGAGATTTAAAGAGTATATCATGGAGAAATTGTCACTAAAGAATGTTGAGATAATATCTGAACATAAAGCGGATGAGAAGTATGCGGTGGTTTCTGCAGCTTCCATTCTAGCTAAAGTTAAGAGAGATGCCATAATTGCCCAATTGCGAGAAAAGTATGGTGACTTTGGATCAGGATATCCCTCAGATCCGAAGACCAGATTCTTCATAAAGAAATGCATTCGGGAAGGAGTGTATCCGAAAATCATTAGGATGAGTTGGAAAACTATTGGCAAACTGAAGAGAGGTTATGATGAAGAGGTTTGAGAAAAATCAATATATATGACTTTTTTGTTAAATTTATAATAGTATAATTAAAAAAATAAGTTTATTTTAGATATTTTAGTATGTTGGGGAAGGCCCTTTACCTTTTTCTTCCTTTTCACTTGGCGGTGCCGCTGCAATAACATCATCGATTCTCAATATCATTATTGCAGCCTCTGTTCCCGACTTTATGGCCTGCTTCTTTACGCTTGCAGGTTCCAATATTCCTTTACTCCACATATCCGCTACCTTTCCTTTAACAACGTCGATTCCCGCCCATTTCTCATTGCTTTCATGTCTAGCTCTAAGATCCACCATTATATCTACAGGGTCTAGGCCAGCGTTTTCTGCAAGTGTTAGGGGAACAACTTCCAATGCATCTGCAAATTTCAGTGCTGCAAGCTGTTCTTTACCTTTCAATGTTCTGGCCCAATCCCTTATTCTATGAGCTACTTCAGCTTCTGGTGCACCGCCTCCAGCAACAATTCTAGGCTCCCTTACAAGATTTCTTGTTACACATAACACGTCATGTATTGATCTCTCAGCTTCATCAATTAAATGCTTTGATCCGCCTCTGATTAATATTGTCACTGCCTTCGGATTCTTGCACTCCTCTATGAATACCATCTTGTCTTCTCCTACTTTTCTCTCTTCAACTCTCTTCGCCTCTCCAAGATCTTCTGGCTTTAGGTCGTCTATACTTGTCACTATTCTTGCTCCAGTTGCTTTAGCTATCTTCGCCATATCTGACTCTTTCACCCTTCTAACGGCAAGTATCTTCTTCTTTGCTAGAAAGTGTTGGGCAACATCGTCGATTCCTTTCTGGCAGATAACTACGTTTGCTCCTGTTTCAGCTATCTTCTCCACAATTTTCTTAAGAATCTCCGTTTCCTGTTCTAGGAAAGCTCTCATCTGCTCTGGGCTTGTAATATTTATCTTTGCACTTATCTCTGTCTTCTCAACCTCTATTGGACAATTCAGCAGAGCTATCTTAGCATTCTCAACCCTTTTAGGCATACCGGGATGTACAACCTCCTTGTCGAGGACTATTCCATAGATTAATGCTGTATCGTTAAGTGATTCGCCTTCCTTCTTTTCAACTTTTATGTTATCTATGTCAACAGTCCATTTATCATCTTTCTTCTCTGCAACTTGTAGAACAGCGTTCACCGCCATTTGAGTTAATTTATCTATAGATCCTATTATCAAGGCCTTACTGTAGAGAGTTGTTAAACCAGCTTTTTTAAGGGTTTCCTTATCGGTTGGATCTATCGTTACAGCTATTTCATCAATTATTTCTAAGGCTTTGTCCATTGCTTTCTTATAGCCTTCTATTATTATTGTTGGATGAACATTCTGTAAGAGAAGTTCTTCAGCCTTTTTCAACAGTTCTCCAGCTAACACTACAGATGTGGTGGTTCCATCTCCAACTTCATCGTCTTGTGCTTTGGCCACTTCTACCATCATTTTTGCAGCTGGATGCTGAACATCCATTTCCTTTAGAATTGTTGCACCATCATTCGTCACCACTATGTCTCCGAAACTGTCTACAAGCATTTTGTCCATTCCTCTAGGGCCGAGAGAACTTCTCACAGTTTCTGAAAGTATTCTAGCTGCCAGTATATTTGATCTTAGGGCGTCTCGACCAACGGATCTCGATGTTCCCTCCTTCAGTAATAGTACAGGCTGCCCGCTAAAAGCCGTCATTTTCAATCCTCCTATTCTATAACTGCAAACTCATGTCGATTATTTATTTTTTACTTTATTTTTGATGATACATTTCCATTTATATGTTTGAACATTGATATTAAGGGTGGGGGGAAAGAGTTTAAAAGGTGCTGTAAATGGAGCCTGATGTTAGATCCTTCCTATATGAGCTTGAAGATAAAAACTTAGTTAAACATGTCTCCCGAGAATTTTCTCCGAGATATGAAATCGCCGCCATCCTTAAACACTATGATCTTGAATTCACAGTTATCTTTGAGAAAATCTCAAACTTCAACGGCAAGATTGTCGGTAATCTCTGCAATACGCGGGAAAAGTTGAGCATTGCTTTAAATGCTTCAAAGAGTAGACTTCATGAACATCTTTTATATGCATTGAAGAATCCGAGGAAACCTACGATGAAAGACGACGCTGCATTTCTGGATTTTTCATCGCCTCCTAATCTCTCTCAAATCCCCATACTTACATATTATGAGAAGGATGCAGGTCCATATATAACTTCAGGAGTTGTGATAAGTAGAGATCCTGATCTAGGTTTTCAGAACATGTCTATACATCGCCTTCTAGTTGTAGATAAAGATACTCTTGCTATAAGAGTAGTTCCACGTCATCTCCACCATTTCATAAAGAAAGCGGAGAAGCGGAATCAACCACTTCCAGTATGTATAGCTATAGGTCTCCATCCCGCAATACTTTTGGCGGCAGCTTCATCACCACCACTCGGAGTCGATGAACTTCATATTGCAAACACCCTATTGAAAGATAAATTATCTGTCTTTAAATGTGAAGGAACAGGTCTAATTGTTCCAGCAAATGCAGAGTATTTATTGGAGGGATTTCTCTATCCTACCTGTAAAGTTGATGAGGGGCCATTTGTAGATGCAACTGGAACTTATGATGCTGTCAGAAAGCAGCCCATAATAAAGTTAACCGGAATCTTTCATCGTGAAAGGCCGATTTACCAAGCTTTGCTACCTGGAGGATCGGAGCACAGGTTGCTCATGGGATTTCATAGAGAAGCTGCAATAAAGGAAGCTGTGAGTAGAGTTGTTCCAGAGGTTAAATCGGTGCGTTTAACGTTTGGAGGTTGCGGCTGGCTGCATGCAGTCATATCGATAAGGAAGGTAAGTGACGGTGACGGTAAAAATGCCATACTGGCAGCTTTTGCTGCTCATCCAAGTTTAAAACATGTTGTAGTGGTGGATGAAGATGTAAATGTAGACGATTTAAATGAAGTGGAATGGGCTCTAGCTACAAGATTCCAGGCGGAAGAAGATCTCATAGTAATACGTAATGCTAGGGGATCTAGCATAGATCCATCAGCCGATCAGGAGGCTCTGATAACTTCGAAAATGGGGTTAGATGCCACTAGACCATTGAATAAGCCTACTCAACATTTCATGAAAGGAAAGATTCCCATCTCCGATAAGGTGAAAAAATTTCTTTTAGGTGAATGATGTGTTTCTAAATAGAAATCAAGAGTTAATGCTTAAAGGGGAGTTTGGACCGGCCGTTCAAAAGGCTATGGAATTATTAGTTGCATTGGGAGATGCTATAGGTGCTGAAAAACTCATTCCCATTAAAAGTGTACACATCTCTGGGATAAGTTACTCCACTATAGGTGATGCTGGATTATCCTTTGTGGAGGATTTCGCCTCCCTGGGAGCTAGGGCAACCGTTTTATCAACGATAAATCCTGCTGGTATGGATTTGATTCGATGGAGGGAGATGGGTGTAAAGGAAGATTTCCACAGTAAACAGTTGAGGATCATAAACTCCTTTAAAAGGATGAATATAAAAACCACATGTACATGTACACCTTATCTTGTGGGAAATAAGCCGGAGAGGGGATCTCATGTTTCATGGGCGGAATCCTCCGCAGTCGTATATGGAAACTCCATATTGAACATTAAAACTAACAGGGAAAGTGGACCTTCCACTATAGCTTCAGCTATTACTGGATTAACACCTCTCGCAGGTTACCATTTAGATGAAAATAGAAAGCCCAGCGTCTATGTTAAACTGATTGGAGTTAAAGTTGCTTCTAACCTTATAGCAAGCATTTTGGGCTATTTGATAGGAAGAGAGATGAATAGAGGGATACCTGCAATTATCGGTTTAAACGTGAAGAATTTAAGCATACTTAAGTCTTTGTCGGCTGGTTTAGCCACTTCTGGCGGGTTAGCTATGTTCACTCTAATCGAGGAAAAAGGGAATGTGCAAGATGCTCCAACAATGAAAATCGATTATAATGATATAAATCATCTATTGATGGATTATCCTTTAATCGAAAAACCTGACTTAATCTTCTTTGGATGCCCCCATTTAAGTCTCCCAGAAATCACCTATATAGTTAATTTGCTTAGAGGCAGAAGGCTTAAAAAGGGGATGGAAATGTGGCTCTTCACTTCAAGACATGTATACTCCGAATGCCTTAGAAGAGGATATGTAGAAGTCGTCTATAATGCTGGCGGCAAATTCATTTGCGACACATGTCCAGTAGTTATGCCTACATATCTCATTAAGGGAAGAAAATTTATAACCAATTCAAGTAAGGCTGCTTTTTATCTCTCTTCGAAACATGAAGCATCAGTCTCTCTACTCGACATTAAAACATGTATTAAAGAATTTACGGAGAGAAAAATATGAATAAGATAATTCTATTTGGAAGAGGATTATCGAAATTCTATGGGGAAGGGGAAGCTTTAGTTTCAAGGGAAGCTATCTCATTCTTCGGAGGAGTCGACCCATACTCTGGAAAGATCACGGATATTAGCCATCATTTGAGAGGGCATTCCGTTAAGGGTAAAATCTTAGTGTTTCCGCATGGTAAAGGTAGCACTGTAGGGGCATATACTCTCTATCAGATGAGTAAATTGGGCACTGCTCCAGCGGGAATAATAAACATAATTGCCGATCATGTGACCATTGTGGGCTGCATTTTATCGAATATTCCTCTCATCGACGATTTCACATTGAATCCGATAGATGTAATATCCAATGGCGACTATGTAAGAGTAGATGGCCGTAGAGGAGTAGTTGAGATAGTGCAGAGAAAGTTAAAAGGAAATTTTAGTTGAGATTGGACCTTCTCCTAACACTTCCCTTGCCGCCTTCTTTACCTTTTCCCTTTCCTCTTGAAATGTATATGCCCTGACAACATCAAAGTATCCTTTTAAAACGTTCACTATACCTGATATTTCACTCATTCTGTGAATTCTTCTTTTTCCATTGATTTCCTCAAAAACGAAGACTTCCATGGGATCTATCTGTCTTGGACTATAGGGGATCGATGGAAGAGTAGGAACATCTATTAGCACGGACTCCTCGCTAACTCCTGCCTTCTCCGCGATTTCCCTTTCAATTTCCCTTCTCACAGTCTCTTTTGAAAGTAGACTGGCCATCAACTTGTCACGTGTATGAACTGTAACTTCATATGCACATTTTAATAGTTCCCTTTTTTCCAACATGTTTATAAGTTTACAAGCCATCTGCAAATTTTTATTTTTCTCATTTCTCAGCTCCCTTATCTTTACGAGAACATATGCATCATCCAGCTTTAGATATTCCTCTGGAGTTTTGAAATCTGTTAATTCTAGATATTCCCTCGCTAACTCCATTGCCTTGGAGATCATAATATTAGCGCTTCTAACTGTTCTATGATAATAAACTGCTTTGAACATTTCATATCTTGCTATTAGAAATGCTTCCAGAGCATATAATGCTCCTGGAACTTCTACAGCTAAATTTCCATCCACCACATTCATAGAGTATATTAATCTGAAAATGTCGATTAAACCGTATTGTACTCCAGTGAAATGTGAATCTCTCACTAGAAAATCCATTTTGTCAACGTCAAATGGACTTGAAATCACCTGGTCTAAGAAATCCTTCTCTTTTACTCTTCTGCCACGAGCCAGGTTGGCTATATCCTCCGGTTTATATCCAAACTTTTTCAGGATCTCTCCTATTTCACTTTCTTTTATAAGCCAAGTTGTTATGTCTTCATGATTTTTATTTAAATATTTAATTGAAATATCTTCATATACATGTGAGAAGGGGCCATGTCCAAGATCATGTAGAAGTGCCGCTAACCGTAGACATTGAACATCCTCCTCTTCGATTATTCCATTTCTCAGAAGATGCTCTCCTAGAGCTCCTGCCAAGTGCATTGTACCTATGGAATGGCTGAAACGCGTGTGTTCTGCTCCAGGATACGTTAAATATGCGCCGCCCAGCTGCTTTATCCTTCTAAGCCTCTGAAAGGTTGCAGTATCTATGATCTCTCTTTCAAGTTCATTTATAAATATATATCCATGTATTGGATCTCGTATTTCAGCACATTTCTTCCACATTTCCAGCCGAATAAAATATTTATAAACTACTATATATTTCACTCTAAACGGTTTGAGGGAAAGAAGGGATGCTTGATGAGTCTTGTAGCGTTGGAGGGTATTGACAAGTCGGGGAAAGCTACACAGGCAAAAATGCTGAAAGAATGGTTGAGCACTAATGGTTTTCCAGTCGAGATCATAGCTTTCCCTGACTATTCCACACCTATTGGAAGAGAAATCAAAGCTTTTCTGACTGAGAAGATATCCTTTAACGTTGAGGTTAGACAGTTACTTTATGCTGCAAATAGATGGGAGAATAAGGAGAAAATTGAAGGGATGTTGAAGGAAGGAAAAATAGTTATAGCTGATAGATATATTCCCTCTGGTTTGGCATATGGATATGCCAACGGTTTACCTTTGGATTGGATGCTCTGTCTTGAGAGAGGTTTACCTGAACCTGACATTGTAATAGTTATCGATATTTCTCCTCAGACTTCGATAAAGAGATTATCATGTGGAAAGGATCGATATGAAAAGGATGTTACATTTTTGAGTAAGGTTCGATCAAGCTATCTTTATCTGGCTAAAAAATTTAATTGGTTTATAGTTGAAGGTGAAAGAAGCGCTTTAGAGATATTTGAGGATATTAAGAATATTCTTTTCACCAATCTCAAGCTATTAACCGATTAGATTCTTCCAAATCTTCGGCGGATTACGCCACCTCCATAATCCATATCTTAACCATTTCTCATTGAATCCTTTATTTTTCATCCAACATTTCAACGCTCTTTCCCATTTATCCCAGAGATCAGGATGTGTTTTGCTTACATTTAGAAGATCGGCCATGTCGCTGGCAGGACATAGGAAGCAACCTATTCTAACATAATTTCTGAAATAGAGTGGATTTACCGATAATTTTTGGATTCCAATATACGCCCAAACTTCGAGAGCAGTCCAATCTCTAATGGGATTAACCTTTAGTTGCCCTTTAATGTAATGTGTTTCCATCACTTTGGGTTCATATGCCCTCCAATAGGATTCATATTTTCTTTGGCCTAGAAAGGTTAAGCATCGCCCATTTAAATACTCCTTTACAATTTCCTGCATAGATGAAAGTTTGCAACTTTTACAGCACCATCTATAATCTCTTCCAGGAGGACCTAGACGTTCAAAGAGACTCCAGAAATCATTTCGGCTTTTCTTGTAAATTAATAAGTTTTCAACATTGAGGTCTCTTAAAAAATCATGGATATATCTTATTGTTTCAGGAAATTCGATTCCCGTGTCGAGAAAAACTATCTTGACTTTATCGATCCCAGCTTCTAAGACTAATGATAATAGGCATGCACTATCTTTTCCACCGCTGAAAGAAATACTCCTTCCATAACTCCAATATCTATCTACAGTTTTCGAAATGAATTTTATTGTTTTCTCAGATCTCTCTTCTATTTCACCTTTATTTGCCTTTAGAAAATCGCTCCAAGTACTCTTTGAAGAATTCTCTTTAATCTTGCTTTCATCCACTATTTCTTTAACTTTGATTGCCATTCCGTTGCGCATCCTCCTGATTTCACGGCTGCTGAATCTCGCTTTTCCCACTGCTACCACGTCACCTCTCCTTGAAACTACTATCACATAGTCACCTCTCTCCACGTTTCCATCAATGCTTTTAATGCCTCCAACCATAATGTTCATTCCGTTACGGATTGCTTTTACAGCGCCTTCATCAATCAGAACCCGTTTTCCACCTCCATAACAGTTTATTCTTTTAGCTCCCTCACTCTTCGGCATAAATCGCCATCGTGTAAGATCAAAGAATACAGCTCCTATCGGATATCCATCTACTATTATCTCCTCCATTCTATCTAGCCAAGGTATTTTGTTTATGAGAATTATTTTATCGTCAGGAAGCAGTTTTTTACCTATTCCATTTCCATATTCGTTGTCAATGATATTTCTCATCAAGTTTAGATCTTCTCTCCAAGCTGGTCTAACATCTCCAGGTAATGAGAGAATAAGTTTTCGTCCCTTTTCATGGCATCTTGGACATAACTGTTTAAGTATAGGCATGTTGCAGTAGTCGCACCACCAAATATTTTTATTGGCTACTTTGAACAGATATCTGCTAATCTTACGGGGCATTGCTCCTCCTCAAAAGATTTCTTTAAGCTCTCTTAGACGGGGTTCTATCCCTTTCTTCCTCATCATTTTTATTGCTTGAAAATATATGATTTTCGCAAGATCTCTTGGGGATATACGCCTTAAACCCTTTTCATGCAGAATACCTAGGGCGATTATTCCATTGGAGAAAAATATGTCGAGATGATATTTATCCGCCCATGCATAACTTCTCTTCTCATCTTTCATATATGTGTATTTTATTATTATATTCACATGTAGAATTCCATCATTCTTAGATAATTTTTTCTTCAATGACCTTCTCCTTTTCTCAGTAATTTTTTTCACTTTATGCTTAATTGGCATTCTAACATTTAACCTTGCTTTAGCATCAACCTCTCCTTCCACTCCCGCTATGGATGTTTTTAAAGCCAGTTCCATTTCATCCAAGCTGCATAGCGCATCTATAATTATACTTCTAATCTTTCCATAAATTTTTTCATCTGTATAATAGTATGCTATGTAATGGTAATATTGAAGGGGTTTTCTAAAATTTTTCCAACGATTACTCTTTGAAAAAGCCATTTTCTATTTTCCTTTTCGGCTTTTCAATTCATCCATCAAGTTTAATATTACACTTGCTGTTTCAGCCAGTTTGCATAATTCATCAAGATCCATAGTATTATTAATTTTGTCAGCCAGCATAACTATTTTTGCAGATAATGCTTCCTCCAATTTCAATTTAGCCATAATTGGCAGTTGGCTTGCATCATCTTCACTTACAAATAGAACTTTTCTTTTACATGAAGGACAGATCACGGTTCCATCTTTCAATCTAAACAATGGTACCTTACATTCCGGGCATATCTGATTTAACATGGTTGCACCTTTTCTGAGCATTTCAGCCATTTCCTTTAATTTTCTCTTATCTTCACTCATTAGATCACCTAAGATGATTTAACGACTCGTGTAAAATTTATATGAGGATAAAATTAAATTTGCCTATTGTAGATTGTGTTTAGGGAGGGTGACAGAATGGTTGAGGATAAAATTCAACAAGCCATAAATCTGCTTCAGAGAATAGTTGACGATACCAGTGTTCCGAGAAATATTAGAAGAGCGGCAAGTGAAGCTATAAAAGCCTTACAAACAACGAAGTATACTCCTGGTGTCCGAGCTTCAAACGCCATAACCATACTTGAAGAAATAGCTCAGGATCCGAATATGCCCACCCATACAAGAGTACAACTTTGGAATATCACTTCAATATTGGAAACTATAAAGGATTAAACAATCTTAACCACTTTATTTTCCAACAAACTTAAATTTTAACTGTAATATCTATAAGATGGGCCGGGGTAGCTCAGCATGGTAGAGCGGCGGGCTGTTAACCCGTTGGTCGCAGGTTCAAGTCCTGCCCCCGGCGCCACATTAAGGGAAAACCTAATAATATGAAAATATGTGAGAAATATATGGGGGCCCGTAGCTTAGCTCGGTAGAGCACCCGGCTCATAACCGGGGGGTCGTGGGTTCGAATCCCACCGGGCCCATTTTTAGCTCATTATGATCCATTTTATTTTCTTAGCTTCTTGAAGTGAAACTGTTTCGCCAAGTTAACTGTTTCTTTGTTCAATAAATATTTATTATGTTTTTATTGTCATTTTTTGTCGGTGAGTGTCTTTAATGAAAGAGCTATTGAAGATTAGTCGCAAAACTTTCTATCGCTGGATTAGCGAGGGTAAGATTAGGGTTGTTCGTCTTCCTAGTGGTCAGTATAGGGTTTCCAAGAGCGAAGTTGAAAAGCTTTGCAGAGAGCAGTAAAAGCATACTTACATTTCAATAAGGATGAGAGAGAAAGTTGAGAAGTAAGTTGCTGGAGAAGTGGAAGTACTCTAAGCACTACGTTGACTCAGCAATAAACTCGGTCATAGGCTTAGTCAAAGGGTGGGTTAAGCTACACAATAGAGGAAAAGCAAAATCAAAACCTGAAATCACTAAGAAAAACGTCTACATCAAGACAACTCTCTTCACATGCAAGAATGGAGTATTGAAAGTCAGTATTGAGCCGAGGAGAAGATACCTCATAGTTGACTTAAAGGAGTTTGAGTGGCTACCAAGAGACTATACTTCAATTGGAGGTCTAATACTAAAGGAGGGCGAGCTGATTATCACATTTAAAAGGAAGTTAAACTGAAAGCTGAGAAGTGGAGTAGCTCTGATGTAAACTTAACTAACATAACAGCACTAATCAACGATGAAGTAGTCAAATTATGCTTAAAGCCACTATATCACATTCACAGAGTCTATGAAATTAAGAGGAAGAAGATACAGAAGCTCTTTAAAAGCAAGCCAAAGACAACTAGGAGGCTAATGGAGAAGAAAAATGCGTGAAAGAAATAGAGCTAGAGACTTCATGCACAAGTTGACGACTAAGATAGCTAGAATGCTAGTTGAAATTAAGAACGGAGCAATACTGGAAGACTTGAAAGGAATAAAAGGCAGAACACTCAGCAAGTCCAAGAAGCTCAATCGCAAACTATCAAAGTGAAATGCTAGAACATTTCAGTTCATGCTTAAATATAAGTTAAAGTAGCTCGGATTACCAGTTAAATATGTTAATCCAGCTAATTCGTCTAAGACCTGTCCCTTCTGTCAGGCTCTCGTGGTAGCCTATCGGGGCAGATTGACGAAGTGTAAAAATGTGAGTTTATTATGGATAGAGACGTTGTGGCGTTTTAAACCTTCAGATGTGGGGCTCAGAGGTTACTCCGAAAGCTCCATTAGAGCCTTCAAGCTCGATGATGGAGAAACGGTTGATAGACCAAAATTCACATTTATCTATAAAAGCCTATCAATCATGAACCCCATCAATTTATATTCCAAATGTTCAGGATATCAATTTAAATTTACTTTTGGTGGTCTTAGCTCAAACAGTACTTACTTTCTCTAATGCGATATTGGCTACTTGTTTAGCGGTTAACGAATGTTTTCCTAATAGGAAGATTAAAGAAGAGAACCTTGCGGTAAATATGGGTTTATGAATGTTTTTCTCCCATTTATAGGGGGTGTTTCGATGTGTCATGGTGCTGGGGACTTTGCTTCTCAACACTTTTTGGAGGGAGAACAGGAGAGCTATGATAATGGAGGGATTAATTGAAATTTTTGCGCTATTTCTATCAGATTCTATAATAACAACAGTTTTCAAGGTTTTCTAATATCAATATTGGTGTAATGCTTCTCTTTGCAAGCTTAGAACTTGGAAAATTATGGTTAAACTTAGAGGATTAGTATTAATTGAAGTATTAACTATTGGAGCAACATCATTTTTCACAAATTTGGCAGTAGGTTTTCTAGCAGGTGTAATATTACATTATTTTATAAATAGAATGACAGTTTACAGGGTGAAGTAAAATTTAATTATGGTGCGGGGGGTGGGATTCGAACCCACGCAGGCCTACGCCACGAGGGATTTCCGGATTTCTCCTCCTGAACCTCGCGCCTTTGACCTGACTCGGCCACCCCCGCCACAATACCTTTTATTTTCCCCTGCTATTTATTGTTTAATGTTGATGTGGCAATGACACTTGATTGGAGGATTAAATGCTTAATACTTCATGGTAAAAATGATGATGAAATTTTAAGGCTTCTTAGAGGCGTTAAGTTCAATTCAACTATTATTAGAGAGAATAAAGAGGGTGAGGAGGAAGATTTTACAAGATGTTTTACGTGATTTATTACTGCAAGGATATGGATTAAATGATATTTTAATGGAGGTAAGTCAATGTAAAGAATGCTTTGAAAACATCGACTTATCGTTTACAGTTAGAAATTTTATGGAATCTCATTTTGCTGTTGAACCTTCCATTAAACCGGCCTCTCTGAAAAAACTCATAGAAATGTTTTCGGAAATTTCAAGGGGAAAATTATTTATCTCTATGGAGCAGAGAGGGCTTATATTTTCACTTAAGATTTATGGTGACCGCGCTCCACCTATGTATTGTGATCTTGAAATTAGCATAGAGAAATATGATGCAGCTCAGAGAAGTCTTCTCATCCGCTTCTTAGATGGAATTAAAGAGTTCTCGTCAAGCGATTTCAAGAAGGAAATGATTAAATTATTAAAGCTTTATGGTGGTGAAGTTGCTAAATTCGACATTTTAACACTAGTTATGAAATATATTGATGATGATATGCGAAAATATTTGCTTAATGGAATGGGAAAGGAGGAGACGATGAAAAAGTTAAGATTGAAATATTCAGGAATTCTTGATAAAATAATGAGGGTTGAGGGTTCTCTATCCCCTGTGGATAGGGAGTTTAGAAAGGCATGGAACACCATAATGTCTGATGATAGTTTAATATTTAAGGAGCATGCTCTTCGCAGGATCGGTACAAACCGCTTTATAATTGAAACTCCCCGATGCTATTTTCCAAATTATTCTCTTGACATTGCTGTTTTAATGTGGACTTCAGATGTTAGAGATTTGCTTTTAAATCTTTTTCACACCTTAGCCGTTCAAGGGTTAAAATCGTTTCATAAATGGATCAATGAATGGCTGGAAAAGTTAATCTCAAGAAAATAGTTTAATTATCTTCTCCTTCTCTTCCAAGGCACCCCGCCCATTACAATTCTTCTGAAATAATTCTTTCTGCTCCTTCTCCTTGGAAATGGATTGGTCCTAGATTTAGCTGGAATTTTAGGTGTTGCTGATCTGACTTTCCCTGCCTTTGTAAGTGAGCCGTGACTTGGCATAAATATCACCGTTACTTGAAATGACAGTTTAGATACTTAAATTTAATGCTTTACTCTTCGTTTTCTTCCTGAAGCATCCCTTCTATATACTCCCAGTTCAGTTAATTTTTCAAGGATTTCTAGAGGAAATACAGGTCCATCTTTGCATACTCTTAGGCCTAGAGGATCCAATACGCAGGATCCGCAGATGCCTATAGCACATTTCATATATCTCTCCAGGGATGCTTGCATGTGGATGCCGTGTTCCTTGGCTACTTGGATCAGCTCTTTTATCATTAACTCTGGACCACATGTATAGATTTCATCGATCTTCCATTCTCTGCATATTTTTCTAGCTGCATCAACAGCAGTTCCCTTAATTCCCATTGTTCCATCATTCGTAGTGAATATTAATTTTCTTATCTTTCCTCTATGCTTCATCTCCTTAAGTGTATTTATAAATAATAATTCTTTAGCTGTTTTTCCTCCATTTATCACAGCAATTTTAACATTTCCGTCTTCTGCAATCTCTGTAATTAGGGGCATTAAAGGCGCCATGCCTGTTCCTCCTCCAACTATCAGCACATTGCCATCTACTTTTTTAAAGCATGTACCATAGGGTCCTCTAACACCTATATAGTCGCCAATTCTCATATTATGAAGCTTTTCAGTTGCTTCTCCGATTCTGTGCACCGTGAAAGATATTTCACATTTTCCAATACGTGATAGACTCATAGGTATTTCATCTATTCCAGGTATCCATACCATTATGAATTGGCCTGGTTTAGCTCTTCTCGCAACAAACTCATTCTCGACGGTTAATGTTTTTCTGTATAATGCTTCGTCTACAATTGAGATTATTCTGCTTGGAATCGGTTTCATTCAGCCCCCTCCATGTGCTATTCCAACAAGATCCCTTATTTTGCTGTAACCTTCTCTTTCCATAAATTTCTTCAATTCATTCTCCAACTCCTTAAATATTTTAAGCCCTCTTATAGCTATTGCAGATCCAATCTGTACAGCGCTTGCACCTGCCATGAGAAATTCTACAACATCTTCGTATGTTGTTATTCCACCTACACCTATAATTGGTATGTCGACTTCCCTATATAATTGATATACGCATCTAATTGCTATTGGCTTTATAGCTTTTCCACTCAGCCCTCCATAAATATTTGACAATATCGGTTTTCTCATCTTTATATCTATGACCATGGCTTTTAAAGTATTTATAGCTGTTATTGCATCTGCTCCAGCCTTCTCTACGCTCCTCCCTATCTCCGTAATATCAGCCACTTCGGCTGAGAGCTTTGCGAATACAGGGATTTTCACGGAGTCCTTTACAGCTTTGACTACTCTATAGGCTTCTTTTGGATTCTGCGAAAAATGTAGGATACCTCCTGCATGTGGACATGAAAGATTAAGCTCTATGGCATCTGCTCCAGCTTTTTCGAGTTTACATGCCACTTCAACATATTCTTTCTCGTCTACACCGAATATAGATGCTATGACTGGTACACCACCCATTTTAGCCTTTTTTATTTCATCTACAAATTCATCTACACCTGGATTTGGAAGGCCCATTGCATTGATGAAACCTATATCAAGTTGCACTATCGTTGGATTTGGATATCCCCTTCTAGCCTTTATTCCAATGGATTTCGTTGTCACTGCTCCTGCTCCCGCTTCCGCTACTCTTCTGAGGATAGCGCCTGTCGTTCCCAAAATACCTGACGCTAATATGAATGGATTTTTCAATTTGAGAGATGAAATCAGAATTTTTATTTCAGCGGAAGACACTTATCTTAACCCTTTACATAAATATATTGTATAAACTTTAAATTGTTGCTGGTGATTCATTTAAATGGTTGGTGGATAAGATTGAACGGTAATAGAGGCTATTTAATTGAAAGTTTCTTTGCGATATTTCTCTGCGATGATGATGGAAACATACTTTTACATGAGAAAATGCCGAAAAACATCTATATGACAGCTGAAAAATTGCTGAAATTGGAGAGAGGAGAGGTTATAGAGGAAGTAGTAGCCCTCTGCAATAAGATGAGAAAGCTTAACCTTGATGTGTTGATAGTTGAAGATGATTCAATAGCACCGAAGCTGAAGGATTTGACAGGTGTAGAAGTAAAGATTATACCTGGAAACGATGTGGCGAAGAATGTTAGAAATAAATTTGAGGAGACTGCATTGAAATTAGGAATCTTCTCCACCATTAAAGAATTCAATGAATATCTCTCTGAGATTTCTCTGGTTCTCTCAAAGATGAAGCTTAGAGAGGCTGCTGAAAAAAGAGATCTTCTAGTAGCACAGTCAATTAACACGATAGATGATGTAAATAAGACTATAAATCTTTTAGTTTCAAGGTTAAGGGAATGGTATAGCATTCACTTTCCCGAGCTTGATAACATTGTAAAGGATCATAAAATGTATGTTAAAATGGTAAAGTTCTTCGGATTGCGAAAAAATTTCTCTGAGAAAAAGCTTTTAAAAATGGAAGTTTCCTCCGATAGAGTTAAGGAAATTATTTATGCAGCAAACAATTCTATTGGAGCGAATATAGCTGAATTCGATGTCAAACCCATAATGAACTTTGCAAGTATAATTATGCATTTATATGATATGCGTGAAGAACTTGAAAAATACATTGATCAAACCATGGATGAAGTGGCACCAAATATTAAAGCCATAGTGGGACCGCTTATAGGTGCCAGATTAATATCACTTGCAGGAGGATTGGAGGAGTTAGCTAAGCTTCCTGCCAGTACAATACAGGTTTTAGGAGCGGAGAAAGCGTTGTTCCGTGCTCTACGTACAGGTGCAAAGCCGCCTAAACATGGCGTAATATTTCAGTGTCCTGAAGTTCATAGAGCTCCGAGATGGCAAAGGGGAAAGATTGCGAGAGCCTTAGCTGGAAAGCTGACTATTGCTGCAAGAGTTGATGCTTTCTCAGGAGCATATATGGCTGACGAGTTAAAGGAGGATTTAAATAAAAGGATTGAAGAAATAAAGAGAATTTATGCTAATCGCCCTAAAAAGCATGCTCCAATTATGAAAAGAAAGAAGAGAAGTAAAAAGAAGAGGAAGAGGAGGTAGTATAATTGCAAGTCTATCCGCATGAAAAATTTGATGGTATATATTGGGTGGAGTTTGAAGACGGATCTAAGAAACTTGCAACTGTAAATTTAGCTCCCAGCTTCAAAGTTTACGGAGAACAGTTGATATCCCATGAGGGGGTGGAATATAGAATATGGAATGCGTATAGAAGTAAATTGGCAGCCTCAATATTAAAGAATATCAGAGAAATCGCTGTAAAGCCGGGCTTTAAAATTCTCTATCTTGGCGCAGCAGCTGGAACTACTGTAAGCCATGTCAGCGATATTGTAGGTGTCAATGGCAAAGTATATTCTGTAGAATTCGCCCCCAGAGTATTCAGAAAATTATTAACAGTATGTGAGAAGCGGAGAAACATTATACCTATCCTGGCAGATGCTCGTATGCCTTCCCTATATAGAACAATGGTGCCGAAAGTTGATGGTATTTATTGTGATGTAGCTCAACCTGAACAGGCAAAATTGCTAGTTGTAAATGCCGAAATGTTTCTTAAATATGGTGGCATGATCATGCTGGCCATTAAAGCGAGAAGCATAGATGTTACATTGGAGCCTTCTGAAATTTATAGAAGGGAAATAAACTATTTAAAGGAAGGAGGATTTAACATACTGGACACTGTACATTTAGAACCCTTTGATAAAGCACATGCAATGGTTTCTGCAAGATATGTTTCAAATATAAAAGAAAAACAAGATAGGTAAATTGTAAAAAATAGGTGATTTATTTTATTCTAGATGCTTGATTCACTTTCCTCTTCTTCAGGCCCTTTCTTCTCCTTTTCCTTTTCTTCCTCGAACTTTGTGGCAGCAATTATATCGTCTATTCTAAGGATAAGCCCAGCTGCCTCCACAGCAGAGCTTATGGCGTTAGTTTTCACAATCAATGGTTCAAGCACATTCTTCTCAAACATGTCTATGGGTTTACCCTCGAATATGTCGACACCATACCACTTATTCTCCTGAGATTCATGTAATGCTCTCAGCTCTGTCAATATATCTATTGGATCTAAGCCGGCGTTTTCTGCAAGCGTTCTTGGAATAACCTCTATGGCATTGGCAAACGCCTCTATTGCCAGCTGCTCTCTACCACCGACACTTACAGCATATTCTCTTAAAACTTTAGCTACTTCAGCTTCTGGTGCACCGCCTCCAGCAACAATTCTAGGCTCCCTTACAACATCTGCAACTACGTATAAAGCATCTTTAATTGCTCTTTCAGCTTCATCGACGAGACGCTCTAATCCTCCTCTGATCAATATGCTGACTGATCTCGGATTTTTACAATCCTCTACAAATACTAGTTTTTCATCTGCAACTTTTCTTTCCTCCACTAGGCCTGCTGCTCCAAGATCGCTCTCAGTTAGATCGTCGATGTTAGTTACTATTCTTCCACCTGTAGCTCTGGCCAGTTTCTCCATGTCAGACTTCTTCACCCTTCTAACGGCAAGTATCTTATTTTTAGCCAAGTAGTGTTGAGCTATATCATCAATTCCCTTCTGACAGAAAACTACATTTGCCCCTATATTTTTAATCTTTTCAACCATCGATTTCAGTATTTTCTCTTCCTCTTCTAGGAAAGCTCTCATCTGTTCGGGATCGGTAATTCTTATTTCAGCATCTATCTCTGTCTTCTCAACCTCTAGTGGACAGTCCAGTAGAGCTATCTTAGCATTCTCAACCCTTTTAGGCATACCGGGATGTACAACCTCCTTGTCGATGATCATTCCGTAGACCAGTTCCGTGTCTAATAGACCTCCACCCTTTTTCTTGATAATCTGTATCTGATCGATATCTGCAAAGAGTTTGTCATCGGTCTTTTCAGCGATCTGTTTAACTGCTTTTACAGCTATCTTCGCAAGGTGTTCCTTTGCAACTGATACTACTTTTCCACTGATAGATGTCATCGCTATCTTCTTTAAAGTTTCTTCATCGTCGAGATTTACTGGGATAGACATTTTTCTCAGAATTTCTTCAGCCTTCTTCGCCGCTTTTTTAAAGCCATTTATTATAACTGTGGGGTGAATGTTCTTTTCCAATAGTGACTCAGCTTCTTTTAGCAGTTCTCCGGCTAAAATGACGGCGGTGGTGGTTCCATCTCCAACTTCCTTATCTTGTGCTTTGGCCACTTCTACCATCATTTTTGCAGCTGGATGCTGAACATCCATCTCATCCAGAATTGTTGCACCATCATTTGTGATTGTAATGTCGCCTAAACTGTCCACGAGCATTTTGTCCATTCCTCTAGGGCCGAGAGAACTTCTCACTATCTCGGCAACCGCCCTAGCAGCCATTATATTAGCTCTCTGCGCTTCTTTTCCGAAGGTTCTGCTGGTGCCCTCCTTAAGTATTAGAACAGGTATTCCACCTATTTGGCCAATTGTGGCAGACTTTGCGCCCATTGCCATCTCTATCGCCCCAAGAAAAAAATGATTGGCGATATATATTAATTTCTTTGTATTTCATGTTAAAGTCTATGAAAGATCATATTATTCTGCAATATCGATGTGGGGCATGTTAAAGAATCCATGGAGGCAGCTTTCCCAGCTCCTTTCCATCTCCTGACAATTTTAAGCTTCCAATTGCTATCAGTTTTATTTCACCTCTTACTGGAGTGGAAATTTCAATGGTTCTTCGATTAAAGTTGATCTCCTTTATTATTCCTAGCCCGATAAATGAGCCTTCTCCATTATAAAGTCCAGCTAGAACTCCTCTCTCAAATCCTCTACTCAGTAAGATTACCGTTTCTTTTCCGGTTTTCTTTTTAAGAAAATCTATGAGAGATATTCTATCTTCATCTTCGATGGGAGAGGAGAGTACTAGTAGAAGTGAATCTGGAGATGATTCTCCATATATTAGGGGGATTCCTAGCAGTGATTCAAAAGATTTGAGATCTTTTTTGGATAGAGGGAAGCCTGAGCCTAAAATGGAGTAGAGTAAACCTACCTTATCCAAGCTGAATATTCTAACCTTGGATTTCATGAGATATTTCATATATGCCGATTCACGTATAAGTTTCCTTTCACTTTTACTTCTA
>Ga0180301_10000822_pt1 | contig 24308 bp, 24 predicted proteins | sample GuaBasSediGuay16_FD_121797 | JGI IMG/M metagenome (GOLD analysis project Ga0180301, IMG submission 121797) | Subseafloor sediment microbial communities from Guaymas Basin, Gulf of California, Mexico - Guay16, Core 4569-2, 12-15 cm | ecosystem: Environmental > Aquatic > Marine > Hydrothermal...
TAAGAATTTAAGTCCTTGAGCTTTAGCTAAGCTGGTAAGCTCTTGGATTTCACTTATTAAATAGGATATCAATTCTTGACGCCTTTTATCACTTAAATAATCTCTCCAACTCATGGCTGCTATATGTCCTCCCGTAGACTTAGCTCCTAGCTTAGAGGCAACTTCTATTGCATTAGCATACCAATCCATAGCATCATTACGCATTAACACATTAGGATGCATAAGTAAGTTGAAACTATATGCCGCTAAGCCCGTGAATGTGCTATCAATCGTTATATTATAGTTCCTACAGGCATCTACTATTTCAGCTATCATCATTGAACGCGCAGGTTCGCTAGTCCTAGGATCAAGTAAGTCATACGAAAACTGTACGATATCAAGTTCAAGTTCAGTAGCTACTATCTCTGCCCAGGCTTTAGGTTCTGGCCATCTCTTTACAGCAAAACAGTTATTTATGCCAAGTTTAACCTTCACCATAAACTATCATCCTCAAAAATACTCTTAATATTGTTAATTATTTAGCTATTAAGAAAGAACTGAGTACTGATAGATGATTAATTCCCTCTTTGGCCTTTACGGCAAGAACTTAGATAACAATACGTAAACGCATAAATCACCACACATAGTGCAAGTGGCCTTGGATGAAGAGCCGAATTGTTCATGTATCTCCCTAGCTTTCTCAGGATCCAAACTTAACTCGTACATGCTTTCCCAGTCTAACTTAGCCCTAGCTATAGAGATCTTAAGATCTCGTTCAAAAGCTCTAGTTCCTAACTTAACTATATCGCCTATATGAGCTGCTATCTTAGCTGCTATTAAGCCCTCTTTTACTTGTTCAGGAGTTGGTAAGGCAAGATGCTCTGCTGGGGTTAAATAACATAATAAATCTGCTCCCTCTGCTGCAGCTATGGCCGCTCCTACAGCTGCGGCTATATGGTCATAACCCATAGCTATATCAGTAGGTAGTGGGCCTAGTACATAGTATGGCGCTCCTTTACACAGTGCTTTTTCCATTCGTACATCTGCTGCTATTTCATTTAATGGAACATGCCCTGGCCCTTCAACCATTACCTGAACTCCCTTTTTCCACGCTCTTTGTACAAGATGTGCTACATTAAGTAACTCTGCCATTTGGAAATAGTCATGGCTATCAGCTATAGCACCTGGCCTTAAGGCATCACCTATGCTTATTACAGCATCATATTCTGCCATGAGTTCTAATAGATAGTCATAATTCTTAAAGAAGGGATTTTCAGCATCGTTATGAAGCATCCATGCAGCTAACATAGCTCCTCCTCTGCTAGGTATACCCGCTACTCTCTTCACTTTCCTTAATTTGAGAACTATATCTCTAGTTATCCCTGCATGTATGGTCATGAAATTAACGCCATCTTTAAGATGTACTTCTATAATATTAAAGATATCATCTTCATCCATATAGATTCCTGCGCCTTTATTCTTAGCAACCTCTATAAATGCTTGATAAATAGGTACTGTACCAAAAGGAATATTCGTCATTGAAAGTAGTGTTCTTCGTATATCATCTAAATCCCCACCTGTGCTTAAATCCATGATGGTATCTGTACCATACCTTAGAGCAATTTTAGCTTTTTCTATCTCCATATTAAAGTCGATAACTGTAGTTGAAGTGCCTATGTTTACATTCACTTTAGTTCTTAGTCCTTCACCTATGCCAATAATCCTGATATCCCTTTTATCATTATTACAGGGTATTATAACTTTACCTTCAGCTAACCTTTGTCTTATCTTCTCAGGTGGGATACCTTCCTCCTTTGCTACTCTTCTCATTTCCTCAGTGATACTTCCGCTCTTCGCTATTTCCATTAAAGTGGGCATGAATATTACCTCTCACTCTTTTAAGATAATTAGAGAAAATTAAATGTTCTTCTCGGATGATGCTAACTGTCTATGTTATTCTTAGAGTTAATAGCTTGTTATCTTTATAAGTGACTATTCTCAATTTCCTACAAGTAGTCAAGTGTAAGTAGTGATAGCATTTAGGAACCGGTGTTTAATTGGTGGCTACTGTGTGGAGCATGTTATACTACATTAGAAATAATCCTGAGAAAATAAAATGGTCTCAGAAGCGTCGTGGTCTTAGTGTAGGTATCGTAGATGAAGCTAGGAAATATGATGAACTATGGCGGAAGGCTCTTACAGAATTAAATAAGCTCAGACACAAGCATAATATCATAAGTAAAGAAGTAGCACGATTATCCCAAGAAGAGCGAAGAAAGAAGATAGAAGAAGCAAGAAAGTTACTAAAAGAAATAGAAGAGCTAGAAAGAAAAGTAAAGGAATATGAGCATGTACGTAATCGGCTCCTTCTAAGTATACCAAATATAGTACATGAATCAGTTCCAATAGGTAAAGATGAGAACGACAACGTTCCAGTAGCATATTATGGCAGACCTAAAGTATGGAAGGGATATCTAGAAGCTTTTCTAAATGAAACTAAAGGGCATGATATAGATTATGAGATTATAGAACATAGACCGTTAAGTCATTACGACATGATAAGAAAGTTAGGACATGCTGATACTGATAAAGCAGCTAAGGTAGCGGGTTCTCGCTTTTACTACTTATATGACGACTTAGTATGGCTTGAATTTGCACTTATACTTTACGCAATAGATTACCTAACTAAGAAGGGCTACAAATTAGTAGAACCTCCTTTCATGCTTAAACGAAAGTATTATGAAGGCGTCATAAGCCTTGAGGACTTTGAAGATGCTATATATAAGATAGAGAAGGAAGACTTATACCTAATTGCAACTGCTGAGCATCCAATAGCTGTACTTCATGCAAATGAAGTGATACCTGCTGATAAATTACCTTTAAAGTATGTAGGTATTAGTCCATGCTTTAGAAAAGAGGCTGGAGCTCATGGAAAGGATACTAAAGGAATTTTCAGAGTTCATCAGTTTAATAAAGTAGAGCAGTTCATATTCGCGCTTCCTGAAGACTCTTGGAAACTATATGAGGAATTACTGAATAATGCTATCGAATTATGGAAAGGTCTTGAACTTCCTTTTAGAGTTGTTGTGATATGCACAGGTGATCTAGGGGCAGTTGCTGCGAAGAAATATGATATAGAAGTATGGATGCCTGCTCAAGGTAAATTCAGGGAAGTAGTTTCATGCAGTAATTGCACAGACTGGCAGTCTTTTAGATTAAATATAAGGTATGCTAGAAAGCTAGGACAGCGTGCAGAAGGTTATGTTCATACGTTAAACTCTACAGCCATAGCTACAACACGCGCTATAACAGCCATCCTAGAAAACAATCAAAACAAAGATGGAAGCGTAGTTATACCTAAAGTCCTAAGGAAATATCTCGAGCCATTTGATGAAGCTCCTAAGGATATTATCAAGCCTGTTAAGAAAAAGTAGTAATGAGGATGAAATGCGTAGATATATTTTTAAACCAATTCTATTACCAGTAATTTCATATTTTGAAGCAAGTAATCTGCTAGCTCTCATTAGTGATAGAAGAGAAGGAATTCATACTATAAAAATAAATGCAGGACTATGCAATATAGAGGTTTCTGTAGAAAGTGAGTATGTACGCCTACCAGGTAATTATATCGTTAATAAATCCCAACTTGAAAGAATGCTTAGGTATAAGAATTCTGCTTTTTTGATTAAAAATGACGTCTTTAAGATAGAGATTCGTAGTAAGTACAAGTATTATAAACTAATGGTTCCTCGAGAGAACTGTCCTCCAACACTTGAAATTAGTGGAATCCATATGCATAGGATTGTGGATACGGATCCTTGGAGAGATTCTATGAGCAAGGTAAAATTAGCTCGTATAAGAAGCGGTATGAATGTACTTGATGTATGTACGGGGCTAGGTTATACAGCTATTCACTCAAGACTTAGAGGAGCAAATTATGTACTAACCATAGAGAAAGATCCTTATGTTCTTGAAATAGCTAAGGCTAATCCTTGGTCACGTAGGTTAGCTGATCCACAGATAGATATAATCTTAGACGACGCTACTCAGGTAATTCCTGAACTTGAATCAGAAAGCTTTCATGCTATAATTCATGATCCTCCAAGATTTAGTCTTGCAGGAGAACTTTATAGCTTTGAATTCTATCAAGAATTATATCGAGTATTAAAGAAAGGAGGTATACTTTTTCATTATACTGGCACTCCAGGAAGTAAGTATAGGCGTATGAGCTTTATGAAGGGCGTCGCTCAGAGACTAAGGAAAGCGGGCTTTACTGTAGTCTATGCTAAAAAAGCATTAGGTATACTAGGCATAAAATGATTAAATTTTAAAATTATTTTAACTATCAATGAATATTTTATTTAAGAAGGGGAGCTTACGTTGACTCTGAGAAATAGACGTTACATATTTCTCGAAGAGCCTAGCCTAGAAGAAGTAGCTCAAAAAATGAACTCCTTAAGGAGAACTCATGTAATGGTACTCTACTTGATGTGTGAAGTAGATTATAGAGGAAGAGCCTCCTCTAAGTTAGCTCTTGGAGATAAACTCTTAATAACTAAGCCTGATGGTACGCTTATAATTCATGGAAAAACAAAAAGAGAACCTATAAATTGGCAACCTCCTGGATCCTTGCTATACTGCAAAGTAGAAGACGAGGAACTCATAGTCAGAAGTATAAGACGCAATCCTAGAGAAGAGATAATTGTGAGAAGCCCTCATGTGTATACTTTCCTAGCAGTATTCCCTACTGAGGAAAAGTTCAGACTATGGGGTAGTGAAAGCGAAATGATAGATAAAGTTTTCAGAAACCCTGAGCTTATAGAAAAGGGATTTAAACCCATTAAAAAAGAAGTCCGTACTCCCTATGGTAAGATAGATCTTTTGGGAGAGGATGCTGAAGGGAACATAGTTGTCTTAGAGTTTAAAAGAAGTGTAGCACAGCTTTCAGGTGTCTCACAACTAAAGCGTTATGTTGACTATATGATGCATACCAATAGCAATGTCAGAGGTATACTAGTAGCTCCTGACATTACGTCCTCAGCCTTAAAACTCCTTAAGGAATATAAACTCGAATTTAAAAAATTAAGCCCTAAAATTGGTATGTAATTTGTAAAGTATATCCTATAAAAGGCTCTTAAGGTAAGCTAAGCTTTTTCTCAAGCTCTCCTCTTTAGGCTCAGGTACATAGCACTCTAAAGCCATAAAGTACTTATAGTTACTATTCTTAAGCACTTTAAATGCTGACTTAAAATCTGTATGTCCAAAGCCAGGCAACCATCTATTACTATCAGCTAAGTGTATATGCCGAATGTAGTCTTTAGCTATCTTTAGACTTTCAGGTATGCTAGCTTCCTCAATGTTCATATGAAAGAAGTCAGCCATTATCTTAACGTGTTCCATATTTACATCTTTACATATCTTAATAGCTTGCTCTAAACGGTTTAAGAAGTGAGTTTCATATCTATTTAATGGTTCAAGAAGTATAAAGACGCCTACCTCATCAGCGTGTTTACCTATATCCTTTAACTCCTCTACTAGTAACCTATATTCGAGTTCCTTTACGTCCTTATAAAGTGGATAGAGATCTGGAAGTTTAGGGCCACCGAATGTAGGTACGACTATCAATCCTACAGCATTAAGCTTAGCAGCTACTTCAAGTTTAAATTTGATATCTTTAATAGCCGCTTCTCTCTCTGATCTACTTGAGCCTAATAGATCCCCTTTATAACCTGAACAAATGGTTGAAATAGGTACTTTACTTATTGAGAGCACACTCTCTATTTCACTTATTCTCTTCTCAATACCTCGTCCCCATAACTCAATACCATCAAAGCCTAGCTTCTCAGCGATTAAGAATTTCTCTCTTAATGTTTTTCCAGGAAGTAAATTTTCTTGAATAGCAATTTTCATGGAATCTCCCCAATTTAAACTTGTAGTACACTTTCTTAAGTTATATCTTCAAAGTTAATGTGTAAAGAAGCGTACAAGAGGTGGTACAAGGTGCTTTTTCCTAGAAGAAACTCCTGGCATAAAGGCTATATTGTCCTTTAATTTAACTTTATAAATTCTTTCAAACCAAGAGTCATTATCAGCAATACATAGAAGATAACTATCAAGCCTTAAAATATCTGTTATCATCACCATAATCATGTTAAGTTGTTTTTCATATTTTATGCTTTTCATTTCTTGCAATAGTTCGTCCTTCCGTTTAAGTAGCTCTTCAGGTTTTAACACTTCTATATGGCTAATTCCAACGCGTACCTTGCCGAATACGAACTCTTTAAAATCAGAAAGGATGATATCTTTAGCAGATTTCTCAGCAACAAGCGACTTTAACTCAAGTAATCTATTACCAGCTTCATTTATATCGACTCCTGAAATGCTTGAAAGCTTTTTTGCAATATACCTATCCCTTTCAGTACATGTAGGAGATTTAAGTACAATAGTATCTGAAAGTATTCCACACAAGAGAAGACCTGCTATCTCTTTTGTTAATTTAAGAGATTCTCTTAGGTAAAACTCAGTAATAATTGTGGATGTAGAACCTAGAGGTTCTATGTGAACGAATATAGGTTCAGGAGTTATCATTCCCCCAAGTCTATGATGGTCTATGATCTCTAAGATGTGTGCTTTGCCTACTCCATCTACAGCTTGACTAACTTCATTATGATCTACAAGTATTAATTTCTTACCAACAGCGTTAGTTAAGTAATATGGTGTCTCGAAATTAAATCTTTCAAGAACATATTTAACTTCCTCATCTAGATCGCCGGCGCGAGCTGCTATTACATCCTCTTCTCCTCTGAGATGTTTGTATTCAGCATAACTTATGGCTGAAACTATGGAATCTACATCTGGACGTTTATGCCCTATCACATAAACCTTACACATTAACATCACCGTTATCAGGAAACTTGCTTATCTATTGTTAATATCATTTTATAAATTAGAACTACATAAGGCTCTAGAGACATTATCATATCCATACCTTATGTAAGCTGTAAATTTATTAAAGTGAACTCCTATTCAATATCGTGAATGATGAAGGAAGAGACGATCAGATATAAAGGATGACGATCCCACCCTTGTCTGATAGTTTCTCATAATTTATATCTCTTAGGCATGATTCAAGTTTTTAACTTGTTTATAGAGAAAAGCACAATAAATCTTGTATCTTCGTTAAATTCTTCCTTTCGTATCAGGTACTTGTGAAGATAGCAAGAGTAAAGTATAAATCTAGCGTTAAGAGAGGTAAAAAATAATAAAGTACTGGTGTAATTATGCAGAAGAATAAGTACAAAATATCCTTGCCTTTGATCTCCACTGGAAAGAGGAGCGCTTTTTTCATAGCTTTAAGGACAAGATACGACCTCAAAACTATAAAGAGAATAATATCTATACTGAATAAGTTTAATGTTAACATAATTAGCGGAATCCATAGTACAAATAGAGAGGGTAGGTATGTCGATTGGCTATTTCTTGCAGATTTTAATAACTCGAAGCATCATGTTGAAGAGATCATAAAGAAAATTAGTTCCCTAAAAAATGTCATATGCATAGATTATGGCATAAAGTGGTTTGATGATATGGGCTTCCCCTCCTTTCCATTAGAACTAACCTTCATGAGAGGAAATGTCACTATATGGAGAAAGTCATGGATTGCTTTACTTTTAAGAGCAATACTCTACGAATTTAAAGAAGGAGGACAGGCGTTCCTATACTATGTTGGTAAAAGAACTGGCCATGTAATGGCAAAAGAGCTAAGTGAAAGGTTTGGGATTCATAGTATTAGAGGCTTATTAGAGTTAGAACTTGAGCTTTGGAAGATATTAGGTTGGATAGATGATTATGAAATATGTGAGGTACAAAGAACCCCTCCTAGAGTTTTGGTTAGAGTCTATGGGCTTTTTACTTGTGAACCTTTTAAGAATTCTGAAACTAAACCTATGGGACACTTTGCTAGAGGAATGCTTACTGGTTGTGTAGAGGAGATGTTATTTATAGCTCTCGACTCTCGTGAAGATAAGTGTATCATTATGGGAGATCCTTATTGCGAATTTGTAGTGTATAGTAAAGAATAACCCTCTTTTTTATCCTTCTCCCTTTATGAAGTATATTGTTAGACGTTATTAAGTTTATTAATGGTGGTTTAATTTGTAAGGCTAGTCTTGTGTGGTGAAAAGGTAAACAATATGCATGTTTCCAAAAGACCTAAAAGTACTCAAATAAGCAAATAGTCTCGTATTTTAAGTCTATAGGCATTATTAAATACTGTGAGACCATGATTAGAAACGTAGTTCTAATAGCGATAGATACTCTTAGGCAAGATCATTTAGGTTGTTATGGCTATCGCCGTACTACGAGTCCGACTATTGACGAATTAGCTAGAAAGGGTGTAATATTTTTAAGAGCCTATGCAAGTGATGTTCCAACCATACCATCCTTTACTTCATTGTTTACAGGACGAAGAGGAATAAAGACAGGGATAGTTTCTCATCGCCGAGATGAAGTATTATCTGATGAAATTTTTTGGCTCCCTGAGTACTTAGCTAAGCAGGGGATTAAGACTGCAGCAGTCAGTACGTTATATTTTATGAGGAAATGGTTTTCAAGAGGATTTAACTATTATATGAATCCTGTTGCAGGTGATAGAAGACGAACTCAGCAAGTTGATGCTGAAGAGATAAATTATTACGCTCTTAGATGGTTAAAGCAACATAAGGATGAAAGGTTCTTCCTCTTCATTCATTATTGGGATCCTCACATGTTTTACAAGCCACCATCTCCCTATAGTGAACTCTTCTACAGTGGCAATCCTTGCGATCCTAATAATCACAGTTTAGATAAGCTTAAGCAGTGTATAGACTGGCCTTTTCGAAAGCGTCAGTTAGATGAGATATTACCAGGAGTTACTGATTTAGAGTTTATAATAGCTCAATATGATGGAGAGATAAGGTATGTAGACGACAAAATTAAGGAAGTAATCGAATTATTAGAGAAGTTAAGACTTTTAGAAGAGACTCTAGTAGTTATCTGTTCAGATCATGGAGAGAGCCTAGGAGAACATAATGTTTATTTTGACCATGCTGATGTTTACGAGCCTGTCATTCATATACCCCTCATACTATTCGGATCAGAAATTCCCTCTGGAAAGAAGGTGAAAGCCCTCGTACAGTCAATAGATATCACCCCTACGATATTGGACTATCTAGGATTACCTTTACCTAATGACCTTGACGGAAGATCTTTAAGACCTCTTATTGAGGGGGAAATAAACTCCATTAGGAATGTAGTTTACTGTAACCAAGCGACATGGACTGCTAAACGTACGATGATCAAAGGATTCTGGAAGCTTATAAAGACTTATGACGAAACTTTCTGGAAAGTTCCGAGAATTGAACTTTATGACTTAAAAGATGATCCAAATGAAACTAAAAACCTTGTAGAAAGGAGGAAAGACCTTGTAGATTCTATGGAGCTAGAAATGACTAGATGGTTAGAAGAGAACCTTAAAGGAAGCATCGATCCTGTAAAGCTCGTAGTATCAAGAGGCATTCCAGCATTAAGTTGGGTTGAAAGAGCATATAAGAGTATGGGAATGTTAGATAAGTGGAATGAATGGCTTATTCGGAGGAAAGCTAGTTGTATCGAAGAGTAAAGTAGAGGCTTAATAGCAACATGATATTAGTTAAAAAAGAGAGCACTAAATATTCTTCAAGGAGCTATCTAGATCCTCGATTATATCATTAACATCTTCCAGTCCTACTGATAATCGTAATAGACTCTCTGTTATTCCTAGTCTCTCTCTTTCCTCTTCAGGAATCGTCATGGCTGCACTAATTACCGGATAGGTTAATAATGATTCGGGACCGCCTAGGCTAGGAGCTGGCTTTATTATCTTAAGAGACTTCATCATTCTTATTACTTCGTTACGACCTCCTTTTATCCTAAAGCTTACTACACCTCCATAACCTCCATTTAAGAGTCTACTAGCTATTGTATGATATTTATTATCTGGTAATCCAGGATAGTAAACTTCCTCCACTTTAGGATGCTCTTTTAAGAACTCAGCAATTATCTGTGCGCTCTCGCAATGTCTTCGTACACGTATCTCTAGTGTTTTAATACCTCTAAGTACAAGATATGCTTCAATAGGTGCTAATATACCTCCTAGTCTTCTTCGCCAGTCCCATAGCTTCCTTATCTCCTCTGCTGAAGAACCAATTGTAACTCCTGCAATTACATCATTATGGCCTGCTATGTACTTAGTCATACTATGAACTACAAATTGAGCACCATCTATTAAGGGTCTGTATAGTACTGGAGTAGCAAACGTATTATCAACCACTAAAGTAGCGTTTACTTCTTGGCAACGTTTAGCTATCTGAGGGATATCAATGACTCTTAACATGGGGTTTGAGATAGTCTCCACTAGTACTAACTTTGTATTATTATCGATAGCTTCTATTATCTGATCTGTTTCTGGCCATGTCGTAACAGTCTTAACTCCGAACTTAGATAACTCTTTTGCAAGCTGTATTGTCGTTCCATAAGCTTCAGAAGGGAGAACTATCTTATCTCCTTTACTTAATAAGAAGAGATAGAGTGCGGATATAGCTGCCATACCACTTGAAAAGCATAAAGCATCACTACCCTTTTCAAGCTTATTTAATACATGCTCTAGTGCACGTACTGTAGGATTTTCTTCACGTGAATACTTCAAGTCTACTCCTCTATCGGACTTTCTAGTCCATCCAGGTTGCTCAAACATAGCGGTTTGGTATATCGGTGGTATAAACGCTCCTGTTTGCTCATCGAAATATCCATGACCATGTATAGCTATTGTCTGTAACTCCATATACTTCACCCCAGCTACTTTCTAAGTACTTTATCTATTAAGTTTAATGAAGTATTCAAGAAAGAGGAAGATTAGTAACTTCACGCCTCCGCTTGTCAATAAATTACTTATTCGTCAAAATTATATCAAGTATTTCTCTTATAGAAGGGATAATGTAGGCAACTTCTTTGAGCTTATAAACGCGCTCAAAGGAGGGCTCTATAAGTATGGCTTTTAGTCCTGCCTGTAAGGCACCTATGAAGTCATCATATATATCATCGCCTACATGGACTACATTCTCTGGTTTAACTCTTAATTTTTCGCATAATTTAAGAAAGGCACATTTCCTAGGCTTGGAACATTTAATTTCATCAGCATACATTTGAAGCTCTATGTACCTAGAGAAACCTAGAATTTCTAATATTATCCTATTATATGCACCAGGCCAATAAACTACGTTGCCTAGAGTCACTAACTTAAAACCATAATTATGAAGTTTTGCTATAGTCTTAAGAGCATTAACCTTTACTAAGTCATGAAGATCATGATGTAGTATCACTTTAACTACAGAATTTCTAATATGCTCGTCGTTTATTTTAAGATCAGTAGATAGTATCTCTAAGCACTCCTCAACTATGTTATTATCGTTAAGCATTCCTTCTCTTCTAAGATATTTCATCTTTCTATAGGATTCTTGAATCCCTTTCAATATTTCCCCTTTTCTCCTATTAGTGATACTACTAAGCTCCTCAGCTATTTTATTAAAGAAGATATCCGTATCTAGTAATGTTCCCCATACATCTAAAGAAATAACTTTCATGCTCGTTTTCAAAGACTCTCCCTCATGATAGCTCTTGATTACAGTAAAGGAATACTAGTAATCTATAAAATCCTTATCTTAAATGGGCTAAGTATCTCCTTTTCTAAAATGGAAGGCTTACGCTAATTTAAAGCTCAAATATTTCATCTACATATTGTCTAAGGACGCCCTCTAAAGGCCTCTCTAATTCACTATTATAAAATAATATGACTCCATAAGAATTGAGTGCACGTAGCCTACTTACTGTAAATACAAGAAATTGGAGTAGACAAGGAGCACCATTAAATAGCAACAATGTTGCCAATCCATCTAGTATTAACCATATTCTTTTACCCTTAGATACTAACATTTTGATAGCTCTCTCTATAGTAAGCTCAAGCTCGCTTAAATCACCAGGAGAGGATACATACAATGCATGCTTGGTCAAAACTCCACCTGTAGGCTTGGTTAAACAATCTATAAAAATTAGCCTTTTATCTCTAATCGCATTCAATACTTCAAGTCCATGAGAATCGAGCATATCAAGGACGGCGTCCACAGGTCTATTAGTGAGCACGAATATTACATTATGTTCCTTATATCCTAGTAAGGTTTTGGTTATTCTAGCTAATGTGTAAAGTACGTCTGCATCATTAACCTTTATTAAGCTTATACTTGGCGATCTACGCCTTAGAATCTTATCTACAAGTTTCTGTACTTTAATACAATGCATTCTATGACCTCGGATTACTGTCCATTTGAGCTCTTTTTTAGGTTTTATTATGGGTAAGGTGAATTAAATAGATTACTACGTAAGGAACGTCTTAATATACCATTAAATTGTGTAAGACTGAATACAAAAAAGATCTCAGGGATCTAAAGTTCTTAATTTCGCTCAGTGATACTCTCTCATAGGTTTATAACACGATATGATAATATCTTCAAAAATAGGTCAGCCCGTCCGTCGTTCTTCATAAATCCGGTAAAGGAATCTTCATCATTCCTAAGTCTATGTTCTAATTAACGCTTTTAACGTTTTTGTCTCAGGTAAACTTAAAAATAGCAACTCCAATATAGTCTAGGAAACCATGAGAAGAGGAATCTTTCTTATATTATTAGCAATAATAGCTCTTAGTATTCTATTTAGATCCTTAATTAAGATATCGCCTACCTCTACGAAGATACTTTGCCCTAGTTGTGGAAGCGACTATGTATGGACGCCTATAGGTACAAGAAGTGAGAACTTCCTTTGGTTTTGCATCAAATGCCACGAGCGATGGATAAAGACATATCCCATTACTATCTTTGAGGAATGGAAATTAAGAATTCCCTCCATGTTGCGTGATTTAGTTATGGACTTCATAAAAGAGCATCACGAAGATGCTAGGGATCTGTTTCCTAGACATTCTACATGGAGTTATAGACGGGGTACTTTACCTAATGGTGATAAATTCCATGAATATGTATGTGAAGGTTGGATAATTAGGATAGAATACTCATCTCTTAGCTCACGAATTAACCTTTTAGCCGACTTCTCCTCATCTAGGATATCTAACTATATAGGGATACCACATAGGATAATATGGAAAGGATACTTTATTAATGGCAAAATAAGAGAAGAGGAATATCTTCACGCAATATAAACTTCACTATAGTAGGTAATGTTTAAGGCTATTCTATTCCTTAATGGAATAGAGGTGAGGTACTATAGGAGTAGAACTTCTTAACATTAGAGAGCTTACGCTTAATGAGGGTCGATTCTTAGTGAAAATGGCTAGAAAGGCTATTATAGAATACTTGAATGGTAGGAAAATCAGCCCTCCAGAGAATACGCCCTCTAAGCTTCGTAGATACGCTGGCGTTTTTGTTACTCTTGAAAATTATAATAAGCCTCTATATGAAAGGCTTAGAGGATGTATTGGATATCCAAGGCCTATAATGCCACTAATTAATGCTACCATTAATGCCGCTATCCAAGCAGCATTCTTTGATCCAAGATTTAAACCCTTGAAGGAGAGTGAATTAGGGAGAGTAGTAATTGAGATTTCAGTTCTCTCTAATCCTAAATTATTAAAAGTTGAAAAACGTAAGAATCTCCCTCGTATGATAAAAATTGGGAGGGATGGTCTCATTATCGAACATGGTCCCTTTAGTGGTCTTCTCTTACCTCAGGTTCCTGTTGAATATAAGTGGGATAGTGAAGTATTTCTCATGGAAGCTTGTATGAAGGCAGGTCTGCCTCCTGATGCTTGGCTTGATGAAGAGACTAAAGTATATGTCTTTCAAGCTGTAATTTTCACTGAAGTGAAGCCAAATGGTGATGTTGTATTGAGAGATTTAGAGAAAGAGCTCAATGAAGCTGATTAATGAAAGTATATGTTTATTTCGCACACTGATCGATTATATTCGAGATACTAAACTAGGTAGATAATGGTGTCCTACCTTGACTAAGTATGTCTTCATAACTGGTGGTGTATTAAGTGGGCTCGGCAAGGGCGTTGTCACAGCTTCTATAGGTAAACTTTTTCAGTTTAGAGGCTACACTGTTGATGCGATAAAGATAGATCCCTATTTAAACGTAGATCCAGGCACACTCAATCCTATAGAGCACGGAGAGGTCTTTGTATGTGAGACAACATGGAAATTTAAGCCCGTAGAGGGATATGAATTTCAAATAGCTGAAATAGATCAAGATTTCGGAACTTATGAAAGGTTTCTTGATAAAGACATGGATCCGTTAAATAACATAACCTCTGGGCAAATTTATCTTGCTGTTATACTCAAAGAACGCATAGGAGGATACTTAGGTAAGACTATACAAGTAATACCGCACATAACAGATGAAATAAAACGTAGAATCCGTCAAGTAGCTGAAAGAAACAAACCAGATGTACTCCTCATCGAGGTAGGAGGTACAGTAGGAGATATAGAAGCTATGCCTTTCTTAGAGGCTATAAGACAGTTTAGGCTTGAGGAAGGCCCAGGTAACACAGCTTTAATTCATATAACATTAGTTCCTTATCTAGAGACTGTAGGTCAGTTAAAAACAAAGCCTACTCAACACAGTGTAAGGGTATTACAAAGTGCAGGATTACAACCAGATATAATAATAGGTAGAGCGTCGATGCCTCTTCCAGAGGATGTAAAAAGTAAGATAAGCCTATTCTGTAACGTACCTATTAAAGCTGTAATCTCTGATCCTGATGTAGAGATTGTATACGAACTACCCCTTGTCTTTGAGAAGCAAGGTTTAGGGGAATATTTGTGTAATCTACTCCGTCTTCCCCGCATGAAATATATTCCTAAACTCTATAGTGAATGGGAGCAATTAGTTATGCTCTTTAAATCTCCTAGAGAATATGTAAAGATAGCAATGCCTGGCAAGTATACGATGATAGCTGATAGCTATATTAGCATAAACGAGGCTCTCAAACATGCAGGGGCTCATAATAGTGTAAAAGTAAAAATAAGATGGTTAGAAACTGAGATATTTGAGGAAGATCCAGGTAAAATGGATGAGCTTCTAAAAGACGTTGACGGTATCTTGCTAACACCTGGCTTTGGTTCAAGAGGAGTTGAAGGTATGATAGCTACTGCAGAATACGCTATGGAAAGAAAGATACCCTTCTTAGGTATATGTTTCGGAGCGCAATTATTCTTTGTAGCTTTCTGTCGTAAGGTACTGGGTCTGAAGGGAGCTAACTCTACGGAAGTTAATCCCAACACTCCTTACCCTGTAGTTGATCTTTTACCTGAGCAGAGAAGAGTAAAAGCTAAGGGTGGTACTATGAGATTAGGAGGACATGTAGTTGTTATAAGAAAAGGAACAAAATTATATCAGGCTTATAAGCGTGAAAAAATCGTCGAGCGTTTCAGACATAGATACCATATAATACCAGAGTATGTAAGAAGAGCAGAGGAAGCAGGTCTTGTTGTTTCTGCAGTTGATGATACAGGTAGAATAATAAATGCTATTGAGTTATCGTCTGATCACTGGATGGTAGGGGTACAGATTCATCCAGAATTTAAGAGTAGGCCTAATAGACCATCACCTATTTACGTAGCATTCATAGCGGAGGTTCTTAAATATAAGAAACATAGAGGCTAGTCTTCCCTTAATACAGGTAATGTCATACAACGAGGTCCTCCTCTTCCTTTCATAAGTTCTGATATTTCAAGGCTTATTACATCAATCCCCTCTGCCTCCAAGTAACGTCTAGTGTCTCTATTTACCTTATAACCGTCTATAAATACTACCTTACCTGGCCTTATCGCGAGCCAGTTTATCGCAAGATTCTTAAAATCTTCATATGGTACTTCAATTACTGTATAATCACGAGACTTAAGAAAGAGTACAAAGTCCTTAGGTAATGCTTTAGGATATAGAGCGACTAAGCTCTCGGATGCTATGTTAAATGCTAAATCTAAGTGAAAAGCTTCAGGACATGTTATGTGTATTTTATATACTTTCTCTACTATTCCTTTTCTTAATAGAACTGTCTTAACTCTTCTAAAGCCTTCTTCATTTGTTCTTTCGCCAACTCCAATTATAACTTCTCTTCTATCTATAAAAATCACATCTCCACCTTCAAGGTAAGCATTACTACTTAGCCTTAATAAAATCGGAATTTTCATACACTTAAGCTTGCTTAGAATAGGTTTCTCTTCTCCCTTTCTGATTTCATGCCTGAAATTACCTACTATAGCCCCTAATTCGGTTATAAAACCTACATCCCTTGTAAAATATTGATTAGGCAAAGTTCCCTGTTCAATATTAATAACGTTAACACCCTCTCTTCTTAATACTTCTGTAAAGATATCGTGCTCTTTCTGAGCTAGTCTAAGATTAGGCTTTGCATCAAATAACCACTTATTAGGACTTTCTTTCTCTATTAATTCTAACTCTAGACCGGGTCTATGGACTATTACTGTTCGAAGAGGCGAAAGTTCTGATTGAGCTCCATGTTTCATAAGCATCTAAAGCTCATTCTATTTATTGCTCATATATAAGGTATATCCATACTGAGTAAAGTTATTGTTAGATATACCACATCTAATCTAGTAGCAAGGGATATATAGACACGAGTTCTATAATACGAAGGGCATCTTGAGCCTCAAAGAACTTATACACCTTTCTGAGAAGAAAGGATCACGCCTCATATTAGCATTAGATAATCTTAAGGGCAAGTGTAAAGATGAGATAGTAACTCATGCGAAGAGTTTATTATCATCATTATCAGATTATGTCGTTGGTGTAAAAATAGGATACCCATTAACTCTATCAGTAGGTCTCGAGGAGATTACAGAGATCATTCAAAATTATGAGAGAGATTATTACTTCATAGCTGACTTTAAGCTAGCAGATATACCGTATATAGTAAAGTTAATAACAGAGAAACTTCTAGACATTGGGTTTAATGCTGTAATAGCACATCTTTTTACCATGAGTTTAAATGAAGTTGTGGAGATGACACATGAGAGAGAAATAGGAATCATAGGTGTCCTTATGATGAGCCATCCTAAGGCCACCTTATTCGAGAAAAACTTCAAAGAATTACTAAATTATGCAAAGGAAGTCCACGTTGATGGTGTAGTAATTGGAGCTACTAGGCCAAGGTACATAGTCTTATCGAGAAAGCTTTTGCATCCTAACCAGGTAATATTTTCCCCTGGTATAATAACACAAGGAGGTCGAGTTGGAGAAGCACTTGAACTAGGAGCGGACTTTGAAATAGTCGGAAGAGCGATAACTATGAGTAGTGACCCAGTAAATGTTGCATGTAGTATAGTAGAAAATGAACGGAGGGTAATTTATGGTACTAGATGAAGTCACGTTATTATTGTATAAGTTAGGATGTATACAGATAGGCAATTTTAAGCTAACCTCTGGACTTTGGAGCCCTATATATGTAGACCTAAGAAAACTACCTTCTTATCCTAATGAATTCAAACGAATAGTAAATATCTGTGTTAATAAAATCAAGAATTTAAAGAGTGACATAATTTGTGGAATCGCTACAGGTGGAATACCACTTGCTACATTAATAGCATATAAGCTAAGGAAACCTTTGATTTATGTACGGAAAGCCGAGAAAGGGCATGGTACTAGGAAGCTCATTGAAGGAGAGTATGATGAGGGAGATGAGGTTATTGTCGTAGATGATGTCTCAACTACTGGAGGTTCGTTACTTAGAGCCATTAAAGTACTAAAAAATGAGAACCTCAAGGTTAATCATGCATTAGTAATAGTTGAAAGGGGACAAGGAGCTTGTGAAAGGTTAGCTAAGGAGGGAGTTACACTCCACTATATAGCTAAACTCATAGATATGATTACTATACTTTTTGAAAAGCAACTAATATCTCAACAGGACTATACTAGAATAAGGAGTTACTTGGAAGGGAATAGAAATGCTTAAAGATAAGGATGTGATAACTATCATAGACATAACCAGAGACGAACTAGAAACACTTTTCGAAGAAACCGACGCCATGTTAAAGTATAGGAGATCAAAACTTAATATACTCCATGGTAAGGTTATGGCGACAGCCTTTTTTGAACCTAGTACTAGAACGAGGCTAAGTTTTGAGACTGCAATGTTAAGATTAGGAGGTGCTGTTATAGGTTTCTCAGAACCTTCACGCACCTCAATAGCAAAAGGAGAGACGTTTGCTGATACGATAAGGATGTTAAGTTCTTATGCGGACATAATAGTCATTAGGCACAGTATAGAAGGAGCTGCTAAATTCGCAGCAGAAATAGCGGATGTACCTATAGTAAACGCTGGTGATGGTACTAGACATCATCCAACACAAGCTATGATAGATATTTATACTGTTAGAAGAAACTTCGATAATTTGGAAGGATTGGAAGTAGGCGTATTAGGAGATCTTAAGTATGGAAGAGCAGCTACATCTTTCATCTACGGTATAGCTAAGTATCCTATTAAACGTCTTTATCTGATATCTCCTCCACAGCTTAAGTGTAGAAGGGAGGTAAAAGAGTATCTTAAGCAAACTAAAGTCTCTTTTGAAGAGGTAGAAAGACTGGATGATGTAGTAAGTAACTTAGATGTTCTTTATGTGACAAGGATTCAAAAAGAGAGATTCCCTGATCCAGCTGAATATGAAAGAATAAGAGGAAGTTATAGAGTTACGCGCGCTCATCTTAAAGAAGCCCGAGATAATCTCATAATACTTCATCCATTACCCAGAGTAGATGAATTACCTAATGAAATAGATTCAACAAAACATGCTAAATACTTTGAGCAAGCTAGTTATGGAGTACCTCTGAGAATGGCTTTACTTAAATTAATCCTTGTAGGTGAGAAGTAATGAAAAGTGAAAGATTACTTGTAAGTAAGATACGTGATGGAACAGTCATAGATCACATTCCTGCAGGTCAAGCTCTTAACGTATTAAAAATACTAGGCATAACGGGAAAGGAAGGTTTAAGAGTAGCTGTAGTAATGAACGTTGAAAGTAAAAAACTAGGTAAAAAGGATATTGTTAAAATTGAAAAATTAGAGCTAAAGCCTGAAGATGTTAATCGTATAGCCCTATTAGCTCCCACTGCCACAATAAATATTATAAGAAACTATGAAGTTATCAGTAAGAGCAAAGTAGAAGTCCCTCAGGAAATTGAGGGTATAATTTCATGTAATAACCCAAAATGCATAACTAACCAACCTAGAGAACCCATAAAACCAAGATTTAAGCTTGTAAGTCTAAATCCCATTATGATGCAATGCGAGTATTGTGGCTACATCATGACTCATGAGGAAATACTAAGACAACTTACGGGTGGTTAAATTTGACTTACTACAATAGAGGCATCATAGTACACTGTGAAAAACCCATTGAAAGAATCCTTTGGTGCTCCATAAAGCTTGAAAGACCTATAAAACCCCAGCCTGGCCAATTTATAATGTTATGGGTGCCTGATTATGGCGAAATACCACTTAGTATTTCCGATTATAATGAGGATCGTAATATTCTAGAACTAATAATAGCTCGAGTGGGCAAAGTAACGTCTTACATTCATGAAACGTATACGATGGGTACATATGTAACGCTTCGTGGTCCTTATGGAAAGGGTTTTTCTATAGTTAAGAATAGTAAATGCCTAATAATAGCTGGAGGATCAGGCCTAGCTCCCTTTCCTCTTCTTATAAGAAGACTCCTGCAAGAAGGTTCCTCTGTTGATGTACTTGTTGGTTTCCGTACATTAAGCGAGATATTTCATATAGATAAATTGAGAAAATTAGCAGAGAATGTATATGTAGCTACTGATGACGGTAGTTACGGATTGAAGGGAACCATACCTGAAGTTTTAACGAGCAATATTATAACGGTTGAGGATTATGATATCGTCTATACGTGCGGTAAAGAAATTATGATGTCCTATGTAGTTAGGCATTGTTATGCCAAAAGAGTAAGATGTGAGGCTTCTCTTGAACGGTATATGAAATGTGGTATTGGTTTATGTGGAGCATGTGTATTAGACCCCCTAGGTTTACGTGTTTGTAAAGATGGTCCAGTTTTTCCAGATAAGATACTATTAAAACTTGAAGACTTTGGTAATTATTGGAGGGATTTTTGTGGAAGGAAAGTTAAACTCCCATAGCGTAGATCTCGTAGTTGAGGGAAGATGCTATATAAATGGCATTATTAGCGAATGTGCAATAGCTGTAGATGAAGGGAAGATAGTTGCTATAGGAAAACCCGTTAATATGCCTAAAGCTGACAGTAGAATGTCTGTTAATGGAAAGCGAATAATACTACCCGGCATGGTGGATATGCATGTTCATATGAGAGACCTGGAAGAAGTCCATAAGGAAGATTGGTATAGTGGTTCTCTTTCAGCGCTCGCAGGGGGTGTTACTTTTGTAGCAGACATGCCTAATAATAAACCGTATATTGACAGTTTAGAGAGACTTAAATTAAAATTAAATATCGCTAAAAGAAAGGCCTTAATCGACTTTGGGTTTTACGTAGGGTATCCCTCTCAGTTAAAAGAGCTACAAGAAATGAAAGACTTCGGTATATTGGGTATCAAGATCTATCCAACTGATTATAATAAAGGATTAGAGAGGCTTGCTAAATCATGTGAAAAACTTAATATTCCAATTATACTTCATGCTGAAGATCCCGAAATTATTGAAAAACAGCACTTTGAAGCTGAAAGAAAGGTTGAAAACCATCATTTATTAAGACCTGAAAAGGCAGAAATAATAGCAATAAAGAATCTATTAGGGCTCTTATCAAAGTTTAAGACAGCAATACATTTCACACACATCTCCTCATTTGAAGCTGCTAGTGAACTAATTAATGCAAAGAAGAGAGGAGAACTCTTTACATGGGATACTTGTCCTCACTATTTCTTCCTTGATCACTCACTCACTCTCAAACTTAAGGGTATAGCTAAGACAAATCCTCCGCTAAGAAGCTCTATGAGTGCAAGGTTATTAAGCAATATCGTTTACCACTTACTCATTGATAGTATTTCAACAGATCATGCACCTCATGCACTTGAAGAGAAGCTACGAGATAACTATGATGAAATACCATCAGGTTTCCCAGGCCTTGAAATATGTCTACCACTCCTCATGAAGTTAATAATTGATGAAAAGTTCCCTTTAGAAGTTCTCGAGCTTTATTCAAGTAAACCAGCTAAAATATTGCAAATACCTAAAGGTTCATTATTACCAGGTCTTGATGGGGATTTAGTAATATATGACTACTCTATACGATGGAGTATACATGGCGAAAACTTCTACTCTAAGGCTAAGTATACCCCGTTTGAGGGAATGGAAGTAGTAGGAAAACCTGATACTGTAATTATACGTGGGGAAATAGCTTGGGAAAAAGGAGAAGATAAAGTAAAGCAAGGATTTGGTAAGTATGTACGTCCGTACAGAAGTTCAAATAGCGAACTTAAAATTTAAAAATCCCTTAGTACTAGCTTCTGGAATACTTGGTAACGCTGCCTCTCTACTCATAAGAGCGGAGAGACATGGAGCTGGTGCAGTTACTAGTAAAAGCATTACAAAGGAACCTAGGAAAGGATTTGAGAATCCTGTTGTGGTAGAGCTCAATTACGGACTAATCAATGCAATAGGTCTCTCTAATCCAGGAATAGATGAATTCGAAAAAGAGATAAAGATAGCAAAACAATTCCTTAGTGTACCTTTAATAGTGAGTGTAGCTGGTAAATCTATTGAAGAGTATGTGTATGTAGCTAAGAGAGCTGTAGACGCAGGTGCTGACGCAATAGAACTTAACCTCTCCTGCCCTCATGTTAAAGGCCTTGGACTTGATATAGGTCAAGATCCTTCTCTAGTACAAGAGATAGTACATGAAGTTAAGAATAGTATATCCTTACCTGTCTTTGCTAAGCTCTCTCCCAACGTTAATAATATAGTTGAGATAGGAAGAGCAGCAGTAGAGGGTGGTGCTGACGCATTAATCGCTATCAATACTATCAGAGCTATGGCTATAGATATCTATCATAAGAAGCCTATATTATCGAATAGATACGGGGGACTTTCAGGTCCTGCAATTCACCCTATAGCAGTACGTTGTGTTTTTGAACTCTATGAAGAGATGGAAGATGTTCCAATTATAGGTATGGGCGGAGTGACTACATGGGAGGATGCTATAGAATTAATGCTTGCAGGTGCAAGTGCTGTAGGTATAGGAACAGCTATATACCTTAAAGGGTTCAAAGTCTTTAAAGACTTATTAAACGGCATGATAAGATACTCCTTAAGAGAAGGACTTGAAGCATTATCTGATCTTATAGGTCTAGCACATAGATCATAGCTAAATATAGTACCATAATATGTGTAAAGAAGAGAATGGCTAAGTAGAAATCGCCCTTCTCATGTATTTTATATTGCATTAAACAAAAAATAAGTTAAACATTGCCGACTCTCATTTTAAAAGGAAAGAAATTTACAAATTTAATTGTTTAATAGAGAGAATTCTTATCTTATGAAATCACGTAAAATACTCAGGAGATAATAATGTGCAAGCACTTAGAGGAATCATACCCTAACGATCAAGTTTATAAGCATATTTGCACGCTCATAGATAATAAGCTTGGCGCTCATTTCAGATACACTATCGAGTATTTCATGTTGCAAATTACTGGCTCTTACGTTAATTTAGGATTTGCATTGCTTAATAATCCATTCTTAGTTTACAGAGCCTTAGTTGATATGGTCAAATTTCATGATACTGCAATGCTTATTTTAGAGATAATATTTCGTAGGTTATTAGAGGATACGGACTTGCAAATAAATATAGATGAACTCACCTTAAGCATACGCAATAATGAGAACATAGCGCCTAATATTTCTCATAAATTAATGAGAAGTGCTTTTCTAAAACATTCATCCTAATTACATACTAGAGTTCGAGCTCTGTTTCCTTCCTTGCCATATTTACATCCAATTATTTTCCTTACCCTAAACTCGTCTCTCTTTAACTTAGTACTTTTTATGTTCGATATCTCTTGAGTCTTTGTATTCTTTCACTTAGTGTAGGATAACCGAATAGATACCGAAGAATAATACGTTTAAGTACTCTAGTATAAGGATGTTCTTCCATGAGGAGGGATAATTCTTTACTTCTCGCTTTAACTCTTTCATATGATCCTATGAGTTCTTCTCTCTTAACGATAATGAGGGCTTCTTCATCAGCCTTAAATTCTGAAAAACGTATACATGCTCTTAACATCATTAATGAGATTACCAAGAGAAACGCCATACGCCATATAGTGATGTAGTAGACTGTGAACTTACCTGTGGATACCAATACCCTAAAGAGAGCTTCTATGATTAATGATGCTAATAACGACATCATATTGACCATAAACAGGAAAAGTATTACTAATTTAAAGGCCTTTAGATGTCCTAACTCGTGAGCTAATAGCGACTCTAAGTCCTTATCATTTAGAATTCCCTTTCTCCACGCCTTCAGAATTGAGGGGTGTACTATTATTATAAACGGCAAGTTTTTCATACCTAAAGCGAGAAAGCTACGAGGATCAACACGCATAAATCCAATGCTCTTACGTACTACTATTCTTATTGGATTTCTAAAGTTCGCTCGTTGTTTTAATTTATCAACTACAAGCAGTAGCTTCTTTGAATAATAATCATTATTCATACTCAATCACGTATGCTTGTGTAATATCCCATGACATGCTATGAAAGAACCTATACGTTTGCATACTCATTAACCGTTGTCATTGGTTTCATTATCACGAATAACTCTCTCTGTACCTAATTAATAATTATGTCTTTCGTCACTTTCCTTTATATCCAAAGTTCCCTCGACTAAAAAGTTGATGATAAAAATCGCAACTAGCTGATGTGAGAATTAATAGAATCCTCCCCGTGTGTATTAAATGTAAGAATTAAGTGTATTGCTAAAGGAATTAAATTATGGTGATTACTTGCCTAATGAGAAATTATTTCGCAATCCTTCATCAGAATATAAGGGAGTTCCCTTCTGGTCTATAAATGACTTTCTCGATCCTAGAGAGGTAGCAAGGCAAGTACTCTTGCTTAAGGAAGGAGGTTATGGAGGGGCATTCTTTCACGCGAGGGAGGGATTAGTTACTCCCTTCTTAAGTGAAGAATGGTTTGACGCTTTTAAGGCTGCTCTAACCGAGGCTAAAAAGCACGA
>Ga0180301_10000823_pt1 | contig 24307 bp, 18 predicted proteins | sample GuaBasSediGuay16_FD_121797 | JGI IMG/M metagenome (GOLD analysis project Ga0180301, IMG submission 121797) | Subseafloor sediment microbial communities from Guaymas Basin, Gulf of California, Mexico - Guay16, Core 4569-2, 12-15 cm | ecosystem: Environmental > Aquatic > Marine > Hydrothermal...
AAAGCTCCTGCTGTGGTATGAGAACATTAGCTCGCAAAATCAAGACACCTCTTTCACGGCTGGTTTTACCCTGCGAAGTCAAATTTTCACTCTTATCTCTGCAATACTTGCGAAATTCGGGATTATTCCAACCTTCCACTATGAGCGCTACGCTTCACTGCGTGTCCAATTGGGGCGAAACCCCTAAGTTCTCCAAAATTTGTTCTACGGTTCTAAGCATGCTTTTTGCTGAGATTCGTTCTTACAATATCGACCACAGCTTCCAATTCTTGGCTCTTGAAAAGAAAAGCACACGCAGCGTAAAGAAGCAAACCTGCTACAATGCTTCCCAATATCCATACCATAAGATGCCACGTGCTTCCAGCATATTTTGGTACCCCCCACAAGGCTACAACACCGATGCCCCCTCCCATCAAAGCTGCAGATACCGTAGATTTAAATACAGATCCAAGTATATCGCGGGCACCAATACGACCCAAACGTTTTTTTAAAGCATGAATCAGGAGGAACAGGTTCACCGCAGCAGCCAGAGAGGTTGCAAGCGCCAGTCCACTATGCCGCATGGGCCCCATAAGCAAAAGACTCAAAATAATGTTCACCAAAAGTGAAATAACAGCCATCTTAACCGGCGTCTTGGTGTCCTGAAGGGCGTAAAAGGTGGAAACCACGATGCGCACGCCCGAAAAGGCCCAAAGTCCTACTGCGTAATAGAAAAGGGCCTCAGCAGTAAAGTAGGTTGTCGCCACATTGAAGGCCCCTCTTTGAAAGAGTAACCGAACAATAGGTTCCTTCAGCACAATCAGTCCTGTCATTGCAGGTATGGTGATAAAAAAGACCAATTTCAGGGCGTATGCAAACGAAGTACGCAACCCTTCCATGTCCTTTACAGTTGCCTGTCTCGATAGGCTTGGCAAGACGGCTGTTGCCAGGGCAATACCAAATACGCCGAGAGGAAATTGAACTAACCTGTCAGCATAATACAGATATGAAACACTCCCCTCGGGAAGCAATGAGGCAAGCAGGGTCCCAACAAAAATGTTGATCTGGTAAACTGCAGCCCCAAACACGGCCGGTGTCATCAAAAGTGCAATCCGCTTGATGGCTGGGTGATACAATGGACCACGGACCAAAAGACGAAAGCCCTTGCGGATCAAGAAAGGGATTTGAAGACCCAACTGCAAGACCCCTCCGATGATCACACCGATGGCAAGGCCAACTGCTGGCTTTTCCAGGTGAGGCGAAAGAAGGACGACTGTGCTGATTATGGCAAGATTAAGCAGCACCGGGGCGAGCGCAGGTGCTGCAAAATGCCCCAGGGCATTCAAAACTCCCATGCACAGGGCAACCAGACCAATGAAAAATATATAAGGGAACATGATCCGCGTCAGCAGAACCGTTAAATCAAATTTTTCTGGTGAGGAAAGGAAACCGGGTGCGATGACTTTTACGATAAGTGGAGAGAGTAGAATCCCGGCCACGGCGACCACAGCCAGCACGAGGGAAAGGAGCCAGCAGGCAGATCGGGCCAACCCATAGGCCTCTTCCCGGCCGTTCCTTGAAAGATACTCGGTAAAAACCGGGATAAAGGAGATCGTAAGTGAACCCTCTGCAAAGAGCCTGCGCAGAAGGTTCGGAATTCTGAATGCCACAAAAAATGCATCAGCGGCCAGGCCCGCCCCGAAGAACCACGCTACAATCACGTCGCGAACAAACCCCAGGATACGGCTCAGCAGGGTAGCTGCCCCCACGATGCCAGCGGCCTTTGTCATACGAACGTTTTCAGACATGAGACAGGTCCAGTTTCACACCTCACATCCCGTTCCCAAGCCCTTGCGCCCAGATGCGAAGAAAGCGAAATCCAGCTAATACACCCAGTTGATTGCGATCTCCTGTGTCCTGCTTGTCTTGGTTATCCTAATTGAATTGCAGAAATCTTATCCCGGTCGTATTTCAGCAACTCAAGATAGATGGATTCTATATCTTGCAAAAGCCGCTCTTTGGAGTAAATATGCGCGACGAATGAGCGTGCGGAATTCAAAATCTCTTCCCGAAGACGGTTATTTTGAATCACATACTTCAACCCCTTGGCAAATCCCTCTGGATCGTCCTGAGGGCATAAAATTCCACGTTCAAGCACATAAAATCCATTCTGCGAAATCTCAGGCATCGGCATACCCAATAGATCCCGAACACCGCCTGCATCGGTCGAAATAACCGGAACCGAGGATGCCATAGCCTCTATGATCGAGACTGGTGTGCCTTCATTTATCGATGTCAGACATAGAATGTCGAGATCAGCGTATACCTTGGGCAAATCACGTTTCCAACCACAAAATTTCACATAACCAGATAACCCTTTCTGCTCGCAAAAGGCTACGAGGTCATTTCTCAACTCTCCATCACCGATTATTAAGAACTTTGCAGGAATATCCGGGTTATGATCCAGAAATATTTTGGCCGATTTTAGAAACATCTTGTGGTTCTTTATAGACACTAACCTTCCGACAATACCCACTAGAATCGTCCTGCTGTCAATCCCAAGACTTTTTCTAAATTGTCCTTTCAGGCGCTTAGCCGAAAAAAAACGCTCCAGGTCAAACCCTAATTCTACAATCCTGAACTTGCTTGCCGGCGCAATGTGGTATCTGCTGGTAAGTTCACTCTTCTGACTCTCACTAATAGCAATAATGATATCGGTGATTTTCGCTAACAGGCGTTCTGCCCATACGAAAAATAGCGACTTTAGCTTGCCAAAATAGCCTCGAAATACATGGCCATGAAAGGTATGGCATACACGCACCTTCCTTTTATGTATAAGGTTGTGAACAAAGACCGCTATCCTTCCGATCGCACCTGCCTTTGCGGTGTGTGTATGGACGATATCCGGCTTTTCCTGCCAAAGAATTCTCAAAACTCGGAACAAGGACTTCACGTCTTCCAAAAAGTTAAGCTCTCTCTGAAGTTCTGGAATCATGACCAGTTTCTCACCAAAAGCCTTGAAGAGGTCACTCATATCCCCTTCTTGAGGAGAAACCTTCCCCGTGATCAGGATTGATTGAAATCGCCGGGCATCAAGCCCATGCGTGAGAAGCGCAACGTGAATCGCCGGCCCCCCTATGTTGAGACGAGCGATAATTCGTAATACCTTTATTTTATTCGGTGGGACACCTTCTTTTCCTTCTCTTGTCTGGCCTTGAACCACTCTCCACAACAATCGAGCCAGGAAATGGAATTCAAGTGCAACAGCCGCAAGGACCAAATGCCCTGGCCACCTGTTTCTCTTCTGCTTTTGCTCAAGTAAAAAAGCGCTCTTATGAAAACGAATCTGGTTCAAAACGAAATTTTGTTCTGTACACCTCCCAACCAAATGGGTAACCTGTGGATCAGGATAATAGACCACATCCCATCCAGCCATCTTCATCCTTTGACAGAGGTCAGCATCCTCCCAATACATAAAAAACCGTTCATCAAAATACCCAACATCTTCTATGGCATCGCGTCTAATAACCGCAGCAGCCCCTGACACCCAGTCGACTTTATAGGCATCTTCTGCATTGTCCGACATGGAAAAACATGGGATATTCTTTCTTGTCCAAGGATTATTCGGGAAAATTCTATTCAACGGGGAGACCCGACCAAACAGCAACGTCGAATAATTTGGAAATCCACGCGCAGAACCCTGAATAGTACCATCTTCATTGAGAACTTTTGGCCCCATGATGCCTACCCTGGGATGTTGGCCCATAAAGGCCACCGAGCGGGCGATCATATTTTGATGAATGACGGTATCCGGGTTAAGCAACAAAATATAAGGGGCAGACCCCTTTTTTATTCCGAGATTCACAGCGCGAGAAAAACCAAAATTTTTTCGATTCCTAACAACGGTCACATCGTCAAAGAGCTTCGGAGGGTTGTTCCAGTAAGCACGGCTCGGGGCATTATCCACAACAATTATATCTTGAATAAATCCTTGAGAGGAACTGTCGTCATAGATTGACGCGATACACCGCTCCAAATACTCATAGGACCTGTAAGTAACGATCACAATATCAATTTTATTCTTGTTCTGCCCCTTGGTTGTATTCATGGCGTTATCTTTAAGCGGTAGCCAATTTCTGTCATACACATGGAAGGATGGAATATTGGAATAATGGTCAAAAACGCCTCACTACTGTGTATTGAACCAAATACATAGACAGTCTCCCTGCAATGAGATATCGACGATGATGGAAAGGGCAAAGGATAAATCTGTTAAGGTTGAAAACTATCTTCCCAAACATCTTCTTTCTTCTTTTTCTGGAGAGATTCAATCAACTTAAGCAATGCGTTTTCAACCTTATAGTGCAGTTGATCTAATTCTTCGTACTCCTCTTGAGTGATTTGGTCAGCTTGTTTGAGGCTCTCATAGCAAGAATGAAATTCCCCACAGGAACCAAGTGCAATGTTTAGATGATTTAAGTACTCTTTCAGGCTGCGCCGACAGTAACCTTCTGAGATGTTCCTTGAGATACTGTGGGCGGCATCGATACTGTTAGCAGCTACTTTCTTGAGTTCGAATGGAAAGCTGGTAAATATCTTACAGGCCAAGATGTAAAGGGAAACCGCATCTTGCCATACCCTGAGCTTCTTAAACCCTCTATTGATGTTTTTTCGATCCATGATTCACTCATCTCAAGAATCGTAATATTCTCCAAGGGCATGGGCTACAAACCCAATATAACGCACCAAGCTTCACTTCGTGTCCAACATTCCATTATTCCATTATTCCAACTTGGTAGCGCAGCAAAGCCAACTCCTTTCCCTTCGCGAATACAAGGATATAAAATAGCAACATTAGTATCTCTGAAAGCAAGGTCGACAAGGCAGCGCCTACATGGCTGTATCTTGGTATAAGATAAAGATTAAACAAGACATTTGATATCGTAGATATGACAAGAATCAATGCCACGGGTCTATCACTGTTCGTCGCTATCATCGCATAAGCAAGATATCCGTTTACGAAAAGGAAAAAAACAACCCCTGATAATATGCTCAAAGACAACACCGAATCAGAAAATAGAGGCCCGTAGAGCAATAGGACGATTTGTTTTGAAAACAAATAGAGGAGCAATCCAAGCACCCCTCCTCCCACACCCAACACGGTTAGCGTTTTGTAAAAACTCGCCCTGAAGCCTTCCATATTCGTAGAATAGTCAGCAGAAAGTCCTGGCAGGGCCGCAACAGTCACTGTTCCAGGAATGATGCTAAGGAATTCAACCAGTTTATAGGCCGCTGAATACATGCCCACGGCCTTTTCTCCTTTCATCACCTCCAGCATCATCAAATCGATACGAAAATAAATTGCGCTCAAAATAAAGACGACGGAGAGCGGCCAGACCTTCTTGAACAGAGGAGCCATAGATTTGAACGACAGATCGCTCAGAACTAACCTGAAATGTAACCCTACCCAGCAACCGGATATAATTAGGGAGATGACCTCGGCAATAACCAATGCATAGATGACCATAGATAGGTCCTGCCGAGACGAGGTTAAAAACCATACCAGGGGGACCTTGATCACATTCGAGGATGCCCAAAGAACCGCATGAAATTTGAATTTTTGGAAGGCGTCCCCATAATACCAGAAGCTTTGAGACAGGGAATTAAGGCAAATCACGATTGAAAAAACAGCCAGTAATCTAATCATGGCCTCGTTGTTTAAGAACATTTTAAATAGCGTATAGAGACCAGCCATAACCACTAAAGAGGATATGATTTTAAATCCAAGCACAGTGGACAAAAATCGATTTCCCTGTAAAGTGTCACGGCTCACTTCTCGAACCATGAGGGTATCAAGGCCAAAATTTGCTACAACCACGCCAGTCATGATCACAGCATTGAGAAAGGAATATCCCCCGAAAATATCAGGCCCAAGCCGCCTGGATATGATCAGGATGAGCCCCATGATAGACAGGGAATTAACAAAACGCGCTGCAAAAAGGTATGCTGAATTTTTGACTAATCGCATTTAAAACCGTTTATTATATGTAGATCGAAAGTGCAATTCGTCTCGGGCAGAATCGGTTTTCAAGAAAATAGGCTTCCTGGTAGATTTTAGAATTGGCGACATAACCCTGAGTCATCATAGTAACCCAGTTCAGCGTGTTGTCGAGAGCTGTCTTCTCAAAGCTTTCTATACTTCCATCTTCCTTCAGGTCTCTTAAAATCGATTCTACTTTATCAAAATCGACCAAACCATAGGTCTGGTGTTCCTCAATAAACCGATTTTTTGTATACTTTAACACCAACTGTTCTGCCCGGTTATTTTCTTCGGAATTCACCGGGGCCACCAAGAATACTGCCTTTGATGCAACACGTACGATCTCGCGAACTACATGTTCACGAGCCTCCTGCGGTATGTGTTCCAGCGTATCGATGCAGGTTACAACGTGATAGGAATTGTTTTTCAAAGGAATATCATCTGCGCTAGCTACAATATCTGATTGTGAATCAATATCAAGGATGGTGACATCACTGATGCCGAACTTCGTAAGTAGATTACTCCCGGTTGCACCACCGACGTCTAAAACTCTTGGGTGGGAAATTGGCAATTGTTTTATGCGTTCGCTAACAAAGAACAGTCGATTATAATACTCCCAATGATGTTTGTATTCCTGATTGCGACTAATTTTGGAGCGTATAAGTCGCAAGATCTTCACATTCAATGCCCCCTTATCCAAAACAGATAAGCCAATACGAAATCTCTTTTAGCGTTTATCTGCCGAAAACCTGTTGCTGACCATTTCCAGTTTTGACCTCTTAATAAGATAATTCTTTGAAAAAGAAGAAAGCAATTCTTTCAGGGATACCTTGCGTTGTGCTTGAATCTCTTTTCTCTTCTTGCATACTTTCTTAAAATTGATCAAAAAGTTCCATTTAGCTTTTAGAAAAACAAGTGGTCGCCCCTCTGTAAGGGCCTGAAAGAAAGTTAGCAAATTATAAAGCATATGCATTGGTAAGGTTAAAAGAATAAGTGGCAGGGGCATGTTCTTCAAGTAGACATATTCCACATTACGCCGGGACTGATATATCTGAAAATCGCTCTCTACTCCGATGGTTTGGCTGATTTTGTGATATACTACCGCCTTTGGCACGTATACGCATTGATAGCCAGCGATCTTAGCCCGAAAGCATAGATCTATATCCTCTCCAATGGCAAAGAAGTTCTCATCAAAAAAACCGATCTCCTTCAACATGCTTTTTCGATATATAGCAGCAGCAGCACAAGCACCAAAAACCACTTCGCAATGTCTGAAAAGATTGGTATTTTCTCCATGCCCCCTCCTGAAACCAACACCGGAAAAATCATAACCATCTCCAGCCGCGTCAAGGATATTTGGATTGTCATAACAAACAATACGAGAGGCACAGATTCCAATGCGTTCATCCTTCTTGATCTGGTTGTACAAACTAAAAAGCCAATCAGGCTCAACCTTGGTATCGTTGTTTAGCAGGGCAATAAATCTCCCCTTGGACAAAGCATATCCTAAGTTATTGGCATAACAGAACCCCGTATTTTCAGGCAGGACAATGACTCTAACCCACGGAAAGTATTGCCTGACCCAAGAAACAGAACCATCCTGAGATCCATTATCAATCAGGATAGTTTCAAAGCCTCTAAATGTCTGCCCCGCAAGGGCATTCAAACACTCTTCAAGGTGATGTCTACCATCCCAATTTACAATAATTACAGAAACCTCGATCTCAGGTTTCAATTTCAGGTGACCCACTATCGTCAGTACTAATGACCATGATAATAACCAAACACGCTAATCCCAAATATAGCCCGAGCAAAATAACATAAAAAGGCTTCCACGCTAGAATTCCTCCCTTGTATTTAGTCACATTCTCCAAGAACAAACTGAAGCTATCCTTACTAAAAATACTTTGTTCAGGTTGTCTGAAATGACTTTTTGTTATTTTGGTTGCACCCTTGTTCAATATACTTTGATGCATTGCAAAATGATCAATGACAAAGTCTACAATCTTTACTCCATAATAAATTGAGCCGAGCAGGAAAATCATGGCCAATAATGTGGACCACTTATTTTGTTTTAAAAAATGAATCACTTTCTTTTCTACCCTGTTTTCTTACAAATAAAAAATGGGTATGATGTATTTAAATACAGAAACCATATTCAAAAATATCATAAAGCACACAAAGAACTTCATGACTATGTCCCTTTTTCGAGCCGGCGATATGGCCCACAGGCCAAGGGGTATGAGAACTGAAAGAGCCCCAATCTCCATGAATCGGCACCTTCCCATGGCATCGTTTATTGAGCTGGTAAGCGAAGGCCCATAGGCAATCACCATCGCAACTTGGGAAAGGGCAAATAATAATAATAGCAAAGAAACGACTTTCATATTAATGAATTCAAATTTCCGGTTTCTAAACCTAGTATAGATTAAACGCGTCATGCCAAAAAGGCTCAACAAAGTAATCAAACCAAAAAAGACATACCAACCAAGACTCATCTTGTAAATCATCCAACCCAGCGAAAACCAGAAGCTGACAAATTGAACCAAAATAAACCTCACGATTAAATAAAATGGGATATGAAACATATCACGCAATTTAATTATACCCTGACGAATAGTCTGTCCGACTCTTGCTGACCACTTTGCGATGATGGACACCATGAACTTTTCCTCCACGATGCCTCCTTCGTTTCGCTTGAGGCCTTCGAATATTTTAGATGGTGGAATTTCTCCTCGAGCCTCCTCCACTTTTAGTACATCCCCAATTTGGACATTCCTGACACCCCATGAATAAGTATGAGGAGGATTGTACACATTATCAAACGTAAGGGTGTTGCTGGTATTGTCATTGACCAATCTATCGGGGAGGATAAGTGTACATATCGGGCCCCATTTATTGTTTTCTGTTTTGTCCACATGGGCGATCTCTATTCCATTTAAAAGGATTACTACTTCTCGTTCGAAATCGACATCAAAGGCTTGATAGGTCAGTCTTACATCTCCATCGAGTCCAGGGAAAATAAAATGAGTATGATTAGGATGCTTGGACATATTCAACTTGTGGGAAGTCGTCAAACCCAGAATAAGGAAGAAAAAGGTAGGAAGTGCAAGTAAGGCCATGGCAACTGAACTGGCCCTTATTAATGATCTCCTGTCTCTGCCCATCACAATAGGGATGGAAATACAAAATAGCACAAACCCCACAAAGCCTGTCCTCTTGACTAACAAGCCGACCAAGACAGCCAAAATGGCAATAAGCCATGGCCAATATTTTCTGATCCAGGATACAGCGGCTTCCTGCCCCTGTGACGAAATGTGTACTATGCAGAACAAAATGACAGTTAAGAGCAAACTGACCAGATTATCTGAATTCAATGTTATTGAAAAGAATGAGTATTGAGGTTGAAAACCCACAAATGACACGGCAGCCATGGGAACCCAATATCCCTCGACGCCAGTGAAGATCTTTCTTGATATCCTGTAAACAAGCAGGACTATGCCCAGATAACATGCAGCAGAAAAAAGGCGGCCCAAAAACATTTTTCCGATCATACTCAGACCGGAAAAACTTCTGAACAAAAAAGCGAGAATAGTATAATATCCTGGCAGCTTTTCGGCGTTCAATTCAGGGATTACACTTTCCTTTTGTGTGTAATCGGTATACTTTTGAAAACGATATTGCTGAAGTGATTTCAGCATATCAGTATTGAGTTTTTGAATATCGGTCACAGGATGGGCAAGAACATAACCCATTTTGAAATGCAACGGCTCGTCCGGGCCCTGCCACGGAGGGATAAGAACGGTAAATAGAAGTGTTTTGGCTACGATTAAAGAAAAGATTAATAAAAAAGAGCTACTTTTCCACATCTTGTATTCTGATATAATCGCCCTCAACTCACACGCAGCCACCACCTTGTAATAAAAACAGCATGCAGCTGTGACCCACTAGAAGCATAACCCAGTGATATACCTTTCAATCAGTCACTTCATCTATAGATGGCCCAAGGCCATTAAGGTCTTTTCCACTCCACAACTCCTCAATCACTAAAATAAGTAACCCGTAGGCAGTAACCACTATGCACCGACTTTCTACTTACTACTCTCTTGTTTTGCCTACTGTTTACTCCTTACTGCTTACTATCTCCAATTCCCCAATCCCTAAATTCGTAACGCATAAATCACTTTTTGACTATTTCCCCTTCCCCAAAAACACTGTTTGAAGCGTCTTAAACATGGTCAGCAAATCTAGGAAAAGGGACATATTTTGTATGTAGAACAGCTCATACTGAAACTTCTCCAGTTGTCCCTCCCGGGAACCGGCATAATCATAGTTCACCTGAGCCCAACCGCTAAGGCCAGGTTTGACGCTAAAACGAAGTTCGTAGAATGGGATCGTTTCTGCCAACTGCTTCGCAAAATGCTCCCGAATCGGTCGTGGTCCGATAAAGCTCATTTCCCCTTTCAGGATATTCCACAGTTGTGGCAATTCATCTAAACGAGTTTTACGAAGTAAACGTCCTACTCGTGTAATACGTGGGTCACCTTCTCTGGACCATATCGGTCCGCTTTCGCCTTCAGCGTCTTCAATCATCGTACGAAACTTAACACACAGAAATGGATTCCTGTTCAATCCTAATCGCTCCTGGACAAAAAATATCTTGCCCCTGCTGTCTAATTTTATAGCAATAGCTATAAGTAAGATCAGCGGGGATCCAAATACTATCAATAGGCAGGAGAGTACCACATCAAAAACCCTCTTAGCCCTAACATAGGGTAAATTCGCTTCTCCTTGAAGTCCATCACTGTTTAGAAGCCATCGGCCGTCGATATAACTTAACGGAACCTTACCGGTCATATTTTTGTAAAGCGTGGGAAGATCATAAACAGCCTTGCCCCTGTATTTAACTTGCAAGATACGCCGTATTTCACTATCTGAAAAGTATCCATTTGTGGAATCAAAGGCCAGGATATCAAAATCATTAGATCCAAGCAAATCAAGAACACTTTCGTGCTTGACCAAGGATTCCGGCAAAAGGCATGTTCCAGCGGAACTGCTGTTAGATATACAAATACGGTTAACCCTAAATCCACTACTTGGAATGCGGGCCAACTCTTCAATAAAAGCTGATACAGTCTGCCCATCTCCCACAACAGCCAATCGTTTTGGCTTTGCCCTTCTTATCAACATCTCAGTGTAGAACAATCTCCATAGAACCATGCCAAACGATGCTATGACAAGGTGAATAAGTAATACTTGACGTCCGAAAATGTATTTTGGGAAGAAAAAGAATATGCCGCTGATTATAAGTCCTGCCAGCCATACACTTAAAATTACCATAATACATGAACGAAACCTGTTAACCAGACGATTCAAATTATATTGATTAAGAAGATAAAGAGAAAATAGATGTGCCAAAACCACAACCAACAACCATGGACTCAGCCTGGACATCACCGCAGTAATGTTGAGGCTCCTGTAAATCAGAAAAACCCTTAATAAATAAGTAATCAGAATAGCCAAGGCCAATACCATCATATCGCCAATCAATAGGATGTATTGGCGTTTTTTGGTGTAAGTAAACAGATATTGTTTCATATGATTAGGACTTCGTGATGCTTTGCACAGATTTCAAAATGCAGTAAACTGGCTACTAAAACCAACCATGGAACTCTCTCTCACACTGTCTTAATACCCTCTAATCACGAAAATAATCTGAGGCACGCTTGCAAAATTAAACCATTTAATCTCATTGTTAATTTCATTTTCCACCACAACCCTCATTTCCTGCTATCCCCTTTTATTTTTCGACAAGATAATTAAGGAAGGCTGTGCATTAAATGCTGTCATCTAATGAGCTTTTTGATTCATCTTTTTATTTTTTCCTAGATTTATTAACGCTTCAAAAAGATAATTCAATATATCATTAGCACTTCTAATGTTTTTCAACTGTCTGAATATAATCTTAGGCCTCATGTAAAACTCTCTGAAAGCTGCTTTTTGAGCATTTAAGATCTCCTCCGCTTTCAGATTCAAGTGTCTACTCACAGGGAGACCTTTTAAGTCATATTTTTCCCAATCGGTCGACAAAACAAGATTATTCTCTATGCAATATTCCCACAGTTCAGAGCCCGGAAACGGTGTTACCGTTGTAAAACCGGCTGAATGTAAATTCAGCGATTTTGCAAAATTAATGGTATCTCTCATGCTTTTTTTTGTTTCACCAGGCAGGCCAAACATAAAGTAACCATGAGGCTCTATCCCCACCTTGTTTGTTAAGTTAACGGCTTTTCTTATTGTATCCTTGTTAAGTCGCTTAAAACGTGAGAGTATCTCTTCATTTCCAGACTCTATCCCGTATTGAATTGCTTTACATCCTGCTTTCTTCATCCATAACAGCATTTCCTCATTAACCTCATTTACCCTTCCGTTACAGTTCCACTTAATATCCATGCCCATGTCCACTATCCCCCTGCATATCTCTATAACTCTTTTCTTAAGCAGGGTGAATACTGAATCCCTAAATGAAACGTACCTGACGCCGTAATCCTTATATAAAACCTCCAACTCATCAAGAACATTATTACTACTTCTAACGCGATACTTCTTACCAAAAGCCCTTGTTACTGAACAAAACTCACAACCATACGGACACCCCCTGCTAGTTATTACTGAGCCAAACTTACCTTTTTTCCCCCAGTGAGGAGGAGGATTATACCTCGCCATTGACGGAAGGAGATGATATGCAGGAAACGGTATTTCATCCAATCTGTCCAGGTTTTCTCTAAAAGAAGTTTTAATAATCTTCCTCCCATTCTTGTAGACTATACCTTTAACGTCACAAAACTCCTTATCTCCCTTTTCTACCTTATCGCATATTTCCAGCAGACTGTATTCGCCCTCACCTATCACGGCAAAATCAATATAACCGGAATTGATACCCTCCTCGGGCAAGGCGGTGGCATGTGGACCTCCCATTACTGTAATCGTTTTTGGGTTAATCGTCTTAACACTTTCTGCAACCATATATGCATCTCTTGCCTGAATTGTCATTGCCGTTATTCCAACCACATGTGGACTAAACTCTGATACTTCCAGGTTAATCTCATCAATACTGTTACCGTGACTAAGGGCATCAAGAATTTTTACCTGATAATTATTTTTTTCTAAAACGCCGGCTAAATAAAGCAAACCCAGTGGATGTGTCTGAAATTTAGGTTTTTTGACATTTCCATCAATCAGGCCTCTTGGTGGGCTAATTAATAATATCTTTAATCTTTTCATTATATTATTTCTTCTTTTAAGACATTTTATTTATATCTATTCAATATCTTTATCACCCTACATCATTGGTACTTTAAGTCACAATGGTACAATTTACTTAAGAAAAGTGCTCAATAAGCCTTTTTGTTCAATTTTGAGATATAAACAATGAACCATATAAAACCAATCAAAGATAATGGTAGAGCACTGGACGCTAAAATAATAGATTTGATTAATCCGTTTTCAACCTCAATTGACCTTGAAAACGTCTTGTGTGATTGACTAATGAGCAAGTATGGCAAAAAATAAATAAAGTCTACCCTTCTACGTGCTTTCCAAAAGGCCATCATTCTATTTCTTATCATTAGAATATTCTTCCAGATGTTATACCTGTTAAATGTGAAATTAAAGCCAGTAAAATGATAAACGACAGAAGAAGGCACGACTCCAATCTTAAAGCCATTTTGTGATAATCTTAAGGCCAAATCGGTATCTTCATTGTACATACCAAACTCTTCATCGAATAAGTATTCTATCTCCTCTAGCACGCTCCTTTTTATAATAAACGAGCCTCCTGTGATAGCCCTTGTCTCAATAATTTCTTCGTTAAATTTCTTTATAACTTGATTAACATATCCATACTTCGTCAATTCGTAATAATAAACATTTTCTGGAAATTCCCTTTTATAAGCTTTTTCAAATTCTACATTTCTCGGAAACAACATGTTGCTGTGGCAAACATCATAATGATGCTCAGTAACTCCTTTTACCAGGCTTGAAAGCCACTTTCTGTGAACGATAGTATCCTGGTTTAAAAAAACAAGCAAATCTCCTTTCGCATGCTCCACGGCAAGGTTGTTCCCTTTTGCAAAACCGTGATTTGTTCCATATTCAATAATGCATATATCGCTGTAATTAGCTCTTAGAAAATTGACAGAGTCATCCGTAGATCCATTATCCGCAACAATGATTTCAAATCTATCTCGAGGATAGTCTTGGTCCAAAACTGAATCCAAACAGTTCTTGAGGTAGGACATACCATTATAAGATAGAATAATTATACTAGCAAAATAGCCAGAATACATGTCTATATCTTATTAATTCTGCACCTGTAAATGAATTGATATCCAAAATAATAGGGGGCGATTTTGATGATATTATTGTAAAAGCGAGGGATCCTTTTGGGAGCAGGCGACGCATACTCAACGATTTCAAAACCATTGGCAACAATCATCTCTTCAATGATTTTCTTAGAAAAAAAATATACGTGATTTTTATCCAGAATACCAGAGTTCATTTTCCTTACGCCACAAAATATCAATATCTTAGCAAGCCAAAATTCAAAATTAGGGACACATACTATCATCTCCTCCGCGAGCAGCTTGGCTTTTTTAATAGCCAATTCAGGTCTATACATATGCTCTAGTACATCTGCAAACAACACAATGTCAAAGCATCCTTCGATTGGAATCTCCAAGAAGTCACCAAAAAGCACTGGTACCTTTTCTCTAGCTATCCGAAAAGCTTCTTCCGAAGACTCGATGCCAACAATCTCATTGCCGCATAACGAAAGTCTCTCCGAAAAATTCCCAGCTCCACAACCTACATCCAGTATCTTCTTGTTTGAGCCTATCCAAGCGGCAATAAGATCATACTTTGGCCCTTTTGATACGTCGTATAGTCCCGTGCTCCCCATCCTGGAAAGATCCTTTCGTACCGCTCGCTTCAATCCTGTTTAGGCACGATTTTTCATAAAGAAAGGCAACCTTTTGAAAGACAGCAGTAAACCTCTCTTCAAGTAATATACAGTTCGTCTCACCGCATATGCAATATTGTGAAACGTCAGCACCCTTTCCCTAAGAAATGCCCGAATTGTGAACTTGTATGTCTTTTGATGTAACTTGAAAATGTCGGATTCGGGTAAGCCGGGCAGTTTTGACACCAATCTCAGATCCCTCTTGTAAAACCACAAATCGTAATTACCAATACACTCTTCCTTTATTAAGTTATGACGTAACGCAATAGACCACAGTTTGGAACCTGGTACCGGGGTAGTTATGCTACCCCCAAAGAAGTTTATAAGTTTTCTCTTATACAAGCTCTTCGCATACTCAAAGGTTTTCATTGACATGTCGTAGTTTTCATAGCATAGTGAGCCGTTATCTTCCCAAATATTGAAATACATAAAAAGTCCCCACACCCTTATTTGATGTCTTTGTAAGAGTTCACAGCAGTTTTCAACATCCTTTAAAGTCACCTTTTTTCTTATGCCTAACAAGGTCTCCTCGTTTCCCGACTCTATGCCAAGGTGCACATACCAGCCTCCGGCCTGCTTCATCAGTTCTACAAGCTCGTCATCTATAGGCTTTGCCCTAAGCTGACACTTAATGTTCATTTTGAGGTTTCGATCAATGATTTCTCTTAAAACCTTTTTGGAATGTTTAATATTGGTGTTAAATTCATCAGACTGATCGAATACTTCGTCAAATCCCCTTTCTTTTAACTCTTCCAATTCATCCGCAATATTTTCAGGACTTCTCTTCCTGTATGGAGGAGTTGATGTTCTCCATACATTGTTGGAACAAAACGTACAACGAAACGGGCATCCTCGCGAACTCAGATACCCTGTAGACAGTCCAGCGCCCCTTTTCATAGGGTGGCCAGTATACCTTCGCATATCAACCAGGTCTCTTGCAGGGAATGGGATTTCATCCAGATTACTAATAAATCGTCTCGGCTTTGTCCGTACAGGCTTATCATTAGCTAATAAGCATATCCCATCTATGTCCATCAAGTCGTCCAAAGAGGCTTTTCCGCTTTGAAAGGCGAAAACGAGTTCTTTAAAGGTGACTTCGCCTTCACCAATAACTACTACATCCGGATGTGACCGATAAAATGCCTCTTCAGGTAAAGCTGTAGGATGTGGGCCACCCAGTATGACTTTGACTTCAGGCATCCTCTCTTTTATTGCATCAATAAGCCTATACGCGCCCAAAATATTCAATGTGACTGCAGAAATTCCTATTATATCGCCTTTAACTTTAAGAACTTCCTTAAGCGTTTTTTCATAGCCATCAAGAATTCCATCAGTAATAAATATGTCATAATCCAATGGAGCCTTTTTCCTTATATATGATGCGATATACAAAATACCCAACGGCGGATCGATTCCCTTTCCCATATCTCCGTAATTTAGCTCGAAATTCGTTGGTGCCATAATGAGATGTATTTTTAACCTGCTAGTCCCTTTATTCATCATTCTCCACTTATTCTATTTAAATCGTGATTAATAGCCCGGTACTCTGCCATCCAGCCGCCTCATGAACAACAGTCTCAACCTATTGAAATCTATTCATTCGTGGACAATGTGACCTGAGGCGATTGTTGTGCTTGTCGCTTGTTCTCAAAAACCTTAAGTATTTGCTGAAACATGATCTGACCACAGCTATTAACGTCAAAGTTGTTCAGCATGAAGTCAACAAGCTCATTAGGAGGAAAGTAAGATTTATCTATGATCACTGAATGAATCAAGTTGGCCAAACCATCCACATCCCCAGCTTCAAATAAAAATCCTGTTTGCCCGTGAATGATAAGATCATTTATTCCTGGTATGTTCGATGCAATAACGGTCTTGCCTAGCGACAGTGCCTCCATAAGGCAACGAGGCACACCTTCCGAGGCTGATGTTAGTAAAATTAAATCCATTTGGCTCATGAGCGGTAAGGGATCCTCCAAAAATCCATGAAAAAAACAGAACGGGACAATTCCCAGGTCATAAGCCAACCTTTCAATCTCCCTCCGTAATGGCCCATCACCAACCAGATGAAGATGGGTAGTGTTATTCTTATACTCCAATACAATCTTTCCGAATGCCTTTAAAGCGATATCAAGCCTCTTGGCGGGAACAAAATTGCAGAATACTCCGATTTTAGTAATATCCTGGTGCTTTTTTTTATTCTTCCTGTTAGTCGCACTAATGTTAGCAACATCTACAAAGTTATTGATACATGATATCTTCTTTGGATTTACACCTTCACATACTAACCACTCTGTCATGGCTTGAGTCATAGAAAACACATGATCCATTTTCCTTAGTGCCATCATCTGAACAGACGTAAATATGCTTAGAAGAAATCTACCATACGGGTAATATAACGGATAAACTTCCCGTAGCATTCCCCTAACTGATGCCATCTTAATGACATTCCTGAGAAAAGATGTTATCAGGGTGGGTCTCATCTCGTAGGCTAAAACAACATCAACAGCTTTTACATCAATATACCGTTGAAGTCGGGGCAGTACATTGATAAGGCCAAACCAGCCTCTGGCATTTATACAATCAAAACTGATTCCGGTTTCAGCAATATCTTTGCTCAGACTATGCTGAGGGAACCTATTATCTAACGATACAAATAAAACATTTTGGCCGCTGTGATGTAAATATTTTGCAAGCAAAAGAGCGCCCTGAACAGGGCTAGATCTCCCAAAAGCAGGGACTAATATCATGATCTTCATAGCCATCAAGCATTCTAGGGAATCATTCTAAGGGCCAACATATTGAATTATAACTGAGAAGGTTTGAGAATCTGATAATTTTGAAGATCTTTTCGCAAGATTATAGCTGCCACGTAGAAGTATACGGGAGTTAGAACCCCTAAATATAATGTAGATACAGAATAGACAAAAAAATCTAACAGAAAAACAAATGTTGCTCCTATAAAGCCCAATGCCACCATCTTGTATATATAATCGTGGCTTTCCCGGTACTTATGATAAGCATTTTGTAACAATTTAACCAAGAAATAGGTCAGAAATACGACCCCGAGAACTCCGGTCTGCAGGACAAACTTGATAAAACCGGTCATGGCACCTCGTATTCCAAATTTACGAAATGGTTGATCTTGAGCATCCAAATGAGGGCTACTGATCATACACCCAGGCCCAAACCCCAATAGTAATCTCCCCGTACCAGATTCTAACAACTTTCTTAATACTACCATTGTAATGCGCGCACGACCCATTGTATTCTGAGCATCGTTTATGTCCAAATCGTTCCTATAAGCTCTTGTATTATAGGACACGATATAGTCTATAACATACTTTATTTTGTTGCTCCCTTTGTATCTTTCGGCCGGGTTGAAAGTTATAGTTAAATCAGGTGTCATCATATGAAATGCAGCAAATAGTCCAATTAAAGAAGCTACTATAACAAAAAACAAATACTTAAATCTCAATACCTTCCCAAATAACCCGCTGGAATAAACGTTTTTTCCATAAAAATATGCGACAATCATGGTTACAACCGGAAACAAAAATAGAATAGCCCTCTTCTCCCCTATCAAACCAAATGCAATAAAACCCATGATTAGCGCTATGTATTTTACGTTTCTCTTGAAAAAATAAAAAGATAAAAGAAAAGATATAGCAAACAACGGCAACGTTGTCGACAGTGCCCCTGCGTGCCATGATACAGTTCCTATGCCCCTTCCCTCTTCTTGCCCAATTAAAAACAACTTTACCAGTGATGCAGGAATTTGTATAAAAAAGAGGAATAAAATATACCTGTTGACTTTCGTAATTGTTGCGTGGGATAAATCTAAATTGAGAACAGCAATAAAAAAGAGGTAGAATATAAAAGTTTTGCGAAGAAAAAAGATTGCAGGCAACACCCCGGGAGTATTCATTAAATATGAGAATACCGAAATAACAAAAATTCCCAGCATGGGAAAAAATCCAATAGCTCTCATGGGTTTCTGCTGAATAATTAGTCGCACATAAAGCGCCTTTGTCAGCAGAAGTAATATACATAATTCTGTAAACAGAGTAGGAACCGCGCGCGGCAATCCCACAAGATGAAATATTACGCGGGTAAATGCCGTGGTAAAAATCAGCCACAGCGCAATGGTATTTGACTTTAGGATGGCTACAAACAGAAAAAGAAAGGGCAAGCAGATCAACCCAAGCTTAAACAGTACGACAGCACCAAACCTCCAGATGGCTAAAACAAAAATCAGTGAAAATACGGAAACAAGTTTCCAGTTATGTTTAATATCTATTATTTTATTCATAGTTATGGCCCATACCGCCTTACAACAAGTCGTTGAAACACTTCCTCTACACGGTCGGTTAGCACATCGTAACTCCGCTCTTTTAAAACGAAATCCCTTCCACGCCGCCCCATCTCCCGAGCCTCCTCAGGATGGGTAAGGATATAAACGACAGCTTCCGCAAAGGCATCTGCCTTATATGGAACACATATACCGGCCTTTGTTCTTCTCAAGATACTCTCTTGCTCAGGCGTATTAGAGGCAACTACAGGACATGCCATTCCAAGCATCTCTATAAACTTATAGGCCGAACCGGTCATATAAAGCGGGATCGTTTCAAAGGGCGATAAACCTACATGTGATGCCGCGATATAGGCTGGTACCTGGTCATACCGTACCGTTGGAGCAAAAATAACATTCTTCTCAACACCCTTTTCAGCGAACTTTCTCCGCAATACAGGCACTTGCTTCTCTTCACCATTTCCGTAAAGCAGTAAGAGTTCAGCCTCAGGGATCTGCTGAACTACTTTTGCCAATATATCTGCCATGATTGGTACGTCCCTGGGAGGGGTTATCGTGCCCATGTAGAACAGCGTAGGATGGTCTGACAGATTGAATTGATCCCTGATCTTTGTCCCATCAACCGCCTCTGGATTAATCGAGGCATCGAACCCTGCTGGCAACGATTGAATTCTATCCTGGGAAACTCCCAAATCTTCAATGACTTGCTTTGCCCAGTAGTCACTCATGGTAAAGACGAAATCAGCCCTACGAGTAATCCAATTACGCAAGCTTATCCCTAAAAACGATAGAATCTCAATTATAACCCGATCTTTCCGATGCCGACGACGTGCCGAAAGCTGCTTAGCCTCGAATAATGGAAACCCCAAATAATACACAAAAGGGATATTGAATCTTTTAGAAACCCGATAGGCAGCAATTGCCGATTGAACATAATTTCGACAAAAAATTACATCGATACTATGATTCGTGACTATATAAGGTAATAATTGCGATAATCCCTTTGTGTATTTCAAAGAATTGTCAAAACTTGTCCAATAACCAGTGCTTGGCCTTCCGGGTATCAATATTACCTCAGTTTCATTCAACTGTCGACTTTCACCGTATGTTGCTGAAGACTTAGTTTGAAGCAACCAGGTAACCTTGTGGCCCCTCTCAGGGAAACAACGTCCAAAGATTTCCTGCATGTAGCCATAATAAAGTGGATATACTGCACTATCAATAACAAGAATATTAAAAAAACGTTTAGAAGATTTCATACAAAACCTCAATACTGCATTAATATTATCAAAACATCATATAGATATCATCCAACACTTTTCCACTTTCTAATTTGCTTTCAAGCTTTGTACGCCTGGTAAGTAATACCAGTTCTGAAACGAGAGGCAATAAGGAATTCTTTGATGTTGCCTTTGTTACTGACCATCTTGATATAATTTCCTTTGCAGTTTCTTCAGCAGAAGATTTGTCCTGAACCAATGTCTCAATATCTATCATTTCCACAGGTCCATTCTGTACAGATAGAAGATGCCATTTGCTTCTTTCATCTTTTGTGCATGAGCTGTTTTTTCGAATTGTATTATCGCATTCTTGACTGTTATTCCAATAACTTACGTAAAACTTTAAGTATAATTTTGATAGGATTCTATTTAATTTGTCCTTACTCTTAATTTTTGTTATACTAATCAAGGGCAAATTCATTTCTCCAATCTCTTGTCTCTTTCCACTTTGGCTGTAGCTCTTTTATTAAAACGAAGTTTCCCAAAACGAGAACATCCATATTTGTCCGCATAAAACAGCGATAAGCCTCTTCTGGGGAACAGACAATGGGTTCGCCTCTAACATTAAACGAAGTATTAACCACCACCCCACAGCCGGTTTTTCGTTTAAACTCTTTTAAAATACTGTACAATATCCTATTTGAATCCTGGCTTACTGACTGAATTCTGGCAGAATAATCTATATGTGTCACAGCTGGTATCTCACTGCGAACTTCTCTAAGCCTGTCAAGATAGTGTGCTTCTTTAGGGAGTTTACTTTGAAATTGACGGTTTTCCCGAACCTGTGCCACCAGAAGCATGTAAGGGCTAGGCCGGTCTATATCAAAATACAGCCCTATCTCGTTCTGTAGTACTGCTGGCGCAAATGGCCGAAATGATTCGCGAAACTTTATTTTAAGATTTAAAATAGATTGAGTTTCTGGCGACCTTGCATCCCCTAAAATAGACCGTGCCCCTAAAGCCCGAGGACCAAATTCCATTCTTCCCCAAAAAATACCAATAACCTTTCCTTCTTCTAAATATTCAGCAATAATTTTGGGTAAACTCTCCTTGGAATATCTTTTAGCCGGATAGTCAAAACTATTAAGAAAAGAGCTTATCTCATCTTCACTGTATGCAGGCCCTAAATAAGTATTATACTCTTTATTTGCCCGTATATCCCTCCGTCTCCCAAAGTAAGAATAATACGTATCCAGAGCAGCTCCTATTGCACCACCTGCATCACCTGCTGCGGGCTGAATCCATATGTCCTTGAAAATACCTTCTCGAAGAAGTCTCCCATTCGCAACACAGTTTAGTGCAACCCCACCTGCAAGACAAAGGTAATCCTTTTTTGTTTTATTATAAGCATAACGTGCCATCTTCAAAATAATTTCTTCCGTAACCTGTTGAATCGAAGCGGCCACATCCATTTCCCTTTGTGTAATAGGCGCTTCCGGCCTCCGAGGTGGACCGTCGAACAAATCATTAAATTTCTCATTGATCATGGACATGGAATCGAGGTAGCCGAAATAATCCATATTAACCTCAATAGAGCCATCCTCATAGACCTTCACAAGACGCTCTAATATTTTATTTTTATAGATAGGGTTACCATATGGAGCAAGTCCCATAAGTTTATATTCCCCAGAATTAACCTTAAAACCACAAAAAAAAGTGAATGCTGAATATAATAACCCTACAGAGTGTGGAAATCTCATCTCTGAAATTAATGACAACTTATTGCACTCCCCTACTCCTACGGTCGCAGTAGACCACTCGCCAACCCCATCAACGGTTAAGATAGCGGCCTCCTCAAAAGGAGAGGGGAAAAAGGCGCTAGCAGCATGGGAACGGTGATGGAAGTTCTCTAATATTTTACCTGTATAACCTAATTTTTCCCGGATTAACTCGGGAATCTTCAATTTTTGACTTACCCAGGATGACATAATTGTATTCCATTTTTTCAATGAAAGCGCTCTAGATTGTTGTTGAGACCACAAAACCCGCTCCAATGCTATTTCGGGGCTTTCATAATAGACAATTGCATCTATATCATCTATCGTATAGATTTTAGCTTCTTCTAAACAATAATTAATAGCGCTCAAGGGGAACCTTTTGTCATGTTTTACACGGCTGAAACGCTCCTCCTGCGCTGCAGCAACAATCCGTCCATCCTGAATAATAGCTGCCGCAGAATCATGAAAAAAGCATGATATTCCAAGTATTACTCTCCCCTTATCTTTTCTCTTCTGTCCTGACACACCAATTTTTCCATAATTCTTTGACTGCCTAAAGGAAATATATTTACCAATTATCTCCTTGAGACATTCAGCTATCAAACGATGGCCAGCAGGACTTAAATGTGGATCGCCAATTAGATGAAATTTTTTTCGATCTTTTTTTCGATCTTTTCTAAAATAATGCAAAACATCAACTAACTCAAAAGACCGGGAACTATTCTTGTGCCATTCCCTAAATCGAACTAAATACATGGGTGAGACATCGTTGAGATAAATGACCGGAGAAGGTATAGGGGCTATAATAACTGGGGTGTTACCACATGCGTCAAGAAACCGTTCCATAATCGCACGCATCAACTTCCATCCTTGGGATTCACAATTTTTATAGTCAAAAAAAGGCTGATAATTCAATAAATTATACAGCAGAGATTTCATCCATGGGACTTTCTCTCTAACCAATCGCTTTATTGTATGACGCAACATATTTTTTTTCACACTGCTTTTTGTCATTGACTCTGGCTCAATCCCTGGCCGATCTTTTGGAACGGGGCAATTCTCTAAAATTAGTTGGTTTTCGTTCAACAGAAAGTACGGCTTAGGCATTTTGATCAATTTGCCCGTCGCTCTATCAATTGCAGGTCTCCAAGACAGCAGGTTTCTTTTTATATTTGCATCTAAAGGGCACAAGATGATTAAATCTGCTTCTATGTCCTTAGCTAACAATTCCTTGATTAATAATTGCTGGTCTGTACCAGAACCCGGCAATCCAAAGTTATATGTTTCACAGCTCAGTTCCCTTCCAATAATATCTGAAAACCTCTCACTGTTATTAACGCCGTCTCCAGCAGTATTTGAGTCGCCAAAAAACAAAATTCGTGGTTTCTTAGGGCACTCCTTCAAAAAATCCCAGTCACTTCGAAAGCCTTGACTGTTTGTCTTAACAAAATATCCTCCGTTTAATGTATGAAATCTGGCGACAATATTGGGCACAAACAGATGTCCAATCCTTTCGTGATAAGTTAGAATGCTGCGATGACCTTTATCACTCACATTCTGAAAAAACATATTTCCTCTACCCTATAATCGTCTCAAATATCCCAACTCTTAATCGAATAATCTCAGCTGATTATAGACTGGGCTGTTCTTCACGGCCGTAATCTGTAACTAGCTGAAATAACGAAGTTCTTTCAAAAACAGTCATGATCAAAACCTGAAAAATTGTGCAGAAGCTTGCTTTCAGGTTGAGTCATTTTTTGATGACGGCCACAATTACATAAACTGATACAGCATTTTGACTGCGTTTTCGGTGGTCCCATAGAAGACGTAAGTCTTGTGTCAATGACTACCCTAATAGAGCCACCGATGATCGCCGTAATGGAGCCACTAAAAGTTGCCCAAGAAGCGATCTCGGACGGGGTTAAGAACTAGGAATTTTCACCTCCTTTCGCAGCTGGG
>Ga0180301_10000824_pt1 | contig 24293 bp, 21 predicted proteins | sample GuaBasSediGuay16_FD_121797 | JGI IMG/M metagenome (GOLD analysis project Ga0180301, IMG submission 121797) | Subseafloor sediment microbial communities from Guaymas Basin, Gulf of California, Mexico - Guay16, Core 4569-2, 12-15 cm | ecosystem: Environmental > Aquatic > Marine > Hydrothermal...
AGACTTTTAATTTGCTCATGCCATTTCATGTGAGCCTTCCCCTACTGAGGTGGGGGCTTCCAGCGTTCGGCTGGTGCTTTACATCTCCAGTCACACCCGCCGGTTCAGGGGCTCACGGCTCCCTCATCCCATGCGTCTAATTTCGGGGTGGATGCCCTGTCATCGGCAACATGCTACACCTAAAATTTGTCGGTTACGCATTTAAGCCTTTACCGCAATTCACCTCCCCACTAAAGATGGGGAGTTTTCTTGCGGTATCTTTATAATGGATGCGTGTAATGTGGAAGGAGTAGTCGACTTGGACGGTATTCCTCCGATCAAGGAATACTTGAAGATATATAGGGATTATTCGGATAGATTCACGGTATTCTATATTCTCAGCTTTGAAGGCATCAACGATCCAAAATATGGAGAGAGAAAAGCCGCGGAGCTTGAGGAGGCCGTCTCGCAGGGAGCCTGAGGATTAAAAGTTCATAAGATCCTCTTGGCGGTTAGAGATAAATCCGGCAGACTTATCCGTGTGGATGATCCGAGATTTGATCCTATCTGGGAGAAAGCTGGAGATTTAGGAGATCCCGTTCTCATCCACACATCGGATCCCGCCGCGTTCTTTATGCCCGTAGATAGATTTAACCCGCGATATGTAACGTTAAGATATAAGCGGCCTGATTGGATCTTTTATGGGCCGAAATTCCCGGAAAAGATGGAACTTTTAGAACAGCGAAATAGAATTATTGAGAGACATCCGAGAACGATATTTATTGGAGTGCATCATGGAAATTATGCGGCTCTAAAAAAGGCCTATGGCATGCCATGGCATATATCTTCTAGATAGCGTCCTAAAAAAGATCTACAGAGAGAATGCAGAGAAAATCATACCAAAAACTAATGAAGATGTCTTTCACATATCATTCCTGAAAATAATAATGTGTTGTGAGGATTGGAAGGTTAAGCACTGCTAATGAGGTGATCCCCGTTTTGAGAGATAAGAAGATTTCCTCATGGACTAAAGAGGAAATCTTGAAATATTTATCTAGGAAGACCGAATTTGAAAAAGCCGTTCTAATGGCTACTCTGGAGATTCCAAGGGGTAAGGTGAGCACTTATAAGAGGATAGCTAAGCGAATCGGTAGGCCAAACGCTTATAGGGCTGTTGGGAATGCTCTTCATAAGAACCCTTTAGCACCGATAATTCCATGCCATCGGGTTATCAGATCTGACGGGTTAATAGTTGGCGATGAACAGTCTGTAAAGGAGAGGAGACGAAGATTATTGGAGGAGGGAATACCAGTGAAAGGAAATAGAGTTAGGCTGAGTAAAGAAATACTATTTTGAGGCCGCAGCTTCACATAATTGAAAAGATTTAATAATATCGCATTTTTATCCTCTACTGGAATCCAGTTGTGGAGGAATAAAGATGCTTGAGAATCAATCGTCACCGTTATATCTGCCTGGCGCGACGACCGTAGGCATAGTTTGTAAGGACGGAGTGATACTAGCCTCAGAAAAAAGGATTTCCTATGGGAATTTAGTTCTCAGCCGAGCGGGAAAGAAGGTCTTCAAGATAACTCCAAATATAGGCGCGGCTTGCGCCGGTTTAGTCTCAGATATGCAGATACTAATAAGAGAGGCTGAAGCATATGCTAATCTCTTCAGATTAGAGGCAAACCGGCCGATATCAGTGAGAGCGGTTGCGAAACTAATATCGAATTTACTATTCAGTCATAGGTTGTTCCCTCTGATAACGCAGACAATAGTTGGTGGAGTAGATGAAGATGGGCCATCCCTCTATGTTTTAGACGTTCTAGGCTCTAATATTCCCGATAACTATACGGCTGTAGGGTCAGGGGCGGAGATGGCAATGGGCGTCCTAGAGGAATCATATAGAGAAGGGATGACGATTGATGAAGGAAAGGAACTCGCTAAAAGAGCCATAAAGTCAGCGATAAGCAGGGATGCTATGAGCGGGGATGGAATAGACATACTGATAATTACAAAGGATGGAATAGAAGAAGAGTCAATAAAATTTTAGCCCAGCACAAAACATCCGCTATTTAAGTAGGATGATCATCTGATCTATCTATCAGCGTTCATGATCATTTTAGTTACTGTTTCTAAGCATCTCTTTGCGGTGGCATCTGGATCATCGCTCTCTTGGATCTCCATCATAAAGACTCCCGTGTAGTTAACTTTTTTAAGGGCCTCTATTACTTGACTCCAATTTATGCTTCCATCGCCTGGAGGTTTATGTTCATCTTTTATTCCATTATTATCATGAACATGGAGAGTCATCAAATGTTCTCCGGCTTCAAAGATTTCCCCATCCATACTTATATTTGGGTCGGCAAAGAGATTTACATGCCCCGTGTCAAAACATATGCCCAAAGAGGGCGAACCAATACTTTCTATAACCTCTTTTATATGAGAGACCCTACTGCCAAACCTTATCCCTTTAACATCGATCATGTTCTCTATTGCGATATTCACTCCCAGATCCTCAGCCTTCTTTACAATCTGCGTTAGAGAATCGATTAAATTTTTCTTTGAATCATTCGGCTTTAGAGAGGCTCCTTCCTCTCCATTCGGATGCAAAACGAGTATTGGACATTCTATGAACCTGCAATACTCAAGCGTCTTCATTATCAACTTTATGCTTTCATCTCTGACCTCCGGATTCTGCGCTGCGATATCAACATCTTTTATAGGCGCATGCACAGAGTTGGGATGTAAACCCAAATCTTTCAGGAGACTCCTTAAGCAGGAAAGTCTGGAAGGAGGGAATACTCTAGGATCCAGATGGGTCTTGTCTGCGGTGATTTCAACCTCTGTATATCCAGCATCTCTAATGTGCCTTAATGCCTCTTTAAGAGGCATGCTGACAAATGACCATGTATGAAATCCAACCTTCCATTTTAGAGCATTTGCCTTTAACATTATACTCACTCTGACAATTATCAACCTAAAATATCAAATCCCATTTAAGAATTTTCCTTGATGAAGACTGTATGTTCACTGTCCATTACGAATTCTCTCGAAGTCACCAGCCATAACGAATGGAGGATATTTATTCTTCTTAAGCTAGTTAAAATCTGTGAAATGCCCAGTTTTTGAGATTAATGAAGAGATTCCCCTTCTTGGCTGCATAGCCTTCGGCATCATAGACCGCGGAACGAATCTCCTCCAGATTAGGCCGATATCGACATGTCCCCTGTCCTGCATCTTCTGCTCAACGGATGCAGGCCCAAAGTCTAAGATCCGACAAAGCGAATACATTGTTCCACTAGATTATATAGTAGAAGAATTCAAAAGGATTGTAAAATTCAAAGGAGCCTATAAGATAGAGGCTCATATAGATACCGTTGGAGATCCTATAACCTATCCAAAAATCGTCGATCTTGTTCATGAACTTAGCCAAGTGAAAGGTGTTGAGACGATCTCACTACAGACTCATGGCTCCATACTTGATGAAAAAATGTTAGATAGATTATCGGCGGCTGGCTTAACAAGAATAAACTTCTCCATAGACTCTTTAGATGCTGACCTCGCCAAGAAACTCGCCGATACAGAATGGTATGATATCACAAAATCAATGAAGCTGATGCATTATATAACTTCTGAGACATCCATTGATCTTCTAGTAGCACCAGTATGGATTCCGGGATTTAATGATGATGATATCCCGAAGATAATCAGGTTTGCACTAAAGATAGGGGCTGGAAAACGCTTCCCACCTTTAGGAATACAGAAATATCTGATCCACAAGCATGGGAGAAAGGTTAAGGGTATAAAGCCGCATTCATGGCGCGAATTCTACGAGAAACTGAAAAAAATGGAGAAGAAATTTAACGTAAAGCTCATTTTAAAGCCCTCAGATTTCGGAATTCACCCTCGCAGAATCATTCCGGTTCCATACAAGAAGTATTCTCTGATTAAGGTTAAGGTGGTTGGGCCCGGATGGCTTAAAGGCGAGAAGCTTGCTGTAACAAGTAAAGGTGATAGAAGCGTAACGCTAATAAATGCGAATAGAATTCCCATTGGAGCAAAGGTGAAGGCCAAGATAATAGGGAACAAACATAATATTTTAATCGCTTATCCAATCATTTAATCTCAAGCTTGTTGTTCGCATCTTTCAATAGAATAGGCATCTTCTTGAGTGATGAGTGAATGGGCGTTCCCAAAAATGCTAGGGATCTAGGAGATCTGAAAATTAAGGTCAGCAGATACATGAGTTATTTACTTAGGCATAATCCTAGAGATCTAAAAATGGACTCTGAGAGTTATGTTGACTTAGAAGATCTCTTAAGAAAAGTAAGGGAGAGATTCCAAGTAGATAAGCAACTAATTTTCGATATCGTAGAGAAGAGTGAAAGAAGGAGGTTTGAGGTGAAGAATGGAAAGATCAGAGCATTATATGGTCATAGCATTCCAGTAGACCTGAAATTAAAGGAGGAAAAGACTATTGAGATTCTATATCATGGAACGACTCCAGAGGCCGCTGAGAAGATAATGAGGACCGGCTTGAAGCCTATGAAAAGAAGATGGGTTCATCTCTCGCCGACGATTGATATAGCTATAGAAGTCGCGCTGAGAAGAACAAGAAAGCCGGCAGTGATAGAGGTGGATGTGAAAAGGGCTAGAAAGGATGGAAAAATAAAGTTTTATAAGGCGACGGAGCAGGTTTATTTGTGTAACGAGATACCGCCGAAGTATCTAAGACGCATAATCTAAGCTAAAGAGCACGAGCTGGAAGACTTCTTTTCAGGCTTTTTATAAGATCCTCTTGGGATGAGAATCCAATCAAGGCTTCTACTGCGGCTTCTATGAAAGTTTGAACTGGAATTATCTTGATGTTCTTTTCGGAGAGCATCCTCTCAGTATCGAAACCCTTCAATCTTTCATAATTATATTTTGGCATTATTAGCTTCCGTGCATATCTGTCTGACAATGCAGCCTCTATTTTTCCCATCCCTCTATAATCTAATCCTCCAACGGGCCATACTTCGCCTCTCGCAGTGATCGCCCCCGTCATAACAACTGTAGGATCAACTTCAACATTGAGGAATGCCGATAGCATCGCAACCGCTATTGCCAGACCCGCCGAGGGGCCTGAAACTGGAGGCTTTGAAACTCCAGACGCGAAGGTTTGTTTCTCCATTCCCTTGGCAGGGGTAACCAACTCTATGTAAACATCGTAATCCTTGAATTTCCAGTCTGCCAATGAGTTTATATGAATGAAGGCATCCTGGGCGCTTGCTTTAATGCTCTCTCCAACCTCGCTGCCTATAACCTGAATCTTCCCTTTTCCATTTGGATTAACGACGACTTCGATGACCCCTACGAGCCCTCCGGCTTCGCCTCGTTCTCCTAGCGCTATTAGGCCGTAACTCTTTCCGACTTCGGGCTTCTGAATCCTAACGGTCTTCTGGATCATCTCTTGCGCTTCCTCCAGCGCCTCATCGATTGTTCCCTCCAATGCCTTCTCGAAATGATAAAGCCTAAGAGGATAATTTGATGGATCGATCTTCTCGAGTTTCTCCGTTAACTTAGGGTCTTCTCTGCTGATTCCAAGATTCTCGAATAATCTCTCTAAATCATCCTTGAAGAGACTCTCTATCTCCTTTGTTTTTTCCTCTCCAAACTTCATTGCCTCTAAGAGTTTACGGCAGGCCTCAAGCTCCTTCGTTCTGAGCCGGTTGGCATCATCAACAGTATCAGCCATCTTTCTGGGGCTCAGAATCTTCTTCTCGAATATTTTAAGCACATCCTCAGGAGTTATATTCTTGTCTAGGACATCCTTGTATCTTCGAAGATGAATTTTTAGGATCTCTAGCTTCTCAGCGCGGTTCTTTGGGTAGGTAAAGTGGAAATGACGAGTAAAACGTTCAAGAAGAGCGTCGTCAAGAATTTCAAATCGATTTGTAGCTCCTATTACAACGACATTCGTTAACGGGGTGAAACCATCCATTTCTGTCAGGAGCTGTGAGACAACCCTATCAACAACAGGATCATGCGTCCCCCTCTTTGGAGCAATAGAGTCTATCTCATCGAAGAAGATTATGGCGGGAGCATTTCTACGAGCATCCGCGAATATATCCCGGATTGTCTTTTCGGGATCGCCATATTTCCCTTGAAGTATAGAAGGACCATCGATATTGTAGAACCAGACGTCATTTTCGCCGGCAATAGCTTTAGCTAGCAGGGTCTTCCCCGTTCCGGGCGGACCATAGAATATGAAGCCTTTAGGAGGGAGATACCCGGCCTTAACTGCTAAATCTGCATCTAAAGCAAGGGAGATCTCCTTTATGATCTCCTCCTTTATTCCATGCAATCCTCCAACGTCGCTGTATCGTTCTCTCGGAGCAATCCTATTTATGGCCCTTTTCGCAGCCTCTGTCTTCTCCTGATAGGTATACGTCTTAAGCCTTCTAGCTGCCGCCCTAAAATCATTCAATGTGACCTTCCCTTTAATATTGAACTTCATTGATCGGCTCTTTCTGATCCTACTGAGTAGGCTCTCTTGCAATGGTCTATACTTCTCGTTTATGATTATGTTGAAGGCATTAACTACGTCTGCTGGTGTTAGACGGGTATTTCCAACCGCCCGCACAGCATCCTCCAACGTCTCTATGATCTCTGTCGGCTTTAAGTTAATCCCGTACTTCTTACATTGTCTCCGAGCTATCTCTAATAGCATATTCCTGTTCGTACTTACGTCTAAGTCGATTGTGCCGACTATACCTCTTCTTCTTAGAGTCTCAGTAATCGTTTCATACTCGTTTGTTGCTATTAATAGGATGCATCGGTAATTCTTCTTCTGCAATTCATCAATCTTCTCGAGGAATACTGTTTGAACTCTTTTTTCTTCCATTCCAACCTCTGACGTAGACGAGAATCTACTTCCAAATGCCTGGAATTCATCGATTAAGATCACGCTGGGTCTCTGAAAGGCCTCTTGGAAGAAGCTGCTTAACTGTTGAGCGCTCCTTCCATACCACATCGTATAGACATCTTCAGGCTTCAGCAACATGTAATTTACAATTATACCGTATTTTAGTCCTTCCTCGAATATTTCCCTCTGACAGACCTCGGCGAAAAATGTCTTTCCGCTTCCCGAGCTTCCCTTTATAATGAAGATTTTTGATGGAGGGATAGGGCAGGCCTTGCGGACTTCTGGATCGCGGAAAATATGATAATATGCGCTTACAAGAACTTTATTTAATTCCTTCTCTCTTCCAACAAGATCCTTTCTACTTACATTGGGAAAGTCTATTCTCTTCCGTATCTTTCTAGCCCGCTTTTCAGCCTCCTTCCTTCTTTCTTCTATGGGCTTCTGAAGAAATCTCCATAGTCTATATTGCCAAGAAAATAAGTAAAGTAATGGCGAGAATATCCTCCTCAACTTCGGCCTATTATACCACCATTCGTCTGAGAATTCATTCTCCTCCATGGCACATCCCTTTAATCATCACCTACTCTTGAAAGGTAGAAAAACGCATACTTGATAAGCGAGATAGATGCTTATGAGCATTATAATCAATCCTATAATTGTCCATCTACCATATGAGACTTTCTCCTTCTTGCTTCTGATATATGTATCAAGAAAAGCAAAGCTGTTCATATAAAACATCAAGAGCCAAATTGCCAAGAACATAATTAAGTTAATAGACGTTGGAAGAATGAGTAGGGGAAATCTTGGGGGGCTGATTGACCCATGACTCTCTAATGGAATGATTATCATTCGCTTCCCTGGATGACGAGAAAAGAATGCATGCTTCACGAAGTATCCTTGAAGAGATATTCCTCGTCCCCAAAAACTTTCATAGAAACCGAAATGCCCAGTATAAACATCTAATGTGTAATTCCATGGAATGTCAGCATTAAAACAAATTGTCAGATTAGAGGCTCTTGGCTTGTTAAGTTGGACTCCCACAGCTGAAACTTTTCCGAGATAAGGTTCTTCATATACTGTTGAGATGGATAGATAGAATGAGCCGCCTTGGATTAATGACTGGCAGTTCGCTGATGGATTCTTCACATTCGAGCTGAAAAATATCGCGAATATATCCCCTTGGAGAACATTTACCTTACAGAAAGGATAATCCACATTCAGATCATGATCCGCAGGAGGATCTACCTTTGCAGGAAGAGCAAATATGATAATCAGTATGGATGCTGAGAGGAAGAATGGACTTTCCATAAATAGGCGTTTGAGCATCAGAGCGTCAACTTCATTCATTCACAAGATAGATAAGTTGTGAACTTTTCAATAAAGATTTCTGATATATTTCAGACTTCAATAAAGCTTTTAATTTAATAGTCTCAATGCAATTCACGGGCATCTTAAACCCGCCGTCTTGGGAGAACCAGATATGACAGAGATTATCTTAGACATGAAACTTAAAGAGGATCTGAAAATTAAATTGATAAAGGGATATCTAGATATTCTAATCCTCCGTAGATTACTGGATATACCCTCATCTGGCAGCGATATTATACAATATCTCATCAGGAATTATGGGGTTTACTTAAGCCCTGGAATTGTATACTCGATGTTATATTCTCTTGAACGCAGGAGGCTGGTGAAATCTATACCAAGAGTTAAGAAGCGGATCTATGTGATAACTGAGAGCGGTGAGGAATTTTTAAGAATATATCAAAATTTTTCAGATGAATTTATTAGATTTGCTATGGAATTTTTCAACAGTCTCAAATTTAGGTCGAAGATCCAAAGTGAAATCGCAACTTCCTGAAAGATTGCAGGAGACCATGTGATTTTTAAGAATGCATATAGATAGCCAAAAAGGTTTAAAGAGTTACAATAAAAGAGGATGTGGTGCTCAAGTTGAGAAGCGATGATGTTAAGCATGGAATTGAAAGAGCTCCCCACAGGGGAATATGGAAGTGTCTAGGAGTCACGGATGATGACTTCGACAAACCTTTCATCGCTATTGCTAATAGCTTCTCAGAAGTCGTTCCGGGACATATACATCTGAATAGGCTTGTGGAATATATAAAGGCAGGGATACGTTCCGCTGGGGGAGTTCCTTTTGAGTTTAATACTATAGCCATATGTGATGGGCTTGCAATGGGACATGTGGGAATGCATTATTCCTTGCCCTCAAGGGAGCTTATCGCAGATTCGATCGAGGTTGTTGTTGAAGCGAATAGATTCGATGGACTCGTCTTACTTACTAATTGCGATAAGATAACTCCGGGAATGCTTATGGCTGCCGCTAGACTTGATATACCATCAATAGTCGTTACTGGCGGCCCAATGCTCTCCGGAATTTATAAGGGGAGGAAGGTAGATGTTACGGCTATCTTCGAGGCGGTAGGTCAATTTTCAGCGGGTAAAATAACCGAGGAAGAGCTGAAGAGAGTAGAGGATAGAGCCTTTCCAGGATGCGGTTCATGCAATGGAATGTATACGGCGAACACGATGGCATGCATAACTGAAGCATTAGGACTTTCACTACCCGGATGCGCGACATCCCTAGCCGTCTCGTCTCATAAGGCCAGAATCGCAAAAAAGAGCGGGGAGAGAATAGTTCATTTAGTCAAGGAGAATTTAAAGCCCTCCGATATCTTAACCCAAGAGGCATTCGAGAATGCAATAACCGTCGATATGGCGCTAGGAGGCTCAACGAACGCAGTCTTACACTTGACGGCAATAGCTAATGAGGCTGGAATCTCCCTACCACTTGAAACATTTGATGAGATCGCTAGGAGAACTCCTCATATATGCGACATGCGTCCAGCAGGACCATATGACTTAGCAGAACTAGACGCTGCCGGGGGCATCCCGGCTGTAATGAAAGTTTTAAAAGATAACCTTCATTTGGATGTTATCACCGTAACCGGGCATTCAGTCAGAGATAACATCAAAAACGCTATTGTTTATGATTGGGAAGTCATACGGCCCCTAAATAATCCGATCCATAAAGAAGGTGGAATAGCAGTACTGAAAGGAAACCTTGCTCCAAACGGATCTGTAGTCAAATTAACTGCTATTCCTTCCAAAATGCTCTTTCACAGAGGACCAGCGAGAGTATTTGACTCGGAAGAAGAAGCGATGAAGACAATTTTAGACGGAAACATCGCTCAAGGGGACGTTATTGTGATCCGATATGAAGGACCGAAGGGAGGGCCTGGAATGAGAGAGATGCTCTCCCCAACAGCCGCCATTGCCGGAATGGGTCTAATAGAATCAGTAGCTCTCCTAACAGACGGAAGATTCTCAGGGGCAACGAGAGGATTATGTATAGGGCACATTTCTCCCGAAGCTGCTGCTGGAGGGCCAATAGCCGTCATAAAGGAGGGGGACATTATTAGTATTGATGTTAAGCGCAGAAGTCTGAACGTGGAGATTAGTGGGGAGGAATTGAAGGAGAGAATGTCAAAATGGAAGCCTAAACCACCAAAGATCAATAGGGGATATCTCAGGAGATATTCATCCCTGGTTCAATCAGCCGATAAGGGTGGAACATTTAGGATCCCATAAATCTATTTTATGGAGGAGCCTCCTTGAAGTTCGACTTAACTATTGCCCTGCCAGACAGGCCAGGTCAGCTCGTCAAGGCACTCGAGCCCATCGCAAAGAATGGCGGAAATATCATATCTATAATTCATGAGCGAGAGGAGCCGTCGACCGGCATCATTCCAGTTAGCTTAGTCGTGGATTTTCCATCCAAGTTAAACTTGAAGGAGACGATTAATGATCTGAAAAATTCTGGAGTTGCCATAATAAGGGCCGAAGAGATTATTGACACTACGCACATCACAGTTATTCTTGTAGGCAGAGTAGACCTAAGGAAGTTCACTGAAAATAAAATGAAGAAGGTGAAAATTTTAGGATTTGAAGTCTCATCTCCAACATCCGAAGATACATGCCTAAAATTGGAGCTTGAGGTTCCAGCCGAATTCGTTGAGGAGGTAATGGATCATCTAAGAAAAATTGCAGAAGCTGAGAATGTCTTACTCTTATCTCCGATTTAATCTGGACTAAGGAGGAGAGCATCTTGAACGTCATAATCGTTGGCTTCGGTTTTATAGGAAAAGAGACGGTAAGGGCACTTTATAAAAAGATGGATATAATAAAGAGGCTGGATGAGGAATTCAGGATAATCGGCATTTCAGACAGTAAAGGATACATATACAATGAGAAAGGGCTGAACCTCGAGAAACTCATCAATATTGAAAGACTTTCGGATTACATGGCATATAACGAAAGCGGGTCTGCCGAGGAACTCATAGAAAAGAGGGATGTTGATTTAATGGTAGAGGCCACTCCTACGAACATCAAGAACGGCGAGCCGGGACTCACGTTTATAAGAAAAGCGCTAAAAAGAGGAATTCATGTGGTTACATCAAATAAGGGACCGCTCGTAGTCGCCTTCAAAGAACTTACAACCTTAGCCAAGATGAATAATTGCCAGCTCCTCTATGAGGGAACGGTAGCCGGGGCGTTGCCAGTATTCTCTTTAGTTAGAAAATGCCTACAAGGAGATAAGATCCGCAGAATTATGGGAATACTTAATGGAACGACAAACTATATCCTTTCAAAGATGTATTTTGAGGGGACAAGTTTTGAGTTGGCCCTTAAAGAGGCACAGGAGCGAGGAATAACGGAACGAGATCCATCCTATGATGTTGATGGCATAGATGCAGCTTGCAAGATAGTCATACTTGCAAATGCATTAATGAATAAGGATATAAGGTTTGAGGATGTTAAGCGGACTGGTATAAGAAGAATAACCCAAGAGGCTGTAAGCTTAGCTAAGAAGGCAAACTATGCCATCAAACTGATAGGGGTCATTGATAAGAGAATTGAAGTTGCACCTAAACTGGTTCCAATAAATCATCCTCTTTGCGTCCACGGCACGCTTAATGCAATACATATCGAATCGGACTTAGCTGGGAGGATAACCCTTATAGGATATGGAGCTGGCAAAGAAACTGTTTCAGCCATTATGAATGACATATTTACCATTTTAAAAGATCTGAGAAAATCTTAGGAATGCCGATCTTTTATTTCTCACACATTATGATATTTAAGTAGCCGGAAGGTAAGTGAATAGACAGAAAAGTAATCCTTAAATATTTGCTTTCATTACTTCTTGAAGCCAAAAGGATGACTCTCAAGCATGATAAAAAGATGATAAAAGACAAATATATAATGGGCTTTTTACCAGTGATTAAGGAGAGCCCTGGATTTCTCATTTAATTGGGAGGTGCATCTAGATTAGCGGATCATATAAGTCTTCCACTTCAGAGGAAGAGAAACAAATTGAAATGATCAGTCCGGAAGACGCGTTCCTCATTCAGAAGGCTATGTTTGAAGAGAAAGGACTTGTCAGGCAACATTTAGATTCGTATAATGAATTTGTGGAGCATGGACTTCAACAAGTCATAGATGAAGTTGGCGAGATAGAGATAGAGATTCCAGAGGGACCCTATAAGATAAAGTTTGGACGGGTCTATATTGTTAGAGAAGTTGAGAATGATGTGATTTATGGACCTTACATAACGGAAGTTGATGGGACGCGGCATGAGATCTACCCCATGGAGGCTAGGCTAAGGAATCTTACTTATGCCATGCCCATATCAGTGGAGATGATACCTGTAGTTAACGGCGAAGAACAAGATAAGGAGCTCGTGTATATAGGCGATTTACCTGTCATGCTAAAGTCTAAGTTCTGCCTTCTCTCAGAACTCTCCAAGGAGGAACTCATTAGACAAGGAGAGGATCCCTTAGATCCAGGAGGATACTTCATAATTAATGGTTCTGAACGTGTCATTGTGGCGATAGAGGATCTGGCTCCAAATCGGATACTTACAGATATCGACATGCGAGGAGCAAATCCCGTCTATCAGGCGAAGATCTTCTCTACAACCGTAGGTTTCAGGGCGCGGATAGAACTTAATATTAAATCTGATGGAGCCATATATGTATCGGTGCCTGGAGTACCAACGGAGATCCCCTTTATTATACTCATGCGGGCTCTGGGCATCCAATCAGATAGGGAAATTGCGGAGATAGTCTCGCCCGATAAGGCCATACAGAGTGAACTTGAAGCCTCCTTTGATGCCGCAGGAGATATAGACTCAGTTGAGGATGCCATACTATACATTGGAAATAGAGCCGCTCACGGCCAAGTAAAGAGCTATCGTTTAGCTAAAGCTGAGAGCATACTAGATAAGAATCTTCTTCCTCATATTGGAACGACTCGTGAAGCCAGAATTGAGAAAGCTTTCTTCCTTGGCGAAATGGCTTGCCGAGCTATTGAATTAAAGCTCGGAAGACGAAAGCCGGATGATAAGGACCACTTTAAAAATAAACGTTTAAGGCTTGCTGGCGCCCTTCTAGCTGATCTCTTCCGAGTTGCATTTAGGAACCTCTGCCGAGACATAAAATATCAGCTCGAAAGGATGGGTTCAAGGAGGAGAATGCTCGGAATATCAATTGCCGTTAGACCCGGAATAATTACAGATAAGCTTCAGCATTCCCTTGCGACCGGCAATTGGGGCAGAGGACATGTCGGCGTCACGCAGCTTCTAGATAGAACTAATATGATATCGACTTTTAGTCATTTGAGGAGGCTCCAGTCTCCTCTCAGTCGAAGTCAACCGAACTTTGAGGCGAGAGATCTTCATGCCACTCACTGGGGGAGACTCTGTCCAAATGAGACTCCGGAAGGAGCAAACTGTGGGCTTGTTAAGAACTTAGCTCTTTCAGCCGTGATCTCGGTTGGATTCGACTCCAAAAAGGTTAGGCAGATGCTCTATGAGAAGGGAGTTATTCCGCTTTTAGAGGCGATAAAAGATAGAGAATTGCGAATGTCAGGGGCGAAGGTATTTGTTGATGGTCGTCTCATCGGATATCACCGTTCACCACGTAATCTCGTAGAAGAAGTTAGGAGAGTGAGGAGAAAGGGGGAGATCTCCTCTGAGATAAATATCGCCTACTTCCACAGGGACGAAGGGAATGATGAGGTTTACGTTAACTGCGATGATGGTAGAGTTCGACGCGCACTTATAATAGTCGAAAATGGAAAGCCGAGATTAAAACCTGAGCATATTGAAAAGATAAGAAATAAAGAGTGGACATGGGAGGATCTCATAAAAAGCGGCATAATTGAATATTTAGATGCCGAAGAAGAAGAAAATGCACTAGTCGCTTTAGATGTGAGAGATCTAACTTCACGTCACACGCACCTCGAGATAACCCCATATTCGATCCTCGGAATCTGCGCGTCGCTAATACCATACGCCGAGCACAATCAGTCTCCACGTAACTCTTATGAGTCAGCCATGGCTAAACAGGCACTCGGAATATACGCATCTAACTTTCCTCTTAGGGTTGACTCACGTGCTCATATACTGCATTATCCACAGAAACCACTTGTCCAAACTAAGCCAATGGAAGTTATAGGGTATAATCGCCGCCCATCAGGACAGAATTGTATAGTAGCGGTTCTCTCATATGAAGGATATAACATGGAGGATGCCTTAATATTCAATAAGGCATCAATAGAGAGGGGACTTGCAAGATCAACCTTCTATAGGATATATGAGGCTGAATGCCTCCAATACCTAGGAGGATTAAGGGATAGAATTGAGATTCCTGAACCTGGAATTCGCGGATATAGAGGAGAGCAATACTATCGTTTCTTGGAGGAGGATGGTATAGTCGGGGTCGAATCAGAGGTATCTGGAGGAGACGTTCTGATAGGAAGGATCAGTCCTCCACGCTTCCTTGAGGAATACAAAGAATTTGAGATTAGAGGCCCAAGTATGAGGGATTCCTCGATTGATATGAGGACATCAGAGAAGGGAATAGTAGACGCTGTTTTCTTGACTGAAACTAGTGAGGGAAGCAAGCTGGTTAAGGTTAGAGTAAGAGATGAACGTATACCAGAGATAGGAGATAAATTCGCATCACGCCACGGCCAAAAAGGCGTGATTGGAATGATAGTTCCACAAGAAGATATGCCATTCACAGCTGATGGGATAGTGCCCGATATCATAATTAATCCCCACGCGTTTCCTTCACGTATGACTATTGGGCAATTCTTAGAGTCAATGGCTGGTAAAGTAGCTGCCGCTAGAGGAGAAACAGTTGATGGAACGCCATTTGTGGGAATGAAGGGAGAAGAACTAAAACGGGCTCTAATAGATTTAGGATTCAGCTATACTGGCCGAGAAGTTCTCTACAATGGAGTGACTGGAGAAAAATATGAGGCTGACATCTTTATGGGAGTAATTTATTACCAGAAGCTTCATCATATGGTCTCTGATAAGATCCATGCAAGGGCAAGAGGACAGGTTCAGATGTTAACTCGGCAGCCAACTGAGGGGCGTGCAAGAGGTGGAGGATTGAGGTTTGGTGAGATGGAGAGAGACTGTCTGATAGGTCATGGAGCGGCAATGCTTCTCCGCGATAGGCTTCTCGAAGAGTCAGACAAATATACACTTTATGTGTGTGAAAACTGTGGCTACATAGCCTACTATGATATGAAACAACGGAAGTATGTCTGTCCACTCTGCGAGGATAAGGCGAAGGTATCACCAGTCCAAGTCTCATACGCATTTAAACTCCTTCTCCAGGAGCTTATGAGTCTCTGCATCTCGCCCAGGCTGATATTGAAGGAGGAAGCATGATTGGCGCTTGAGGAAGCTTATGGAAAGGAAATTAAAGCCATACAGTTTGGTATATTGTCTCCACAGGAGATAAGGAAGTTATCAGTTGTTGAAATCCAGACTGCGGATACTTATGACGAGGATGGAGCTGTCATTCCTTCAGGTTTAATGGATGGCAGATTAGGAGTTCTTGAACCTGGACAGAGATGCAGGACGTGCGGCAATACTGCCACTAAGTGTCCAGGTCACTTCGGACATATCGAGTTGGCCGTTCCAATAATCCACGTTGAATTTACGAAGAATATCTATGATCTTCTACAGGCATTCTGCAGAAATTGCGGCAGAATCCTTCTCTCGGAAAAGGCCATAGCTAAAGCGAAAAAGCAGATTGAGGAGGCGAAGAAACTTTTAGGCTCGGTGCCCGATTCGCTTTATAAGAATCTTCTTGAACAGGCAAAGTCAAATATGGAATGTCCATATTGCGGAGCGAGGCAGTATAGGATAGAATTTGTTAAGCCCACCATCTTCTACGAACATACAGATGAGGGAGCTCAGCGGTTAACAGCAAGCATGATACGTGAAAGATTTGAAAGAATACCAGATGAAGACCTAAAGTTGCTTGGATACGATCCGGAGCATGCACGTCCAGAGTGGATGATACTCCAAGTTCTTCCGGTTCCTCCAGTCTATGTGAGGCCATCAATAACTCTCGAGTCTGGAATACGCTCTGAAGATGATCTTACCCATAAACTCGTGGATATTATCCGCATCAATGAGCGGCTTAAGGAGAACATAGAGGCAGGCGCGCCAACACTTATAATTCAAGACTTAACAGAACTTCTTGAATACCACGTGACAACATACTTCAATAATGAATCTTCCGGAATACCGCCTGCAAGACATCGTTCGGGAAGAGCCCTAAAGACATTATCACAACGACTCAAGGGGAAGGAAGGAAGATTCAGAACGAACCTTTCTGGAAAGAGAGTTGACTTCTCAGCTCGAACGGTTATCAGTCCAGATCCAAACCTTGATATAAATGAGGTTGGAGTTCCATTAGAAATAGCTAAGAAACTCACAGTTCCAGAGAAAGTAACGGAATGGAATATTGATGAAATGAGGGAGCTAGTCAAAAACGGACCAGACAAATATCCCGGAGCCCTATATATTATAAGGCCTGATGGTAAGCGTGTTAGATTGGAATTCGTTATTGACAGGGAGAAGATCGCGGAATCACTTGAGCCTGGATTTATAGTTGAGAGACACCTGCGTGACGGAGACATAGTGATATTCAATAGGCAACCATCGCTTCATCGAATGTCAATCATGGCACATTACGTGAAAGTTCTGCCATACAAGACGTTTAGGCTTCATCTCTGTGTATGTCCGCCCTACAATGCGGATTTTGATGGGGACGAGATGAACCTCCACGTTCCTCAAAGTGAGGAGGCACAGACAGAAGCTCGAATTCTTATGCAGGTTCAGGATCATATACTCTCACCCAGATTCGGAGGTCCAATAATAGGTGCCATAAGAGACTTCATAACGGCCGCATACCTTCTGACCCGCAAATCCACACTTCTGAATAAAAAGGAAGTCTGTAAGCTTCTTATCGCAGCCGGGTATGAGGGAGAGCTGCCAGAACCGGCGATAAAGGAGCCTAAAGAGTTATGGACAGGAAAGCAGATATTCAGCCTATTCCTTCCCAAAGATTTCAATTACACTCTGAAGGCAAGTATATGCCGAAATTGTAAAGTCTGCCTACATGAAAAATGCCCCTACGATGCGTACGTAGTGATTAAGAATGGACAGCTGATCTGCGGGGTAATAGATAAAAATTCGATAGGAGCCGAAAAATCCGAGAGCATCCTTCATAGGATCATAAAGGATTATGGAGCTGAGGCTGCGAGGGAATTCTTGAATAAGGTATGCAAGCTACTTACGAGATTCATAACTATGCGAGGCTTCACTTTCTCCTATGAGGAACTAAACCTTTCTGACAAGGCTAAAAAAGAGATCGAAGAGACCATAAGAAAAGTTGAGCAGAGAGTAGCGGAATTTACTGAACAGCTCCGGAAAGGAACGTTGGAGCGTCTTCCCGGTCTGAGCCTAGAGGACTCCTTTGAGATCTACGTTATGAATGAACTCGCCAAGGCTAGAACTAGAGCTGGGGAAATAGCAGATGCAGACTTGAGCATGAGTAATTCTGGAGTTATAATGACTCGAAGTGGAGCTAGAGGTTCTACAATTAATATCGGCCAGATGGCCGCATGCCTTGGGCAACAATCGGTTCGCGGCAAACGTATCGAAAGGGGATACATGAATAGAACCCTCCCTCACTTTGAAGTTGGAGATGCCTCCCCCAAGGCCAGGGGATTTGTCTATTCATCTTATCGCGATGGACTTGACCCTATCGAGTTCTTCTTCCACGCAATGGGCGGAAGAGAAGGACTAGTCGATACCGCCGTTCGAACTCAGCAGAGCGGATACATGCAAAGGAGATTAATAAATGCAATGGAACATCTCAGGGTTGAGTATGACGGAACCGTAAGAAACTCAGCTGGAGAGATTATACAATTCAAATATGGTGAGGATGGAGTTGACCCTGCAAAGAGCGATCATGGAAAAGCAGTGAATGTCGCTCGGCTCATTGATCAAGTGAAGCTTATCGATGAGGGAAAGAGGGTGGCATCTGAGGAGTATATCAAAAAGCAATTGGAGAGAGTGAAGGATCAGCTGACCCCATTGCTACTCGATGAATTGTGGGTTAACCTTTCAAATGCAAAGCTAAGCAAGAAAGGAGTCGACCTAGTTATTAACTCAACAGTTGAGCATTATAAGCGGGCTCTCGTTGAGCCCGGAGAAGCCATCGGAATAGTTGCTGCTCAATCGATCGGTGAGCCGGGAACGCAGATGACGCTGAGGACTTTCCATTACGCTGGCGTTAGAGAAATGAACGTGACTATAGGGCTTCCACGTCTAATAGAGATAGTAGATGCAAGGAGGGAACCGTCAACTCCGATCATGACGATATACCTAGATGAGGAACATAGCCGAAGTAGAGAAAAAGCCGCTGAGGTTGCCCGGAGGATTCTCTTCACAACAGTAAAGGACATAGCAACTGAAGTATTCATCAATCCAGAGACTGGAGGCATCATAATAGAGACTGACCAGAAGAAGATGAAAGAGAGAGGGGTGACAATAGACGATCTAGCAAGGGTTCTGGACAGCCCGAAATATTCTATACGAATAGAGAATGGCAGGATATTCATAGATCCGAAGAAAGCGATCGACCCGAAAAAGCTACTAAATCAGATCTCATCTATACATGTGAAGGGCGTCCCAGGAATCAAACGAGTATTCGTAACAGAGGAGGAGGGAAGATGGATAATAAGGACGGATGGATCAAATCTTCCAGGAGTTCTTGAAGTCGAAGGTGTAGATCCAACTAGGGTTACAACTAACAATATTCATGAGATAGCTAAGACCCTAGGAATAGAGGCTGCAAGAAACGCTCTAATCAGAGAGGCATCTTCAGTCCTTGAGGAGCAGGGACTCGACGTAGATATACGACATATAATGCTGGTAGCCGACATCATGACCGCAACAGGTGAGATTCGACAGATCGGCAGGCATGGAGTAAGCGGAGAGAAAGCAAGTGTACTCGCCCGAGCCGCATTCGAGATTACCGTTCCTAACATTATTGAGGCGGCTGTGAGAGGGGAGAGCGATAATCTTAAGGGAGTCACTGAGAATGTTATAGTTGGTCAGTCGATACCCGTAGGAACAGGACTTGTTGATATTTACATGTCAGCTATGCCGCCGAGGGGTAGCGAGGTGAAGGAAAGTGGTCAATCTTGACAATGCAATTTCGATCGCTGTGAAGACGGGAAAAGTTTTATTTGGAGCAAATTCGACCATAAGGAATGTTATGACGGGTAAGGTTAGGCTTGCAGTAATAGCATCTAACTGCCCTGATGATATCAGAAAGAGGATTGAGAAGGCCTGCAGACTCTCTAATATTCCCTTAATAGTCTCTCAGAGAAACAATGTGGAGTTGGGTAGGATCTGTGGAAAACCGTTTTCCATATCAGCCCTTGCCATAAGAGACCCCGGAGACTCTGACATATTAAGGTTGGTGAAGGAGAATGTCTAAGGGAATAAGATTCACCAATCGAGAAATGCAATACATATCCTTGTTTGAGAGCATAACAGGGGCAACCGTTAGAGACTGCATAATCGACGATGAAAATAACAGAATAATTTATGTCGTAAAGGAGGGAGAGATGGGGATAGCAATAGGCAAGAGAGGAAAAAACGTTAATTTGCTCGAGAAGATGACTGGAATGAAACATGAGATCATAGAATTCTCAGATGACCCAGTGAAATTCATTAGAAATGCTCTTCGACCAGCAAGACTAAGGGAGATACGTATAACCCAGAGGACCGATGGAAAGAAGATCGCCGTCGTCTCCGTGGATCCTAAAGATAAGGGAATAGCCATCGGAAAGAACGGAAGAAATGCTGAGAGAATAAGATTTTTAGCCAAACGATATTTCGACATAAGCAATGTCTCCATACTTTAATGATTGCCGTCCCTTTAAGATAGGAGAGAAATCTTTAAGTGTGAAAATCGTTATTATTGGGTTTTGACGTAATTAAAGTGAGGAAGCTAAGAGATGGGAAGGAAATCTCCGAGAGGCATGTTCGCCGCTAGAAAACTGCGCATGAATAGAAAGAAATGGAGATGGAAGGACATAGACTACAAAAGGCGAAAGCTTAGACTAGACGTTAAATCTGATCCATTAGAGGGCGCTCCTATGGCTCGAGGAATAGTCCTAGAGAAGGTTGGACGTGAAAGCAAGCAGCCGAACAGTGCAATAAGAAAGTGCGTCCGCGTGCAATTGATCAAAAATGGGAAAGTTATAACGGCGTTTCTTCCGGGAGACGGTGCATTAAATGTCGTTGATGAGCATGACGAGGTGATCGTTGAGGGCATCGGCGGATCTCAGGGCGGAGCAATGGGTGACATTCCGGGAGTAAGATGGAAAGTAAGCACAGTCAATGGGGTTTCTCTTAAGGATCTTGTGCTAGGGAAAAAGGAGAAGCCCCTGCGATAGAGAACCAGAAAATATTATTTGTTTGGGTTATCCGGGAAAATCGCATAATGAAATCTTTCTTATAATTTGTGTTTTCTGTCTTGAACTAGTATACTTTATTGGAAAATGCTTTCTAACGGGCAATATGAGCAAATGCAGTATCTTATTATCTGGGTCGTCCCAAATCTCGATTACGCCTCTCTTCACTCGAAGTTTTGAATGTTGCCTTATAACTTTGTAGAGATCATCGAATGTCTCATCCGTCCTTGATAATAGAATGCGATCGCCTATTCTAAGAGCATAGACGTTCAGTTTCTTCTCTTCAATATATCTCTTAACCAGCAGGTATATCCGATTTATGTCAGTTTGTATATCAGTTATTGCACCGTAATTACTGTTTGACCTCAAAAAACTCTCCATTAATGTCTTTATTAGCTCTATGACTCCCGTCTTCCGCTCCTCGAATTCCCCCTCAACCTTCTCTCTTAGAGAGGAATCTTTGTTAACCTTCATCAAGATTCACTCAGATTGATTAACGCTATGAATATTCACATTATAGATAAAAAATTAATTACTGGAAGAGCAGCTAAGATTAAAGAGGCTAGTCTGGAAGATTATTTCTTTTTCTTAGCTCTCTTAATGAGGACTCTTATCTTTTTGGGATCTATCTTCTCTATCTCTTTAGCTTTCTCCTCAATCTTCTCCGGGCTACTACTCTTATCGACTATAACTACGAAAATTTTCTCATATTCGTCCAGATGCCTCGATATTTTATCGGCAAGCCTATCTAACGCCTTAAAGCCTCGTGGTGCCTTTAATTCTACTGCTATTTGATCCCTGCCGAAAACAAAATCGAATTTACCACGTTTTACTTCTGATATTAATGGCTTTTTCATAAATAGATCATAAAGTTGCCTTTCATATTCTCTCTCTTTCATTCCGGCGGGTGGAGAAAAATTCCTAAGTGCCTCATTTATTTCTCTTTCAAGAGTTCTTAAAAATAGGATTCGTCTTACGGTATGACGCTCAGTTATTATTTCTTTTGTAACCTCCTCGATTATTCCTCCCTGCCTCACAGCCTTTTCTGTCAATAATTCAGGTTTGAGCCGATATTCCTCCATTGAAGTCTCCTTTGCATATCCAATTGGCTTTACTTCTTTCTTTTCCTCATGAGTAGGCTTGATAGCTTTTTGTCTCTTCGATAATATTCTTGCCTTTGCCTTAGTAGATTTCGGCTTTTTCCTCTTCACGGAACCAGCTGTTTTTCTTATCAATTTTATTTTCTCAGCGAACTCTCGAATTTTAGATGTTGAGAGAACGCTAAGGACATCGATTATATCCTTCTTCTTAGTAGCTTTCTTTATTCCAAAGATCGTAGGCTTCACAAGTTCAATTCCAGTCTCCTTTGCGAGACGTTTCAACTGCTTCACATTCATACAGTTTAAGAGCTCTTCCTTCGTTAAACGTGAGGTCCCTAACAGCTCGATAAGATCGGACTCCCTAAACTCAGATTCAAGAAGGATCTCTATTATCTTGGATTTCGTTCTTGCCTTCCGGACTTTTCCAGAGAGATCCTCCCACTCCAATTTTACACCATTTCTTTTAGCGAGTTCTTCGAGTTCCTCCTTACTCAATCTGTTTAACAAGTCTACTGTTTGATCGTAGTCTGCTAGCTTTTCTGAAATTGACAAAAATGATCCTCCTCATCATTTCTTCCGTAATGAAAATACAAAAATTTTATGGAGTTGATGGATCTCTCGTTTAGAATTGAGAGGAACAAGCATCAAATCTAACCTTAACTTTGAGATTGCTCTTCTTACTTACGTATGGGGTATATGCTCAGTTAGGTCATAAGCCTATCTATCTTGCTGAGCAATTGAGATAAGGTCTTATGTGCTTCCTCAAGGAAGCTCTGCATTTCTTGTCTTAGCTTCTTCTCCCTTTCCAGTTCATCTTTTAGGCGTGAAATCTCTTCAGTGGAGGGCATTGCAGGCAGAATTATGTCGGCTCCCTCTCTAGCGATTCTCTCATAGGTTTCCCTAACTATCTGCCCAGCTCTAGTTTTTCCTTGGAGATGATTTCTGATGGTAGCTTCAGTTCTACCCAGTTCCTCAGCTATCTGAGATACTGACATTTTAGCTCTTTCTCGGGCAAGAGCCGCGGCGGCGACTGCTAGACTGTCAACCCACGTTATTCTCCCTTCTGGATCCTTCAGTTCCTCTAGAACTTCAGGTCTTAAAATGCTATTCACCAAGAGTATAGTCTCAAGCTTATGAATCTGTTCCTTCCCTATAGGGGATAAGGATATCTCGCTCATTCTCATTCCTCCCTCCTACGAGTTACCATGATTACCTCTTCTGGCTTAATTATAAGACCTTTATCTGTTATATCGAATGGATGCCTCTTCATTGAGTGTGCCGTTCCACGCATCTTCCAAATAATAATACTACGTTTGAGTTCGCCGCTCATTTCATCTAAATCCAATCGGATTATTCCATCAGCTGCATGCTCAACTCCTGGACCTCCGAATCCTCTCTCTGTAACGCTCACCTGTGAGATAAGGATAGATGTGCATCCCAGTCCAGATAAGACCTTCTTTAATTGTAGAACCATGCTTCTCGCAAGGGCAGGTTTAGTTATATAAAGCGTCGTTACGGAATCAACCACAACTCTTTCAGCATCGACATCTTTAATCGCAGATCTAAGCACATCTATTAACATCTGGAAATCATCCGGCGCCTTAACTACATACTTTTCTCTTTTTGCGGCCTCTCCGATCCCTGCAGTGAAAGCATCAACGAGTGCAAATCTCCCCTTCTCTTCATATACCGTTACGTTCCAACCGAACTGTGCCATTGAGAGCCTCACTTGGACGGGATGTTCTTCTAGGGCTACTAGCACACCGGATTGGCCTCTTATTAGACCATTATAGAGGTATTGATAACCGAATATTGATTTTCCAGTTCCCGGACCGCCCGATAGTAAGACAACGTTTCGTCTCGGTATTCCGCCATTCAATATCTCATCTAAACCGGGTATTCCAGTTTGAATTCTATCAATGGACACCTCATCATCTCCCCACATCAAACTTTTCAATCTTATTCAATCATAACTTTTCTTATCTTCTATATACTATAGTTGTTGCAGATTTTAAATTGACCCATAAATTTCAGCGTTTAAATATATTTCAGTTCAAATTTTTTAGTTTTTCGGGATATATAAGACTGTTTTACTAAATGTAGATTATTCCTCTTCCTTTGGTTTCTGTTCGCCTTCTACTAATCTCCAGTCCCTTTTCCTCCCCCTTCTTAGTTATTTCCATATCATACTTTATGAAGGACTGTGTGAACTCTGCCATTCTTTTATTCATCTCGCTGAGCTCTTCCCTTGTAAACCTCGTCATTATATCAGGATTATTGATCCATTGCATCCATCCGATTATACTCCGTTGAAGAGCCTCAAGCATGAAACGTATCGACCGCACATACTCTAGCCTATCTTTATTATCGGACTTTTCTAAATCTTTCAGCTTCTCTAGGATCCTTTGACAATTTC
>Ga0180301_10000825_pt1 | contig 24272 bp, 20 predicted proteins | sample GuaBasSediGuay16_FD_121797 | JGI IMG/M metagenome (GOLD analysis project Ga0180301, IMG submission 121797) | Subseafloor sediment microbial communities from Guaymas Basin, Gulf of California, Mexico - Guay16, Core 4569-2, 12-15 cm | ecosystem: Environmental > Aquatic > Marine > Hydrothermal...
GGGGGATAACCCATTTCCATACATATTCACCTCCTACATGAGTTATGCTTTCTCAATTTCTCTTTGTGAATAAAGTTTCTTGAGATCCTCGATAGCCATACTCATCAACTTCTTAAGTTCTTCCTCATACTTACCTTCCTGGATCTCCTTAACTCTCTCCTCAAGATGCTTTGCCTTGGGGAGTATGTATTTACCGTAGAGTCTACGTACAAGCTGGAATAAATGCACATGCCTTATCTCGGCAGGACATCTTAGTGAGCATAAGCCACATGATATACAGTCAAATATTAGATTGGCAGCTTTAGCTAGATCTCCTCTGAGAATTGCTTGTACAGCATCCATAACTTCAAGTCCTTGTGGACATGCTTTTGTACAGGTATTGCAGCTTACACAACGAGAAACCTCTGGGAAGATCCTTAATACATCACCAGCATCGGCCTTAAGCTTCTCAAGATCATATTTAGGCTTCTCCATCGGCGAATAGGGCAATATAACTAAATGCATACCGTCTTGTACAATAGTCTGGCACGCTAGCCCTATACGTAATTTATATTCTCCAGGTAATCTATATGCTGTAGGGCATGCTCCACAGAATCCACCACGACAACCTACTCCCCTTATAAGGCGATATCCAGCATACTCTAATGCCTTCATAATAGTTAGTCCTTCAGGTACTTCATAGGCTCTACCCATGAAATATATTCTTACAGTCCTGCTTCCTTTAGGACTTGATTCAACCACAGTTTTTTGGGAACTCAACGGATCTCACCCATAAATGTAAGTTTTTATACATTTTTTCCAGCCTGTGAAAAAACATTTTCAAGTAAAGCTTTTGTCTCAGTAGATAACACTTTATCTAACCCTAGTAGATATGCTAGTAATTCACTGATATATACTATTTTTGCTTTAGGCGGTCTCTTCATGTTTTTCAAAGTTATTTTTAAGTTGTAGTAACAGAGTGGACATACCGTGACAATGAGATCCGCTCCTCTAGTTGAAGCCTCATTAATAATTGTACCAGATTTATCATATACTATATCTCTATTAATGAGAACTTGGTATGAGCCGCAACACTCAGATTTAAATGGGTAATCAACTATTTTTCCTCCAAGATCTTCTATTAGCTTTTCAATGATCCAGGGATGCTCAGGATCGTCAATAGCTATTTCTTTGGGTCTTAATAATGTACAGCCATAGTATACAGCAATGTTTACTCCGTTTAAATCCTTGACGATATTTTCTTTTAACTTCTCAATATTATTTGACAATATCTCTACAATATGATAGACATTAACTCCAACATTATATGGTTCCTCTTCATCCATAAATTTAGCTATGGTTTCAAGATTATCAGGATTTTCTATAAGTAACTTGTTCACCCTTTTCAACACATTAAAGCACATGGGACATAGAGTTAGTAGGTCATTGGTACCTGTATTCCTGCTTTGAACCTGTGCCTTAACGAGTGTGCGTACAGCACCAAGATGCTTCATGAGATCATCTATTGCAAGACTATATAGTGCTCCACAACAATACCATTTGTCAAGTTCAATAACATCTATACCTAATTTATTAAGTACAGCTAATGATGTCCTTTCATATTCTAACGCGTTTCTTTTAATAGTACATCCAGGATAATATAGGAGCTTCATCTTAATCACCCAGTCATTTTTCTAGATAATGCAACAATAGCCATTGAAGGGGCTTCTTCGATATCAGTTAACTTTTGATAATCAGCCTTATCTATACCCTTTCTCAATGTCAGTAGCCTTATAGCTTCGAATATAATACCAGGATCAACATGTCGCGGACACTTGTCAACGCATGCCATACACGCTACACATGTCCATACGGACTCTATACGGTCTAGATCTCTATGCCTAAGCTGTACAAGTCTAATTACTTGATGAGGCAATAAATCCATATATTCGGCCATAGGACAAGCTGCTGAACACATACCACATTGATAGCATAAATATGGATTTCTACCGCTAATAGCAATGATCTTTTCAATTATTTCGGACAACCGATCACCACCTCTTGAGACTTATAACCTATTTTATTAAGAATATGTCCATTAGAATCAACTATTAGAACCGTAAAGAGTTTCCTTCCATTTAAATCCATGTAATGGGTTGCACACGAATTACATGGATCGTATGCCCTAATGGACATTTCAAGTTTATTAAGTGTATCATCATTAATCACTTTTTTACTAAGTATCTTCTTAGCTACTTTTTTCAATTCAGTGTTTATAGCGGCATTGTTGAGTGTTGTAGGTGTAATTATATTTACATGTGTGGCTAATAACTCCTCATTAGCCTTATAGTGATGTATCAAAACACCTCTTGGCGCCTCTATAACTCCCACACCCTCATACCTTGGTTCTCCCTCTAAGTTAAGTATATCATTAGACAATAGATCAGTTTCCTGGATCATGTCTCTCATGCGTTCAATCGAATGCAGCGTCTCAATAATACGGGCCCAATGATAAGCCATAGTATTATGTATAGGTTTGTCACCAAATACGTCAACCATATGCTCATATTCCTCCTGTGCTCTTTCTGAAGGTATTCTATCGATAACGTTAAGCCTTGCCAAAGGCCCCACTCTTACTAGGTATTCTTCATTAAATCCTTTCCATCCAAGCCATTTAAGATACGGGAATTTAGAATACGCCCAGTTAGTCATGTGCTCAGCAATATACTTTGTATATTCCATCGCATCAAAGCGGGCTACCTCTCTGCCACTACTATCTATGATCTTTAGTTCCCCATCGTAAAAGTTCAGTGTATCGCTTTCACCAACAATACCCATGTAATAGGTTCTTAACATGTATGCATCATCATAGAGATATTTCTGGAATATCTCTGATTTAAGGATCTTCTTATTGAAATAATCTACAATGTAGTCCACAATGTTATACAATTCCTTAGTAAGTTTATCGATCTTTTCAATATCCTCCTTTGTAAACCTGCGGGAAATCCCTCCAGGCAAAACAAATGCCGTATGTATTGGCTTACCACCAAACACCTCCTCAATATCTTTAATAATAGATCTTGATTTAAGGAATAATGTTGCAACCTTGGGATCCTCCCTTAATAGGCCAGCAATATTTCTTAGCTCCGGAGGTGCATTGGGTAATGCAAAATCAGGTAATGCCATGACAATAAAGTGTAGCAGATGACTATCGATTATCTGCATAAAATAAGCTATTTCTCTCAATTTCTTAGCAGTAGGTGGTGGTTCACGGCCAAACAATACATCTAAGGTCTTACCTGATGCTACATGATGAGCCCATGAGCAAACACCACATACAGCTGACGTTATTCTAGGTAATTCTTCAACGGCTCTTCCCTTACAAAATGCTTCAAAGCCCCTGATCTCTAAAGTTTGATAATAAGCATCCTTAACCTCCCCCTTATCATCAATAACTATTACAGCTCTAACCTCGCCTTCAACACGTGTAACTGGATCAATAGATACAAATTGATAGGCCATAAATCATCCCCTCCTCTTTCTTTTGATTGAAAGCTTTGTAAGGTAAGATCTAGGTAGAGTATACTTATAGAATAATCCAAGAGGATCAACGATCTTATCTAAGTGTTTAGCTAAACCCTTTTCTAGTAACTCTTTCTCTTTATCAACAAGAAGTACTGAGGCTATAGCGGATAAATGCTTTAAACCAACATCATCGACTCCAGGCGCTGGACCCATACATCCTATACAAGGCATATTATTCTTTATACAAGGCATTTCACAAGCTGCTCTCGTAGCCGGACCCATACATAATATTCCTTGTTCAAGGAAACATTTACTCTCATCGATCCTTATTTCATGTAATCTGTAAATACCCGGCATAACAATCTTATTTAGATCTTTTGGTTTTCTAGGACATTCGTAACATAGTGACTGTTCCTCACCAAATATTACCTTGCCTTCAGGCTTTTTACCGGCTGCATAATCGATCAATACCTTAAGTAGACCATCATTAGATATTGATCCTGGAGGACATCCGGGGGCCATTACATCTGGGTCAAGTACTTCAACTAGAGACGTACATGTTGGCAGGATTTTGGGTAGTTTTAACTCCTCAGGAAGATCTATTTCCTCCTTAGACTCCGTAGTTACTGTTGAACTCACTATCTTCATGATCTCTTCAGGCTCCATTAAAGCACCGAGTCCAGGTATACCTCCATAAACTGCACATGCACCGTATGCTACGACAAGATCTGCTTTATCACGTATAAGCTTAGCATACTTGAGGTTACTCTCAGTCCTTACAGTACCCATATAAATCGCTACATCTATCTTATCGAGTCTTTCAAGCATGTCGGCTTTACCGTCAATAGCTGCGCCCCAATAGACTATATCATATTTCTCTAGTACATTGGCTAGTTTCTCACCAATATTAACGAGAGATACATCACATCCTCCACATATAGCTCCATATACGATGGCTAGTTTAAGCTTTCCCATCACCCTCACCCATGAGTGGTCCGAGTTCTCTTATTTGAGAAACAAACTCTTTGGTAACTTGAACTAGCTTCTGAGCTTCAGTAGCGCTAATCCATTCAATTCTTAGTCTCTCAGGCTCGATTCTGAATTGTTTAAGCATTTTCTTAAGTAAATAGACTCTCTTGAATGCCTTGAAGTTACCAGCCATATAATGGCAATCATTAGGTGTATGACAGCCTCCAATCAGTACCCCATCAGCACCATTAAGGAAAGCTTCTATAATCGCACGCGGGCTAATTCGGCCAGTACAAGGAACTATTATCGGTATAATATTCGCCGGGTATTGCATTCTACTAACACCAGCTAGATCAGCAGCTGATCCAGCACACCATTTACAGAAGAAAGCTATTATTTTGGGCTCATACATTAAACAACACCTCTTAAAGCAGCTTTTACAGCCAAATGAAGTTGTTCATCAGTATAATTGCGGAGCTGAATAGCTCCAACAGGACATGAAGCATTGCATGCACCACAACCTTCACATAGTAATTCATTAACCTTTGCCTTACCCTCAACCATCTCAATTGCTCCATATGGGCACACCGTTAGACATATACGACATCCATTACATAGATCGCGATCTACTTCAGCGATCAATGGCTCACGTACAATATATTCTTTACTAAGAAGCTCTAGGGCTTTAGCAGCAGTTGCAGATGCTTGGGTAACTGTTTCACTAATATCCTTAGGACCTTGTACAGCACCACAGATAAATACACCGCCGGTGGCTACTTCGACGGGGCGGAGTTTTGGATGAACTTCTTGGGCAAAACCATATTGGTCGAGAGGTATCTTGAGCTTAGAGGCTAAATCGGGATTTAGCTTGGGAACTATGCCTAGTGCCAGTACAATGAGGTCAGCTCTTATAGTGATTCTTTGACCAGATAGCGTATCAACGCCTATTGCTACAAGATCCCCATTAACATCTCTATATACCTTAGATACTCTGCCACGGATATAGTTTACTTGAAACTCTTCCTGAACTCTCTTAACAAATTCTTCATAACCTTTACCAGCAGCACGTATATCGATATAGAAAATAGTTGCTTCGCCATCAGGTACTTGCTCCTTAAACATTAACGCGTGTTTAGCTGTATACATACAACAGATCTTGGAACAGTATGGTAAGTGGTTTTCGTCACGTGAACCGGCACATTGTATAAATACGATCCTCTTAACAGGCTTACCGTCACTAGGTCTGAGTATCTTTCCTTTAGTAGGTCCACTAGCGGATAATAGTCTTTCAAATTGTAGAGAGTCAATAACATCTTGATATATTCCATAACCATACTCCTTAAGGTGTTCACCGGGATATAGGTCATATCCTGTAGCGGCAATTATTGCACCAACTTCTTCTTCAATAATTTCTTCCTTTTCTTCAAGATTAATGGCATTAACAGGACAAACCTTTAGACATAAGCCACATTTCGTACAATGTTCCGAATCAACAACATATGCTGAAGGAACAGCTTGTGGAAATGGTATGTATATAGCTTTTCTCATACTAAGCCCGCGATCAAATTCGTTTGGCACCTTTACAGGACATACACGTTCACAGAATGAACATAGTCTACAAAGACTTGGATCAACCTTACGCGGATGTTTAAGGATCTTTACACGATAGTTCCCTATATAACCTTCGACATCAATTACTTCAGATAATGTATATATTTTTATATTAGGGTGTCTAGCAACTTCTGCCATTCTAGGTGTTAGTATACATTGGGCACAGTCTAATGTTGGAAAGGTTTCACTTAGCATAGCCATTTTACCACCTATTGTAGGACTCTTCTCTACAAGAATTACTGGTATGCCAGAATTGGCAAGATCAAGTGCCGCAGTTATACCAGCTATACCGCCGCCTATGATAAGTGCTTTTCGTATAACCTTACCAGTAATAGGCTCATAGGATTTATTCTTAGATACCTTGGCAACAGCTGCAGAAATAATTTTTATGGCTTTTTCCGTAGCTTTCTTTTTATCAAAATGTACCCAGCTAGAATGCTCACGTATACATGCCATTTCATATCTATATCTGTTGAGACCTGCAGCCTCAACGGCTTTGGCAAATGTCTCGTAATGTAATGATGGTGTACAAGCAGCAACAACTACGGCATTAAGCTTTTCCCTCTTAATAGCTTCAATGATCCTTTGTTGCCCGGGATCTGAACACATATAGACATAGTCTTCAACATATACTACATTGGGCAACTTAGCTATCTCTTCTGCTACCTTTTTAACTTCAACAATGCCTGCTATATTTCTTCCACAATGGCATATGAAAACACCGATCCGGGGTTGCTCCATCATGATCACCTTAATAAAATTCTTAAAAATAGATGTGTTTATTTAACACCTAGCTTTGCAAGAATTTCATCTCTCTTCTTTAGTGCTCCCTCAACAACCTCCTCTATTAAGTTCCTTCCAGTACTATCAATAGTTACTAGTAGTGGGCCGAATTTTTCAACTTCAAAGACCCATAATGCCTCAGGTATACCTAGATCAAGCCACTCAACTTTAATAACACGTTTTATAGCATTAGCAGCGAGCACAGCCGCGCCGCCTGTAAAGATTGTATAAACAGCGCCATATTTCCTACATGCTTCAGCAGTTTTTGAACCCATACCGCCTTTTCCAACAACTATTTTTACACCAAACTTTTCGATAACAGTTGCTTCATATAGTTCCATACGGGCGCTTGTTGTTGGGCCCGCAGCAACTACTTCCCATTCTCCATTCTTCTTCCTCACAACGGGTCCGCAATGATACAATACACCACCGCGTAGATCAACAGGTAATGGTTTACCCTCCTTTAGATATTCAAGCATTCTACGGTGGGCAGCGTCTCTTGCAGTAACCATTGTCCCCGATACATAGACTATATCTCCGACTCTAAGCTTTCTAATATCCTCTTCAGAAATTGGTGTTTTTAGGTAATAGGTTGGCATGGTTGATCTCCCCTAATCATTTTTACTGATAGATAGTATAACTCCCGTCAGATTTAACAATTGCCGATGCGCGACGTGTTGCCCAACATTGAAAGACTATGGCAACCGGATATGCGGCTGGATGTCGATGAGCGTATTCCACATGAACTCCTAGAACTGTATGTTTACCGCCCATACCCATGGCCCCGATACCGAGCTCGTTAATGGCTTTATAAAGTTCTTCTTCAAGCTCGGCAAGGTAAGGATCGGGGTTCTTTGTGCCAAGCTTTCTTAAACAAGCAGCTTTCTTAGCTAAAACAGTAGCTATATCAGCGCCTCCACCTACACCTACACCCACAATTGTTGGAGGACAAGGCTTGGCACCAGCTTTTAAGACAGCATCTATAACAGTTTCTTTAACGCCTGCCACACCTCTTCCAGGCGGAGGCATACGTAGCATTGCAACAGCCTCGGAGCCGCCGCCTTTAGGTACAACAGTAAGCTCTAGATCATCTCCGTCAACAACTTCCCAATGTATATAGGGTACAAACCTACCAGTATTGTCTCCCGGATTCTTACCAGTAAACGGGTTAACCGTATTAGGTCTCAGGGGAACTTCTTTAGTGGCTCTCCTAGTAGCATTAACTAGTGATTCTTTAATAACACCTAGTCCTGGGAACTTGTATCCAACCTTAACGTAGAATATAACTAGACCTGTATCCTGACATATGGGTTTACTGAGTTTCTCGGCAAGTTCTACGTTATCGAGTATAGCTTTAAGCTGTGCCTTAGCACCCTCATTATCTTCCTCCATATATGCTCTACGTAATGCCTCTTTGACATCAGGCGGTAGATAGATTACGGCTCTCCTTAATGCTTCTACAGCGGCATCTTCTATTGCCTTAGCAAGTTCTTTAGTACTAGAACTATAATCGGGCAAATATTCTCACCGGTAACTATCTATTCTAAATTAGCAAGTATATAAACTTAAAACCCCAATGTATTCTTATGAATGAAATAATAATTAAATAGTTTAAGCTATCCTAATAAATAAAATTAAAGTAACAAAGTAACTATGAATAAACTGACCCGTATCTGTAATAACAAATAATGATATAGTCTAATAGGTTTTAAACTAATAATCTCGTTTAGAATAGATTTCTTATTCACAATAAACTATTTATCCCCAAGATTATATTTTATCCTTCTATAGTCGTGGAAATGAAATCTTCCGGAACATATTTCTTCAAAGTCAAGCTTTTTATTTAACCCAATACATTTAACACCCAGGTACTCTACTATTTAATTAATAAAATAATTTACTTTGAATAACCTATATTATCTGGTTAACTTACATAGATTTGCTTTAGAGTTTGGTGTAAGAAGTGTCTAAAAAACCTATCATTGAACTAATAGATGTAAAAAAGATCTACAGAGTAGGAGAAGTAGTTACCAGAGCACTTAATGGAGCAAATTTAAAGGTCTATCCAGGAGATTTTTTAGCAATTATGGGACCTAGTGGTAGTGGCAAAACCACACTATTGAATATGATTGGTTTGCTAGATATACCTACCAGTGGCAAGATCCTTGTTAAAGGTATTAATGTATTAAGACTATCCAGTAAAGAACTTGCTTATTTAAGGAATCGCGTTATTGGTTTCGTATTTCAGCAGTTCAATTTAATCAATAGATTAACAGTTCTTGAAAATATAGAATTACCGCTAATAGCTCGGGGAATTCCAAGAAAGCAGAGAATACCAAAAGTAAAAGAAGCATTAATAAAAGCAGGAGGAGATCTATCATGGCTTAAAAAGAAGCCTAACCAATTAAGCGGCGGTCAGCAGCAACGCGTAGCTATTGCCCGCGCTTTAGTGGGTGAACCCGAGATCATATTAGCTGATGAACCTACAGGGAATTTGGATAGACATTCATCTAAGACAGTTATGGAAACTTTTATACAACTTAACAGATCCGGGCAAACAATAATCGTTGTAACACATGATCCAGAAGTTGCTTCATGTACTGAGAAAATATTATTGATAAGGGACGGAGTAATAGTTGGTGAAAAACAGCCTGATCCCGATGATTGTATCATAAATAAACTATGAGACAGATCCCATACAGCAATATAGTTATATTAACTTAAGTAGTTCTTAAAATAGTGGTAGGATAGCCAGATGGGGTCTGAAAATGTATAGGGGTCTATTAGCATTATTATTAATAATACTAATACTTCAACCAATGGTTTTAGAGTTAACGGTATTAGAAATATATGGTTCCGAAGGCGGTAATGGTTTATCAATTGAATACATTGGATGGTATTCATCTGCAGGTACTTCTAGAATATACCCTGGCAGCCGACGTACAAACTTATTACTTGAAATAAGAAATAACTACAATTATTCATTATCCGATTTAATTGGCTGTCTTATTCTTCCTAAAGGATTTAGTCCTAGTATGGGAAGCGGGTTATGTACCGAACCAATGGCTACAAACGGATCTTATCTCCAAATAATTCCCTCTAACTATGTTTTTCAATTAGGATATCTCATTGATATTAATGATAGCATTTCTCCGGGGCAATACAATATATCTGTTAAGATAAGCTATACACTTAACTCCACATACTTTGAAGAGTACTTATCGTTTAATGTTACTATATCAGAGTATCCACCATTAGATATTGAAGTTATAGACTACTATTGGGAACTCGAAGAGGTATATCCATCCACAACATCAGCATCTCTAACCATTCTCATAAAGAATAATGGCGAATCAACTATATCTAACGGCATTGTAAGGCTTTATTTGCCGGAAGGCTTTGAACCCAACAAATACACAATAACAGGTCTAAGATTGTCTCCTAATGAAGTATCTTCACTTACATTTACAGGTGTAGATATAAAACCAAGTACTTCTCCAGGATCTCATTATGGATACCTAGAGATTAATGCTACTACCTCTACTGAAGATGGCGTAGAGTATGAAGGTTATTGGAGTACCAACATAGAGTTAGTTATTTCGTATCCACCGGAACCTTCTGTAGAAATTATTGATACTGGTTTTAGGGAGAAAATTGTATATAATGAATCAATGCTGGTTGATATATATGTTACAATAAAGAATAATGGTCTTCCAACAATAACTCATATCCTGGCTCATTTGTATCTACCTGATGATGCTAAGACTTTAGATAACAGATCACTTTCTATAATGACTTACGAAGGACAGATCGGTTATGGCGATATTATAACGTTGACATTTAATGATATTAACATAACATCAAATGATAGTATACTTGAAAACCTTGTTTTAAAACTCGATATGATCATGAACTATAGAGGAGCACGATATAATGTATCAAAAGTATATTCATTTGCACTAAATTTAACCAAGTATACAAATTATCTTAGGCTTGCATCAATTAGATGGCTTTATAACGGACAACCAGCAGTAGCGCTACCTAGTTCAAGAAATATTGAGATGCAGATCGTACTCGTTAACTATGGGCCAAGAACTATTAGGACTGTGGTACCAAGTATAGAATTGCCTGAGGGCATAAATCTTAGAGACATTTCACTACAATCATATGAATCAATACCTAGTGGTGAGACAGCTACATTATCTATAAAATTAGATATTTCAGATGATCTTGAACCTGGATCTTATTTGTCTAAGTTAACGCTGAATCTCATAATATCGTCTGACAATGCACTACTATTTACAAGACAAGACATTATGATCCCTATTACTATAGCTGATCCAAACGATTATATTCCAATATTAGATATTGTAAACGCATATTGGGGCAGGGGTTCTCCGCAACAAGTGTATCCAGGTGAACGTTTAGTACCGCTATACATAGAAGTTTATAATTATGGTCGTTATACAGCATCTAATGTTATTACAAATATATCATGTTATAATGATTCTATATCAATTATTGAAGATACTATACCATTAGGCGATATTGATCCCGGGGAGTTAACTACAGCTTCTTATACACTTGATCTAAGAAATGCCTCTCAAGGTATACTTAGATTCAATGTCAAAATAAGCTATGTTCTAACAATATACGGATCATATTTAAAGAGGGAATTCAGTAAAGAAATAACGGTAGAACTACAAGAATTCGAAGGATTATTAAGTAAGGGACTAGAAGTAATTAGTTATTCATGGACTGATCAACCAGTCTTTCCAAATACTGAGAATGTAACATATAGAGTTAGCATTGTTAATAGAAATCCGTTCAACATACAAGGATTAAAAGCTACACTTAAATTACCTACAGGATTTTATGGATTATACAAGAATGACACAGTAGAAACTTATGTTCAGGGACCAATACAGTCGATGCAAGAATTTCAAATAGATTTCAAGATTACTGTAGGTAACGTAGAACCTGGATTATATAATGCCAAATTATATGTAGACTATATATTAGCCACGGGAGGTCCTTCAAAAAGAATTTTAGAAGAATATAATGTATTAATCCATATAAATGATCCTAGGCATTCAATAATATTTATTGACTCGTACTGGCTTTACCAATCACCTGAGCCAGGAAAATATGGCCAGTATTTAGCGGTCGTACTTAGAAATAATCTGTTTCCATCAATGAGTGGTATATACGCTGAGGTAAAACTACCTGATGGTATAGTGTTTACCCATACAAATTCTTCTCACGGTAAATTATATCCATCATATACAGGTGTTCAAATAACTCCATTGCCATCAGATATATTTAAGCTAGGGGGATTACCAATTAACATAGAATCAATTATCCAACAGGCACCTACTCAAACAACTGCTAGTAAAGGAGACTTCATAGTATTTACTATACCAGTAAATATAATCGATAATATTAGTATAGGCATCTATAACATATCCCTAAAAATATTCTTCATAGATCATACAAGTAATGAACGTTCAATAGACGTGACAGCAAGGGCAAGCATCTTTGGTAATATAAAATATATTGATATATCACTTCCAAGGAGAATTTATATAAAAGATCTTGTAAACGACGTTAATCTAACGCTTAATGTAACGGGATATGGTAATGCATATAATGCTTACCTCATAATATATCCATCCATCCCCATAGTTCTGCCATCGAAATCGCTTTATTATCTGGGTAATCTTGAGAGCGGAGAGACAAGAATAATTAATATGAGCCTTTACTACAATCCATTATACACTGCTTCAGCTCCATCAATTATAAGATACGGGACAATACCATTATTTATTGCTCTTTCATATACTGATGAACTAGGCTACTCACACTTTATTAATACTAGTATATCCTTAATTTTGCATCCATTCATAAAACTCAATGTACATGATATAAAGGCCGTTTATAGAGATGGTAATGTAAAAATTTCAGGAACTATATTGAATATAGGATCAGCTACTGCCGAAAGAATTGTAGCATACTTTATGTATAATGGTAAAAATGCTTCAACATTCATTGGCGATCTAGATCCGGGCTCAGAGACTACATTCTCGATTGAAACATCCTCAGAATATAGTGGGTCAAATGGTTTTCTCGAAATAGTTTATGCCGACAGTTATGATCAAACTCATAAAATTAGAATACCAATAACTGTAGAGTACGAGGAGATAACTGAAGTTACTGAGACACCCAAACCCATCCTTGGTACTACAGAATATATCGTGATAGGTATTGTGGCATTGTTTCTAGCAGTAGCGGTATATATTATGTATCGTATGATGAAGCAGCATGAGAAAAGATTGAAAGAGATTCAAGTTTAGTGACCATGGGGATTAAGTAATGGGTATTCAGTTTCGCGATCTAATGATATATGCTATAAAGGCATTAACTGAGAGGAGACTACGTGCAGTATTGACAATTATAGGTATAGCTATTGGTCCTCTGGCACTAGTTATGATGACAAGTGTAGTGTCTGGATACTCAAATTATGTTGAGAGCCAGATACTTGGCCTTGGCCAGAATCTCGTAGTATTATTTCCGTCACGTGACTATAGATTTAGTCAGAAAGATATAGACTATATCGAGACTCTCGATGGAATATCTGATGTAAAGCCTTTTTATTCAACACAAGGCGTAATAAAATCGCCTACCGGAGAAAAGAACGTATTTATATATGCTGTTGACCCAGACATTATACTTAAGACATTCTCTGGATTAAGAATTGTAGAGGGTAGTATACCGTCTCCCAATGAAGTTACATCTGCAATAATAGGACATAAAATAGCTTACGACCCAATTACTGGCGAGAAATTGTTTGAGGTAGGCGACGCTATACAGATCACTATTACAGAAGTCGCTGAAGCTGGTAAGATTAAGATTAAACGTTTGTATGTACGTGTTGCTGGCATCCTCAACGAATATGGAGGTGCTCCTTTTCTGAGTCCTGATAATACTATATTCTTACCATATGGAGCTGGTAAGAGATTACTAGGTATGGATGATTGGTCAGGTATTTTAGTACTAGCATCATCACCGATTTATGTAGACAACATAACTAAACAATTAAGACAAGCTTATCGTGATGCCGCCGAAGTTATATCATTTGTAGAAATAGCAAGGGTAGTATCATCTATAACGGCTGCCATGAACTTCATAACATTTGCTACATCACTATCTGCTTTTGCAGTAGCAGCAGTAGGTATAGCTGCTACAATGATCACATCAGTTATAGAACGAACTAGAGAAATAGGTGTATTAAAGGCTCTTGGATTTACCGATGGGCAGGTCATGACTCTTATACTTAGTGAAGGCGTCGTTATGAGCATTATAGGTGGGATCATAGGTATAGTACTAGGTGTGATCGGAGCAAACATACTTGCAACAAGCGGTTTTACAATAAGAGGAGCAGTCGAGCTTCGAATATACGCTCCCCCCTCAATAACCCCGAATTTAATAATAAGGACATTCATAATAACATTGACAATAGGAATATTAGGAGGATTATTCCCGGCATACCGTGCAGCAAAAATACCTCCGGCAGTAGCATTAAGATACGAATAAAATGATTTATATGTATCAGGCTATGATACATGTGCTAAACAATTTAGAGAAAAAATAAGCCAGAAACTATAAAAATAACTCAGTACAGGGTATTTGTATAAATACTGCTTCATTAATTTTAATAATCATATCAATCTTTATAACAATGGTTTCATTAGCCGTAAATTTACCTAAAACATACTACAATACCGTAGGAGATCCCTATTGGAAGATGAAATAATGTTTAAGGTAAAAATATTAGCGTATGTGATAATCATAGTATTATTACTGCTTAGTGCTATTTCGTTTGCTTGCGTTAGTTATCTTAATGATAGTAACGTTGTTTATGTAGACATTAATAGGTATGGAGTAGTCATCAATGATAGTAATAATCTTATACTTGTAACCTATGATGAATTCGAATCGATCAAGAAAGAATTTGTTAACAATTATTATTTTGTTAATGAACCCAGTGTAAGATGTGTTGGAATACAGGAGTTCAATGATCATTTTATAATACATGACGAGCTTAATGAACTACAAAATAATATTTCGAGAACCATACGTAAAGAGCTAAATATAAGTAATTTTGTAGTCGTTGCTTCGTTAATGCGTAATTGTACAGGATATCCATGTCCAATACATGTTCTTGTATATGTTAATGAAGCTAATTATAGGAGTGATTTGAAGAGTCTTATATCTGATATTGTGAATACTGCATATATAAATACAACGTATTATAAGAAAGGTTATTGTACTAGTAATCCTATTATAACTTTATTTATAATACCTTCAAATCCTGAAATGTTCAACGAAGACTATAGGGTAGATTGTCATCGCAATTGTGGTGAATTAATTTACAGCTGCATACAAGATCTATTATCAAATAGAACTTCGAATATAACCCTAGGACTTAAAGGGTGTTACTTAGTATCACACTCGGTATCTGCATCTCCATTACCTCATCATGCTATAGGACTTTACTGTAAAGATTATGCTAATAAAACAATAACAATGGATCTTATAAGGGAGTTTGTGGCTCAAAATAGAGATTCAATAATAAATATAACCAGGTTGGTTAAAGAGAAATGCTGTATTGGAGAAAAAACGTTATTTGTAATTATTTTAAGCAATAGGCCTTTTAGAAAAGTAGTTGCTTTGCCGGAGTATATTGAGGATGTGGATGAATTAAATGAGACAAGTACTTCAAGCCAAGAAACCAAGATCTCTATTCAAGAAGATAATGCTTCGAATAAAGAGATGTATAATGAAAGCCTGTGTACCGAAAACGAATTAGCAAGTGATGAAAGTAGTGCTTCCGAAACATTGCCTGAATATAAAACTGGATTACATTATCATACCATTACATTACTTGCTTTGATATTGGTAATGGTATGCGCTATGTATTTACTAATTAAATATATTAGGATACATAGGTAAAACATCACTCTTTATTTAAGGAAGCGTCTTTATAAGTATTAGGATAGCGCTCTATTCCTTCTTTACCTGTAAAATGTATTTAAATGCCGCATCTGCTGCTTTAGCTCCTTCAGCTGCTGCTACTATTATCTGTTCGAAACGATATTTACAGGGGCCTCCTGCCGCATCTCCTGCTACATATATACCTGGGAGATTTGTACTCATATCAGGCCTTGTAATAACATGTCCCGTTTCATCAAGTTCTAATCCTATTTTCTTAAAGAAATGTACGGGTGGTTCTAATCCTATTTCTATAAATAGTCCATCAATTTCTAGGATCCTCTCTTCTCCTGTTACTTTGTTCTTAATCTTTATTGATCTAAGCTTATTATTGCCTAAGATCTCTGTTACAATAGTATTAGTTAAAATCCTGATCTTAGGATTCTTTTTTGCTTCTTCAACATATAGTGGGAAGGCTCTAAATTGATCTCTTCTATGTATGAGTATAACTCTGGAACATATCTTTGCTAGATAGAGTGCCGATATTAGTGCTGAGTTACCCCCGCCAACAACAGCTACAACTTTACCCTTAAATAAGGGTCCATCACAGGTTGCACAATAAGATACACCACGTCCAATAAATTTATTTTCACCAGGTACACCCAGCTTTCTTTTCTCACTACCAACAGCGATAATTACGGCATAGCCTGTATATTTCTTACCAAGCCTTGTTTCCACAATCCATTTTTTCCCATCCTTTTGTATATTGATTACCTCGTCAATAATTATGGGCACCTTGTATTTTCTTACATGAGAAACAAATTTATCAACAAGGTCATTACCCGGTATATCTGGTAGTCCAGGATAATCATCAACTATAGTTGCTTCAGTCATGTAACCTCCAAGAAGTTTTGTAATTATTGCTACATCTAAGCTATATCTGGCACCATATATAGCGGCGGTAAGTCCGGCTGGTCCGCCACCGACAATAATTAGGTCGTAGTCTCTCTTTTCTACTGTGGTTGGTGTTGGTGGGGTTAGTTTAAACGCTCCAGCTTCATGGCTAAATTTAATGTTCATAATCACCAACCTCAACCTCATAACTAATTTAGGCCCTCTTATAATTTGTTGCATATATCCACATGTATCATTAGATACTATTATTATACGGTCTATTATCATCTATTAACATATATATTGTTTAGTTTGTTTGGCTAGGTGGTTTCCTTATGGAGTATACAAGACTAGGCAAAACAGATCTAAAGATATCACGCATAGGTCTAGGTACATGGCAATTTAGTGAAGCATGGGGCAGTAACTTTTATTGGGTTAGTTAGGGAAGTTTATTGTCGGTTAGGGACAGATGCCTGTTGATTCAGGAAAGCTATTGAAACCTAGGGAATTTTGTGAGCTTATTGGTATTAGTTATAGGACTTTTAAGCGGTGGGTATCTGAAGGTAGGATCCACGTTGTTAGAACACCTACTGGAAGGATAAGAGTACCGTACTCTGAGGTTGAACGTATTCTTGGAGAGAAACCAGAGGTTAAAGAGACTAGAGCAGCCATATATGCTCGTGTAAGTTCTAACGACCAGAAAAGTGATCTGGAGAGACAAGTACAGCATTTAACTCAGTATTGTTCAGTTAAAGGCTATAGAGTTATAGACATACTTAGCGATATAGCTAGCGGTCTTAAGACTAATCGTAGAGGCTTATTGAAGCTCTTCAATCACGTGGTGAACAAACAGGTAGACGTAGTAGTTATTACCTACAAGGATAGGCTAACCAGATTTGGATTTGAGCACCTTGAGTACTTCTTTAAACAGTATGGTGTAAAGATAGAGGTTGTCTATGGTGAGGAGCTAAAAGATGCCTATCAAGAGCTTGTAGATGACTTACTAGCAATTGTAACAAGCTTTGCTAGTAAACTATATGGTATGAGGAGCCGTAGGAAAAAGAAGCTTGTCCAAGGCTTCAGGAAGCTCCTAGAAGAGGTGGAAAAGAATGACTAGAGTAACTAGGACTGTTATAGTCAGGAGTATTAAGCTCCCAAGGAAGGTGTTTAAGATATTCGTTGAGCTTGAGGGTATGTATCGTAACATGGTTGAACAACTAGTAATGTACGCTGTTAGGAATGGGATTAAGAGCTTTACTAGACTTAAAGCTCTCAAGTACCGTGAGATGAGAGGTCTTTATCTTCAACTACCTTCACATTATGTTTATACTGCTTGTCAAGACGCTTCTACGAGAGCTAAGAGCTTCCTAAGACTAAAGAGACTGGGTTTAGTTGAGAAAGAGTATCCAGAGGTTAGGAGGATTAGTATATGGCTTGATGACCACCTATGGAAGCCCAATGGATACACGTCCATAAGGATAACTACCCATAGAGGATGGATAACGATAGAGTTTGAACCGCACAAACAGTACTGGAGATACGTTAATCGTGGTTGGAGGTTAGTTAATGAAGCTAAGGTAAAACTTGACAAGAGGAATAGACAACTCATAATCTACTTAACTTTCGTAAAAGATATTGAAGAGTATAAGCCTAGGGGACACTTATCCATTGATGTTAATGAGGATAATGTTACTATGCTAATTGATAGTACAGTCTATCTCTTTGAAACCAATATGGAGAAGCTTGTTCTCGGCTACTATTACCGTAGAAAGAAAATACAGAAAAAATACGATAAACTCTATGGTAAGAAGTCAAGAATTAAGAAGAAGGTTTTGAGTAAGCTTAAGGAGAGGATGAAGAAGCAGGATATTAAGTGGAAGATAGCTAATATAATCGTTAAGACTGCTTATGAGAAGGGATATGCTGTTGTTCTTGAAAAGCTGGGTAAACGTGTAGCTAACAACATGGTTAAGAGGATAAGGGATAAACAGTTACGTCATAGGATTTTCCAAGCATCTTTCAGAGGTATACAGAAAGCAATAGAGGAGAAGGCTAAGGAGTACGGTGTGCCGATAATATATGTGAACCCAAAGAATACCTCAAAGCTATGCCCTATTCATAATGTTCCGATAACCTATAGTAACGGTTCAAGGATAGGTAGATGTAGTAAAGGTAGCGAAATATGGCATAGGGATGTAGTCGCATGTTGGAATCTTTTCTTTAAAGCCCTATGGGGTAATGGGAGCATTGCTTCAAGCCCCGTAGGATATAACCTAGATGTGAGGCTCGTTCCGTTAGCCTTGAATACCACCCATGACCCCATAGGGATACCCAAATCCCTATGGGTGAGGTGGAAGTCCCTAGAGGCGACCCTAAATAACCCTAATCTACAAGGAATGACCCTCTAGGGACAAACGGTGTACTGGACTATAATCTTGCAAAGGAGATAGTCTCAAAAGCTATTGGGGTTAGGATAAACTTTTTCGATACAGCAATGGTTTATGGTAGAGGATGTAGTGAAGAATACTTGGGCAAGGCTTTAAAGGATCTAGGTGTGAAGAGGGATGAAGTTGTAATAGCTACTAAGATTCCTGGCGATTTTCTGGCTTACGATGATGTTTTTCGTGCAGTTGATAAGTCCCTTAAGAGATTGGGTGTTAAGTACATAGATCTAATGCAGGTACATTGGCCTCCATGCTGGCATAATCATCCGACATGTGAGTATATGAAGGCTCTTGAGAGATTAGTATATCTTGGTAAAATAAGATATATCGGACTTAGTAATTATCCCGTGGAACTTGTAGAAGTAGCCAAACAATGTTTATCAACAACCGATATATCTAGTCTCCAGTTTCGATATAACCTTATTGAAAGGCAAGCAGAGAAAGAACTTATACCTTATGCTGAAAAACAAGGCATGACTATTCTTCCATGGAGCCCATTGGCTAAGGGTGCACTAACAGGTAAATATACGCCTGAAAACCTTCCAGAATTCCAAGATGTACGTAGCGGCGATCCTGTGTTTCATTCGGATAATTTCAAGAGGGTATGGCGATTAGTTAAAGAATTAAAACATATTGGGGAAAAGTATGATAAGACACCTCCACAAGTTGCTCTCAACTGGCTTATAATGTATAGTCCCTTAATTGTGCATATACCAGGAGCTAAAAAGCCTAAACATGTAATTGATAATGCTGGTGCTATAGATTGGAGGCTAAGTTATGATGATTGGAGAAGAATCGATGAAATTAGTAAAGAGGTAAAAATAACCTATGTAACCTGGTATTAATCATTTTATTTTTAAAACAGCACTACCCTTAAACTTTCCATACTTGAGATCATATAGTGCCTCATTAGCCTTATCAAGACTATAGACCACTATGTCTGGTCTAACACCAGCCTTATAGGCGATTTCCAGTATACCACGTACATCGTCACGGGTAACATTAGCAACACTCTTAATCTCTCTTTCATACCATAGTAAACTATAGTCCAGCTCCTTCCATGGAGACATATAGATCTCTGCTAAAACGAGACGACCTGCTTTATCAAGTTTTTTCAATGCTTCAATAGCAACCCATCCAACAGGTGCAAATACAATTGCGGCATCAAGCTTATGTGGAGGTTCTTCCCTCGTTAAGCCAGCCCAATCAGCACCTAATCTTAATGCATAATCTATTTTCTCTTTTCTACTTGTAAATACGTAGGTTTCTATGTTAAGATATTTAGCAATCTGTAAAACTAAATGAGCAGAAGCACCAAAACCAAACAAACCAAGTCTACCACTTTGACCAATGAGTCCAGTTAACTTAAGAGCACGATAACCTATGGCACCTGCACAAAGTAGAGGTGCTACTCGGCAATCGTCATAGGCACTAGGTATTGGGTGAATAAAATCGGCTTTAGCAACCATATACTCGGCATAACCCCCATTAACACTATATCCCGTGAACAAAGCATTTTCACATAAGTTTTCAAGTCCTCGTCGACAAAATCGGCATTTTCCACAACTCCAATACAGCCATGGAACACCTACACGAAGACCCTTTTTAACCCCTTCAACGCCTTCACCAATCTCCTCAACAACGCCAACAACCATATGACCTGGTATAAGAGGTAGTTTAATAGGTTTAAGTTCACCCTCAATTACATGTAAGTCTGTACGACATACACCACAGCATTTAATCTTAAGTAAAACCTCTCCTCTACCGGGTACGGGTTCATCAACATCACTATAGACTAGTGGTTTATTCTCTATAGATGATGTTTTATGGAGAACCATAGCCTTCAACTATTTATCACCAAGTATATAATTCTTTATCTAAGCTTATAATTCAATAGCGCATATAATCTGTATATAACTCTATGTAATAATTGATAGGTGTAAGTTCAGTGATCGATCTATTGCAATGGCTGATATATATGCATACGATTCCTAGAGAAACAATAAATCCTATCTATAGGATCCAAGAAATCATAGCGATCCTCATAATAGCATCAATTGTAATATACATTCTGTTTACAAATAAACTTGCAAAGTATACATTAACAGTACTTCTCATACTAATGTCTATACTTCACTACACATTACTATTAATAATATCATCATTGGAAAACATAACACTATTACCACTAATGCTTATTGAAACAAATATTCATGGATACAGCACTATTACGATAGATCTTGGCCAAATAGCATTAATAGCATTAATAGTAATGTGGAGGAAAAAGATATACAAAACCATAAAGGCAATCAAAATGAAAGTCCTATATAGAGAGATCGGGAAAGACAATAAAGACTAAGTAAACAATAAAAAATAAAACCCCAATCAGAACTAAAACAAATACGACAAGAAGCCGCCGTAGTATAGCCCGGCCAAGTATGCGGGCCTCTCGAGCCCGTGTCCACAGAGGGCCTCACTAAGGCCCTGTGCGCGGGAGACCCGGGTTCAAATCCCGGCGGCGGCATATTCCCTTCTTCTAACCCCAACTTCTTAAGATAATAAGGCGATCTTAGAACTTAAAGAAAATCAAAACTAAATCTTAGAAAGATAATATAATAGCTAGAGAGAAAGTTGCTAAAGTTAATATTATAACTGGTCTAATTATCAGTAAGGTTATTAGTGTTGGAGAAAAGTTAAAAATGAGCTTATTATGTGTTATCTTCATTTAGACTCATCAATGACTTGTGATAATAGGTATGGTATTAAAATGAGTATTAAAATGAGCCTGAATTCTTATAGTTTATGAAAAGTAGTGAAGAATATTTTTCTCTGATTCTATGGATGGGGCCTATAAATCATATTCATCATTTTAATACAGATTAATACAGATGATCTTGTTATAGACATATCTAGTAAATGAATACATGTGTTTAAGTAAGGTAATTATATTGCTATGCTTTAAAGACATATAAGATTCAAATAGATCTATAATTAGAAAACACTACTTTAAAATTCATAGGAATTTTTATTTACCGATAGAAATAAAAATCAAAATATCAACATATATCGTAGTGGTGAAAAATGATTCAACGGAGAACATCTGTTATTATATTTATATTAATGTTAGTATCCGCTTTAACGGGGGCACTCTATGTGGGGAGTGTACATTATGAGAATGAATCTTTAGAAGTTATTAGAGTTAATTACAGTAATTACAATGACGTGATAAAATATCTTGCTTCAAAAGAACATTTAGATTTATCGAATACCACAATCTACTACAAGTTATTGATAGGAGGAAGACCAGTAGAGATTAAGCATCCACTGCTAATTAATAAACTCATCGATATACCAGTTGCCACAATACATTTTGCGGTATACACTAGAAGTCAAGGATGGTTAGAATTACCCTTTATACCATATAGTTTCCATATTAAAGCTGTTGGGGGAGAATACTATAAACTTGATAGGACTATAACTGCCAATACTACTATAAAGCTGAGATTGCCTCCGGAGCTTCCTATCATAGTTGATCCGCGTGAGAATATACCATGGTTTGCCAGGGGATCTAGAGGATGGTATGTATTTTATATAGAGATGGAGAATGGAATAAAAATACCAATATATGTATTTGTCTATAGCCATGTAAGAAATAGCTTGATATATACTTATACAACATTTACTGACATATCAACAGCATGGGATACAGCTATAGAAACACCGGGTATACGTCTACTTATAAAATATGTTAAGAATGGTATTGTCAAAGTTGACGATCTCTCCCAGCTTATACATCAAATACATAGAACGCCTATACCGTTTAAGCAAATATCATTCAGCTCTATATGCTCACCAAATGATCCTACATGTAACTTACCGAATGGTGGGGAAGGCATCGTACCTGATGGGATATGGTATACCGAAAATTGGCCTACAGCTTTAGGCGAGGAACTAAAACTGGAAATAAATACGAATGAAACGAAATTTCTTTTCATTCGTCCAGTGAATCCCCTAAACAGTTATTGGAGTACTGTATCTCCATCTATATTGGAGATGGGATTTACCATAACTACTGTGCCGAGAGAGAAGGTTTATGAAGAACAGGTTATGATGGTGTGGATAAATGACACATACTTAGGCTATCGTGTGATCCCAGGTTATGAACCATCTATATCTTTTTTCTACAAGTATTACCCTGGAATTAGGGATATAAACAAATCATACACTATAGTGATCGAAGTAGTAGGGAGTAATACTATATCTTGGAACATTACTGTAAGGAACTATATCGTGTATGAAATACATGAAAATTTCTATAGAGACTCGTTTAAAACAAAGTTCATACTATCGCCTTTCCAAGAATCTACTAATCCGCCTATGTATAGTACTATATTGCTTAAAGACGCCTATAATTATACATATAGATTTCTAGTACCTATACCATTACCTAGCGGAGGATATTTCAATGATCCAGATAAACTTTTCTTTGATGAAAACCTTAGCTTTACTGCTAGGCTTCGTATAACCTCTGCTATAAGTAGTCCCTATAGATTTAGAATAGGACTGTGTTTTGGTACATACTGTGTAGAAGAGGAAGTTGTGTTAGATAGCGATAGTGAAAAAGAAATAGAGTATATGAGAACATGTGATCTTTATTTTGCAGATGACATACTAGAATATAGTAAAACAGATGGCTCAATACCACTGGTCTTCTACATAGAGCCCATAGATACACCGCAGGAGAATGTTATTGAAGTAATTATACGCATTACTAATATCTTCCCAACAGGTTTGAGAGTTGTTCCACCCCTATACTTCAGATACGGGCCTTGGTATAGGGAAGAAGTAATACTTTCAACGATCTATCATAAAGATTACCTGCTTCTAAAAGGTCAATTTAAGGATGTGATCTCAACAATTATGGGTACAGAGAGGGTTCTTGTATATGGAAGTGTAAATAAGTTTTGCCCTACGTTATTTAGTGCTAAGTACTCTGTGTCAAGTATAGGACGTGGTGCGGGTACGTCTATTGTATATATGGAGTTGAAACCCTTTATACCTGTATGGAGCGATGAA
>Ga0180301_10000826_pt1 | contig 24271 bp, 32 predicted proteins | sample GuaBasSediGuay16_FD_121797 | JGI IMG/M metagenome (GOLD analysis project Ga0180301, IMG submission 121797) | Subseafloor sediment microbial communities from Guaymas Basin, Gulf of California, Mexico - Guay16, Core 4569-2, 12-15 cm | ecosystem: Environmental > Aquatic > Marine > Hydrothermal...
CACGTTTGATGGACAAGCTGATGTTCACCGTTAACATCTTCATACTCTATTCCGAAAGTCCTTGCAAAGTTGTCGGCTAAGTGATGAACTGTCCCAATCTGCATTGTTTTTCCGTCGGGCATTATTGTGTCCAAAGCAATCGTGTAAGCAGCTCCAGGGAACTTATCCCATTCTGGTCTTCTGATAACCATGTACGGAATGGCTAAGAAGTCGTAGAATTCCTTGTAAAGCTTTATAGCCTCTTTAACTTGTTCTTCAGCCTCTTCAAAGTTTTTGTGGGCGGTGTGTGCCTCTTTAAACGATGTAATCTCCCTCAATCTGATTAGTGGGCGGGTGTGCTTTGTTTCATACCTAAACGTGTTGACTATCTGGTACACCTTCAATGGCAAATCCGCATGACTCCTAATCCACAGCTTAAAGATTGGGTAAATGGCAGTCTCACTTGTTGGTCTTAACGCAAGCTTAACATCTAATGGATCCAATCCGCCATGAGTAACCCAGTAAACTTCATCTTCAAACCCCTTTATGTGCTGTCCTTCTTTGCCCAACTCAGTTTCTGGAATCAAAGTTGGGAAGTAAACCTCATCATGATCCCTGTCATGCAACTCTCTAAGCTTTGAATAGACGAGTTGCCTAATCTTGAAACCAAAGGGGTACCAGACGTACAAACCTTTGACGGGATATCTTACATCCATTATCTCCGCTTTTTGTATAATCTCATGATACCACTCAGAAAAGTTTTGTTTCGATGGCAATTGTTCAGCTTTAGCCTTCATCAGCCTTCAAAACCTCTTACCTCTTATTAAATTTTCGTTAATTTTCATTGTTATTGATTGTTTATCAGTTTGTTTGAAATAATTTGAATGATAAGCCTAACAGAAAAAATTTAAACTTAAATAATCGATATTCAAGTATGACGTTAGTAAATTTATCCGCAATGATTCTGACGTTTTTTTCTTCGGTTTGTTGTTGTTATATCTCTTAAAAAAGCAGATTGATAAGCTTGAAGAAAATGAAAGGGGAAGAATAATGGACTTACTTGTTTTAGGATTTCTTCTGAACTATTTTGGGTTTGTGGAGTCTGTGGTGTGGGACATCAAACAACAAGAACTGGGATTAGCTGGAATAATTATATTCACATACAGATTCATCATGCTAACTTATAAAAGCTTTAAACAAGGTTTGGAATTAACTGTTAAAGATTGGGAATTAAAACAAAAAATTAGGTGACTATTCTAGCCCCATTTTCCTCGACAATGATTGTATGTTCAGCCTGTGAAACTAATCCTCCTCCAATCTCTGTCAACACCGGATAACTCCTTAAAACACCATCCCTCACGAGCCTGCCAATTATAACTTCAGGAGCTTTAGATAGCCATCTCTTAGCGAATGGTAGCGTTTTATACTTTTCAACTTCCTTTAAAATTTGCCTTGCAATCTTCATTCTAACAGGTCTTTTGGCAACAACTGAGTAAATCTCGCATTCAGACCTTTCAACAACCTTCCCAATCCCATTCGTTGCAAATGGCTCAATAGCTATAATAATTCCCTCTTCAAGTGTCACACCCTTCTTAGTCCCAAAATTGTAGATAGTTGGGGGGGTGTGGGTCAAATACGGCAACAAACCATGCCCTGTTAAATTTATTATTGGCTTGTATCCAAACTCCCTTATCGCATTCTCTATAGCTTCTCCAATTTCCGCTGTGTCAACTCCCGCATAAACAGCTTCAATCCCAGCTTTTAATGCAGCTTCAGCAGCTTTAACCAAATCTTCATTGTCGCCCAGATCAACAGTTACAGCTGTGTCGGCGATGTATCCATCGATGTGTGAACCAATATCAAGCTTTACTAAGTCACCCTCTTTGAAAACCCTATCATCGTTCTTTTTTGGTGTAAAATGGGCAGCATCACTGTTAATTGATAAATTGCACGGAAATGCTGGCTCTGCACCCAATTCTCTAATTCTGTTCTCAACAAATTCTGCAACTTCCAGTATTTTTACATCAGGTTTTATGAGCTTGACAGCCTCCTCTCTAACCTGCCTGAGAATCTCTCCAGCTTTAATCGTTTTTTTAATCGCTTCATCGATCTCGTTTTCTTTTACCTCATCAACATCGTTTACCATTGGATTTTGGTGGAATTGTCTATTTATCAGCTTTTCTATTGAATCAAAACATTTTTCTGTTTGACGTAATCTTAGAGCTATGCTCGAAAAATCTTATTTCAAAAAGTCAATTGAGAAAAAAGCCGAAGAATTTGGCTTAAAGATTGAGAGCATAATCGAATTCGACCCTCAAAATGTTAAAATGGATTTGAGGTCAAGATGGAAATGCAAGTTTGGCTGCGAGTATTACGGCAGAGCCTCATGCCCACCAAATGTTCCAGAATTTGATGAGTGTGTGAGGTTTGTTAGGAGTTATAAACAAGGTTTGGCTATCATCTTTAGGTTTGAGGATTACATGGAAGACAAAAGAAGGGCTCAAAAGTTGTTGTTAGAGGTGGAGAATGAATTAATTTCAGACTTTCCTTTTGCCTTTTCCGTTTTTCCTGGAGGATGTGATGTTTGTGAAGAGTGTAACGGGAAAAACTGTAAAAAATTGGCAAGACCATCAGTTTCTGCGATGTGCATTGACATTACTTCGTTTGGTGTTAATTGGAAGGATGGATATTCTGTTGGCTTGATATTGATTGATTAAATACACTTTCATTGACCAATTTTTGCAGAAATAGTAAATTTAAAAATCTATAAAAACTAACAAATAGAAAAATTTTAAGTATGGGACAGAATTTCATTTTTTGTGAAGAGTATGAATGGTAGGATAGTGGCAATAATGGTTGTCGTGTTGTTTGCTATTGCCATCACAATGCCTTTATTTGTAAACGTTTCTGGGCAGAGAGAGAAGCCAGAGTACGTGCACATTGATAATATAGAGATGGGGATTAAGGATGTGAATGAGAGCCATGCTAACATCGAGTTTTTGATAACAATTTACCGTTCAAAAATAGTAAGCAATGCAACACTAATTGCAAACGTTTATGACAAGACGACAAACTTGTTGCTGAAGCAACAAAAGGTAAACGTACCAAAAAAGGGCAAAGAAGGGATGGATGTTATAAATGTAACCATAACCTTTGAGAAGGACAAAAACTACAACATCATGTTCAAGATTGAAAAGGATAGCAGGTTTGTTGATTCTAGAGGAGTCAGCCTTAAGGGATTGGATACACTAATTCCAAAAAATAAGGAAATCAAGATGAGCCTTAAAGATGTTGATTTCGAAATATTGGGTGTGGACAGCAAGGTAACAACAAAAGCCAGATTTTACATTGAAACAATGGAAAATTACGATGATGTTGTATTCCATGTCAAAGCAATCCAGTATGAATCGAACATACTCGCTGCTGAAAAATGGTTGAGTATGGATGTTGAAAAGGGTAAGACTCTACTTGTTGAGAGCAATTTGACGATACCAAAAGATTACAATTACCTAATCAAACTTGAGGTGTGGAGAAACGGGGCGTTGTTAAAGAGTTGGAGCAAGGGCTTGAACTTAGCTCCAACTAAAAGAATACCTGAGAACGTTACAGAAGAGAAGGTGAAGTTCGAAGTTAAGGAGTTTGTAAAGACAATGGCTGATTACGAAAAGTATCCAACACAAGTACCTTATCCAGAACCCACTCCTACGCCATACTACGCTCCTAAGAAACAGCCAGGATTTGAGGTTGTGATAGGTGTTATCGCATTGGGAGGTGCAGCTGTATGGAGGAAGCTGAAGTAAAGAAATTTGATTTGGAAGACATATTAAAGAAAATTTTTATCGTTTTGGCAGTGATACTCCTAGTAATCTCAGTCTGGGGAGTCTATACGTCGCTAAATGAGCTAATCAGCATATGGATAGGTTACAAGTATGCACCAATCTACAGAACTTTATTGAACTTAGCAGTCCTAATCTTGGCAATTTATGTCCTGAATTTACTTGTAAGGAAGAAATGAACAAGCCTATGAAAATAGGCTCAACGAAAAGGGAGATAATAAGGGCTTTAGATGAAAGGAGCAAAACCGTTTCAGAATTATCAAAGGAGCTTGGGCTGGCAAAATCATCCATTTACAACCATCTTGTTACACTAAACATTAAGGGTATTGTGGAAAGAATAACCAATGGAAACAAGTTTGTTTATTACAGATTGACTGAAAGGGGAAAGGAAATTTTGGATGTGTTGTTGTCTTTTATCGTATCGAGTATAAGTGCCGTAGCAGCCTACGTGTTTATCCATCCACAAGAATTTCAGGCTAAAATGGTTAAAGCTGGAGGATCGTTGCCAATACCTCAACCCGTTGTACCAAAACCCTATCTAATCGTGGTCGATTCAACACATCCTACACATATGACTTCCAATTTGATGGCTACGATTCTTGCATTCATCTTTGTTTTCATAATCACATTCTTTTCTCTAAAACTATTCAGACTCAAAAAATTGACGTTTAATCTGTTTAAGCCTCAAGCTTAATCTTTTTCTTGTAGGGCGTTAAAATCTCACAGCCATTCTTTCTAACAACAACCGTATCCTCCACCCTAACCCCCCCAATTCTTTTGTAGTACAAGCCAGGTTCAACTGTTACAACCATCCCCGCTTTCAACACTTCATCATTCTCAAATATTCTTGGCTCTTCATGCACTTCTAAGCCTATTCCATGACCTGTTGAATGTATAAAACCCTCTTTGAACTTCTTTCTAATTGTGTGGTAGCCTTTGCTCTCCAAAATGTCGCAAACTGCATTATGGACATCCTTAGCCATCACACCGTCTCTTATCATTGAAATCGCTTTTTCTTGCGCCTCGACAACAGCATCAAGCATCTCTTCTATCTCTTTGTTCTCATTAACGATTACAGTCCTAGTAAAATCAGAGTAATAGCCGTGAGTTCTGCTTTTTGGAAAAACATCAAAGATAACATGGTCTTTTATCTCGCCAAACCCAATCGAGTGTGGATTGGCAGACTCTTCACCAGACGAAATAATTGTGTCCTCAGCCAGATAGCCGTTTTTAAACAAGAATAACTCAACTTCATTTCTCAATTCTTCACACTTTGAATGTTGCCTTAGAATCTTCATAAAGTACCCAAAGGCTTGTACAATTGCATTGCCAACATCCTTAATTTTCTCTATTTCATCCTTTCTCTTAACCATCCTGAGCTTTGAGAAGGGGTTATCGACAATCACAACTTCAAAGTAATTCTGGAGGTGGAAAGCCAAAAAGGATGGAAAATTTGGCGGAATTAGTATCTTTCTCGCCTTATGCCCCTTCAGCAAATTTACATATGTGATGGCTAATGCCTTTTTTGAATCTTTTAACTCCTTTAAATTCTCATAATACCCCAAATCTGCTAAAGATGCTATTTCTTTGACCTTACTCTCCTTCTCAGCCCTGTTCTTTTCCATTTCAGAAACAACGAGCAAATCTGTCCCATCACTCCCTATGATGTATAAGGCAGCATCGGGAATTTTAAATGATGTGGAGTAGTAGAAGTTCGCATCCTTACCACTCCCATACTGCAGAAAAAACTCGGCATTGTGTTTATTTAACAAGTCGTAGAGCATGCTGATAGTAGTTGATTGATATTATATCTTTTCCTCTTCTAATTTCTCAATCATGTTCTTCCACTGATAGCTGAATGGAGGTCCCAAGGCAAAGTAGATTGAATTTAATTCCTCAACCCTCTTTTGATACCTCAATTCATCCAATCTCTTCAATTCATCGTAATCTGACTGCATTGTTGATAGTATTTCATTGTAAATGTTCTTACCATCCACTTTCTCGTTTTTTATGAGCAAAATTTTAGAAATTACCGATAAAAAAGATTTAACAGCTTCATCCCCACAACCAAACACCTCTGCTAAAACATCCTTGAAATCTTTACCCTTCAGCAAGCTTAATGCAGCATTAACACCCACAAGATGGTATGTGATTTCAGGACATTCAAAAGCCTTCTTGCCTATCCTATAAACTTTCCTCTTTCCATCTTTTTTGAACTCAATCAGGTTGGAATTTAGTAAGTCTTTCAGGTGTTTTGATAAGGTTGGATCAGAAAGCTTTGTTTCATCTTTCAAAGTTGAATAATCCATTGGTTGTTTAAATAAGGCAAGCAACACTTTTTTCCTGTTTTTTGAATACTCCACTTTCTGATACATCTTACCTGAGTTCAATTAAGTTAATTTATAAACCTTTTTGCTGATAAACTTAACTCAATTAAGGCAAAACTTCGTCGAGGGTTTTTTGTTTGGGCACTCTCTTTACGTTGAAGTAATCAGCAGCAATCTTGCTAACCTTTTCAACGTATTCTTTTTTTGTATAGACTCCAAGCTTCCACGTATCGATTTCGGCAGCCTTTAAAGATTTTATTAAAGGTGAAGCATCTTCAAGCTTAATCAGTTCACCATCAATGTCGACTAAAGCGTTGAACTCTTTAACCTCTTCAATTGGCTGCACATCAACTATCACGTAATTTCTGTCAATTCCCACCTCATTTGCAATCTCCTCTTCAACCCTTTCAGCGTTAAGATTGAGAATTTCCTTTAAATTAACCCTGTTCCTGCCTACGTACAATGCTCTTTTAAACAGCCTTCTTGAATCTATTAGCTCAATAACTTCCTTTGCAAATCCACTTGAGCTTCGCATAAAACTAATGATGTCGTAGTCATCCATGAAAAGCAGATTTTTAGCATCAAATCCGTTCTCAATTAAATATTCTAAAGCCTTCTCGTACATTTTCCTTGCTATCCTACAAACGTGGTGAAAATAGACCGTTGGATACATCATGTATCTTGAAATCAATAGAGATTCTGCTGCCTTCAGTCCACCGGATTTTATAATCAGCCTTTTTCCGTCAAAGTAGATTTTGTCTATGAGTCTTTCAACATCGAAAACTCCATAGGCAACTCCTGTGTAGTGGGAGTCTCTAACCAAGTAGTCCATTCTGTCTGCGTCAATCTCACCACTCACAATTGGGTTTGATTTTATGTATCTTGCAATTCTGCTTAGACTTAAACCCTCCTCAACTAAAACATCTTTTAATTCACCGACAATAACCTTTTTTACATCCTCATGCTCGTATTTCAAATACTTCTTTGCAACCCTTTCACTACCATGTGAAAATGGTGTGTGTCCAATGTCGTGAAGTAATGCAGCTATTGTTACTTCAACATCGTCTGTTAAAAGTGAAGCTATATGCATAACTCCCAATGAGTGCTCGAATCTTGTATGATTTGCACCGGGATACACCAAATTTGCAAAACCAAGCTGTTTTATCCTCCTTAGCCTTTGAAATTGAGGAGTGTCAATAATTTTTACAATTGTATCGTCAAGCCTTATCTGTCCATGAATTGGATCACGGATTGTTTTCATCAACGTTGTTTTGATATCACGCTTAAAAGTTTTTCAATTGGTTGTAGTTAGTAGCAATTTTTTAATTTATTTTGCAAATTAATTTTAATTGATTTTACATAATAGAATAGTTGAACTATTGGTTTTCCAGCAATTCTAAGAGTTTCTTGCCTTTTTCTGTTAGTTCATACGTTTTTCTTCTCTTGTGAACTGTGTATGTCACAAATCCTTCTTGCTCTAGTTCAGATAGGTGAGTGTATATTGATGAGATTGTTATACCAAGCTTTTTAGCAAGCGCATAGCCATGTAGTGGGTTCTCTTTCAGTTCTTTTATGATTTTTAACTTTGTTGAGCTGATAATTGACATTAACAGTTGGGATTACTATGTTTCGTAAAAACTATATAACATAAAAATCAGATATAACGTAAAAATCAGATATATTGGAGGGGTAACAATGAAAGTAAGGGTGTTGTTGCTATCCATTCTATTTGGAATTTTATTGTTGGGTTGTACCGAAACAGAGACGCCAACTAAAGCAATACAAACATCAACACCGCCTGTACAAAAAATTTCCACACCCACTCCAAAACCAACTCAGGAGATACTAAAATTAAGGGTAGGTGAGACAGCGAAAACCTCGACACGGGAGGTAACTGTAAAATCAGCAACAATAACCCACACAATAGCATGGACTGGCATGAGTGGGACAACTTATACAGAAAAAGCTCCAGACGGCATGAAATTCTTAATAATTGAGGTAGAAGTAAGAAATCTCGATCAAGAAAGACTCTATGTTGCTGCAAGCGATTTCAAAGTCTCAGATGCAGAGGGATACAGTTACGATGTCAGTGGGAAGACATTTATTTATCTCAAAGATAGTTTTCCCATGTTCGTAGAGTTATATAAGGGAGAACGGAAAAAAGGTCGTCTCATGTATGAGATTCCTGAAAATGCTAGAGGTTTACAAGTGAAATACGATTTTGCATCAATCCTTGAACCGGTTAAATTAGCCATATGGGAGGTCAATAGCTAAAGACGAATTAGATTATCAATTTTTTACTTTTTACTATAATAATAAGATAGTTTATCGGGAATTGCAAGATGGTGTATGCCTACTTTTCTCTTGTAAATTTTTTATAGGGACTATTATATCAAATTTAAGTCTAAAAATTAAAACACCTAAAAGTTAAAATAAATTAGTGGAAATTAACACCAATGAAACCACTAATATTGGCAGGTACCCAAGGTATTTTGGCTGTTAAGGTTGCAAAGCAAACAGGCTACCCTTTAGGATACGTCCAGATAGAAAAACTGCCAGATGGGGAGAAGTATGTAAGGCTGTCTTCAGACGTTAATGGCAGGAATGTTTTTCTTTTCAATTCATTCGCAAAGAATCCCGATGAGATGATTATAGAAAGTGTTTTTTTGATTGAAACGATTAAAGAGTATGGAGCCAATTCAATAAACTGCATATTTCCTTATTTTCCTTACTCAAGGCAGGATAGGAGGTTTATAGAGGGTGAAGCTTTATCGCTAAAGGTCGTTTCAAAATTGTTTAGAAATTTGGAGATAGACAGGATGTACGTTTTTGATTTTCATTTACACAGAATAGACGACCTAACAAAATTCTTCAGATTTGAAGTGGTAAATCTGACGGCAATGAAAAAGTTAGCCAATTATTCACAAAGATTTAGCGATGACCTGATAGTTGTTGCTCCTGATGAAGAAGCGATACAATGGGCAAGGATGTTTGCTGAGGAAATCGATGCGGAGTACATTTACTTTAAGAAGATTAGGGTAGATGCTGAGAATGTCATAATTTCATCCCCACCACCTGATGTTAAAGGTAGGGATGTTATAATCGTTGACGACATGATTTCTACTGGGGGGACTGTAATTCAGGCTTTGAGGGTTTTGAGGGAGGGAGGATGTAACAGGTGCTTTGTAGCATGTACACACGCAATACTGGCTAAGGATGCATTGAAGAGAATGCTTGAGGCTGGTGTGGAAGATATGGTGGCAAGTGATACCGTTTTGAGTCCAATAAGTCATGTGACTGTTTCAGACATAATCTCAAACAGATTAAAGAAGGATTTTGGGAAGTACTAATCTGGAATTTTTCTCTTAGCCTTGGCAGCGGATAGCCTTTCAATGATGTCCAAGTTTATATCATCATCGAACTCCACATAACCTTTCTCTTTTATGTAATCCAGTATTTTTCTAACCTCCTTATTCCTGACCATAATTGTAGAGAATCCTTCCCTGCTTCCAACGCTTCCGACACTAACATCAGCTTCAACCGCAGTAAAATCTCTGCAAGCTTTGCAGCCTATAGGCATTATGCTTTTGAACTCCTTGACGGGGAAGCCTACATCATCTTTTTCGGTTTTGACGATGAATCTACCTCTGGTTATGTCTGTCTTTAATGCAGTGTTCAAATCAACTCCTTTTTGTTTCAAAAACTCTTTGAGCTGCCAGTAATAGAAATTCTCGGTACAAAACAATCCTATAGCAAGTTTAACCTTTTTAAAACTTTCAACATGCTTTTGAAGGCTTCTAATTCCAGAAATCATGCATGGAGTTCCCACAACAGCCACACCTTTTTTCGATTGAAATACCGCCTTTCTCAACTCCACCATCACATCTGCAAAGCTGTATTTCGTTCCAGTAACCTTTTCATCTTTAAATTCGTCAATCTTTCTAATTATGACCGCTTTTGGCATCCAGTTCTCATCTCTACTAACAAACACAGCCCTATCAACCAATTTCATTTCTAAGGCTGAAGCAACTATTTCTGTAACCATCGCTCCATCCTGCCCCTTAAAACGCTTGGATTTTGCAGCCAAAATTTCTTGATACTCTCCCAAACCACTTAAAGGCTCATAATTCCATCTTGGACAAACCAAAACACAACTACCACAATCGATGCATTCCTCCTCCCAATTTGGGAAGTAAATTGGTTTATCCTCAACCTTTATACCGTAAACCGGACAGATTGCTGCGCAAGTGCCGCAATGACTGCAAGTTTTGTCAATTACCTCAACCTTTAAGTTTTCAAAATATTTAGCATCATGTCTCTTTTTGGGTAAAGCGACCTCCATTTCAAATCTGTTCCCACCCATACCTAATGAGTTGGTGGGGCAGTTTGTAACGCACATTCCACACCCACCACAAACATCAGGGTCAATCTTGATTATTCTGCTATCTCCTTTACTTTCAGCCTTTATTGCATCAACTGGACACGTCAAAACACAAAGCGTACAACCAATGCAGTTGTCGTTGACAAAGGATGATGTCTTGTATTCTCTCACGTAATCCTTCAATTCTTCCCTCTTCTTTAGCTCCATAAAGTCCTTGATACTCAACGTTTTTTTGCCCACAAGTTTGTTCATCAGCTCAAAATCCTCGACCATCACAATTGTGTTCTTTGGGCATTTCTCAGCACACTTTCCACAGTGTGTACATTTACTAAAGTCGATCTTGTAACCTTTCAGGATTCTTCTCCTGTCGGGCTTTACATCTACTTCTACCTCAATTGCATCCTCAGGACACACTTTTTGACAGACCTTACATGCAATACAATTCTCTAGGGTGTACAATGGATGTCCCTTGTAGCTATCCATGGTTCTGGAGGGAGTACAATTAATTTAAAGTTTTTTGTTTAATGATTAATATTTTAAATTTTGAAAAAAGCTAGATTATGGAATAAGATAGCTCAACAGGTTTTACCCAGATAAGAATTTATGCTTTACGTGAGTTTTTCAGGCACATTCAGGCACAATTAGCCTTAGCTGTGCCTGTTGACATTGTTGAGGCTTTGATGGGTCATGAAGGCTATTTGACAGAGGTTTACAGGAGATACACAGAAAGACAAATGACTGAATACTATTTAAAAGGGGAGCATTTACTTACAATCTCTCAATCACAATCTATCGAAGAGAGAGGGGGAAGTTAAAGTAGAGTTTGCCGAAGTTTTAGAGCAATTAGCTTTAGAGAATAAGAAGCTGAAGGAAAGGCTAGAAATGGTAGAAAAATCGCTGAAGATTAATAACAAAAGTAGTGATGGAAGACCCTAACAGCCTTCCAATGTTAAAGTTGTTTCTGGAGAGCAAGGACTAATTTTTTACAACTGTATTTCTCACGTGAGAAAAAGTTAATAAGAACTAGCTTAAGGGTATAAATATGTCCATACAAAAGAAAATAACCATAACTGGTAGAGTACATGACGTTGGTTATCGCTTGTTCTTGCTTGAAGAGGCTGATAGGCTTTTCATCCCACATTTTGATGCTAAAAATGTAAAAATTAATGGAAAAGAAATTTTAATTGTCTTGGTTGGAGGAGATGAAAACCAAATTAACGAATTTATTGAATTTGTTAAAACTGAAAGACCCGAACTATCTAATATTGAGGATATAATAATAGAGGATTACAAAGGAAGAATTAGAGACATTAAGAAGTTTAGAGCTAATTTTAGCATTTCTCAACTCTCAAAAATTGTGCAATATGGTGCTAAGATGCTTGAGAAACAGGATTTAATGATTGAGAAGCAAGATGAAACGATTCGAGTTATAAAAGAAGAATCCGAAGCAACAAGACAAGATTTAGGCTCTAAAATAGATAAGGTTGGAGAAAAGATAGATTATTTGAGATCGGACATGAAAGAATACATGGAAAAGCGTTTCAAAGAACTTAGCGATAGAATCAACATGATAGAGGAAAAACTAAAGAAAGCTGGAATAATATGAATGTTAATTGATTGATATAGATCGGTCAAATCTTCTATCAGGCTTAATTGGTGTTTTATTGGGCTTGATGTATTCAGAATATAATAGGTGGCGAAACAAACCAAAATTAGAAATCGAATTTCAAAAAATAGATGATGAAAAGAAATACGTTCACGAAAGAAGCATCCCCAAAAAATTCCAAAAGGAGAAAGAGATTATCCATAAAAAACCTCAACAGGATATAGTATTGGTCAACCAAAGAGAGAATACCAATGTAAAACTCGACAACTCTGTTAAACAATGAAAACTGAGATACTTGGGATTAGGATGAATCAGAAAATGAAGAGGGAAATAGAGATAATCTCCAAAATCCTAAACATTTCTCCCTCAGAGTGGGTTAGGAACAAGATTGCTGAAAACATCCAGAAAACACTTGAAGAGATGAGGTATCAAATCATCCTAGCTTACATAAGAGGAGACATCTCCAAAGAAGAGCTAAAGGAGTGTTTGGGGAGATAGCAGAGGACATTGACTTCATAGTTGACAAAACTAAAAAAGATTTGTTAAAAGCAGAGGAATTGGCTAAAGAGATGAAGTAAATGAAAGTTGCAGCGGATACTGGAGCTTTAGTATCGCTTCAACTTTGTGTAGCAAAGCAAAACAGGGATACGCACCGCTGATATCCTCCACATCCTTCTGGAGGATGAGATGGAAAAGAACGTTACAGGGAGAATCAGCGTTAGCTTTCTGCTTGATTGTGAGTTTGAAGGGGATTTTTGGATAGAAATGAAGAGAGTTCAGGTGATGGCTGATAAGTACAAGTTGAAGATTGTCATTAATGGGACTAATGGGGGGATGGAGATCGAACTTAACCAAAATAAAGAAACACTCTAAGGAGATACCTTTCGGAAATAGGGTTGAAGGGTGTAACCTTTCTTAGCTTTACTTCTTAGGCATAATTCCATCACCTTTTTAAACTGATTAGTTCTACATACCTTAAATTGGTGTTACGAGTTAAATTCAGATATATTTTTAGTTACACCACTGGATATTCGAATATATATGGATTTTGGGTTCTCAAAATAAAAATAAACCAAAAATATATAGTAAACTGCATAGTAAAATATATTATTAACTCTCAACAACTTCTGGTATGTGGAAAAAAATCGTTGAGAAGTTCGAAAGGTACCCTTCCCAGATAGCAGTTGCAAGGGAATTTTTAAGATTGGGGATAGCTGTGAAAGATGGAAAAGCGTATTGCGATAACATCGAACTCGTTCCGACTAAGATTGCTGAGGCTATTGGAGTTGACAGAAAGGTTGTGGTGATGGCTATTCAGAATATTGAAAACGATGAGGAGTTGAGGAATGTATTTGCATCAATAAAACCTGTTGCAAATATTACAGAAGTGGCGAGAATTCTTGGATACGGTGTTTTGGAAGTTTATGCCGAAAGTCAAAAAGTTGGAATTGTTGCAGGTGTAACGTCTGTTTTGGCAAGAGAGAGTATCTCTATCAGATATGCCTTGGCTGAGGACCCTGAATTGAGTGTTGAGTCTAAGCTCACAATTGTAACCGATGGCAAGATCCCAGGCAGATTGGTTGACGAGTTCTTGAAGGTTGATGGGGTTAAAAAGATTGTAATAAGCTGATGACCATGATTTTAAAGTTGTTTGAGGAACTGTTTAATGATATTAAGGACATCCATGCGGAAACCAAGGCTTTGAACATATACATCTACGATGCCGAATACGAAGATGTGAAAAAGCTGATTGAGAAGAGATATTACTTGGCAGCAATTTGTGGTAGAAAAGAGGGTTTTGTGAGGGTAATGGTGAGTAAAACATCAAAATACAAGGATTATGAAATCTCAGCATGCATTTACAGCAAGGATGTGGAGTTTGAAGAGTACAACAGATTGAGAAAACTATACAAAAGGTAAGAATGCAAAAACCTTTGCATCGTTTACGATATTGTCTATAACGGCATACTCGTTTGGTTGGTGAGCCATCCCGTCTATCGTACTCCATACGGCCGTTTCAAATCCGGCTTTTCTAAAGAATGCCGCACAAGTATTGCCACCAATACCCTTTAGCTCAACCTTAACACCTCTAACCTTCTCAATTGCTGCCTTCAACTTTTCAACAACCTCGCTGTCTTCAGGTGTCATCGGGGAGCTTTCTTTCTGTATTATTTCCATTTCAATCTTTGCATTATCTCTAATCTCGTAGAATTTCCTCACATCTTCAATGAAGTTAACAACTTCTTCTATATCGTAATTGGGCAATATCCTGCAATCCATGTAGCTAACATCTAATCCTGGGATAGTGTTTATGTTGTCAATGTTCTTCTCCCTTTTTGTCGGCTCAAAGGTTGAGATTGGAGGATTGAACAGATTATTTGTTAAATTAAACTTTGAGTGCAGTTTTTCATCTAAATCCATTAAAAACTTCATAGCCCTCCTAGCAGCATTCAGATTTTTTGGTGTACTTGCATGCGCTTGTATGCCATGAATTTTAAATTTAATCCACAAAATACTCTTTTCTGCTATCTCAATAACGTTGCCATTCGGGCTTCCAGCATCCGGAACGATAAAAAGGTCTCCTTTGCTGAACACGTTTTTCTTTAACAAATGCTGAATGCCGTATTTGCTTCCAGTTTCCTCATCAGCCACAAATACCAATCCTATAGAACATTCAGGCTTCAATCCAGCTTTAATTATCGATTTTGCTGCATATAACGTTGAAACTATTGCCTGCCCGTTATCTTCACTTCCCCTCCCGTATATTCTACCATTCTTTACAACAGCTTTGAATGGATCAGTTTCCCATAATTTTGGGTCACCTTCTGGCACAACATCCAAATGAGATACGAACCATATCGTTTTGTCAGTCTTGCCATGTAATCTTGCAACGATGTTTGGTCTTATCCCAAACTTGGCTCTGCTATCTTCTGCATCGTACCGCTCAACTTCAAGTCCACCGAGCTTTGTCATCAGATACTCAGCCTTATCGTACTCCCCTTCTCCGCCCCACTCAGGACTCAATGCCTTAATTTCTATCAGATTTGACAGTGTTTCTACAATTTCATCTCTAAAGCTTTCTACGATGCTGAACAACTCCATCATTTCAGCATCCCTATTGCAGTTTCTTTTAACTTTAAGATGTTATCAATAACCTCCTCATCGTCTGTCTCATTTTTTAACGCATCCAACTCAGCTATTACTGGAGCTAAAACTTTGTATTTATCCTCGTTTTCATTTGCCTTCTCTATTATGCCTTTTAATATTGACAACTTCTTTCTCGCAACAAAGTCCTTGTTAAGTTCTTTCTTCAATTCCCTAAGCATCTCCGCAATTTTTCTCCCATCTTCTGTAAATCTCACAACTCTAACTCTGCCTTTAAATTCACTCTCTATCAAAGCGTTAGCCTCAAATTCGCTCAAAACCTTTGAAATATAACTGTATGGCGAGCCTACCTCTTTTGAGATTCCCAATGGATACGGGTCCTTATCACTCTTCTCAGCCTCCAAAATCTTAAGCATTATTTCAACCGTTTTTTCATGCAGGAATATCTTTTCCAGACTCAACCTTAACACCCCCTTTATCCCCAAACCAAATAACCCTTTGCGGGAAGGGTATCTCTATTCCGTTTCTCTCCAATTCAACCTTTATCTTCCACAGCAACTCCATTTTCACGTCATACCACACCGTTGATGGTGCCCAAATCCTTACACGTATGTTCACACTGCTATCCCCAAGTTCATCAACGAAGATTGTCGGCGAAGGATTTTTCAGTGCGAATGGATGGGCATCAATTACCTTTTTAATGATTTCGATTGCTTTATCCGCATCGTCAGCATACCTTATGCCAATCAGGTATTCAAACCTCCTAGCAACGTTTGCGACGTAGTTTGTGATATTCGAAGTGAAAACTTTTTCATTTGGAATCCTAATATATATGCCATCGTACGTTCTGATAATCGTTGAAAAAATGTGGATGTCTTCAACGAAACCAGACACACCTTCAATGCTTATCTGGTCTCCAATTCTGATAGGCCTTTCAATCATTAGAAACAAACCTGAAACCAAATTTGCAACAACGCTTTGGCTGGCAAAACCTATTACTAATCCAGCAATTCCACCAGCCACAAGCAATCCTGATAAATCAATGTTCAGTTGTGGTAGTACAGCAAGAAAAGCTATTAAGATGATTCCGTAGTTGACAATCTTGATTATTATCTCCAAAACATCTTTTTTTACCTTATCGCTCAAAATTTTTTTGAGGTTTAAGGTTACTATTTTTGCGATGATAATTGCCAAGATTACAACGACTATTACAACTAACACATCCCAAACCGTTATTGTGTTGTAAATCACGGTATTCAGCACGTCTGCCATCACTTCAACCCCCATTCCATCAGAAATCCCTTTCTCTCAACCACAGGAATTCGCCTTGCCGTGTACAACTCCAAAGCTTTTTTCATACCATCCTTTATGGGTTTGTTGATGAAGTTCGTTTCTGCAACCATCCTGTTTATTATTTTAACAACTGCAACCATCGAAACGATATCGTTGTAGTAGATCTTCATTCCGTAACTTTCAAATACAATTCTTCGCATCTCAACCCACTCATGACTTGTATTTTGAATATTTAGCTCAATTACACCCTCTTTAAGAATCTCCGTCTTTGGTATGCCAGCAAAAACATCGCTTTTATACCACCTGCAAATGACACCTGAATCTGGAGGTCCATAAAGAGAGTACTTTTGATTGTTTAATGAAAAAATATCCAAAATGTCGATACTTTTTTTTGTGGCAGCAAACACACCAATTTCAATGGGAAATTTTAGATAGACTTTTCTGTACGAGTTGGGCTCAATTACAATCGGCTCAAATTCAATTTCAAGATAATTCGTTATTTCTTTGGGCAGATTTAGTGGTTCGACGGGATTCACGATGATCTTTCCCGTGTCAGATGCCAGTATCTTTTCAACATTATCACTTCCATTCTTTAAGGAGCGAAAATACCTTAAAAATCCTCCCCTCTTCTCCACACCAACTGTTATTTCTTGATTTTCAAACTTGAAGTCATAATCGTAAACGCCATACACGATTTATGGCGAAAAGTAGAGAATATAAAATTAATCATTTGAGGAATACAATAAATTTAAGTTATGAGTTAAATTTCTTCAAGTTGTTTTGCTACGTCATCAACCCTCTTCTCAACATTTTCCATTCTGTTTTCCATTCTGCTAACACTCGCTTTTATTTCGCTTATTCCCTTCAAAAGAATGTAAAATCCAACTAACATTATTACCGCCATAATTCCAAAGCCGATCATCAACCCCAACCAAAAATCAGATTGTGCACTCCCCCAAGCCATTTTCACACCTCCAAATTTTTTATAATCTCATTGCTGATTGAGAAGTTGAAGTGTTTTGATCTGTAATATTTCTTTGCCCTATTTCCTTCTAACCTTAAATCACTTTCTACAAGTCCAGCTTTTTCAAGCTTTTTTAGATGCAAATACAAAAGCTGTCTTGAAATACCAAGCTCCTTTGCTAGTTCATACACACTCAATTCTTTATCCATGAGCATCTTTAGTATCTTAATCCTCAGAGGATGCGATAATGCATCACCCAAATTGACAAGGTTTTGAAGCGTTAGCATTGATTATGAGTAATGTTTAAAATACATATGTATTTCTGACATTAAAAAATTTAAAAAGGTGTGCCTTTTTCTATCAATCTTTAATGCATTTTCAATGGACTTACTACCTTCTTCAACGAGTTTGTTGTGCTTGAAGTTTCGGATTTGCAAATTCTCCAACTTGGCTATGTTGGCAAAGATTTGCAGTTTCCACTTGTCATATAAAATCTGATACACGTCTCGCGAGTCTCTCCTCTCCCCTCATGTACAAAATTCCTCTATATTCAATTTACTCATTCTTATCACTCTCATACGTTCAGGTAAACAACCACACCTGCTATTATAGTCGAGATTGTAGCGGTTACCTTGATCGTGTCCGATTTACTATTATTTAAAGTTTTAAGTAGCGATTTCAGAGGTTTCCAGTTTAGTGTTAGATGTAGCAATCCAATAGCAAGCATTGTAAAGCCAAAGTAAGTGTGGATGTCTCCTAGGGTGTACTTATCCAATCCCAAGAATGTCCAGTTCGTAACTTTCGCAATTTTTCCAGACGGAGCCAAGTACATTCCAATTCCAGTCACACCCATTACTGTTAAACCAACTAACAGCAACACATCGGTTATCGTTTTAATTAATCTTCTATTCATACAGCATCACCTTTGATTAAGCGTATTCATGTTTAAATCCATGTCTGTATCCATTTCCATTGCCACATCCGTCATGTCCACTACCAACTTTGCTATCTGACCGCCACCCTACTGGCTTTCCATCAACAAACAATCGCCCTACAACTTCACTGTTGCAAATTAGTGTAGCCTTTGCCCCCCACCTTGTCGGTGTTATCGTACCAATTGATACGTCATCCTTTGAGCCTTTCCAAATCACTCCAACCATTTTGCCATCCTTCAACAACACGTAGTGGGTTGTGTTGAATTTGTAGCTGTAAACTTCCTTTACTTCAACGCTTCTCAGCAAATCTTCAGCCTTTTGTTGTGGTTGTACAGCGTTAGCATACGTAGAGTTGCTGGTGTAGTTGTACGCGTAAGCTGTTGCAGTTAGCAACACTCCAACACCCAACACTAACATTACTTTCCAAATCTTCCTCATGTTTTTCATCTCCTCCATATGTAATTATATAATTACATATGTTAATAAATCTTTCGGGGTTGATGTGTTGATTGAAAAACTGCAAGCAAAGGTTTAATTAACAACAACAGAAGTTATTCTGGTGGGCTAGGCTGGGGGGTTCGGCGTCCCCTGTAACCCGAAACCGTCGATATGCGGGAGCCGAAGCCGAGGGAAGGTCCGCTAAGCAGGGGGCGATGGGCTTTAAACTCCGTAGAATCCCCGTCCCGAAGGGCTGGCGGTTGTAGGCTGGCTGCTCGGAGGGGCTGTCACCTACATTTACCGGGGGGACTGGCTTAGGCCCGGAAGGGAGCAGGCTTACCCCGGACGACCGGCGCTTTCGGGGGTGCGGGGAGGAGGAGTTTAAAGTTTTCAACCCCCTGTAAGGCGGATCGACCCGAGGCGTGCCCACCTTTTTAATTTGATTAGGTGGTAAATTATGAAAAAATACCGACCTATCGACGAAGTTGCAGAAAGATTTGTAGATGGTGTTAGAATAGGCAAAGAAAAGTACTACAAAAAAATGTATGGCAATGAAATTAAAAAGACCGCTTTTGTTGGTGATGAAACTTGGTGTGTAGATAAATTTATTGAAAATAGGGTAATTCCTGGAGAGTATAAAAAAGACTACCAAATTACTTTGAAAGGTTACAGCCTCTATTCTAGTATACCTATTGAAAATCGGAAGATAGATTTAGTCATACATGGCTATGATAACATAACATATATTTGCGAATTCAAATCAAAATTTAACGCTGATACAATCGCAAAAGCCATTGGACAGCTTATAATATATGAGGAATTGTTTATAAAGAAGTTCTTTAATGTAAAAACCAAAAAGGTTGCAATTTTTTGTGATCCTGATTTTAATATTGAATGTGGGGGCATAATAGGAGATAATATTAAAAGAAAAAAAGAAATTTCTCACGAATTCGCTAAAATTATGCAGAAGTATGGTATTATGCTGTATATTTATCTTGATGGGTGTTTTACTAAAGTAAAACCCATGAAGAGTGAGAGTGTACAAAACTTTTTGAACAAATTTATGTAGTTGTCTTTTAGTTTTTAATAATTTTTAAAATATAAAATATATAAAATTAACTAAACGTTCAACAAAGAAGCCAAAGAAACTTGTAAATCTCTATTTAATGGCTTTGGAACGAGTATCTCACCATCAAAGCCCTTGATTAGGAATCCCTTTCCCTCGTAATAAAGCTTAACAGTTAAAGCCGCAATTATTGCGTCAATTTCATTGTGGTCTTTAACATCCTCAACATCAACAAATTCTTTCAGCTTCTCCAAAATCTCCTCTTTACCAATCTTCAAAGTCTTTTTAGACTTTGGAGCTATGTTCAAAAATACTCTCGAAGCGTAAGGATAAACTTCGTAAACATCAATACCTCTTTTTTTCAGCATTTCAGCAATTTCAATGCCTTTTAGGCCAATAATCTTAAAAAATGGAGCGTTTGGTGGGAATAATCTTATCCCCATCTTTAAGAGCAACCTCTCACACTCTCTAAATCCTTTTTTTGGGAAAGAAAGGGGAGCATCTATTCCCGCAGCTTTTATTTTAAAACCTTCGAAATTCTCGAACCACTCATCAAATACACCAATGTAAAGTACCTTTTCACCACTAATCACCGCCGCATGACTCTTCTTCACACCAACATCTACACCTAAGAACACGATTAAGGTTTCTCATGAAAAAATAAATAATTTTTCTACTCTATAGCTTTACCCTTCACAACGATGTTTGTTGCAAAAGAAACTGCTGACAATCCAGTTTTCTTACAAACTTCGATTGCAGAATCAAAAATTGCCGCCTTTGAAACGATTAAGGGTATTCCAGCTCTAACACACTTTAAAGCCATGCCTCTTGAAATTCTGCCCGAAATTAGTAAAAAAACAGTACTAAAATCAATGTTCTCTTTTAAGCACATCCCAACAACCTTATCAACGGCGTTATGTCTTCCAACATCGTAAGCTCTCCTAATCAAACCTTTCTTATCGACAATGCATGCGACGTGGTAACCCCTCGTTCTCTTGTATTCATCAATATCCAAATAACCTAAGGATTCTCTTAATTCCTCTATTGAATACTTGTTTTTTGCATAAACTTCTTTAAGTTCCTCACATTCTCTAAAAATTCCTATACACCCGGAAGACCTTATCTCTGGTTGCAAATCGTCATTGTTAATTTTAACCACAGCCTCAAATTTTTTATCGTCCAATTCAAAGTGTTCCACCTTTTCAATACTGTTCGTAAAACCTTCGGTAACTATAAAACCCAAAACCATACTTTCTAAATCCAATGGTGTGCACATTATGTGATACGGAAATCCGTTTATTGTTAGTGTAAATTGCCTTTCTTCTGCGATTTCAAGTGTTCTCCCAATTTTTTCAATGTCCATTAAGCATCGCTACACTCAAATTTTTTAAGTGTATCGGCGAAAAATTATTCAGTAGTGGTGGAGTTGATGTGTATGCTCAAAAAAGAATATTTGAAGGGCAAAACTTTGAAGTCCTTTGATTACAATGGTGTGAAAGTGGTATATCACGACGGTGTTACTTTTAACTGTCTACCCGAATGGGAGTGTTACGAATGCTGTAAAACGCCTGCCGATTTGAATAGTGGAGAATACAAAATTTTGCTTAATTTAGGTTATTCTGATTTTGCATACGAGATTGCCCCTGGAATTTATAAGTTGAGGAAAGAAAACGATGCATGTATATTTTTGAAAAATAACAGGTGTGAAATTCACGAACACAAACCAGTCTCATGTAAAGCTCAACCTTTTGTCCCAATCTACTTCGACTTTCATTCTCTCAAGTTGGTTGTAGCAATAGAGCCTCAGGCTTACAACTGGTGTTATGGACTGCAAGCGGGAGAGATGGATGAAGAGGTGTTAAAGCAAGCATCAAAAGCGTGTAAAAAACTGTTTTACGATAGGGTAAAGTATTATGAAAACTTCAAAAACCCCCATAATGCTTTTCTGATTGCTGCTTTGAGCATACCTGAAAAAGTTGGATTGATTTCTGAAAGCCCGATGAAAAGCTTGTGCTTTAGCTGCGGTTTTCCGCTAAAGATGACGGAAACCTACGATATTTATAATGCTTATCCGATTAAAAGGGAGTATGTAGAATACAAAACTGCATTGATATGTGAGATGTGTATGGAAAAATTGGATGAAGTGGATGAAAACCGTATTGTAGCCTTAAAAGACTCCTTGTTTTCCAATCCAAGAATCGTTGAATATTTTAAAATATAATTACAATTTTATTTAGTATGTTCAGACAAAAATCATAAATAATAGAATATCAAATTTCATTATGGGAATTAGATCGGCAACAAAAAAAGATTTGGATGATATTGTGGAGATAGAACGGTTATCTTTCCCAGATCCATGGGATTACAATTACTTTAACGCTGCTTTGAGGAATATACTAATCGTTTATGAGGATTATGAAACAAAAAAGGTTGTAGGCTACTTGGTTGCCGTTTGCTGCAAACAAAATAGGGCAGTGATAATGAAGGTAGCAGTACATCCAGAATACAGGAACAGAAGGATCGCAACAGAGCTGTTGAAAGCTATTTTGGAGATTTTAAAAGAAAAAGGCATTGAGGATGTTGAAATTGACGTTGATATGATGAATAGAAGTGCTATCGAACTGTATGAAAAAGCGGGTTTCAAGATTGCCAGAACAATCCCAATGAATTCCGAAGATGAGAGCTTTTACACAATGAAGTTGAGGTTGGCTAAGTCTTAAATTTTGAGTAATTTATTTTAGTTTTTTAATATATATATAAATTTATAATTCAAGTATTCAAATACATATTTATAATTATATCTTTACAGGAAAAAAATATATATTAAAAAAATATTCAAAAAACAAAACCTTTGGGGGGAGTGGCGTGAGTTCGGAAGTAGAAGAAGTCGTTAGTAATGTGTCTTTAAGGAAGGAAAACCAAATTTTGGAAGGAGTAGCGACACCAGTTATGGCAATTGATAGAGATTTCAACGTTGAATACATAAACAAGGCTGGAGCTGAGATTGTAGGTAGAAAGCCCGAAGAACTGGTAGGAATAAAGTGTTGGGACGTCTTTAACACCGAACATTGTAGGACAAATGAATGCAGGTGTTATCAAGCCATGTTGGCAAACGAAGTTAAGAAAGGTGAGACGGTGGCAAGAATAAACGGCAAAGAAATTCCAGTAATGTATACAGCTACACCAATCGTTGATGTTAATGGCAATGTTACTGGATGCGTGGAATACATTGTTGATCTTTCTATGATTTCAGAGATTGAGAAAAAGGAAAAAGAAATCAATCGGATCGTTAACAGCCTAACAACTCCAGTAATGAAGATAGACACAGATTTCAATGTTCTGATGATAAATGAAGCTGGTGCAAGTTTGGTGAACAAAAAACCTGAAGAACTAATAGGAATGAAGTGCTACAAGATATTCAACACAGAGCATTGCAGGACAGAAGAATGCAGATGCTATCAGGCTATGAAATACAAAGAAGTGAGGCTCGGTGAGACAGTTGCCAAGCCTGATGGCAAGGAAATACCTATTCTCTACGTTGCTACACCACTTGAGAATGAGAAAGGTGAAGTTGTTGAAGTTATTGAGCAAGTAATGGACGTCACAACGCTTAAGGAGAAGGAGAAAGAAATCCAAGATTTGCTTAACTATAGTAATCGCTGCCTTAACAAACTAGGAGAGGCAATTAGGGAAGTTGAATCCGGTCATCTCAATGTTAAGATAGAAAAAGAGAAAGATGATGAGTTTGGCAAGACTTTTGATGCTTTTAATGAATTTGTCAGAGGATTGAAAGCGATTGTGGCAGAAATAATGGAAGGTATGAAAAATACTACAGATGAAATCAAACAAGCAAATGAGGCTGTAAATCAGTTGAATGCTGGTATGCAACAGATAAGTGCAGCATCACAGCAAATAGCGACAGGAAGTGAGAACTTGTCACGTCTTGCGAATGAATCGGCAGTTAACTTGAAATCCACAAAAGAGGCTATTGAAAAATTGAATAAAGAGGCAGAAGAATCGACAAGCTTCGCATTACAAGCATCAAATGATGCTGAAAAGGCTAAAACAGAAGGTCAAAAAGCTTTGGAGATTCTTGGAACAATTACAGAGGAAATAGACAAAGCAGCAAAAATGGTTAATGATTTGAACAACGCAGTAAGAAACATAGGAAAGGTAACGGAGAAAATCAAATCAATAGCAGACCAAACAAACCTGTTGGCATTGAATGCTGCAATAGAAGCTGCCAGAGCAGGAGAACATGGAAGAGGGTTTGCTGTTGTTGCTGATGAGGTTAGGAAGTTGGCTGAGGAGAGCAGAAAGAGTACTGAAGAGATAAACGAG
>Ga0180301_10000827_pt1 | contig 24260 bp, 19 predicted proteins | sample GuaBasSediGuay16_FD_121797 | JGI IMG/M metagenome (GOLD analysis project Ga0180301, IMG submission 121797) | Subseafloor sediment microbial communities from Guaymas Basin, Gulf of California, Mexico - Guay16, Core 4569-2, 12-15 cm | ecosystem: Environmental > Aquatic > Marine > Hydrothermal...
CCGTATGAGCATGCGATATCAGAACGTTCTTTATTTTCAAAGGATTCCAATCCGCCTTGAGTAACTTCTGTACCGCGCTTCCAGGACAATCCACAAGGAAGATATCTCCATCCAAATCGAAAGCTATAGATGTGTTGTCTCTGTCTTTTCCAGGAATGGCGCCTGCTGTTCCCAGAAAGAGTAATTTCATGTTCTCTTCCTCCTCCTTCTTTTTAGAAAAGATGAAGAGCGATAATGAGGTAGGCTTTGTGAAAAATCTAGTCCAGTCTCCCTGAAATAACATCATCGATCTTCTGAACTGAGGTTCTGCTATGAGGCCCAGAATAAGTCCAAGTAATAATGGCACTTTTGGGAATTTATAAAGATTTAAAAAGTATCCAGCTATTCCGAACACTAACGCTATTAGAACATCGGATATTCTCTCTCAAGGCGAAAGATCCAACCGTATTGAAGATCAAAATGGCTGGTATTATGAGAAATTTAACCAGAATAAGCTGCACAGAACTTGGTTTTCAAAAGAACAATCATCAGGGTAAAGGACGGTCTTCTCACAAAGATCCTCTCTTGGAACAGTACACCTTTGATAACTTTGTCACCAATTAGGTGATATTAACTGGTAAAATTTGAAAAAAAAGAAAAGGGGCGTGTCGCCCCTATTACTCTTCGATGGTGATAGATCCTGTTGGACAAGCATCTGCGGCATCTTTAGCGCATGGAAGGTCTGTTTCTGGTTGTATGACTTCAGCTTTCATATCCTCTCTTAGTTTGAAAACTTCTGGACAGAGATTCTCACAGACGCCACATCCTATGCAAGTAGCTTCATCAACCTTTACCTTCATCTTCCTTCCTCCTTTCCCTGGAATTCGCCACAGTGCCAAATCGTTAAAATTATAACATTCATATCCCTGAGTGTACAACCATTATTAAAGCACTCTAAAGCATAGTAGTCGTGGAAAATTCTGAATATTTATCGATTGCTTCCACGAGAAGTACAAAATGGCCTCACGAAAACGGCGGTGAAGTCATGAAGAGATTTTCTAATATTTGTGCTGGTAAATCGAGTGTGATAAGATTTTTAATGAAAGACCAATTGGGAAAGTGGTTTCTCCCTTCAGAAATTGAATTCATCGTGCTCAAATCTGATCAAGTTTCGACTCTGAGGGGTATGACACATGCGAAAGTTAGGAATAACAGTCTTCCTGATTCTTCCTTATATACTATTTGCAAGTGTGTCGATAAATCTTAAGAACGGTGCTGAAGTTGGGTGGATTGGTTGTGAATTGGAATATCGTTTTCAAGATCATTATGCATTCTTTGATGGATTTGGAACAACACTGGATACATTCACTACTGTGGGAGGATTCCGCTACTATTTTTCCAACGAATTTGAACCTGGGCCTTTTATCAGCTTAGGTGGAGGGGTATTACCCGTATCAACAGAAAAGATATCAGAAGAAACAACCCAAATGGTCCTTCCTGTTCCTATCTTTCTTGCAACAGGAGGATATGTGTATTACATAACATCAAATTGGAAAATAAGTGCGGAGATAGGTCTTATCGGAGGCATTGTAGTAATAATTCCTGTAGTTTCTCCAACATTTGGCGTGAGTATTGGATACACCTTCTGAGAAGTAAACGAACTCAAAAGTATCAGTCTGATAATTCTGCAAAGTTTATACCTTTGCTCAAAGGGGGAATATTCGTTTATCATCTAACCTCTTAGATCTCATAGTTCAGGTGAACGTTCTATTCCCTGCCAAAATGGAGAAATATCTCTACGGTAAGTCGCTGATTTTTTGTATATGAGCATATTTTGACACTTTAATTTTCGCCGCGATATAATATGTTCAGAAGGTAATACTTTATTACATATCAAGGAGTGCATGATCCTTTAGTATATCACTCAAACCTCAGCGGGTCAGGAAAACCTATGTTTAAAATTTCATCCTGTCTTCAACAATCAATGACCGCTAGAAGGTATCACTAACTATTCCAGACTCATGGATATTCAAAATCCCTAGAGAAGATCTCTTGTCTTATCATAACTTGATTTTTTAGAAAGGAGGAGATCGTATGAGTGGGAAAAAGATTTTGAGAGCGCTGATTATACTGGGGGTACTCATACTTCCATTGTTCGCAACATCTGTCATGGCAAAAAGCAAAATAATCTACATGACACCACCATGGGGAGTACCATCAGAAGAGCTCCTTAAAGAATTTGAAGCACAGGCTGGTATACAAGTGGAAGTAACTACGATTGGAGATGAAAAGGCTCTTAGAGATAAAGTTATGACAGCTGTTGCAGGAGGTATCAGCCCTGCCGATGTAATATTCACTGGAATAACCAATTTGGGGATTTTTGCACACGGAGGATGTATAGTAAAACTCAACGATATAGTCTCACCGGATTTACTCGAGAAATTAGTGGGTGTTGAGCAATTCACGATCAATGGTGATCTGTATGGGGTTCCTATCTATCAACAGATGGTGATGATTGACTACGATTCTTCAGTACTGGAGAAAATGGGAGCTTCTGTTCCAAAAACCTGGAATGAATTTCATGAACTGTGTCTGAAGATAAAAAAGAGGGGTATAAAGGAATATCCAATCACATTCGGTGCCAGGGCATGGAGCTGGTATCTAATAGCACTTTCAATGGGGGATCCGCTATTCGATGAAAATCTCAATCCAACCTTCGATAAACCTGATTCTGGCGGACTCAGAGCCATGAAATTGCTACAAGACTTCTTTAAAGAAGGCTTGATATCACCAGAACGTATAACAAACGTTAACCCCCACCCAGCCTTCTGGGCGGGTAAAGCTGTCTTTCATCAAGCCTGGCAAGGTTCTTTAGCTATATCCAATGATCCTAAGAGATCCAAAGTAGCACCTCATGCTAAATATATGCTGCTACCAGATGAGCATTACACTTGGAGCTTACCAGCTGCTTTGAGTATTTCTAAACTGTCAAAGAAAAAAGCAGAAGCCTATAGGTTCATCGAATGGTTTACAAGTGAGAAAGTTCAAAGGTATTTATACGAAGCTTATGGAATGTTTCCAGCGAATAAGGATGTGTTCCAAGCTTTGGGGAAAGAGGGAAAAATCGAGGGTTACGATGTGATGGCTGAACAAGCAAAATATGTACGTTATCTGCCATACCATGCTCCGTGGTACACAGAATTTGAAAACGAAGTTAACAACACGATCAAGAAAGTAGCAAGGGGTGAGATGTCAGCAGAAGAGGCTGTGAAACATTTAGCAGATTTCGTGTATGAACTGAAAAAAGAGTATCAATGATAACATGGGGGGAGCACAGATACAAACGTGCCTCCCCCTTTGCTTAAGCACGAATAGGAGGTTGAAGAAGATAATGTACATAGGGAAGAAGATCAGAAAGATTGTCAACAGCGAGGCAGGTTTTGCATATTTGGTTTTGATTCCCATCGTTGTTCTGATATTTTTTATGGCATATCTACCTGCAATACAATCCTTCCGCCTTAGTTTGATGTATTACAATGTCAAATTGCCATGGAAGACTCGCTTCGTTGGGTTGAGTAATTACGTGGAGATATTAAAAGATTCTGGTTTTTGGCAAGCTTTCTGGAGGTCGTGTTATTTCGTTGTAATCTCTGTGAGCTTAATATTAAGTATTGCTATGGGATTTGCTCTAACACTCAATCAGGACTTTAAAGGTCGCTCTGCCGTTAGGGTGTTGATAATGCTACCTTGGGCCATTCCACCTGTGGTCAACGGTTTTATATGGAAATGGTTTTTGAATGGCGACTATGGTTTTTTGAATGGATTGCTCTATCAACTGGGGATAATCTCCAAGTATCGTCCATGGTTAGCAGATCCATTCTCTGCTTTGAATTGGGCCATTATGACTTTCGTGTGGAGATTCACACCATTTGTGACTATCTTATTACTTGGTGCACTCCAGTCTATCCCCCCGGAGATATACGATGCCGCAAAAGTAGATGGAGCAGGTATCAAATCACGATTTTTTTACATCACCTTACCTCTTATTCGTCCCACCTTGGTTATTGCCATGATAGTCATAATGATCTATTCATTCACTGTTTTCGATGAGATCTACACTTTAACAGGACTCGACCCTGCCACCAAAACACTCATGATGTACGATTATGAACTAACATTTGAGAAAGGACGCTTTGGTTTAGGATCAGCACTCGCATATTTGATAGGGATTTTTATGTTTGTGATGGCTTACTTCTATATAAAGACTATCTACAGAGAGGTGGAACATTGAGATACGTCAAGCATCTCATTCTATATTTCTTTGTGGCGTTAATACTTATATGGTCTTTACTTCCTCTATACTGGATTGTTCTATCCAGTTTTAGCCATCCCGTGGATCTTTATTCGGTCCCACCGCATTGGATACCAACCCGTGTGACTCTGGAGAATTTTAAAAGCATACTCATAACAGGTAAGGGATTTAGAGGAGGTGGAGGAATAACCGCCACGGATCTTATAAGAAAAGGTCTATATAACAGTTTGATAGTGGCTGGAACCACGACGTTAATAATGGCGTTTATAGCACCGTTGACAGGGTATGTCTTTGCAAGGTTAAATTTTCCTGGAAAAGGAATCCTTTTCTTCTACATCATTGGAATGATAGCAGTTCCAAGTTGGCCCGTTTTGATAGGTTTATTTTCCGAGTTCAGTAAGTACAAATTACTGGATACACTCAGGGGGTTGATCATTCTAAGCGTTGCCTACAGAATGCCATTCGACACATGGTTTATGAAAGCTTACATAAGTTCTATACCTCGTGAATTAGAAGATGCGGCCCGTATAGACGGATGTTCAAGGCTGGGAGTTATATACAGGATAGTTATTCCAACGTCCTTACCAGGCCTGGTTGCTGTTTTGATAACTTCCTTTTTGTTTTCCTGGAACATGTTTCTGGCACCTCTGATTCTCACCTATACTTTAAAAGCTAAACCGATTACAGTCACAATATCAGAATTCGTCGGGCAATATTATGCAGAGTGGCATCTCATGTCCGCAGGGGCTCTCATTGCGATAATACCACCTATATTGATCGTTCTGGTTTTTCAAAGGTATATCATAAAAGGGTTGATGGTAGGAGCATTCAAGTGAAGGAACTTAAAAAGCTGATGTGAAGGTGGTGTCTTTTACACTGATTATGGACTTTGTTAATGAACTTCTGAGGATACGGAAAAAGAAGATAAGACGTATTGTAGGATGTATGTCCGGCACTTCCTTTGATGGAATAGATGTTGCGATAGTGGATATCAGTGGGGCATATACAAATACGAAATACCAGTTGTTATATGCTGATACCTTCGAATATCCTCAAACACTCAAAGAACTTCTTACAAGATTTATTAACCATCCTGAAATGAAGGATCTCGCCCTCCTCGACTGGTGGATAGGCAAATTGCATGTTAAGGCAATTCATGAAGCGCTAGAAAAATCCGGTATCAGTAAGGATAGTGTGGATCTCATATCAATGCATGGACAAACTGTTTGGCACGAGCCAAGAAAGATGTCACTTCAAATAGGAAATGCGGATATGGTTTCCTCCGAAGTCGGGAAACTCGTGGTATGTGACTTTCGGAGTGGGGATATAGCTACGGGTGGTGAGGGAGCTCCTCTCACGCCATATGTAGATTATATGATCCTCGGAAAAGGTAGGAAAACGATCTTATTGAATAACATAGGTGGCATCAGCAACGTTACAGTGGTGACAGATGATCTTTATGATCTCATAGCGTTCGACACAGGGCCTGGAAACGTTTTAATAAATCTGGCTGTCAAAAGACACTTCAACTTGGAGTACGATCCAGATGGAGAAATCGCATCAAAAGGTGTTGTAAAAGAAGAAGTTGTTCATAGAGTCCTTGCATCTGATGAATACATCCATATTTCTCCTCCTAAAAGTACTGGTAGAGAATATTACAATTCATCATTTTTAGATAGATTTCAGATATCAGATCCTTACGATCTTGTGGCGACCGTTACTTATTACACTGCCTATACCATGTATTATGCCTATAAAAGATTCATATTCCCAAAGTATGATGTCGAATATATATACCTGTCCGGTGGTGGGGCAAGGAATAAAACACTGGTCAGATATCTGAAGAATCTTATGCCAGAAAAGAAGATCGTCAGATTTTCAGACACTTTTTCAAAGTATAAAGAAGCTATATGGTTCGCCATCCTCGGAAACGAATTCATAAATTCTTATCCATCTGACCTCAGATCTATCACAGGCGCACGGAAGAAAAAGATCCTTGGAAGGCTAGCAGTTCCTTAGTTCTTTGATTTTTCTATAATAAAACGATCTCTACGATAAAGATTAATAAAACTTCACTTTTATTGTCCAAATTTTGATGGTATACTTCTACTCGATGCATACGGTTTTAAGGGGGCGAAGAGAATGTTTGAAATAAGATCTTATCTACCGACTGATATCTACTTCGGCGTGGATGTACTTGAGAAGATACCGGAGAAAGTGAAAAACCTTGGAAAGAAAGCCCTTATCGTCACAGGAAGAAGTAGTGCTAAAAGGACAGGCCTTCTTCAGAGAGTCCAGGATCTTCTCAAAAAAGCTGGGATAGAGAGCGTTGTTTTCGATAAAGCCATTCCAAATCCTATTATGGACATCGTGGATGAGGGGGCAGAACTTGTAAGAAAGGAGGGAATAGATTTTGTCGTTGGGCTTGGTGGAGGAAGCGCCGTTGACACCGCAAAAGCAATAGCTATGACAGCAGCTAATGAAGGGAAATTCTGGGATTACGTATCTGTTGGTGGTGGGAAAACTCCCAAGAAAGCTCTTCCAATAGTTGCGATTCCAACAACACATGGAACGGGAACTGAGGCAGACCCTTTTGCTGTCATAACTAATCCTGAGACGAAGGAAAAGGTGGGAATAGGTTATGATGTTACCTTTCCCACGATTTCTTTTGTTGATCCCAAAACCATGATCACACTTCCCAAGGATCAAACAGCTTATACCTCAATGGATGCTTTCTATCATTCCATAGAGGCTTTTTTAAACATAGATGCTAATCCTTACTCGGATGTCCTCGCTCTAGATTCAATGAAGAGGATCGTCTCCAACCTCACGGTGGCTTACGAAAATGGAGAAGATCTGGAAGCAAGGACAAACCTTGCATGGGCCAGTACCGAAGCTGGTATAACAGAGACATTAACGGGAGTCATAGCGAATCATGCCCTTGAACATGGCCTCAGTGGATTTCACCCAGAAATAGCCCATGGTCTGGGGTTATGTGTGACGGGGCCTTACCTCTTCGAGTACATATTCGACCATATCTACGAAAGGCTTGCCATAGTTGGAAGAGAAGTCTTTGGAGTTGTTGAAACGGATGATAAAAGAGCAGGAAGGCTCGCTATAGTTAAACTGAGAGAATTTCAGGAGCTTTTTGGATTGAATAAGAAGTTGAGAGAGCTGGGAGTTAAAGAAGAGGAACTTGAAGACATGGCGAAAACCGCTTATAGGGTGCTGAACAAGGTCGTTGTGAAAACGCCAGGAAATGTGAACGAGAAAGATCTGTTTGAAATATTCAAAATGTCTTATTGATATTTGGAGGTGAGTTGGTGAAATACGATGTCGTGATAATAGGAGGAGTTGCCGCCGGAACGAGTGCCGGTGCGAGCGCTAAGAGAACTGACTCTTCTTTAGACATTCTTCTAATACAAAAGGAAAGATTCATATCTTACGGAGGATGCGGCCTTCCTTATTATGTTCAAGGAATTGTGAAGAACATAGATGATCTAATCGAGTTTACTCCCCAGGAATTTAGAGAGAAGAAAGGTGTTGAGGTTTTACCAGAACATGAGGTCTTCGAAGTTGATTTTGAAAGGAAAATCGTTAAAGCAAGAAGTGTAAATGATGGGGATGTGAAGGAATTTGAGTATAAGAAATTGGTGGTGACAACAGGTGCATCCCCTATCATACCGGATCTTGAAGGAATCGAAGATGAAAGGATCTTCACTATCAGAACCCCTGAAGATGCCATGAGAATAAGAAGATTCATAGAAGAGAAGAAACCCAAGAGTGTGGCCATAGTAGGTGGAGGATATATTGGTGTTGAAATGAGTGAAGCCTTCAGAACCCATGGTTTAAGGGTCTTTCTGATCGAGATGATGGATCATCTTCTTGGAAATGCCGAGCCAGAGATCAACGAGATAGTTGTGAACACCCTCGAACGAAATGGCGTGAAGGTCCTTCTGAAAACACAAGTTGAGAAGTTCATACCGGATGAGAGAATAAAAGTCATAACAGATTCTGGAGATATAGAAGTTGATATGGTTTTGATATCTGTAGGAGTAAAACCTAACGCTGAGATTTTCGATAATGTGAGAAAAGGTATCAAGGGAGCTATAGAAGTCGATGAAATGGGAAGAACCAGTATGAAGGATGTTTTCTCTGCTGGTGACTGCGCTGTAGTTAAGCATTTTATAACCGGAGAGAATGTTTATATTCCCATGGGAACGACCGCAAACAAACAGGGAAGGATCGTTGGAAGAAACGTGGCTGGTAGGGGAGAAAGATTCATTGGAGTTCTTGGATCTTCCATAACTAAGATATTCGACGTTGAGTTCGGAAGGACAGGCCTTACAGAAGAGGAAGCAAGGAAATTTGGATATGACTCTGGATCCGTTTATATAAAATCCTCATCGAAAGCCAAGTATTACCCAGGCTCAGGACCGATTCATATTAAACTTTCCTTCGATAAAGAAACTGGTAAAATTTTGGGAGCTCAGATGGTAGGAAGTAGTGTTCACAGAAGAGTAGATATCGTAGCAAGTGCGATATATGGAGGTCTGACGGTAGAAGAATTAGGGTACCTAGATCTCGCGTACGCCCCTTCATTTTCTCCCGTTTGGGATCCCGTTCTTATTTCTGGAAACGTTGCAAGAAGATATTTGAAGCTTGATAATCGGTGATAGATAGCCAAACATCGAAGATCGAACAGCGATCATCGATCATTCATGAGTGCTTAACAGCTTTTTGGATATGTAGTTATGACGCTTTATGAGGTAATCAAGATCGTTATCCAAGATCTTTCCTTCCTTAACCTTTATCTTTCCGTTTATTATCACAAGATCTGCTTTTTTCGTGTCGCACATGACGATAGATGAGAGGGGATCATCTAGACATCCTGCAAATTCCAGTTTATCCAGTGAAAATCCTATAATGTCTGCTGCTTTTCCAACTTCTATACTTCCTATGTAATCATCCATTCTTAGAACCTTGGCTCCTCCGATAGTTGCCATTTCAAGTACCTCTCGAGGAGTTAATGCAGAAGGGCCGTATTTTACCCTTTGAAGAAGCATGGCCGTTCTTATCTCTTGAAGCATATTCCCCGTATCATTACTGGCACTCCCATCAACGGCAAGACCTATTCTGAGTTTTCCTTTCATTTTGAAAACAGGAGCTATTCCTGATCCAAGTCTCATGTTGGACACAGGACAATGTGCCATCCCCACATCATTTTGTGAAAGTTTCTCTATGTCTTCATCTGTTAGCCACACAAGATGAGCGAACCAAACCTTGGGGTTCAACCAACCAAGTTCTTCCATGTAATCAACAGGTCTTTTTCCGAACCTTTCAAGACAGTATTCCTCTTCATCTTTAGTTTCTGCAAGATGAGTATGAAGGAGCACGTCGTACTTTTCAGCGATTTCAAGAGTTTTCACCAACAGCTCTCGAGAGACAGAAAAGGGTGAGCATGGAGCAAGGGCTATTCTGAGCATGGAATATTTTTTCGGGTCATGATACCTCTTTATGACCCTTATGCTTTCTTCAATGATCTCTTCTTCGCTCTGAACTACTGTATCTGGAGGTAGTCCTCCCTCTTTCCTACTCAGAGACATACTACCTCTTGTTGGGTGAATTCTTATACCCGTTTTCAAAGCGGATTCCACTTCCACATCGAACAACTCGTTCTTTCCATATGGGTACAGATACAACATATCGGTAGTTGTGGTGACTCCAGATTGCATCATCTCGTAGATAGCTATGGCGGTGCTTACATAGATGGCTTCCTCATCTATATTCTTCCATTTCTCGTAGAGAAAGACTAACCAATCAAAGAGTTTTGCGTTTTGAACTTCTTTTACGTTTCTAAAGAGCGATTGAAACATATGATGGTGTGTGTTCACGAATCCTGGAAGGATCAAGTATCCTGTGCAATTCAGAATCTCATCAGCTTCATAGCCAGGATTCCCTGATCCGACATCCTTTATGACACCGTCTTCGATCGCTATGTAAGCTCCTTCGATTTCCTTTTTTTCTTTATCGAAGGTTGCTAAATAATCTATGTTCTTCAAGAGAAGTTTCATAATTCGACCTCCCAGAGCTCTTTCAATTCGTCTAGATGTTTCTTTCTGTACTCTTCCAAAAGTTCATCCATTTCTTTAACCTTTTCTTGTTGCTTTCTCCAGTAAGATTGATCTTTCTGCTCGTTCAACTCTTCAATGCTTTTACCTTGTTGCTCAACCCATGTGTAATACTTAAGATTGTGCCATCTCAACCTGCTCCATCTGTCTCCTTCGAATACCCATGTTGGTTCCTGATAGAGAAGTATTCTTTCTGTTCTGGACTTTGCTTCTGCTCTGTCAAGTTTTCCATACTTTCTCTCAAGATCTCTCATAACCGATCTGTACCTATCTATGTTATCCGTTGCTACAATGAATATGTTATCGTCTTCTTTGAAATCGTAGAACTTTGCAACCTTTATAGCTCCTATGAGATTGGCAACACTAGATATACCGAATTTGTCCGAAATGTACTCTACATCTTCAGGTTTTACGAACTCTTTCAAGAATTTCTTCCCCACTTCATCCGTTAGAACGTGAAGCATTTTCTTACAATCCATATCATCGACAAGAACGACACCGTCCATGTTCATAACGTTGTGTATCCAAGTCACGTGTTTGTCTCCTATTCCTTGAATATCGTGAGAGCCGTAACCATTTAGAGAGAGGGTTGGACACTGCAAAGGCTCAACAGCTATAACCTTAGCCTCAGGAAAGACCTGCTTTACTCTATCGCCACTTGCGATGGTTCCAGCAGAACCTACACCAAGAACCACTGCAGAGATTCTACCGTTTCCTATCTTTTCTCTTTGGACAAGCTCGACCATCGTATTTCCCGTAACGTAGTAATGGAACCTGTAATTCCCAAATTCCGAGAATTGGTTCAGTATTCTGATCCTTTCAGGATCTTTCTGATAAAGCTCCTTACTCTTATCATAGATCTCCTTGACGTTGGACTCACAACCAGGTGTTGCTATCACCTTAGCACCATACTTTTCAATGATTTCAAAGCGTTCTTTACTCATGAGTTCAGGAAGGATCACTATAGAGTCATAATTCATTCTAGAACTGACCCAAGCACCCCCTATACCGTAGTTCCCTGTAGAAGGCCATACAAGAATATGCTTTGTAGGATCCACCTCCCCCGTTATAGTCTTCTCCATCAGTATGGAATATGTTGCTCCCACTTTGTGACTTCCTGATGGGAAATCCTTGGAATAGAGAACAATTATGTTCGCTTTAACGCCTGTGAGCTCTTTTGGCATGATGAAGTAATAGGGCTTATCATTTTCATCGTACCATGTTATGTTGAAAAGGTTCACGGGATGAAGGGGGTCCTCTTTTTTCATCTTTATAGCTTTTTTTCTGATCCTATTATCTATCTTCCAAGGATGAAGCATTTCTTCGTAAGTGGGTCCAACTATGGGAACTCTTTTCATCCCCTTATACCTCCTTCAAACTCAACAAGATCTTTTCTGGTGTTATTGGAAGCTCTCTCATTCTGATTTTCAAAGCATCTGAGATGGCGTTCGCTACAGAGGGAGGAGAAGACATTAGGGAAGGCTCCCCTATACCCTTGGCACCAAAAGGCCCTTGGGAATATTCCTCTTCCACTATATCCACCACTATCTCTGGTACGTCTTTCACAGTCGGTATTAAGTAGTTATTGAAGTTGTTGGATATGATCCTTCCTTCTTTCACAACCAGATTCTCCATCATGGTGTATCCCATCCCCTGAACAATCCCACCATGGATCTGACCAATCACTCCATCTGGATTTATAGCCTTTCCGATATCGTGAGATACCCATACCTTGAGAACTTTCGGTTTCCCTGTGAGCAAATCCACTTCTACGAAGGAAAGTTGTGTGGCAAATGAGTAGACGATGTACGCTTCACCAATGCCTTTCTCCATGTCGAAATCAAGCCTTGGGCTCACAAACCATCCTATTTCAGCTAGTTTCACGTTGGCATTCTCCGCCATGGATGCTATCTCATCAAAGGGTATTTTTTCGTTTTTTATGACGTAATAGCCGTATTCCACCTTTATTTCATCTTTTCTGACGTCGTATTTCTCACTCAGAAAGTTCAAAATGTTGTCTAGTATCTTCTCACACGCTATCTTCACAGCGTTTCCACTGAAAAGTGTCGTTCTTGATGCCACAGTCGGCCCACTGTCCTGTATGATTCTGGTTTCAGGTTGAAGAACTTCTATCTTCTCCAAGCGCTGGCCTAGAATCTCAGATGCGATCATTGCCATGACCGTCTTCGCACCTTGTCCCATCTCAGTACCGCCTATCATAATGTTGACAGTACCATCTCCATGAACATGAACTTCCGCTCCGGATGCATCAAGATGCTGCCCTCCAGCTCCAAGACTGACTCCGTATATTATGTGCGACCACCCAAGGCCTCTCTTTGTGAAAGTGTGTTCTCTGTTGAATTCTTCAATCTCTTTTTTCAAAATATCGTAATTGGACATCTTTTTAACGTTCACAAGTGTTTTCTTCGCACCAACTGATTCTTTCAAAACGTGCCCCGTCGATGTTTCTTTTCCAATATCTAGAGAATTCCGATACCTTATCTCCCACTTGTCTATCCCTAGTCTTTCTGCCGCCTCATCCATGACAGATTCCATTGCAAAGAGAACCTGAGGAGATCCAAAGCCTCTGAATGCCCCTGAAGGAACCTTGTTCGTGTACACACCGTACACGTCTATGTGGACATTTTTGACTTCATAGGCACTGCAGGCGTGTGTCATCGATCTGTACATCACTATAGGAGATAGAGTAGCGTATGCTCCCATATCAAGGTGTATCTCAGCTTTGACAGCTGTTATTTTCCCCTCTTTTGTGAAACCAACCACATACTTTGATCTTGAAGGATGTCTTTTGCTCGTCTCGCGTATATCATCTTCCCTTTTGTACACGAGCTTAACAGGCCTTTTTGTAAGGTAAGAAAGAAGAGCGGCTTTAGTGGCCACGTAAGATGGTACATCTTCCTTCCCACCGAAAGCTCCTCCAGTTTCTGTTTGAATGACATTAACCTTGTTCAAAGACATTCCAAGGACCCTGGCAACAGCTTTTTGAACGTAGTACGGGCACTGAAGGCTTCCATAGATCGTCATTGCACCATTTTCTTCATAGATAGCTATCGCACCTTGTGTTTCCAAGTAAACGTGCTCTTGATAGTTCGTTTTGAATTCCATTTCGATGACAAGGTAGCTCTCATCCAAAGCTTTCTCTACGTTCCCCCTTCTGATCTTTCTGTGGAACGCAACGTTCTTCTCACCGTTGACTACTATATCGCTCTCTATAGCCTCTTCGATCGAAAAGACACCTTTTAAAGGCCGATAGTCTATCTTTATTTTTTCAAGAGCTTCTTCAACTGATTCTTGAGATTCTCCAGCAACAAGAGCGATAGCATCTCCTTCAAATCTCATCTTTCCACCTTCTGGAACAAGAAGCGGCATATCGTCCACGACGAGTCCCACTTGGTTCTCTCCAGGGATATCTTTGTAAGTCGCTACCTTGACAACTCCAGGAACTTTCTCTGCATCTTCAGTGTGTATCTTCTCCAATATTCCGTGTGGGATAGGAGAGTAGAACACACCTGCATACAACATCCTGTCAAAGTAGAGATCTGTTACGTATTTGGAAAGACCATATGCTTTTTCCTTTCCCTCCAATCTTGCAACGATTTTTCCTACTATCTTCATTGAATCACCTCACAGAAACAAACTCACGAACTTTTGTTTGTTAACGTCCACCAATCCCCTGTCGGTGAGTTTCAGTTCGGGTATCACAGCAAGTTGTATGAAGAAGAACGTCATGAGCATTTCTTTATCACTACCAAGCTCTTTCAAGGTGCTGTCTATCTTTTTCAGCTGGTAAGAAACCGTGTACAGATCTTCATTGGACATGAGCCCAGCAACGGTAAGAGGAAGTCTTGCAAGGACATTTCCATCTTCAACCACAACTATTCCTCCGTTCATTCTCTCAATTTCCTTGACAGCGAACAACATGTCTTCATCCTTAATACCCACAACGCTCACGTTATGAGAGTCATGTCCGATGCTGGTTGCTACGGCTCCTCTCTTTATACCGAAACCTTTCACGAAACCTACAGAGAAATTCTTACCCGTGTGTCGATCCAGAACGACCACTTTCAACACATCGTTTTGTGGATCTGAAACCACCTTCCCATCCACAATTTTTGGTTCCACAATCAATTCTTCTGTGATCAAAGATCTTTTGATCATCTTTATAACCCTCATTCTATCGCCTTCGGGTTTGATCTCTATGTCCTCAACATCAACCTTGGGTAGGTTTATCCTTCCTACCTTCTCGGGTAAATCGTTGTAAACCCCTCTAAAATCTCCTACTATCTCTCCATCTTGAACTACCACTTTGGAATCCTTTATCACCATCTTTATATTGAACTTTTTAAGGTCATCGACGAATACCATATCCGCTTTGTATCCTGGAGATATGGCTCCCATACTTCTCAGGTTGAAGTACCTCGCAGTGTTTATGGTGGCCATCCTTATAGCTATTATGGGATCAATGCCTTTACTTATGCTTTTTCTTATCAAATGATCGATATGCCCTTCTTCCAGAATATCCAGAGAATCTCTGTCATCAGTGCAAAATGAGAAGAAATGATGGTTCATGACATCGACTGCCCCTATGAGAGAATCCAGATCCTTTGCTGAGGTTCCTTCTCTTATGAAAACCTGCATGCCTCTACTCATTTTCTCGAAAGCTTCTTCCTTGGTTGTACACTCATGATCTGACCTTATGAAAGCATCTATATATGCATTCAGTTCCTTTCCGCTGAGACCTGGAGAGTGTCCATCGATCTTCTTGTATTTATGCCTGAGTATCTCAATCTTCGTTATCAGCTCTCTATCCAGGTTCAAAACGCCTGGGAAATTCATGACTTCTCCAAGGGCTATAACCCTTGTTGGGTACTTTTCGACGATACTGACCATATCTTCCGCACCAAGGCGTGCTCCAGAAGTTTCCAAGTTCGTGGCAGGAACGGCAGAGGGAATGGCGATGTAAACGTTCAAAGGTATCCCTTCCGTTGCCTTTATCATGTATTCAAGACCTTCAAGCCCCAAAACGTTGGTTATCTCGTGAGGATCCGCTATTATTGTCGTGGTACCTCTTAGAAGAACTGCCCTTGCAAATTGCCTTGGAGACAACATAGAACTCTCTATATGAAGATGGGCATCTATAAGACCTGGTACAACGTAGAGCCCTTTAGCATCTATAACCTTCTTTCCCTTGGTGTAATCCCCGATTCCTGCTATTCTCTTTCTAAAGAGAGCGATATTCCCTTCTTCGATTCTTCCAGAGAAGACATTCACAATCTTTGCATTCTTTATCAAAACATCTGCCTCTTTTTTCTCAAGAGCGACTGGAATGATATCTCTTATTCTCATAAAAGCTTCCCCCAATTTCTGCTATTTGACGATGATACCGATGGCATCGATCTCATTCCATCCAGGAACTAGCGATGTGTCTAGAACTACCTTCACCGATGAAACGGAAAAGTCTGTTAAAGGAAAGGTTATTTTGAAGATTCTAGATTTTTCCCCTGTTATTTTCTCACCGGCAGATCTTTCCCATGCAGTGTGATAGTTTCCTTCCGTATCCTTTAGAAGAACTTTTACAATAGCACCAGGATTGTACGTTTCGTATACGACGACGCCACAAACAGGGCCTTCATATGGAAAACCAACCTCGATGTACTCTTCCCCTCTATCCTTTGCTGATGGAGCCCAAGCTTTATCCACATCGCCATATTTTGGGTAGACATCAGGAGGGCCTAGAACCTGCTTTGCACTCCATCTCACGGGGGAGTATTCGCTACTGTAATCTATAACTCTGTTTGCCCAATAGATTTTTTCTCTTGGTTTAACCTCCTCGTACGGGACCAAACTTATGGCGTCTATCTCGTTCCATCCTTGAACCTTTGCTGGTATCATTTCCACTCTTACAGTGACAACGAAATAATCGAATCTTTCAAGTTGGAATTCCTGTATAAAAGCATCATCCTTTATTTTCTTTGGCTCTCCTTCCCAGATCAGATGGTATAAACCTTTTTCGTCTCTCACGAGGACTCTCCACACAGGACTTGGATTGTAAGTCCACCAGATTCTAACAGCCCTTGCTCTGACCGGGTGTGGAAAGCCAACTTCCACGTATTCAAAGCATGAATCTGGATTTTCAGGAGCCCACGCATTCTCGTTGTCTCCGTACTCGGGATAGACATCTGGTGGGCCTAACAACTTCTTCACAGACCAAGAGTCCTCATCATATTGCGAACTGAACGATATAACCCGATCTGCAAAAATGTCGCCTAAAATCGTGATAGAAAACATTGTAAACAAGATCACTAGAAAGGATCCCAATTTCACACGTTTCACCTCATTTGGATACTATATTCACATCCTCCACCAGAACGTAAGGAAGCTCTCCAAAGAAAGTGATCTCTTTCTCTTCAGATACAGCCGTAATCTTTTTGAGAGATTCGAAGATGCTCCCGCTTATCATCGTACCGATGAGTGGGAATGTTTTCTCTCCCTTCTCTATGAACCTACCTCCTTTTACAGTACCTGAGAACACACCACTTACGGGGTTGGAATTCCCACTGAATCTTCTCACGTACACTCCTTTATCGATCTTCTTGAAGATCTCCTTCAAAGGAAGAGTACTTACAAAACTTGGTGATATGACGGAGATACTAGGCATGTTCCTGTACCTTCCAGATGCATGCCCTGTGGATTTTCTGTTTTCTTTCCTGGCAGTGTAGGTGTTGTAAATATAAGTTTTCAAAATTCCGTTCTCTATGATCACGGTTCTTCTGGTTGGAACACCTTCTCTATCGAAGGAGATGGAGAAGATAGAGCCTGGCTTTTTCGGTTCATCTATGAACGTTACAACGTCGGATGCTACTTTTTCTCCCAACTTTCCAGCCCACGGACTTCTTCTCTCCTGAACGGACTCTGCGTTGACGAGTGATGAAATAGGCATAGCAAATATCATGGCGAAAGCATCTGGGCTTAAAAGAACAGATCCTTTGAAAGATTCACAATTTCTCGCGCCAAGCGTTTCCAAAATGTCCTTTGCAAAGCTCTCTGCAGATTCCTTTATTTTATCCTCGATACCTTCGATCTTCACATCGCCACCAACTCTGTAGTCAAATGAAGAAACCTTTTCTCCTTCAACTGCCATTCCCATCACAAAATACTGTACAGTGCTTTTTCTCTCGAATAAAGACACACCTTTTGTATTCAATATTTTCCTCTCACTCGAAGATACCGTTATTTCCGCTGAATCTATACTTATTCTGGAATCGATCTTCTTTGGAATCTCCACAAGATATCTTCCCAAACGGAGTGTATCCTCAAGAGTCGTTTTCTCCACATCCTCATGGTATAGATCTTCTACCATCTCAACTTCCTCAGGTTCTGGAAGACCGGCATAAGGATCTTCTTGAGAGTTTCTGGCAAGCCCTACTGCCTCCTCAACTAACTCTTCTATTCTGGAAAGATCGTTCGTATGAGCAAATCCCTGCTTTTTTCCCAGAAAAACTCTCAAGCCAATACCTGTGTATTCATCTTGGTTTAGAGTCTTCAACTCATTCTTTTCGAAGAAAACCCTCTTTTTTCTCTCTTTCTCTATGAAGATCTCAGCTTCATCAACGTTCTTTTCCTTGAGAAGTTTCATTATTCTATCCTCTATCGTCATCACTTTCTCCCCCCTATTTTTACCTTACATCTAAGGTGTGGGCCTCCCGCATCCACTTTAGCTGGTTGGTGCTTTCCACAATATCCAGCCCCGAGAGTGAACATGAAATCGTTTCCAACCATATCAACGGATGAGAGGACATCGAAAGCTTGTCCAGATATAGTCACTTCTTTCACAGGGTAAGCCAGTTTTCCATTCTCGATTTTCCATGCTTCCATAACACCGAACATGAACTCAGCGTTGGCATCGGCTTGTCCTCCTCCACCAAGGCCTTTCAGGTAGTATCCTTCCTTCGTTGAAGATATGATCTCCTCAGGATCCATCTCTCCAGGAAGAATGTAGGTATTTCTCATCCTTATTATGGGTTCATCAGAATACGAGAAAGCCCTTGCGTTCCCCGTATTCTCCACACCGAATATGGTGGAGGATTCTGAATCGTGAAGATATGATTTCAAAATCCCATTCTCAATCACCTTGACCTCCATAGGATCAACGCCCTCATCATCGACAAGCAAAATACCTGAAGCTCCCTCTTCTATTTGAGGATTTGGACTATCCACTAGAGTTATCAATTCACTCGCAACTTTCTCACCGATCTTTCCCTTCACTATGGATCCTGAAAGAACAAAATCGGCTTCGACAGTGTGACCTATAGCTTCATGGGCGAGAACTCCTACAAGTGATGGATGGAGAACAACGGTATAAACTCCCCCTTCAGGATATTTAGCACCAAGTTTATTGACAGCTATTTTCACGGCTTCTTCTACCATGTCCTCAGGTTTGAAACGTCTGAAAAGTTCTCCCCATCCACCGGTTGCGCCGACTGAGAAGAAACCTGTTTCCATCTCTCCATTGGAAGATGCTACTACGTACACGACAGCATCAACCTTTGAATCCTTGTAGATAACACTCGTTCCGTACGAAGTCACGATGACCTTTTCATCGATCATCTCCGTATATCTTGAAAAAGTGGATACGACCTTATTGCTGATCTTTCTTGGATCTTCGTCCAATCTTCGAACCAGCTCGATCTTCTCATCCAAAGAGATCTTTTCAAGTGGCCTCGTTTCTTTTACCTTTAAAACACCTTTTTTAGGCCTTGTTGTTAACCTATCGACAACTTTCTCCTTCAAACCTTCTCCCATCTTTGCGGAATTGAAAGCTCCCTTTATGGTCTTGTATATTGAATCTTTTGATATGTCTGTTGTCGAAGAGAAACCCCAGATTCCATTGACCCACACGCGAACTCCCACACCTGCTATCCTTCCAGATTCGACGTTCCTGATTCTTCCGTTCTGAAAGGAAATCTGTCTTGTCTTCCTAGAATGGTATCTGAGCTGCACGACACCTTCCACCACATCGACGAGCTCTTCTAGCATACTTTTGATTTCTTCAGTGCTCATAACCTCTTGCGCCTTCTGAAAAGGCGCGTAATTCACCTCCTTGGATTAGGTGTTCTCTAATAACCTATTATATGTTTTTTTACTCAGTTGAGAAAATGACCGTAACCTTTTTTGGAGAATCGATGTTCAATTCTGAAGGACTTTCCGTGTGTTCTTCTTTGATGTAATCCCCGCCGTACACGTATTCCACTATTCATTTTGAGAGCTTCCAGCCTTGGAAAGTAGGTATGGCTGTGAAGGTAACTCTTCCTCTATAATAACTGTCTTGATTGTAAGGATCCCAAGTTACGATACCTAGTCCTTGAGTTTCCACTTTGATTTTATAGGACATTCTCATGACAGCAGTGTATTCAAGATCTTCACCCACATATATCTCACGCTCATGATCTCGATTTTTGTCGTTCCAAGCTACAAAATAAACCTTGATATCTGTTCCATCGACGACTTCTGTAGCCATGTTGTAATAAGCATCCAGATCGAAATATTACTCGGAAACAACCGCTATGGTGTGAGTTCCTTCATAGACCATCTCGGTGTAAGGTGATTACCAGGAGAGCTGTCTATACTCACTTCAAGTCCCTGTGGGCTGGTATTCACGGTTAGAAAATGGTAACCTACTTCCCTTGTTGTGAAAATCCACACAGGGTCCTCACTTACATCACCTTTTTTATCCCTTGCAATCACTTTCCAACAATATTTGGAGGTTGGTGATAGGTTCTCAAGGTGATGAAATTTGTGCTATGTATCCGTTGCAATCTTCACAAACTCTCTACAGCTATTTCCTTCCCATCGAACAAGGTAAACATCATAATAATACAGAATGTCTCCATCTGGATCCGAGCAATTCCACTTCAGATAGGGCTCCAGCGAGACATTCTCTGCGTTATCTTCAGGATCTGGATCATACGGAATCTCAGGTTTTCTGTTTATCACAACTACCTCGTTACTCCAATCTGAGTGCGTCCTATCGAAATAGGCATCACAGAAAGCCCTCACTTCATAGCTCATCTGAACTTCCTGGAGCGCTGCTTCATCGACGTAAGTTGTGGCGTTCTCTGTCGTCTGTCCTATCTTCTCGTAATCTCCCCCTTCGATTTTCCTGTAGATTTCGTATCCATCTTTGATGTCGGAATTATCGGACCATTGAAGCTTAACTGAACCATCTTCGACGAAGAAGACCACCAGATTTTCGGGATCTGCCGGAAATCCCAACGTGTCATCCCATATCTTTTTCTGGTACTCATAAAGTTCCCATCTACCCTTTTTAGGCTTTTTGTATTTTTCTCCAAAGAGCTTAAAGGAAACCTCTCCATCTATTTTCACACCACCGTCAAGCCTCATATAGAGAGATTTGTCTTGCCCCGATTGAGCCTTCAATTTCACTGAGGCTTCGAGGAAGGGTTTTACACCGAGTGTCGGATGAAAAGCTTCCGCTATGGTGACCTTGGCATCGACTCCGAGATAGGGTGTCAAAGTAGCACTTCCTGTCACATCGTATTCAGGACCGATCCTTTCAAAGTTCCTCTCACAACCACCATTTGCATCCCAATCGCTCAGACTGTCGGCTTCTATCTGGGCGTAAAAATCAACACTGGTGTTGTATCCCGCCGTTGCAATTCCTGTGATCTTAGACTGGAAATCGTATCCAAGATAAACAGGTATTTCCAAAACAACTGGTATTCCGTAAACACTGAAAGTGAATTTTGGTTTGATGAAAGGATCAGTTTCATCATGCTTTTGGAAGCTCTTTTCAAAGAAACCTGTTAGTATCAAAGAATGACTGAGAGAACCATCCACCCTTGCAAGAAAATGATCTAAACCTGTCCATCCGATATCCAAATCTCCAGACACCGATATGTTGAAGTCGAAATTGATGTTGGCTGTTATTGTAGCATGATCTTTATCTAAAAGGTTATAAGAAGCGTTCCACGTGTAATTGAACTTATCTTCTTTTATTAAAACTTTTGCGTCTTCATTTAAAGACACCATCTCTTGAGCTTTAACATCTTCGAACCTGACTTTTAAAATTTTGAAGGCTTCTCCGAGATCACCCTCTTCTGTTGAGAAGATAACGTAATTTCCCACATCGGATTTGGCAACTACCTTCCTGAAAACACCTGTTTTCGTGTCTATTATGTAATCACCCACTTCTATATCTGGCAACCCTTCTTTTTCAAAAGCAACAGTTGGAGTTGAAGGTGTTATACCTTCGTACAGCTTGAAATTTTTACTTGTGAATATGAAATTCCCTTCAGGATTTATGTTCAGAATATCACCTTTAGCTTTGAAACTGAAGGAACAGAAAGTGGATTTTTCCTCATTGTAAGCAAAGCTCAGGAGTTTCCTGTTGACCATAGATTTCCTCATTTTTTGAGGAGTCGTGTAAGAGACATCGTTTTCTCCATCGTTGTCCAGATCCAAGGAATCTCCAAAATTCAACACAACGTTCTCATCATGAACTAACACGGTGTCTGTGGATTCGTAAACCAAGTAATCGAACTTCAAGTAACTATCTGTTACTCTCAGAATTTTCAAATATCCATAGAGGCCTTGTGTTGTTATGACATGAATCACAGATCCTTCTGAGACTTGCTCTGGTATCACTAAAGATCCCACTCTGTAAGCGCCTTCTTGAAGATCTTCGTAGCTCACAAGTGATTGAAAAGTCACTTCATCCCTCTGCCTCCACCTTCACCAGGTGTCGTCGGAACCTCGCTACAGGACATGAGAAAGAGTAATAGTATCAGCCCAGCCAGTAGAAAACGAAACTTACCACAAACCACAAAAGCTCACCTTCCCTTTGAGAGAATTTCGACGTGCTCCCAATTGGGGAATCGCAGAGAGGAACTTCCGGGAGGAACGTCGATACTTTTTGTCAAGATTTCATTATACCATTCCTCAATCAAAAAACAATGTTAACTTTTCCTTGCTTTGCATCCATCTCAACCATCGCACCAAAAGGCAATGTATACTTGAAAAATTTACCATGAAATGATGGAAAGCCAAGAAAAGCAGGTATCCTAAAATGCGATACGTAATATCTCAATATATCGATGACATTTCTCTTTATATCTCCTTTTCTTATTCTGGTGAAACCACCTACGATGAGTCCTTTTATGTTTTCAGAAAGGTAACTATGAAATATCTTCCAAAGCATCCTGTCAATGGAATCTAGAGATTCGTTGACATCCTCAAGATACAAAATCACATCTCCTTCTATCTTGAGAAGATCCATCACGGTCACAAACAACGAAAGATTCCCTCCAATAAGCTTTCCATATGCTTTCCCTGAATATATCGTCAGATGATTCATGAGATTTCCGTACTCATGGATCTGTCCGGTTACCACTTTAAGCATCTCTTCCCCTGACCTTTCATCGTAACCGATATCACACACCATGGGGCCATGATACGCTATCTGCCCATTGGAAACTTTCCAAAGAAGCAGTGCCGTGATATCGCTGTATCCACATATTGGAGTTGGAGAAGGTGGGGGAAGGTAATCCAAAAGTCTATATGAACCGTTCCCACCCCGTGAGCACAGTATCAGATCACATTCATTCATCATCTCAACAAGCTCTTTTGCTTTCTCTTCATCTCTCAACTCCTCAAAACAACTTCTACCGATTATGACTGAAAGACCTTTTTTCCTTAAGAAACTTATACCTCTTTCGAACGCTTCTCTATCTTTTGGAAGGGAAGCAGGAGATACCACACCGACTCTCAAAGGACTCTTCCCACCTTTCTCAGAGATTTTCTCAGAAATTTCTCGTATTCATCACTTGGTTCTAATATGGATGAGATGATGATCCTTCCATATTTTCCCGAAGAGTGTATCATTTTTCCTTCACCTATATACATTCCAACGTGTCCTGGAAAGAACACAAGATCGCCTGGTTCTATCTTATCCAGAGATACCTCTTTGGTGAACTTTTCTAATTGATCCGTATCTCTTGGAAGGTCCTTATTTTGAAAATCGTAGAGTCTGTTCACAAATCCGGAGCAATCAAATCCGAAGTTACTAGTTCCTCCCCAAAGGTAAGGAACCCCGGTGAATTCCAAAGACAGTTTGACTAAATCGCTCTCTTCCAGATCTCCAAGGATTTTCACTTCAAAGTAACTTCCATTTGGAAAAACGTAACCTTTTTCATCGTATTTTAAGTGTGAACAGAATGGTATCACCATTTCCGAATATCCATAGGTTTTTCCAAAAAGTCCTTTTAGTTTCTTCACTTTTAATTCCCCATAGTCAGCGTACTCGTTTTCCGACATGAAAAAGAGTCCTTCATTGTTCACATTTCCCACGTATCCTGTCCTCAGATCTTTCACCAACGAATAATCCCTTCCTACAGAGAGAACCTTAACTTCCTCTCCGAAAATGAGTTGATGCACTCTTTCACTTCTAAAACGTGGATCTTTCCTCACATCTAGAGTGGGAGATATAACGATGCCGTATTTCATATTTTCTGGGACGAATTCTTCGAGTACCATCACCGAGAATTCATAGTCCGGATAACTCTCTTTCAATTCATAGAGCGTGTCAAAAGTACCAACTTTCCCCACAATCCTCTTACCAAGAATACAAACATCGATGAAGTGAGTCCTTTCATCCAACATACCATCACTCCTCAACTGAAAGTGACATCCAGAATCATCATGGTGGTGAAACCAAGCATGAGACCGAGTGTTGCAAGATCGGTATTTCCACCCCTCTGAGATTCCGGTATTAGCTCTTCAACTGTTACATATATCATCGC
>Ga0180301_10000828_pt1 | contig 24259 bp, 23 predicted proteins | sample GuaBasSediGuay16_FD_121797 | JGI IMG/M metagenome (GOLD analysis project Ga0180301, IMG submission 121797) | Subseafloor sediment microbial communities from Guaymas Basin, Gulf of California, Mexico - Guay16, Core 4569-2, 12-15 cm | ecosystem: Environmental > Aquatic > Marine > Hydrothermal...
AGTACCGTTAAAAGGTTCCTCATCTCCCCTCCAACTCCTCAAGGATTTTTCTCGCTATGTTTTCAACGTTAACGACGTACGTTCCTCCTTCTATCGCTTTTCTCAACTCTTCAACCAGTTTCTCCCTGACATCGGAAGAATTTTTGGAAGCTTCTAGCATATCTTTCAGTTGAACGGAACCTTCTAGGATCAATTCATCCTTTTTTACGGCCTTTCCCTTTAATTTTTCTACGTTCGTGCTTTGTGGTCCTTTCAGTGGGTTTACACCACCCGATCCTTCGATCTTTTCTATCACACTTCCACCTCCCTTCCTATTGTATAATCGTCAATCGATGAGAAAAAATGAGGAGGTTTTCCATGTCCGATTTCATGAAGAAAACATTCTCTTTTTCTCTCGCAACATTTCTTTCAAGACTCACTGGGCTTGTAAGGGATATAACGCTTGCTCACATGTTTGGAACTTCTCCTTTTCTGGACTCGTATTTCATCTCGATCTCCTTTCCGTTCTTTTTGAGAAGAATATTCGCAGAAGGTGCCATGACATCTGCTTTTATCCCCTTGTACCACGAAAACATGAAAGACCATGAGAGAAGGAACATGTTCGTTTCCTCGGTTTTAACATCGTTGGGATCTGCCGCTCTTTCACTTGTGATTTTAACCGAAATTTTCCCAAAGATAGTACCATTGTTGTTCGCATCCAGAGCATCAGAGAGGATCATAGAGTATTCAACACATCTTGTAAGGATCACTTCACCATTTCTCTTCATCGTTTTCGTATGGTCCGTTCTTTACGGTATTCACAACATCCACGGATCTTACTTTCTACCAGCCCTCACGCCATTGCTCTCGAATCTGGGAATCATCTTTGGAGCTATTCTGGGAAGGAATATAACGTGTGTTGCAATCGGATTTTTAATAGGGAGTATCACAACCCTGATCCCTCTCGCACCCTTGGTGAAGAAATTGGGTATAATTTACAAACCAACTCTGAGGTATTCGAAAGAGTTCTTCAAACTTTTCTTTCCCACAGCATTCGCCATGTCAGTATCACAGATAACAACGATAGTTGATATAAACATGGCATCTTTTCTAGGAGAAGGAAACGTCTCATCACTTCAATTTGCAAGCAGGCTCTATCAGTTCCCCTATGGTGTGTTAACAGTTGCTCTATCCACTGTGACCCTGCCTGTTCTCACCACCTTGAAAGATCGAAGAGACGAATTGAGTAGGATCCTGAAGAGGACACTTTTTCTAACCATACCAGCCGCCTTTGGACTTCTGATCTTATCCAAAGAGATCGTGAGTTTGTTCTACGAGCATGGGTCGTTTTCTTCCAGCGACACCTTAAGAACTTCCCTCATACTTTCATTTTACTCCGTGGGACTTCCTTTTTATTCCATGATAGCCGTCTTGACAAGATCAAGGCATGCGGAAAAAGAAGTCATCCTTCCCTTGAAGAACACCATACTGATATCCTTGACAAACGCTTTTTTGGACATCATTCTAGGTTTGAAAATGGGAGTATCGGGAGTTGCCCTCGCTACATCTATCTCTGGAATAATAGGATGTTTCTTTATGATGAAAAAAATGAATGTGAAAGTTGGTCGAAAGGATCTGTTAAAGTACATATCAAGTGGAGTGTTGATGACACTCGTTTTAGCGTTATTTAAAAATCTTCATAAGGGACAGCTTTGGACGATCTTCCTGGTGATTCTGGGTATGGCTTTTTATGCTTTGTTCTCGAAAATTCTGAGAGTGAAGGAGCTGAGAGAAATCCTGCTCATTTTCAAACGAAGATAGCGCTCATGTATCCCACAACTTCCAGTCTGTCACCGGATACATCACCGCTCGTCGCGTGCTTCAAAATTTTCGGTTTCCCTATTTTCATATCCAAAAGTACTCCGACCCCACCGTATCCACACATACTCACTTCGTACTCTTCCAAAACCTTATATAGTCCCTTAACGTCCATATCCTCTATCATTCTGATCACGAGGTTGTCCTTATTTGTAGTGGTCTGCTGGTCTTCATAGTGATTCAAATCGGTGGATGCCAGAACTACGGTGGATGGTATCGCTTCCAGTACTTTCTTCAGAGCTTCTGACAGATCCTTCACCACCGAGAGACTCTGATCAAGGAGAGATATCGGAAGTATTGGAACGTTTCCAAAAACGTATTGTATGAACGGAATCTGCACTTCCAATGAGTGTTCCCTTGTATGGGATTCGTACGATACACTAGCGTGCTTTGAACTTTCCAAAAGAATCCTTGCCGCTTCCTCATGGATCGAAACTGCACCAAGAGGTGTTTCCCATTCTCCTTTGTCCCAGATACCCACCCTTACTCCAAATCCCGTATGATTTGGTCCTATCAAAACAAAAAGATCCGGGGTACCCTGCTTTGCCAATTCGTAGAATCCCCAGGAAGCAACCTGTCCACTGTACATGTAACCGGCATGGGGTGATATGATACCAACAGGTTTTTCTAATTTACTTTTATTCACTTTTGGAAGACTTCCAGGTCCAAGATCTCCCAGAAATGATATTTCTATCTCTTTTTTCAAAGAAGTCGGATCAAAGGGGTAAAATAGCCCTGCAACTGCTGGCTCTCTTTTCAAAATTCCACCACCTTGGCCGTTATGAATATCAACAGGTTTCTTTTTTCAGTTTCTTCTTTCTTGTATTTAAACAATTCACCTATAATTGGTATACTGCTCAAAAAGGGAAGCTTTGCTTCGTTAGTTTCCTTCTTTTCTCTAAGTAATCCACCAATTATCACAGTATCTCCATTCTTTATTATGACATTAGTTCGAGCTTCTCTTGCTACCTCACCAGGCATCATACCAAGGGGTGTGGAATAATCAGCTAGATCACTTACTTTGGTGTATATTGACAGTTCTATAGTATCATCACTTCGAACAAATGGTTTTATTTCGAGATCCACGCCTGTATCTAAATACCTTATCTCGTAACCTTCCTCTGTAGGTACAGGATAAGGAACCCTATTTCCTATGAAAATCCTTGCCTCTTGTCCACTAACTGTTACTATTTTTGGAGCAGCTAGTATTTCACTCAGATCAACACTTTTCTTAGATGTTAGAGTAACGTCGAGAAGTATATCAGTTAAAGCTTCCAAGAACTTCTCGTAGTCCATAGCATCTATAATTCCAACATTTGTGTTTAACTCCCCACCTGTACCGGACGAGAAACTTATAGATCCATATCCGGGAACTTGTATAGTTGTGCTGAGATCCTTCAATATCTTGTCCGCTATTTTCTTATCAATAACCTTAACTTCTATTTCCACCTGCTTTGTTGGTTTGGAAAATTCCTCGATGACCTTGTCCAACTCTTTTTTCAAACTTTCTGGTATCCCTGTTATGACCATGTAGTTGTTCAAATCATCCACATAAACCGTCCCGCCGTAGAACTCCACAAGTGATTTGATCTGTTCGAAGTTGTGAGGGATACGGTAGACGTATCTCTTTGTCACAGTTTCCTGTTCTTTCTTCACTTTTTCTATAATAACGACTCCCGATGGATCCTCTTCGAATATGTATCCATAATTTTTAGAGATGATCCTTTTGAAGTCTTCCCAGGTTATGTTGCTGATCCTCATACTGACCCTCTCTGTTGGCATGTTAACGAAGACGATGGATATGTTGAGCTTATCGGCTATCTCCTTTATTAACTCTCCCAAGTTAACATTGTCGGCTGTCACACTGAATTTTCCGTCTGTAACTTTTACGTATTCGGGTTTCTCCGGTTTTTTCTCCTTTTCAGCAATTTTTCTTTTTTCTTCCTCAATCCTCTTGAACTTATCCACACAGAGCTTTAGCAACTCTTCCACAGTTTCTATGTCTTCTTCTCTTCCGATGATCACAAGGTATCCCAATTTTGAGAACACAGCTATCTCCGCTGAGGGGGCAAAGAGCTTCGAAAGGTTCACGAACTCATTGGCAGGGACGATGGGTGGAAATTCCAGTATCTTTCTCTTGGTAACGACAGGCTCTTCTTTCGGTTTTTCCTCTTCTACCTTCTGAAGGAATTTTTTAAGGAAGAAATCAAAGTATTCCTTTGTAACCTTTTCAAAACCTTCAGGTATTTCGACGACGACCAAATCGATACTCTCCAAATAGGTGTTTTTCGATTCTGGTATCATGACGCCCATGAACGTGTTGAAGTCATCAAACGGAAATTTCTTTGGAACGCTGAACGTGAGTTTAACGTATTTTTTGATCTCTTCTTTCCTTTTCTTCTCTTCCAATTTCTTCTTCTCTTCGATCAATTCTTTGAATTTTCTCAGAGTGATTCTGAGGAATCTTTCCGTTTTATCGATCTCTTCTTCGGGCCCTTTGACAACGATCATACTGAAACCTGGAATCCCCACAACTTTCACATCAGGAACCGCCAGGTTTATCATGTTTTTGAAATCTCCCACAGGGAAATCAGTGGGGATATTCAGGATCTTCACGATTTCTTTCTTTATAACAGGTTTGGGGATCAATTTTTGAAGTTCCTTATAGAAGGATTTGGCCCTTTCGATATCTTCTTCTTTCCCATACAGAACCAGAATTCCATCACTGACGAAGGTTTTCAATTTGAAGATGTTCTGAAGGATCGAGGATATGTTTTCAACCTTTAACTCGGGCATGATCTTTATAAGATCCACTTTCTCTTCTTTTATCAAACCCGAAAGGTACTCCAAAGTTTTCATGGCTTCTTCGAGGGAGCTTTTCTCTCCCATCAGAACGTATCCAACTCCTGTAAGTTCCACAGAGATGTTGTGCATTAACGATAGAATCTTCTTGACATCTTCTCCAGCGAGTCCCTCTTTCTTGGGAACGAATTTTATCAATATCTCTTTCTCACTCTTCTTCTTCATCTCTTCGAATTTTTTCAGAACGTTGGTGATGATCGTTTTCGCTCTGTTGAGTTCGTTTTCCTCCTCGGACTTCATCAGAATCATTCCAAGATTCTTCAGGTTGTCAGTTAGTGTGACCTTCGTCTCCATCTCGATCAATTTCTTAAGTTCTGAAAACACAGCATCGTCCACAGTAGCTTCAACGTAGCCGTAGTAAACGATTTCTTTTGTTATTTCCTCAACGAAATCCTTTGCCTCTTTTACATCCTCCTTGAGACCTTCTATTATCAGAACCTTACCCAAAGCTCTTACATTAACGTTGAACATTACGTTCATGGCACTTACTATCTTTGGATCCAACTCTTTCTCTAAAAAGATTATTTCCTTCTTTCTCTCGGTTCTTCTGACTTTCAGGAAACTCTTCAGAGCTTCTTTTATGGGGTCTATAAGTTCTTTTTGAAGCCTTAAAACGATCTTAGAGTATTTCTCATTAACATCTATGGCCTGAACTCTATCAGGAGATATGCCGAAGAAACTCGATAGGAAATCTTTAACTAACTTCACTTCGTCCTTTAAAACGTTCATTTCCAGAACATCACCGGGGGTGAGTCCCAAGTCGTTTAGAATTTCCTCGATACTCTTTTTCAACTGAGGTTCTATTTCAACGACTATGATGTTTCTTTGAGGGACCGGGACAGCGTCTATGCCGTATAAAGCTTTTAATAACTCCGCAGCCAGCTGAGGATCGGAGACAGTGAAATAATATTTTTCCTTTTTTATCTCCTTTACTTCCTCTTTCACTTTCTCTTCTTTTTCCTTCACTTCTTTCTCTGTTTTCTTTCTGATCTCTTCTGTTTTTCTGTGTTTCAATATATCCAGGTACTTCTTGACCCTACTTATCGTTTCCTTGTCGCCTACTAATATCACTCTTTCTATCGGTTCCAATATCTGATGTTCAAAGCAGTAAATTTCGCTCAGAGATTTTAAAAGAGAACTCACTTCATTCGTTGTTGCTGGGGAATAGTCATACTCTGCCTGCACCAGGTATTTGGATAATATACCAGTTTTTTTGTACTTCAGCAGCTCTAGATATTTCACCACTCTGTCCAAAGTTTCCTTGCTTCCTTCTAGAATGACTTTATTTATGGGTTCTAGTAGCTTGAAATTGAAATTGACATAAACATCTTTTAGGGAGTTCAGAAGGAAGCTGGCTTCGTTAGATTCCACAGGGTAGTAGTCATACTCGATTCTCTCCACAGGCGAAGTGACAGATATCAAACTCGCTATTAATTGATGCTCTTCGCCTGTACCAAAAACAAACAAGGCGGATTTTGTCGGGATGTATTCCATGATCACCTCTGGCGGCAGGATCTCTTTGACTTTACTAACAAGAGCCTCAAAACTCACCTTCCCTTCTTTTTCCTCTCCCTCAGCTTCTTCCAATTTGTAAATTCCCCAGAATCTTCCGAACCTTTTAGAAACTTCTTCAAACTTTCCAACGTACATGGTACCGTCGGGAAAGTATGAATAGGCAACATCACCTATGGCAAAGAAAAGATCTCTTAGAGCATCTTCTGGTGTGACATCGTTCAACTTGAGATTCAACCTTCCCAGATCTCCTGATACCACAACATTCAAATTCAACCTTTCAGCCAGGTACTTGACCATGCTCTCAAACGTCATGTCTTTGGTGAAGGCAACATCCATCCGCTCCTTACTTCTTGGAAACTCTATTATCAGTTTACTCCCTGAAGTATTGAGAGAGGCTTTTCCAGGTATCAGAAGATGGGTCGTTATCATTATCCCCTTTCCCACATTTATGACCCTTACAGCTTCAACTGGTCCTACACTCACAGGTATGAAAAACATAGAGGAAGTTATGTCAACATTAGGTACGAACACACTGAAGACCGTTTTTGAAAGATTCCAGTCGGTCTCCACATCTTTTATTCTTCCATCAAAAACCGCAACAACTCTCACCTGATTTTCCGAGACTTCTGGGTAGATGCTGACGAGCTTCGTAGAGAAAGAAACGATTGTAAAGACCATCAAAAGTATAAAGAGAAGTTTTCTCATTTCTCTCACCTCTTCTCCTCAAGGCCTTATAGCGTAAAAACCCCCTCTTTGAAGGTCAACGGTTAAAACCCCCAAACTGGATATATGAACAACCAGATACCTACCATCAATCAGATCCTTCAAACGTTTCTCTTCTATTTTACCTCCTGATTTTAAGAAAACGATAAGATCTCTCTTAGTTTTTATGAATCCCAAAAACTCGTACTTTTGAAGTCTAGGAGCTCCAACCAGTATGCTTTCGTTGGCGAGGTTCACATTGAAATTTATCTTCGCCGGCTCAAACAATTCAATCTCAGAAGCTTCTTCATTCGTCAGTATTTCCCACTCTTCCATGATATCAGAAGGTATCCTGATTTTAGTTAACCTGCTCAGAACGTTCTTTGATCTAAAAGATACGACGGCAGCTTTCTTAGGAGATGGTTGGTAAAGAAGGAAAAACAAGGCAACACCCCATACACCACCCATTATTATTAGAAGAACAACTGTTCTAGTTGACATGGGATCACCTGACCTTCTCCAAGATCATCGTGAATTTTATGGGACCGGTGGTAGGAACTATCGCACCCTCAATGTATATGGGAAAACCTCTCTCGTTGATGATCGTTATCTTTTTTATCGCCACATCTTTTCTCTCGAAAACGTACCTTATGAAACTCTCCAAATCCTTTCCCAGCATTGCGCCACTCAAGTTCAGAGTATTCCCATTTTCAGAGACAGAAATTCCCGTTGGGAGAATGAATTTCTCTTTCTCCTTCACTCTGTCTAACGCTTCTTCATACTCCCTCAACTTCTTGAGGTAGATCTCATAATTTCTGCTGAGCTCTTCCAACCTTTCTTTCGTTATTTTCATGCTTCGGACGAAAAGCAGGTAATCAGGAAGATCCACTCCGAATATCAGAAACAGAAAAGCTATAACAGCTATGAACAACCCCAGTTTCCTATTCACCCCATAATCTTTTCACCTCTCCTGTTGACGAGCCGTTAATCTCACTTTTCTGACTCTGAGATCCATGAGTATCGAGGAATCAAACAGCACTTCATTTTTCATCTCGTAGAACTGTTCTAGATCTTTCGAAATTTTGTCCACCGGAGATTCCGTCCTCTTTGTTGAATAGACTTCGTATATGGAGAGAGTGGCAGAATCGCTATCATACGCTAGATCTTTCAATATCAACCAACCTTTCTGAACATCGTTCGACCAGTTTCTGTACAGAACATGTAGAAGTCTTTTGGAATTCACCCAGTCTTTGTAAAACGTCATGAGCTTTTCGTATTTGCCAGTTAGAGCAGTTATCATACTTGAAAGGGTGGTATCGGCTCTTGCCAGTTCCTCCAGATTATTTTTTTTGCTATACGTGAGATTTATAGAAAATCTTGTGATCACTTTGCTGTGTTGAATCGTGATGTTTTCCAAGGTTTCTTTCTTCATCATTTCGAGATAGAATTTTACAGAGAGTCCTGGCAGGACCATGAAGATCATCAGTATTATGAAAGTGCTCCATTTCAGCTTTCTTCTTTTATAAGTGTATAGATTTAACTTTTCCAAGTTCTCTTCCTCCTCTCAAAAGTAACCCCAACCCTCCTAATGTTTCTACCGACTCTGGGGGTTTTATGACCTCAAAATCCTTGCTTGAGAAGGTTGAGCTACCTGAAAGTGCCTTACTCAAAACATCGCTCAGAACAGGGGGATCCACTAGAAATTCGAATCTATCTATCTCATCAATACTCACAGAACTTATAGCCGTTTCAGATGTTAATTTTATCTCCCTCTCAAGTTCTATTAAAATGTCCTCGAAGTTGGTCAGAAGGAATTTCTCCACCTCAGGTGAATCCTTTAAATTCCTCATCGAAACGAGATCCACAGGGGGTATACCTATGGATTCCCTCATCATCTCCATGTAATCCCACAGATTGGATAAAACGATCCTGATGGCCACAACGTAAGAACCTATAAAGAGGATTATGGAGTAATAATCCTCGAAGAAGTTATATATTATCAAACATCTTCTTCCCACCGTGTTAGTGGAAAACTCCAGATACTTGAAAACGTCCGGTATGAGGATATCTGGTTCATAGAATCCCAAAGCAACGAATTTGTTCACATACTGAACGATATGCTCCCTCTTTGATACGACGAGTAACGCTTTCCCTTCGAAGATTTCCAGAATATCCACGACTATCTCTTCAGGCCTTAGGTTCAGATTTCGCGATATTTCGATTAAGGCGAAATTTTTTATCATCCTTTTGTCCATCTTCGGTGGGACGTTCAAATTCATGAAAAGAATGTTCTCTATGGGAAAACTGTAAATCACCAGATCCTCAACATCGACGGCGTATTTTTTCGAGAGTTCCTTCAACTTTTTTTCCTTCTTCTCCTCGAATTCTGGCAAGAGAAAATCCCTTTGTAATATCCTGATCTTCGCTCCCACTTTCTTGGCTCTCAGAGCTTCCAATCTTCTGACTCCAACATCCAAGACCGTGATGTTGTTGTAGAAAATCTGCACATCACTTCACCTCACCTGAGGTACATGGACTCTTATTCTACCTGTAACTGGCTCGATGGTTAATCTCCAGTCCTTTCCCAGTATACTTCCTGCCAGAGATATCTCCCCATTTATAAACCTTATGATCTGCCTTGTCGGCTGAGAACAGATGATCTTTTTTATCTCGAAATTTTTCAAAGAAATTTTATTAATTTTAGAAGGTTCGATTAATAGCATTGCATCCTTCTTTATCACAAGAATTCCTTTGTTTTCCTTTATCTTTCTCACATTCTTTTCTATCATGGCTCTTAAGATGTAGGGATTGTATCTATCTTTTATATCATCGTATGTGATGGAAGGAATCGCAATAATCGCGAAAAATCCTATCAGAACGATGAGAACCAATGATATCAGAATCTCCAAAAAGTTCAATACGATCACCTTCCGATCATCTGCTCCATCTGGAATATGGTTGTGTACATAGTGTAAGCCAGGAAAGCAATGAATCCTCCAACCCCTGCTATCATCATCGGTTCTACGAGTGATATCAACCTTTTGATACTGTTTCTCACAACATCTTCATAGAAATCGGCCACTTTCTGAAGAACCTCATCCAACTTTCCAGTTTCCTCACCTGTTCCAACCATTTCGTAGATGAGTTGAGGAAAAACGTTACTCTCAGCGAACGCATTTCTCAACGATTCACCCTTTCTGACACTGTCTATTATTTGTTCAGCTTTTGAGATTATGGTCAGATTGTTGGAAGCTTTTGCAGACATCTCTATGGCATCCGTTAGTCTGACACCGCTTCCGATGAGAACTCCCAGAGTCCTTGTGAATCTTTCAAGCCCCATGGCTTTCCTTATCTTCAAGGCGGGAGGAAACAGAAGAGACAAGGTGTCTTTTATGTAAACACCGGCCTTTGATTTCATTAGAATCACGAACCCTATTATCACAAGACTTGCACCAATTAACACAATGGGCCAATTCGTTTTCAAATTTCTGTTCACGTTCATGAGAAACGAAACGGTGGGAGATAAAGGGACTTCTCCTCCAAAGGCCTCTATTAGGTTAGGCAAGATGTAAAAACTGATCACCATGACGATGATTATAGCGAACACCAGAACGAAAGTGGGGTAAGCCATGGCGGATTTTATCTCATCTTGAAGCCTTTTGGAGCTCTCATAGAATTCAGCTGCTTTTTCCATCGATTTATCCAAGACACCTCCTTCTTCTCCTGCGGCAACGAGGTTTATGAACACGGGGTCGAAAACTCTTCTATTCGATAGAGCTTCTGCAAGGGAGGATCCGGTTTCCAAATCTATTATGGTCTCTAAGAGAACTTTTCTGAATCTCCTTGAAAACATCTCCTGCCTTGCTAGAATCGTTAAAGCCTCTTTTATCCTAACACCAGCGGATATCATCGTGGCGAGTTGTCTGGAGAACGAAGCCAATTCCCTTATGGATATTGGAAAGAGCACAAAGGTCTTCCTTCTCCTAACTTCTTTCAAAGAGACAACAGCCAACCCTCTTTCTCCCAGAACGTTCGCCGCTCTCAACTCGCTCTCCGCTTCCATTATTCCTTTTATCTTCCTTCCCGAGCCGTCAAAGGCCACATAACGATAGAATGGCATGAGACCCCTCCCCGGGCTTTTACGCTTAGATTATACATTGTTCTCTGAAAAAAACATCCAACAGCTTTTTTAGCAAGTTGAAATCTTCGATCTCCATGATTTTTCTTCTGAACTTTCTGCTGTTTGGTATGTCCCTTGTGTAACCTATTATGAATTTCCTGAACTCTTTAACCGCTTTCTTCTCACCTTTGTAATGCTTCAAAAGATCCAGGTGTCTCAAGGTGACATCTTTGATTTCCTCAAGAGACGGAACTTCGTACACTCCCCTGAAAAAGAGATCCTTGATCTGCTTGAATATCCACGGCCTTCCAACAGCTCCTCTTGCAACGATGACACCTTGGCAATTCGTCATCATCAGAACCTTCTTCGCATCTTCGGGAGATAGAATATCCCCGCTTATGAGGACAGGAGGCCCATCGAAATTCAGAGAGCTGAGATCTTCCCAAATGGCCTTACCTTCAAAACCTTGACGCACAGTTCTTGCGTGAACGGCTATAAGATCGACATCTTCCTCTGATAATATACTGTATATCCTTTCGAAATCATTTCTTTCCCAACCGAGCCTCGTTTTGACCGAAAAAACACCTTTTATATTCCTCCTCAGCTCTCTCACAATCTTTTTTAATTCTTTTAAATCTCTTATGAGAGCTCCTCCTGCTCCTTTCCTGATAACCTTTTTCACAGGACATCCAGCGTTCAAATCTATCCAATCGAATTGCTCGGAGAGCTCAGCAGCCGCTTCCGATAGTACAAAGGAGTCCGATCCGAATATCTGAACAGCCGTGAGGTCCTCATCGTACGGTAAGAGATCCTTCGTTTTCGAAGATCCTCTTATATAACCATCTGCGCTGATCATTTCTGAGTACGAGAAAGAAGCTCCAAATTCTCTGCAAATAGTTCTAAAGGCTTTATCCGTTATTCCGGCCATGGGAGCAAGCCCAAAGTTTCCCGGTAGTACCCTTTTCTTAACGTTTATCTTCTTCCAGATTCCTGTACACCTCCTTCACTTCTTCCATTATCACTTCTGGGACCATACCACTCACTGATAAGCCTTCCCTTACCCGTTTTCTTATATCGGTTGAAGATATCTGAACAAGTGGTGTTTCCAAAAAGATGATGTCATCGAACAGATCCCCTAGAATTTTCCTTGCACGTTCGTGGTAAGGCTTTCCACAGTATCTTGGATACACTACAAGATGCACCTTTTTCAATAGTTCCTCGTACCTGTACCACCTTTCTATATAAGATAGAACATCTTCTCCCACCAGAAAATACGGTTTGGTGGAATAGTGTCTTGAAAAGTGATCAACAGTGTATATCGAGTAGGAAACCCCTCCTCTATCTCTTTCAAAAGAACTCACAAATATTTTTTCGTTACCTTTGAAAATCTTTCGAAGCCATTCATATCTTTTTTCAAAAGGTGCGAGGGAAGAGACAAGTTTGTGAGCGGGACGGAATGTGGGAACCACCAGTAGAAGATCCAGTTTCAGTATTTCCAGAGCGTAATTCGCTATTATTATGTGTCCGTTGTGAGGAGGATTGAAACTACCACCGAATATTCCCAATCTCTCAATCTTTGTATTCGAAGGTGAAGTCCCCAATGTAGACAGTATCACCATCTTTTACCCCCGCATCCTTGAGGATTTTTGAAAGGCCGTTTTTCTCAAGTTTTTCCAGAAACATGATCCTTACATCCTTCTCCGAGATATCGTATCTTTCGAGCCATTTCTGTATATCCTCTCCAAGGACCTCGTACTCCCCTTCTCCTAGCTTCCTAACATGGATGGAAATCTTCTCAGGTAACCTTCTCCACACCGCAGAAGGCTTCTTGAACTTTTCAGTTGCAACGGGTTGAAGTTTCTTTCTGCTGTTTTCAACGAATTCCCAAACCTTCCACATCAACTCTTTTATACCTTCTCCGGTGACAGCCGATGTCGGTAAAACCTCCGTGCCGGATATTCTTTTCAAAATTTCGATCTTCTCAATGAGATTCTCTTTACTCTGAACCAAATCCACCTTGTTGGCCACCACTATCTCGGGTTTCTCTAAGAGGCTTTTTGCATACCTCTTCATCTCTTCCTTTATCACCCTGTAATCCTCAACTGGATCTCTTCCTTCAAACCCGCTTATATCGATGACATGGAGGATAACGGAACACCTCTCCACATGCCTTAAAAAAACGTTACCGAGCCCTGCTCCCTCACTTGCACCTTCTATCAAACCTGGGATATCCGCTACGATGTACTCCTTATCCGTGTCCAATCTAACAACTCCCAAGTTGGGTATGAGCGTTGTGAAGGGATAATTTGCTATCTTCGGCCTGGCATTACTCATTCTGGCTATGAGGGAAGATTTCCCCACATTAGGATATCCAACTAAAGCGGCATCTGCGAGTATCTTCAACTCGAGCTCCAGCCATCTCCTTTCACCTTTTTCGCCTTTCTCAAAAATCCTAGGAGCTCTCCTAGTTGGTGTTTTAAAATGATGATTTCCCCTACCACCTCTTCCACCTCTTGCAACACACACCATTTTCCAGGGTGTATCCATATCTGCCAACACTTCCCCCGTTTCAAGATCCTTCACGATGGTTCCAACGGGAACGTCCAGTATTAGATCCTTGCCGTTTCTTCCCTTCATTTTCTTCCCTCTCCCATTTTTCCCGTTCTCAGCTATGAACTTTTTCTTTCCAACGAATGATAAGAGGGTGGAGATGTTCGGATTCGCTCTCAATATCACGAACCCACCGTCTCCACCATCCCCTCCATCAGGTCCACCTTTGGGAACATACTTTTCCCTTCTGAAACTCACACATCCATTTCCACCGTCACCTGCTTTTACGAAGATCCTGACTCTATCCACAAATTCTGATCTTTCAAAGTTCATCTCAACACCTCTCAATATATCCTCTTCAATATATCCAGAAATTTAAAAAATTCCAATCTTTCTAACCTGTCAAGTATATCATCTATAGAGACCCTTTCTTTTGAGAAAACGTTCATGTAAGTTAGAAGATCCGCTGTCTCTGATGTACTTTCCAATCTTTTCAAAATATTCGCTTTGAAAAAACCTGAAAACTCCTCCATATCTTTATAAGATGGCATTTCACCCGTTATTCTTCCCAGAAAAAGCCTGTCAACACCTTTTGAGATCTCCAGGAATACCTCTTTTTCTCTCTCGCCTAAAAATTCTTTTAAAAACAGAGATTCAAGACGTGTGATTCTCGAGAGCTTCACGAAGTTCCTCGGTTTTGAAAACAATTTTTGAGGTTTCAGGGGAGAAGGTACCTTGATTTTTCTCAGTTGCTCCAGAGAAGTTTTCTTCACCCCACCGGTCATAACGGAGAAAAGAACCCCTCCACCTATTTCGATGAAGGGAGGAGGGAAAGTCAAAAAACTTTTTTCCAAACCTTTTTTGAGATCGTCGATCTCATCTGAGGTTCCCCATATTTGCACAAAAGAAAATTCCGCTTCCACACTCTTTTTGACTTCGTACCACCTGGGCACAGCTTTGGATATCTCATTCGCGAGATTTTCCAAAGTGTCTCTCACAATTCCTTTGTATTTGGATGGCTCGTTCCTCCAACCAACGGAGAAGACGATATTCATGTGAAAGGTTCTGAGAGGTTTCCCTTCAAAAATGATCTTCACATCTTTCCCTCCTCGGAAATATCGAGTTCATTGATCTCGGTATTGAGTATAATACGAGTATTGATGATCGACGCGATTTTGTAATATCGAGAACCATAATACGAACTGATAACGTTGTATAATAGATTCGATCGCAATTTGAAAAACCAAAGATTTGAGTATATCGAGATTTCAATAAGAGAAACCATGATGATTGTGTATGGAATGACACTTGAAAGGTTCCCCAAAGCCCTGATGCACGGGCTTAAGGGATCCTAGAGATATACTATAATTTGAATGCATTGAAAAATTCTTTCATGGGGGGATACAAAGTGGCGGAAAAGTTTAACCTTCAGGATAGGTTCTTGAACCACCTCAGGGTCAACAAAATAGAGGTAAAAGTGTACCTTGTAAACGGATTTCAAACGAAAGGATTCATAAGATCATTCGATAGTTACACCGTTCTATTGGAGAGTGGGAATCAGCAGAGTCTTATTTACAAACATGCCATAAGTACCATAATCCCTTCTTCCTATGTCAGGTTAATGAAACCTAAAGAAGAAGGGGAGGAAGAGAAAGAGGGGGAGAAAAAGGGAGATGATGGAGAAGAATGATCTTTCTGGTAGAAAAGCGATTCTGATCGGTATAGATTCAGACGACCATGTATGCGTCGATGAATCCTTGGAAGAACTCGAAAACCTGTGCGAAACATTGGATATCGAGGTTTTGGATTGGGTCGTACAGAAGAGGAAAAAAACTGATCCAAGGTATTATCTGGGAAAGGGAAAAATTGAAAAATTGAAGAATCTGAAAGAGTTGATGAAAGCTGATTTGATAGTCGCAGATGGGGAGTTGAATCCTATACAAGCAAGAAACATAGAGGATATCACTGGGGCGAAAGTTTTGGATAGAACACAGATCATATTGGAGATATTCGCACATCACGCGACAAGTGAAGAAGGAAAGATTCAGGTTGAAATGGCCCAGCTTGAATACAAACTTCCGAGAATCGTGGGAAAAGGTGAAGAACTCTCAAGATTGGGGGGAGGTATAGGTACAAGAGGTCCAGGTGAACAACTTCTAGAGCAGGAGAGAAGGAGAATAAAAGATAGAATATCGGTCCTCAGGAAGAAACTCGAAGAGATAAAAGTCGAAAGAGATGTTCAAAGGAAAAGAAGATTGAAAAGTGGTATTCCCCACGTATCGATAGCCGGCTATACAAACGCCGGAAAGTCAACTCTCTTGAAGGTTCTGACGGATACCGAGGTCCTGATAGCCGATAAGCTCTTCGCAACGCTCGAACCCACCACCAGAAGGTTAAAACTTCCAAACGGAAGGGTGATCTTGATAAGCGATACGGTTGGATTCATAAGGAAACTTCCGCACAGTATCGTAGCAGCATTCCATGCAACTCTTGAAGAGATCGCTTTCTCAGACCTTATTCTCGTTTTGGTTGATGCCTCGGATGTCCACATGGAGAACAAACTGAAAGCTTGCTATGACGTCTTAAGAGAGATAAAAGCTGATAACATAAAGAAGATGCTGGTGTTCAACAAAATAGACATGTGTACACGTGATAGAATAGAGAAACTGAGTCTGGAGTATTCCGACGCTGTTTTCATTTCCGCTCTTAAAAAGGAAGGATTGAATACTTTGATGAAGAGATTGGAGAGAGAGTTGTTTTCAGGAGAAGAGAAGAGAAAATTCATCATACCCATTTCAAAAGTTGGAATCGTGTACAGCTATAGAGAAAATCTGGAGATAATCGACGAAAAGTACAACAGTGATATAGTCGAGATGATTCTAAAAGGAAAGAAAGAGGTGTTGGATACAGTCGAAAGTAGGGTGAAAGGACCTTGAAAATAGTATTCGTGGGAACACCTGATTTTGCCTCTCATATATTAGAACATCTGGTCCATTCCTGGAACATCGTGGGAGTTGTTACACAACCTGATAGAAAAGGAGGAAGAGGTAGAAAAGTACTTGTACCTCCCGTTAAAGTGGCGGCAGAGAAATACGGAATTCCATTGATTCAACCATCCACCATAAATGAAGAGGAAGCTGTAGAATTCATCAGGTCAAAAGATCCCGATGTTTTGCTGGTAGCCGCTTATGGTAAGATTCTAAAGGAAATCGTATTGGAGATACCAAAGTTTGGAGCGTTCAACGTTCACGCTTCTCTTCTTCCAAAATACAGAGGGGCTGCTCCAATCCAAAGGGTGATAGAGAACGGAGAGAGGGAAACGGGTATCACTATTTTCAAGATGGTGAAAGAGTTGGATGCAGGCCCAATAGCACTTCAAAAAACCCTAAAAATTGGGGATTTTGAAACTTTCGGAGATGTGTACGTAAAACTCATAGATCTCGCAAAAGAAACAGTCGATGAGTTTTTGAAGCTTCTCTCTAAAAATAAGCTTATTCTCATTCCACAAGATGACAGTAAGGCGACTTACGCTCCCAAGATAAAAAAAGAGGATACTTTTGTGAATTTTTCTGAAATGTCTGAGAAAGTGAAGAACAAAATAAGAGCTTACGATCCTGTACCAGGAGCTAGAGCTCTTTTCAAAAATCAGATTGTTAAACTCTTCGAAGTTAAAGACATGAAGAAGAACGACGATGAAGGTATACCGGGAAAGATCTTGGAAATAGAGGAGAAAGGAGCTTGGATTAAAACAGGAGATGGTAGAATCCTTCTTGGTAAGATTCAGTTCCCTGGAAAAAAAGTCTTGTCTTTTTCAGAGGCAAAGAATGGAAGACTCATTAGAGAAGGAGATATCCTAGAAGGAGGTGCTTGTATTTGAAGAGACTTCAATATTTCATGATCAAGAATCTCCATCAGGATACGGTGGAAGAAGTTGAAAGAATAATAAAAAGCATAGAAGGTGTCCTTAATGTGGATATCGTCGTTGAAGCGGGAGTCGCCGGTATAGAATACGACGACAATTTTTTAACACGTGAGGAAATCGTGGAAAAACTCAGAAGGCATGGGTTCGAAGTACTACCGTAATGGGGGGATCCGCCATCGATAATGTAATAATGAGAGTTAAGAATCTGAAAAAATACTTTCCTATAAGAAAAGGATTTTTGATAAAGAGAACTGTCGGATACGTAAAAGCTGTTGATGATATTTCTTTTGAAATAAAAAAAGGTAAGACCTTTGCGTTGGTTGGAGAATCTGGATGCGGTAAAACAACGACCGCACGCACCGTTCTCAGATTGACTGATCCCACAGATGGTAGAATTCTTTTTGATGGGAGCGACATATCAAAGCTTGGTTACAGAGAACTCCTTCCCTTCAGGAGAAGAATGCAGATAGTATTCCAGGATCCGATGAGTTCTTTGAATCCCAGAATGACCGTTGGTGAGATAATAACAGAACCTATTCTCTTCCATGGGCTCACTGATTCGAAACAGGAAGCGTACGAGATGGCAAGAGATATCCTGGTGAGTATCGGTTTAAAGCCGTATCATCTCGATAGGTATCCTCATCAGTTCAGCGGGGGTCAAAGGCAAAGAATCGCGATAGCAAGGGCGATATCGATTGATCCAGATCTTTTAATATTGGATGAACCAACATCTGCCTTGGACGTTTCTGTGCAGGCTCAGATAATAAACCTGTTCCTCAAATTCCAGGAAGAGAAGCATTTTTCGTATCTTTTCATATCACATGATCTGGGGCTCGTAAGATTCATCAGTCATGAGGTCGGTATAATGTATCTTGGAAGAATCGTGGAGATAGGTGAAACGGAGGAGATCTTTGAAAATCCCCTTCATCCCTATACAAAGGCGCTGTTATCCGCTGTCCCAATACCGGATCCTGAAGTGGAGAAGAGGAGAAAAAGGATAATACTAACAGGAGGAGTGCCGAGTCCCATAAACAGACCGAGCGGTTGTTTCTTTCATCCAAGGTGTCCTTACAAAATGGAAATATGCGAGAGGGAATATCCTCCTCTTGTGGAAATTTCTAAAAACCACCGGGTTGCATGTCACCTGGTGGCAAAAGAAGGAGGTGTTAAGGAATGAGAAAGTTCCTCATCCTGGCGGTTTTAGTATCATTCGCATTCTTTGCTCTGGCAGAACTCTCACCGTTTGCTTACAGTGAAAAGTATCTGGGAGCAGACGCAACAGGAAAAAAGGGCGGATATTTGATAGTTCCAACACTTTCAGGTCCCAGAACGTGTAACGACATCGTGGCTCAAGAGACGAGCTCAACTGACGTAATTGGGAGATTCGCTGGATCACTCATAGAAATGGATAACTACGCGAGGATCTATCCAGCACTCGCTGAGAAGTGGGAGATCGAAGTCAAAGACGATGGAAGCATGGTAATAACATGGCATCTCAGGAAAGGTGTCAAATGGAGTGATGGCACACCATTCACGGCAGATGATGTTGTCTTCACGATAAACGATGTTTACTTCAATCCGGATATACCAAACGATATGCAGGACCTGTTTGGCGATAATTGGCCGAAAGCAGAAAAGATCGATGATTATACCGTCAAAACATCCTTCAAAGAAGTTTACAGGCTGGCCGTGAGATATCTTGGAGGACTCGTTCTCTGGCCGAAGCACATAGCAGAGCCGTACGTCAAGGAGAAGAAGTTCAAAGAACTCTGGGGTGTTGACGCCATCAACAAGCACGAAATTGTGGGGCTTGGTCCTTACATTCCTGTTGAGTACGTTCCCGATCAATACGTGAAATTTGAGAGAAATCCGTACTACTGGAAGAAGGATAAGAACGGAGTGCAGCTTCCATACCTCGATGGAATTATATTCAAGATAATCCCGACACAAGATGCTCAAAAACTTGCATTTGAAAACGGTGAAGTCGATGTTTACGCACCCAGAGGAACGGAGTATGCAGAGATCAAGGAAAAGGCAGAAGAAAAAGGATGGGTCGTTGGAATGGGAGGTCCAAACTTCGGAACCCAATTCGTTACTTTCAATTGGAACTGTCCAGATCCTGTGAAAAGAAAATGGTTCAGGAACAAGTACTTCAGAAGAGCGGTTGCTCACGCTATAAACAAAGAAGCTATAATAGATACTCTCTACAACGGACTCGCAGTTGCACAGTGGGGGCCCATAAGTGAAGCTGCAAAAGTTTATTACGATGAGAGTGTCTTGAGAAAATATCCGTATGATCTCGATCTTGCAAGACTCATGTTGAAACTTGGTGGTTTCAAATGGGACGAGAACGGACAGCTTCTTGACAAAGATGGAAATCCTGTGAAGTTCATACTCACAACAAATGCTGGAAACCAGATACGTGAAGGAATAGGAAACATCTTGACCGATGCTTTGAAAAAACTTGGAATGGATGTAACCTTCGCACCCATAGATTTCAATACATTGGTTCAAAAACTGGTTGTTAACGGTGATTGGGAAGCTGTCATAATAGGATTGACGGGATCCGATGAGCCCCAGGGTGGAGCAAATGTCTGGAGAATCAAAGGAGCACTCCATTTCTGGAATTTCCATCCAGATGTCAAGGAATTCGTCGATCCTAACGATTATTACTCGCCTGATTGGGAAAAAGAAATCGACAAGATCTTTGTTGAAAACATAAAGATCCTCGATCAGGAGAAAGTTGTGGATATGTTCAGAAAGTTCCAGAGACTCGTTTCTGAGAATCTGCCTCTAATATATGTAACTCAGCAGCTCTATCTGTACGCTTACTCTAACAAACTCCACAATCTGGAACCAACCGCTTTCGGGGGCATGTGGGGTTGGAATCATGATTGGATCTGGAAAGAAACGGAGTGAGGGGGGATCTCCTCCCCCTCACTTTGTGTAAGAGGTGATATGAATTGCTCAAATACATTGCAAGGCGTTTCGTTATAGCCATACCTGAAATATTCGTTATATCCCTTATGGTTTTCCTCATAATGCAAGCGGCTCCCGGTGACTTTCTCGATCAGTACAGGTTAGATCCTTCAGTCTCTGAAAAATTTTTGGAGCAGATGAAGAAGGAACTGGGGCTTGATAAGCCTGTGATGGTTCAATACGTTATATGGTTGAAGAACGTTATAAAAGGTGATTTTGGTTATTCTTTCTATTACAGAAGGCCTGTTTCTTCTCTAATATGGGAAAGGGTTTTTGCCACCTTGATTCTTTCAATAACATCGCTTTCCTTCGCCTGGGTTCTTGGTGTTGTTGTTGGAACCTTCTCTGCTCTGAAAAAATACTCCATATGGGATAAACTCTTCACCGTCGTTGCGTTCAGCGGTATAGCCATTCCAGGATTCTTCCTTGGGCTTCTTCTGCTTTACATAGCGGCGAAAACTGGCTGGTTCCCAATAGCGGGGATGGTATCGGTTGAACATTCTCAGATGACAGCTTGGGAAAGGTTCAAAGACCTCGCATGGCATTTGATACTGCCAAGCTTTGCCCTTGGATTTGGCACTTTCGCCGTTTTGATGAGATACATGAGGGGAAGCCTTCTGGATGTGTTGAATGAAGACTATGTGACGTTTGCAAGAGCTAAAGGACTCCCAGAAAGAATGGTCATATACAAACATGCCATGAGAAACGCAATAAACCCCATGATAACCCTCCTTGGATACAGCATATCGGGACTTCTCGGTGGTGCGATAATCATAGAGAACATATTTGCATGGCCTGGGATGGGAAGACTCGTCTACCAAGCTCTTCTCCAACAGGACATCTATGTTGTCATGGCAGCATCGATTTTGGGGGCTGTCATGTTGATAGTAGGTAACCTCATAGCCGATATTCTTCTGGCATTGGTCGATCCAAGAGTTAGATTCGAGTGAAAAGGAGTGGTGGGATGGAGGAAGAAAAGAAGCTGGAAGGTACCGTGGAAAGTGTTCCAGAAGTGGAAGAAGAGGAAATAGAGTTTAAAGAAGAATATTTGACTAGAGGGCAGCTCATTTGGAGAGCCTTCAAAAGGCATCACCTCGGTGTTGGTGGGCTCATCGTTCTGATAATACTCTATCTTATGGCGATATTTGCAGATTTTCTTGCTCCTTACCATCCTTACGAGCAATCCTTGAAACATGCTTTCGCGCCTCCAACGAAAATCCATAGAGTTTACAAAGGAAAAAAGGTGAAACCCTATGTTTTGCCTGTAATAAGTTTTGTGAACAAGACAACCTTTACAAGAGAATACTATGAGATGCTCTTTCCAAATAGATTGGTGGTGGATTCCTTCGGCCAGAAAAAAGTTTTTGAAATTGGGAAAGATGGTGTGACAGGTTTCAAATTTATGATAACGGAAGAACATTACGTTAAGTTGAAAGATGGCAGAAAAAAGCTTGTTTCATCTGATTCCAGAATCGTTGACTATTTCCTTTTTGGTTATAACGAGAAAACTCTTTTAGATGGCGAAAGTGAGGTTTCTACAGAATCCCCGGTAGCAAAGGAAGTTTACTTTGGAAAATATGGATACAAATTGAACATAAATTCGGAGAAGGACATAGACAGAGTCATCATAAGAGAGAGGTTGGAAGCGATAATCGTTAAAAAGGGAGAAGATATGGATTATGTGGAAGGAAAAGTTGTGGATTTTGATTACAAAACCTATCCAGTCAAGTGGTTTATCAAAACATGGGGAGCGGACAAGAAATACAGAATGGGATACTTCCTCTGGTTGATCCCTTCAAGATTACATCTTTTTGGAGTTGATAACTACGATAACAACGAATACGTGAGACTCTACATAATGGGGGCAGACAAGTATGGGAGAGATCTCTGGTCCAGGATAGTCTTTGCTTCCAGAATATCTCTATCCATAGGTTTGATAGGTATGGCCATAACATTCGCCTTAGCTCTTGTGTTTGGAGGAATATCGGGATTTTACGGTGGGTTCATCGACGAAGTTATGATGAGGATAGCTGAGATAATAATGTCAATACCAGGTTTTTACCTTTTGATCCTCTTAAGATCCCTGTTGCCACTTGATATCCCCTCAACGCAAATATACATTCTCCTTGTTTTCATTCTCTCATTCATCGGATGGGCTGGAAGATCCAGGGTTATCAGGGGTATGGTCCTATCCATAAAGCAGAGAGAATTCGTGGAGGCAGCGATTGCTATAGGCCTTCCAAACAGAAAAGTTCTATTCAAACATGTTCTTCCCAACACCATGAGCTATTTGATCGTTGCTGCAACCCTTGCTATTCCTGGTTACATCCTTGGAGAAGCAAGTCTTAGTTATCTTGGACTCGGTATAAGGGAACCTGACGCTAGCTGGGGATTGATGCTTGCTCAAGCGCAAGATGTCACCATAATGACGAAATCCCCGTGGCTGTTGATACCTGGTATATTCATATTCGTCACTGTTTTGGCATTCAACTTCGTCGGTGACGCCCTAAGAGACGCTTTAGACCCAAGATCTCTAGGATGAATTCATTCAGCAATGATCTGAAGGGAACGATCCATCAGGGTCGTTCCTTTTGTGCTATTATGTTCTTGAAGATCTCCGATAATGAGGTGTTTTGATGATAAAATACAGACTCAGGGGAAAGAATGTAGAGCAACTTATAGATCTTGCTCAAAGTGGCTTAAAGGATGCCCTCGAGATGATAATAGAAAAGTACTATCCTATGGTTTTGAAGATATCTTCAAAGTATTACGCCCCCTGGGCAGAAAAGGATGATATAGTCCAAAACGGTCTAGTTGGGTTGATAAAAGCGGTTTTCTACTATAATAAGGAAAAAAGTGGTTTTACATCATTCGCATGGAGAAGCATCGAGGCTGAAATAAAATCTTTTTTAACATATTTAAACAGAAAAAAGAACAAAGTTCTTTCAGAAGCCGTAAGTGTCGACATGTTCACAGAAGATGGAGAAGAAGAATCTTCATATTTTCTGTCGAATCACGAATTGACAACCTCGAGAAGAGCCATCGTGGAGTACCTGATAGAAGAAGTTATGAAATTTTTGAATGAAGAAGAAAAAGAGATATTCTCCATGTGGTTGAATGGCTACTCCTATAAAGATATAAGTGAAAATGTGGGAGTTTCCCCGAAGAAGGTGGATAACACAGTCCAAAAAGTCAAAAGAATTTTGAAAGACAAGGGAAAATCGAGTATATTCAACTTGTTGAGAGAGTTATTCTGAACGGAGGGAAAATATGGGAAAAGGGAACTTCGTCACGACTTTTTTAGCATTTCTGCTTCTCGTTTCTATGGTTTTAGCCATGGTTTTTTCCATCTCCGCCTTTATCATGGAAAGAAAGATCATGAAAGAGTTAAACCTCGTAAAGAATGCTCTAAGTGAGAAAATATCTTCTAATTCTGACAGAATTTCAAAGCTAGAGAATATGCTGGCACCAAATTCCCTTTTCGATAGATACGTAAACGCAGTCAATTATTTCAAAAATGCTGTCGTTGATTTGGAAGCTATCTTTACGGAAATGAATAACGATCCAACGACAGGATACATAAAATTCTTTGTCATAGGCTATGACCCAGTATGGATAACCGTCAAAAAAGGAAACAAAATCCTTTTCTCAAAAGATTTGAAGCCAGGCCTTTCCCCATATAGGTTCTATTATTTCAAGAAACCAAAAATAGAGACAGAATATACAGTGGTCATACCACCAGATTCCACAAT
>Ga0180301_10000829_pt1 | contig 24257 bp, 20 predicted proteins | sample GuaBasSediGuay16_FD_121797 | JGI IMG/M metagenome (GOLD analysis project Ga0180301, IMG submission 121797) | Subseafloor sediment microbial communities from Guaymas Basin, Gulf of California, Mexico - Guay16, Core 4569-2, 12-15 cm | ecosystem: Environmental > Aquatic > Marine > Hydrothermal...
ATCTTACCGTTAACCTCACGTATCACAGTAACCTTTGCACCTATCCTTTTTGCAGCCTCCTCCAGATTTTTAAGCGAGGTTTTAAGTTCTTCTTCACTTAACCCAACAACCCTACCATCATCCATAACACCAATCTCATAGATGGCTTCACCCAAACCCTCCTCAATCCTATACTTAAGCTGGGTTGCAATCTCCTCAAGCCTTTTAGCATCAAAACTAGCCAGTTTTAGCTTATATTCAACGTTTCCATGGGGTTCCTCCCTTTTTAAGCTCAAACCTTAAACACCAAGCTCAAAATAAACTTTAAAACCACAAAATTTAAACAATTCTAAAAGGCTAAAAGACGTTTAATCATACTACAAGATTCGCAAATAGGCTTTGTTGTAGGTTCACCACAAACCTCACACAACCTTAACTCTGGAACATTGATAGGCTTTAAAAACGGTCTAACCTTCTCAAAAGAACGGTAAATAGTAAACTTTGTTCCAGGATGCCTATACTCAAGCCTATTCAAAAACTCTCTAATCTCGCTTCTTAAGGCAAGATGAGCATAAGGACAGTCTGAAGACTGAAAGCCTACCCCCCTAAAATAGGCGTAAAGAGTAATCTCCTCTTGGGGAATCTCGGAAAAAGGTTTTACTCTTGGAACAAATTTTCCAGTTTCATCTACAGTTTTAGGTTCAACCCTTGAAGCTCTAAAAATATCTCCATGAATAAAGTTTAAAAGGATTGTTTGAACCTCATCGTCTAGGGTGTGGGCTGTGGCAAGTTTTGTTGCACCATATTCTCTTGCAACCTTGTTTAGTATTCTTCTACGTAAAACACCACAATAGGAGCATGGTGTAAGCTCCCCACCCTTACCCTCAACCTTTTCAGCTATCTCATCAACGCTAATCCCATAACATTCTTTAAAGGAGACAACCACATGTTTAACTCCAAGCCTTTTACAGGTTTCCTCAGCCCTTTTTACAGCCTCCTCCCTATACCCCCCTATCCCCTCATCAACAGTTATTGCAAAAAGACTTGCCCTAGGAAAATTTTTTTCAATTTTGTGGAGGATGTAGAGGAGGGAAAGACTATCCTTCCCACCTGAAACAGCAACAGCAATCCTATCATCAAACCTAAACATACCATACCTTGAAATTGTCTGTTTCACCTTTTTTTCTATAGAAGCTAAAAAACAGTTTTTACACAGTTTTTCACCAGAATAGTGGCGTATAAAAACTGCTTCACGTTTACCACAAAGATTACAAAGCAAGCTTCCTCCCGCCCTATAAAAGAAAATTTTTAAGGGTTAATAGGTGAACCCTAAACTTTTAGATGGATATAAAACCAAACCTTAAAAAGGTTAAGGCTATGTTTAACCCAAGCAAAGAAATAAAGATGGCTGAAATAACAGCACCAAGAATTTTTGCATACCTTTTTTTAAGATATTTTTCAAGCAGATAATATACAAAGCTTCCACCATCCAACGGGTAAATCGGTAACATGTTAACAATAGCTATACTTATAGACCAAAGCTGAACCCAGAAAAACGTAAGGTATAAGGGTGTAATTTTAATGTAGTCTGTTGGATAAATCCCAATAATAGCCCTACTCCTATTCTCAGGTGCAGAAACAGTTTTAACGTTTAAGGTTGCAATTGTCCCATTCCTAAACTCAACCTTTAAATCAACAGTTTCCCCAACCCTAACACTTCCCATAATCTCCCTAAAAACCTGAAGGTTTGGTGTAGGCTTACCATAAACAGCCTTAATCACATCCCCGGGTTGAAGCCCAACCCTATCTGCAGGGCTATCCTTAACAACACCCTGAATAAGCACACCTGAAGGTGGGAAAAGTGTTGCCAACAAGATTATCACTATTAAACCAAAAACAAGGTTTGCAGAGGAGCCTGCAGCTAAAACCCTTAGCTTTTTGGTTAACTCAGCCTTTTTAAAGCTTTCCTCGTCAGGCTCAACAAACCCTCCAGGTATTATTGCTAAAAACATGAAGCCAGCAGACTTAACCTTTATTTTTTCATAGCTTGCGACTATACCATGAGCAAACTCATGAACCAATATTATGATGGCAACAGAAACAAGAAAGTATGGGAGTGATGCTCTTACCGTAACCATGGGTACAGCTGGAAAAATTGGGATTGCTTTTTCAACCCTATAAAAAAGGTGGAAAAGGTTTTTTGTTAGAGTGTAGGCTCCAAAAACCATTAAGCCGACACTTAAAACAATAAAAATGTTTGCAATAGTTGGGATAACCCTACCCATCTTTTTAGCTGTAAACTCTAAAACCTTGTTAACCTTTTTTGTTCTAAGGATAAACACCAACGGAAAAATTTCTACCCCATACCTTTTTAAACCAAATTTTTCACCAAGCATGTAAGCTATAAGCCACACCACAAGAAAAAGAAAAAGATAAAAGGTTAACTGGTCAAACCACATAAAAACTCCTCCCTTTACACCCTAAACCTTAAGATTGCTGCAACCCCACCTAAAGAAAGAATTTTTTCTCCAGCTTCATGTTCACTACTTAAAACCGTTACCTCACCACCCTTACTCTCAACCAAATGTATAACATCCTCAAGTTTAAGCCTCTCCTCATCCGAAGCCTCCCTTAAAAGCTTATCAACAACCATCAGGCTTTTAACAGCCCCTATTTTTGCAGCGTTTTCAACCTCCTCTAAACCATAAGCAGCCTTCCCCTTTTCAGATGCAACCTCAGCAAAAAACTCTTCAACAAGCTGGCTTTCCCTAAGAAACCTATGTTCTTTGGCTATGTTTAACAGTAAACCACTTCTTACAGCCTCACTTACACCAGCCAAACCAGAGGAGCTTGTTGAGCCTACATGTATTTTTGGTGTTGGTTTAAGTTTTTCTTTAAGGTATTTTGCAAACTCCTCTTTAATATATCCTGGACCAACCAAAACAACCACACTGTTAGTATGGTTTTTTAGGTTTTCTTCTAAAGCCTTTAAAACCTCAGAAAAATATTTTTTTACTGCTTCATCCCTTTTTTTAACTTCAAGTTTTCCTGGAAGCCTAATCTTCTTCTCAAATTTTATGTTGAAACCAAACCTGTGAACAACAGCAATACAAGCTTCCTCATCATCTATGGATACAACAAAAATTGGTTTTGTCTCTTTTTTACATGCATCCTCAACTCTTTTAAGATGGTAATCCAAAATTTTTTGTTTAACTATTTTGATGTTGCTGTTTGGTTGAACGGTTATTGTATGGTAGGAGCCTTTAATTCCCTCATATTTTTCAGGTGCCTCGATAACAATTCCCCTAATCCTAAGCCTATTCATGCTTCTATCAAAAAAAACCTTTTCAACCTTTAACCCAAGCGTTAAAAGAATTCTTCTCCCCTCAGAAAACTTTCCCATACCGTTTCTAACCTTAATCTCACGGGTTGTTTTAGCATAAACAACATCATTCTTCTGGATTAGATTGTAAAGATGCCATAGGTCGTCTAGGTTTTCCACAGCCAAACCCAATATACCCTTTTTCTTGTCTAGCTCAAGCACCCTCATTCTTTAGGCTTCCCTAAATTCAACCTAAAATATAAAAGAGACCATGAAGCTTAAAACAATAGCTAAAATGGTTGATGATGTAAAGATTAGACCTGTAGACCTTTTTGACCTACCTGAACTTGAAATTATAGAAAGGTCTTCTTTTATAGACCCTTATCCGGGGGTTTTGCTTAAGGCTTTGGCTACCCTAGTTTTTGGAGATTTTTTTGTTGCTGTTTTGGATGGGAGGGTTGTAGGTTATATAGCCTCGATATCAGAACTGGGTGGAACCGCCCATATAGCATCCATAGCTGTTCATCCATCCTATAGGGGGAGGGGTGTTGCAAAAAAGCTTCTTAAAAGGCTTTTAGAAACCCTTAAAGAGAAGGGTTTTCACGAGATTAAGCTTGAGGTTAGAAAAAGCAATATTCCAGCCCAAAACCTCTACAAAAGTTTTGGGTTTAAACATGTTTACACCCTTAGAAACTATTATGGGGATGGGGAGGATGCCCTAGTTATGAGTCTACAGCTTAACGAAAACACCCAGCATGTTTAGCTGTAGGCTTATAGCCTATCATACCTTATAGAAAATAATTGTGGGTGAAAGTTTGAAGGTTAACTTTTGGCTTTTAGATGTTAACCAAGAGGTTGTTGATGGTTTACCTGAAATAAGAATTTGGGGTTTAAACGAAAACGGTAAAAGAATACTTTTAATCGACAAAAATTTTAAGCCATACTTTTATGTTCTTCCCAAAAAAGAGGAAGATGTAAACATTTTAGCTGAAAAGATTAAAAGTGAACTTCCTGATGTTGTTAATGTTTTGGTTGAGGAGAAAAAATATTTTGGTAAACTTGTTAAAGCCATCAAGGTTATCCTTAAAACCCTAGAAAAAATCGAGTATAACGTAAAAAACCTAACAAAAAATCCTTTAGTTAAAGAAATCTTACATGATGACCTTAGATATTCCTCACTCTACCTTATTGAACAAGAATTAAAGCCTTGTGGATGGCATAAGGTTGAAGCTGAAAAAACCAGTTTAAACCAGCCTATAAAGGTTGATGAGGTTTATCTTGTTAAAGGTAAACCTGAAGCCTATGAAAAGCTTGACCTACCACCCCTAAAACTTTTAGCCTTCTCAGCCATCTACCACACAAAAATCGGTTCACCAAACCCTGATAGAGACCCTATCCTAGTCATTTCAACAGTAAACAATAACGGGGAAACAAAAGTTTTTGAAGCAAAAAACAGTAACGATAAAGGTTTGATTGAAGAGTTTGTTGGCTATATTCAAAGTTTTGACCCTGATGTTATTGTAGGCTATAACTCAAATAGGGTGGATTGGTCTTATCTGCTTCAACGCTCAAAAAAGAATGGTGTTAAGCTTTCAGTGGATAGGATTGGAGAAGAACCTCACACAAGTGTTTACGGTCATGTTTCAGTTGTTGGAAGACTAAACATAGACCTACTAGACCTTGCTGAAGATTTTCCTGAAGTTAAGGTTAAAACTTTAGAAAACTTTGCAAGCTTTCTGGGAATAAAAGAGGAGCCTCCAACAAAAATTCTTGAAACGGAAATCCATAGATATTGGGAGGATAAAGAAAAAAGAAGTCTTCTGGTTAAGTTTTGCGAGTATAGGGCTATGCTTACAAAAAAGGTTTCAGATTTCATGTTAAACTTTGTTTTTCAGCTTGCAAACCTTATAGGGATACCAGCTGACTTTGTGTGTGCTGCTGCTGTAGGTTTTAGGGTTGACTGGTATCTTATCCGTAAAGCCTTAGCTTTTGGTGAGCTTGTCCCAAAAAGGGTTGAACAGTCATTCTACCCCTATAAGGGGGGGATGGTTCTTGAACCTAAACCAGGTTTACATGAGGATATTGCTGTTTTAGACTTTAGTGCTATGTATCCAAACCTCATGGTAAAATATAACCTTTCACCAGACACCTACCTAAAACCAGAAGAAAAAATAGAAGAATTTTATGTGGCTCCAGAGGTAAACCATAGGTTTAGAAAAGAACCTCCAGGATTTTATAAGCAGGTATTGTTAGAGCTTATGGAGGCAAGAAAAAATATTCAAAAACAAATGGCTAAACTAAAGTCGGAAAACCAGATTTACAGAATTCTTGATGCAAGACAAAGAAGCATTAAGGTTATCACGAATGCAACCTACGGTTATTGTGGTTGGAGGGGTGCAAGATGGTTTGTAAGCGAAGTTGCTGAGGCTACAGCTGCCTGGGGGAGAAAAACAATAATGGAGGCTATAAGTCTTGCAAAAAAACATGGGCTTGAAGTTATCTATGGTGACACAGATAGTGTCTTCGTAAAATATGATGAGAAAAAAATTGAGAGGTTTTTGGAGGATGTAAGGGGAAGCATAGGTTTAGAAATTAGACCTGAGGTTGTTTACCGTAGGATACTTTTTACTGAGGCAAAAAAGAGGTATGCTGGTCTCCTCCCAGATGGGAGGATTGATGTTGTAGGGCTTGAGGTTGCTAGGGGAGATTGGTGTGAGGCTGCAAAACAGGTTCAGGAGAAGGTTTTAGAGATGGTTTTAAGGGAGGTTAAACCTGAAAAAGCTGTTGAATACGTTAAAAACTATACGGAAAAGCTTAGAAGTGGAGTTTCAGAGCTTGAACCTTTTATCATTTGGAAAACAATAACAAAGCCTGTTAGGGATTATCAGGTTAAGGCTCCCCATGTTGAGGCTGCTAAAAAGCTTATACGTGCAGGTTGGAATCTTACCGTTGGAGATAAGGTTGGCTATGTTATTGTTAAGGGTGAAGGTAAGCTTTACGAGAAGGCTGTCCCCTACCTTATGGCTAAACCTGAACAGCTTGACACAAACTATTATGTGGAAAACCAGATAATTCCAGCAGCCCTAAGAATCCTTGAAATGTTTGGTGTAAAAAAGGAGCAGTTAGGCAGCCTAAAATCTAAAGACCTAACAAGGTTTTTCGGATAACCTTTCCTATAGTATCAACTTTAACAAAAACTCAAAAATAGCTTTATTTAGGGACAATTTTTAGGTTTTGACTTTCTTTACTTGTTTCCGTATTTCTCGTAGAAGACAAACTCTTTAATGTCTTTTCTTGGTGGTGGGTTTGGAATTTTTTCTGGATAACCTAAAGGAATAAGTTCAACAACTTCAACATTCTCCGGAACACCAAGAATTTCTGCAACCTTCTCAGCGTTAAAAGCTCCTATGTTTACGGTTCCTAAGCCAAGACTATGTGCAGCCAAGGTTAGGTTTTGGATGGCTAAACCCATATCAAACATATACCAGTCACCCTTACTTGTTACAGGTTCTCCACGTTTATATCCTGACACACCCTTTTTTGCACATGCAACCAAAACTATGGGTGCTGATAAAACAGCGTTTGTTGCAGGATTATTTTTGGTTAAGGTTTCTGAAAGCCTCTTTTTTGTTTCAGAGTCTTTAACAACTATAAACTCCCAGCATTGGGTGTTCGCCCAAGATGGAGCCCAACGTACAGCCTCAAAAATCTGGTTTAATTTTTCATCTTCAACAGGGTCTGGCTTATAGCTTCTTATACTTCTTCTACCCTTTATTGCTTCCATTACATCCAAAATAAAGCCACCTCAACACTATATTTTTATCAGCTTTTTCTAAAAAAGATTATTTTTGTGGGGGTGACAGCAACATCAACCTTTACATCGTATTCTTCTCTAGGAACCCTATCCACAATTTGGGTTTCATGGATGGTTGTGATGACGGGGATATAGCCAAACTTTTCCCTTAACATGTTTACCTCTCTATCTCCGTAGCCTCCACCCTTACCAAGCCTAAACCCATCCTTATCCACAGCAACACAACCAGTAACTATTAGGTCTGGTTTTGGAATCTCGTTTAAAGTTACAGTTTTACCGTATCTAAAGGCTCCTTTAATTGTTGATGCAAAATCTTCTTTCCCCTTAACTTTTTCAGGGTTAACAAGTAGAAACCCCTGTTTTAGTTTTGGTGAAGCCATAACCAAAACCTTTCCATCCTTTAAGACATATTCTCTAACCTTTTTTTGTGCATAGTCAGGGTTTACAAAAACAACCTTAGCCTTCAACCACAACCCTAACTCTCTAACTCTTTCTGCAGCTTTTTCAGACCCCTCAAAGTTTGGTATTCTATCCTTTAACGGGAGTGGAAACCTTGCAACCCTATTTTTCTCCATTAAACTCCAAATTTTTTCCCTTAACTCTTTCTTAGCATTTTTAGTGTCTTCCTTCTCCATTTTTTAGTTTTCAACTCTTTTTACACAAACTCTTTTTTCTGTGGGTTAAGATAGGCGAAATAGTCTGAGATTGTGGTTTTATCGGTTAGCTTCCTGTTTTTGATAAGTCTTGCTTCAACCTCCTCTGTGAAGGCTGTTGTTGAACCTTTTGGTAGACAAACCATGTTGTCTATTAGGTCTGTTGGTAAGGGTAACCCTGTTGTTTGATTATAAAAACCTGCAAAAAGCTCTGAAAAACCTATAACATCTGTTCCCTCAACAGCCTCAACCTCAAACGGTGATGTTGTAGAAGTATACCTAACATAGTATCTCTTTAGCTTGGGGATTTTTTCAGGTTTTAGGTTTAAATCTTCCCTCAAATTTTTTTCAATATGTTTTTTTGACTGACTTATAAGGTCTAACTTCCTCTCATCCAATTCTTGGACGGTATAACCTTTCTGCCTTAAATACCTGTAAAAATAGTAGAATGTGGTGTAGGTGTATGGGTCATCGTCTAAAAGGCTATCATAACTCCATAAACTCATTTCAGGCATAAGCATTGTTAAAACATGTTTGTCACGTGTTCTTACGCATGAGTCTTCACCAAACCTATAAGCTATCCACCCATCTATCGCCCTGCCAGTACTACGTCTTATAACACCTACAGCCCTACCAGTCCCTATAAGTGTTAAAGTCTTATCCCTAACATCCTCAATCAAATCTAAGCCTTTCTCAAAACCTTTAACCTCCAACCTAACATCCCTAATGTATCTACATCTACCCCTAAAATAGAAGAATGGACCGTCAAGCAGAATAAAATCTGGATTATATTTCCAGTAAGCCTCTAAAGCTGCTTTTCTCTCCGTATAAGCCATAAGCAGCTTAAGCAAAACACCAAAATTTCTCGTTCTTCCTTCAATCCAGCTTAAAGAGCCAGCATAATATTTTTCATCGATAAGCTTATCACCCTCAAAAACCATGTATCCAGCCGAATATATGGCAAAAGAAGAACCTATACGTTTGCTTGGAGCAGTAGACATTGAACCATCTACAGCAACTATCCTTCTATTTTCCAGACTCCTTTTACCAAGCCTTTTAAACTGAAAAAGTTTTTTAACCTTTTCTACTCTAGCCTTTAGGCTTAAAATTCTTGTTAAAGCATTTTCAGCTTCCACGTCTGCACTTTTAAACAAAGCATCAACAATAGGTCTTGGCATATTTAATATGGGATTTTCCTCACCCTCCACTTTACCGTTCCCTCCTCCTAGTCGATTTTGAAGGATATTAGGAGTGGTGTTGGAAGAGGATTAATTTTACCCGTAAAATAGAATTCACCAGGATTTAGGTAGAGAAGCTTTTCAGGTTTTATTCCGTAGGGTGCAAGTCTTTTACCTGCCTCCTCCAAATCTAACGGATGGATTTGACCTATGAAAAGTGTGTTTAGGTTTCTTCTTACAGCCGCATTTATACCTATTTCACCAGCCATTCCCTGAGCCAAAAGAACAACACATAATTCACGTTTTCTTCCCAAAGCACACAAATTTTTTATTTGTTCTGTTGTTTTAACACGTAAACCTCTAGGCTCAAAAGGACAGTATTGCGGAGCCTCATCAATTATTAAGGCTAAACGTAGCTTTTTATCCCTTAATTTTTGCATGGTTGAAAGGATTTTGCTGCATAATTTTGAGAAAAAGGAGAGTTTTAGCTCGTCGCTTACTTCACTCATATCTATAACACAAACTTCCCCTTGGCTTGGAAGCTTAAAATCTTCAACACTTGTTTTTCCACTTGCAAACCTATACAGCAGTTCCCAATCCTCATCCATTATCTTTTCAAGACCAGACTCAAATTTAAATTCCCATATAGCCATATACTGGTTTTTTGTGTCCCTTTTTTTAAGCCTCTCCAAAACCTCAACCCTTAACTTTTCACGTAACTCCCCACCGTTTTTGGCGTTAATAGATATTTTATCCCACCATTTTTCACCATCACCCATATCCCTAGACATAACATGTATAACTGCTTGAGGTACAGGTTTTTCCTCGTTATCATAACCAAAATAGTCAGCGCTACGAACAACAAAATCAGCTGCAGCATAAGCATCCATCCTAAAATCACAAATCGAGATTGATTCTTGCTTAAAGAATGGTGTGTAGTCTACTCCTTCCCAGTCAAGCACAAGAACACCATAACCAGCCTTTTTAAGCAAGGGGATAAGTACATGTCTAGCTAGACGTGATTTCCCTGAACCTGTTGCTCCAAAAACACCTATATGGTAGGGTATAAAAGTCTTGTCAAAGGGTATCTGCCACTCCTCCCCCTTCTTTTTTGCTGATGCAAGATAACCACCCATAACACACTCAGAAGGCTTAAGATAGTCAAAAGGGTTTACACCTGAACCCCTAAAAAGATAAACAGGTGAACCTGGAGCAACTATAGAATCGTTTGTTTTTAAACCTTCATCCGTAAAAACACCTATAAAGGATAGGATAAAATGGTAGGATTCTTTGGCTGTTGATGGAGGTTTTCCTGTTGAACGAACATAGGCAACTCCGGGACTATAACCTCCAACCCTTAAATTTTCGTTTATACCTAAACCCTGCCTACAAACAGCAAAAATAAGGCTTCCACGGTTATCCACAACCACAACCTCTTCTTCCCTTACATCAGCCTCCTCACCCTCAAGCAAAATTAAAGGAGCCTCTGTTGTGCTTGTTGTACTGCCTGTTAAACCTATAAGTCTAAGCTTCTCTAACTCTATTTTCATTAGACCCACAAATTTAAAGAAACATTAAAAACACTTATAAAATATCCCTATCCCTAAACAACTAGTTTCCTCAAAAATCTAAAAAGAAGGGTTGTATTACTTTGAATTATGGTGCTGTCTACCTGTCAAAGTATAGGTAGAATTCGTATGGATGTGGTCTTAGGTTTACCTCACTATATTCGTTAGTTTCAAGCTCAATTATTTTGTCTATTAGGTCTTGACTGAATATTGGTTTTAAATATTCTTGGTCGCTTTGTAAACATTCAACAGCCTCTTTTAGGCTTCCAGGAAGCTCCTTAATTCCAAACTCTCTTCTTTTTTCTGGTGTAAGCTTATAAATATCCTCGTCTACAGGGTCTCCAATATCAATCTTCTTTTTTATCCCATCTAAACCAGCAGCAAGTAAGGCTGCAAAACATAGGTATGGATTACATGAGGGGTCTGGGGGTCTAAACTCAAGCCTCTTCTGTTTTGAGGCTTTTGGACCTTTATGGTAGACAGGAACCCTTAAACATGCAGACCTATTTCTACGGCTCCAAGCAATATAAACTGGAGCCTCATAACCTGGGACAAGTCTTCTATAGGAGTTTGTTGTTGGTGCAACTATGGCTGCTAGAGAACGTGCATGCTCTAAAAGTCCTCCACCAAAGTATCTGGCAAGCTGACTTATTTCTGCATGTGGGTCATTTAGGTCGTAAAAAACGTTTTCACCGTTTTTCCATAGGCTTACATGAACATGCATCCCTGAAGCATTATCCATGAATATGGGTTTAGGCATAAAGGTTGCAAGCATTCCACGTTGGTAAGCCAAATTCCTAATCACATATTTAAGGGTCATAACACTATCTCCAGTGTTTGTTAAGCTGTCTCTGTAAATGTTTATTTCATTTTGACCTGCACCAGCAACCTCGTGGTGGTGAACATCACAAATCACACCAAAGTATTCTGCTAAAACTCTTGAACATTCACACCTAAACTCCATAAGCGTATCTTGTGGTGGAGCTAGAAAATATCCCTCCTTAAACCTTATAGGATAACCTTTACCCTCAACATTCCAAGCAGCTTCCCTAGATTCAATCTGGTAGCTTTGACCTTTATAGGCGGATAAAACATCCCAGCTAACCCTATCAAAAACAAAAAATTCAACTTCAGGACCCCAATAGGAGATGTCGTATCCTTCATCCTTAAGAACCTGTTCAGCTTTTTGGGCAACACCCCTAGGGTCACGTGAAAACCTACCTAAACCAAAACCCCAGTAAACATTGCAAAACATCCTTGCAGTTTTTAGGTTTTCAGGCATCCATGGGACTATTGCAAAGGTTGAGGGGTCTGGTTTAAGAACCATGTCAGACTCATGAATTTCAACGTAGCCTCTAATAGAGGAGCCGTCAAGTTTTGGAATACCCTCCTCAAAGCTTTCAACATCCAAAAAGTCAGCAGAAATTGTTGTATGTTGAAGTTTTCCTGGAACATCTGTGAAGTGTAAGTCTATAAACCTGATTTTCTCCTTCTTTATTATCTCTAAGATTTCCTCAGGTTTTCTTTCTAACGTTTTTAGTTTCCCATCTTTTGTTTTTTCGTATGGCATATCTTCCACCATAAACCTTGGTAATGTTTTACATGATTCGCTTCGTTTAGATATATACTTTTCCTCGTGTAAACAGAGCATATGTCCATTTTTATCCACAAAATTTTTATTTTTGTTCAGAGAAACCAAAGAGATAAATACCCTAAACCCTTCTCTAACTAACTTAAGGAGAAGGATAAGCATGAGGAAACAGGAAGATTTAGATGAGATTGACCTAAGAATTTTAGAGGAGCTGCTAAAAGACTCACGTAAATCTTTCCGTGAAATTGCTAGAAGGGTTGGAATTTCTGTTGGAACTGTTTTAGCTAGGGTTAAAAATATGGAGAAAAAAGGGGTAATTAAAGGTTATACTGTTCTTTTAGATCATGAAAAGTTAGGCTACGAGTTAACAGCCGTAATAGAGCTTACGGTTTCTAAGGGTAGGCTTCTTGAGGTTGATAAGGAAATTGCTAAAAAACCTAATGTTTGCGCAGTTTATGATACAACAGGTCTTACAGACGCCATGATAATAGCAAAATTTAAAACTCGTGAAGAACTCAGCAAATTTACAAAGTCTCTGCTTTCTCTTCAACATGTTGAAAGAACAAACACCCACTTTGTTTTAACAACGATTAAAGAGGATTTTAGACTTATCTAAAATTTAGAGTTTAGGTGGGGGGAGGAAAGAGTTTAAGGTAGCAATAGTTAACTACGGGATGGGAAACATTAGAAGTGTTTATAATGCCTTTAAGTATCTTAAGGCAGAAGTAGATGTGGTAGAAAACCCGCAAAAACTAGAGCTAGAGAAAAGTTTGCTGGTGATTCCTGGTGTTGGTGCTTTTGAGGATGGAATAAAAAACCTTCAACCCTTTATACCAAAAATTTTTGAGGCTATAGATTTGGGTGTTCCTGTTCTTGGAATATGTATAGGTTTTCAAATGTTTTTTGAGGAGTCTGAAGAGTCTAAAAATGTGAAGGGTTTAGGGCTGATAAAAGGTAAAGTTGTAAAAATAAAAACAAAGCTAAAACTTCCACATATTGGATGGAACAGGCTGGAAATAGTAAAACCTAACTGTCCCATATTTAGGGGCATAGAAGACGGATACGTGTATTTTGCCCATTCCTACCATGCGATACCAGAGGATAAAAATGTTATAGCCGCAAAAACCGAGTATGGGTGTAATGTGACGGCAGCTGTTTGGAAGGATAACCTTTATGGTGTCCAGTTTCACCCTGAAAAAAGTGGGAGGATAGGTTTAAAAATCCTAAAAAACTTTTTGGGGTTAGAGGTTAACCATGCTTTGTAAAAGAATAATCCCATGTTTAGACTGTGATCTTGCTGTTCCTGAGGGTAGGGTTGTTAAGGGTGTGGAGTTTAAACAGATTAGGTATGCTGGTATCCCTTGGCAGCTTGCAAAAAAATATTATGAGGATGGGGCTGACGAGATCGTTTTTCTTGATATTACAGCAAGCCATGAAAGAAGAGAGACAATGATTCATATAATTGAGAAGACTGCTGAAAATGTTTTTGTGCCTTTAACCGTTGGAGGTGGGATTAGAACAGTTGAGGATGCGAAAAAGGTGTTTAATGCTGGGGCTGACAAAGTTTCAATTAATACTGCTGCAATCCAAAACCCAAACCTTGTAAACGAAATTTCAAAATATTTTGGAAGTCAGGCTTGTGTTGTGGCTATTGATGCAAAAAGGAGATATGTAAAGTCTCCTGATGAAGCTGAGGATAAAATTGTTGTTAAAACTTCTGAGGGTTATTGTTGGTTTGAATGTTCTATCTATGGTGGAAGAAAGTTTACTGGTGTTGATGCTATAAAGTGGGCTATGGAGGTTGAGGAGAGAGGTGCTGGTGAAATTTTGCTTACAAGCATGGATCGGGATGGAACTGTTGAAGGCTACGACCTAATTTTAACTGGTGAGGTTAGTAGGAGGGTGAACATACCTGTAATAGCTTCTGGTGGCTGTGGAACCCTAAAACACATCTACGAGGTTTTTACAAAAACTCAGGCTACAGCAGCCCTAGCTGCAAGCATTTTCCATTATGGAACCTACAGCATAAAAGAGGTTAAAGAGTATTTGGCTGGGAGGGGTGTTAGAGTAAGACTTGAATAATAGGTGAATCTTAGGATGGTTTTAAGCCAAAAACCAGACTCTATACTTGTCCTAGATTTTGGTGGACAATATTGTCATCTGATAGGTAGAAGGGTGAGAGAACAAAAAGTTTACTCCGAGGTTGTTCCCTTCAACATAACACCAGAAGAAATTAAAAGTTTAGGTGAAAAGTTTAACGTTAAAGGCTTAATTTTGTCTGGGGGGCCTTCAAGTGTTTATGTGGAGGATGCTCCAAAACCTAACAAGGAAATTTTGGATTTAGGTATTCCCATTCTTGGGATATGTTATGGTCATCAGCTTTTAGCCTACATGTTTGGTGGTGAGGTTAAACCTGGAAAGGAAAAAGAGTATGGGGTAACCTATGCAACCATAATTAAGCCAGACAAAATCTTGTTTGGCTTAAAACGAAGAGAAAAGGTTTGGATGAGTCATGGAGACACCGTATACAAGCTTCCAAAAGAGTTTGAGGTTTTAGCTTACACAAAAAATTCTCCTATAGCAGCGTTTAGACATAGGAGAAAACCTATCTATGGTTTACAGTGGCATCCTGAGGTTACCCACACTAAAAGAGGAACTTTGATGTTAAGAAACTTTATTTTTAGGGTTTGTAGGTGTAAGCCAAAATGGGTTATGGAAAACTTTATTGAGAAAACTGTTAAAGAGATTAGGGAAACGGTTGGAGATAGTAGATGTATTATTGCTTTAAGTGGTGGGGTTGACTCAAGCACAGCGGCTGTTTTGGCTTCTAAGGCTGTGGGTAAAAGGTTGACAGCAGTTTTTGTTGACCATGGTTTTATGAGGGAAGGTGAACCTGAGGCTGTTTCTGAAACCTTTAAAAAGTTTGATATGAGTTTTGTTATGGTTGATGCTAGAAGGAGGTTCTTGGAAAAGCTTAAAGGTGTGGTAGACCCTGAACTTAAAAGAAAAATTATTGGTGAGGAGTTTATTAGGGTTTTTGAGGAGGTTGCAAGAGAGATTAAGGCTGAATATCTAATTCAGGGGACAATCTACCCTGACAGGATTGAGTCTGGTTTTAGAAAACATTCTGAAAAAATTAAAACCCACCATAACGTTGCTGGACTACCAACAAAAATAGAGTTTAAGGGTATTGTTGAACCTTTAAGAGACCTCTACAAAGATGAGGTTAGAAGAGTTGCTGAAAGCTTAGGTTTACCAAAAGAAATTGTTTGGAGACAGCCTTTTCCAGGACCTGGTTTGGCTGTTAGGGTTGTAGGTGAGGTTACTGAGGAAAAACTTGAAATCGTTAAAAAGGCTGACAGGATTGTTAGAGAAGAAATTGAGAAAGCTGGTTTAGCTGACTCTTTATGGCAGTATTTTGCTGTTTTAGCTGATGTTAAAACTACTGGCATTAAGGGAGATGCTAGAGCCTACGGATACATGGTTGCTGTTCGTGCTGTTAAAAGTGAGGATGCTATGACTGCAAGTTTTGCTCAAATACCCTATAGGGTTCTAGAAAAAATTTCTACAAGAATAACTAATGAGCTTCCCTCGGTTACAAGGGTTGTTTTTGACGTAACCCATAAACCTCCAGCAACAATAGAGTGGGAGTAGGAAAGAAAAGCCTTTAAGCATATTCAAGCACAACGGTTTTTCTCCCAACAAATTCGGCTGCAGTAACCATTTTTATACCAAGTTTTTTAGCCTTTTCCCAAACCTCTTTTGTACGTTCTTTAAACTTTGGTTCCCTTGGGAGATGATGGTCGTAAATTATCGTTTTTATTTTGCTTGTTTCCTCAACTATCCTCAAAACGTTTTTGATTGTTCTCCTAAAATTTATTAGGTTTAGGGTGTAGCCTAACATGTAGGTCATAGGACCGTCTAAAATTAGGGTTGTAGGGTTTTCTTTGATAATCCATTTAGCATAATCCTCGATTATAGGTCCGTTTAGGTCTGAGGTGTGAATAAGCTTTTCCTTCCCATATTCCACTACCGTTGAAAAAACCCATCCAACCCTTGAAAACTCTATTCCATGGAATAGGGGTTTGGTAAACCTAAGCTTAGTCCCACCAAACCTATACTCTTTCCCCTCAGGAAACTTAACCTTAACCTTACCCAGCTCAAGCTCAGGAATCACCTTATAACGATTCCATTTCTCCACCCTTTTAAAAAACCATTTTTCACCCTGAGCCAGAAGGTTTTTTCTCCGTTTTTCGTAGTCTCCAAACTTTTCGTTTTTTGCGAGTGGTAGGTTTTCAAGAGGACTTTTATACTCTTTAGGTTTAGGTTTTCTAAGCAAATTCTCAAATTTTTCCTTGCTAAAAGTTTCATAAAGATGCTTGTAAAATTCTTCAGCTCTCCCTCTTTGTGAGTCGTTTATAAACTCGTTAGGGTTTTTTGCAAAAACAGTTTTTCCCTCATAGACTGTTTTTTCAAAGTCTATAAAATGGTCGTAGTGGTAGTGGGAAACAACAACGACATCAACGTTTTTTGAGGCTGATTTTATGGCTTTATAACCCTCCTCATACCAAAAACTTTTCATATTTTCAGGTGCTGGAAAACTAGGCTGCATAGCAGCAACACCAGGGTCTATAAGAATTTTTAGGTTTGGTGTTTTGATTAGGCTGCATGAAGATTTTGCACCGAAAGAGTCAAACCATATAGGCTTAAAAACAATATTCAAATCCATCCACTCAACCTAAACCTTTCTTTCTAGAGCAACCCACAGTTCATCTTGGGCTGGTGGATAAACCTTTTTCTCCCTTCCATCTTTATCCACAAAAACCCTTACATTTTTATCCTTCAAAACTTCACCTATAACCGAGGCTTTAACTCCTGCTTTTCTAAGTCTCTCTAAAAGCTTGTTTAGGCTTGAAGGTTTAACTGTTAAAAGTAGACATCCAGAACTGATAAGTTTAAACGGGTTAACCTTAAAAAATTCACATATTTTTTTGGTGTGTTGACTTATAGGAATATTTTCCGTGTAAACTTTAAACCCGACGTTTGAGGCTTCAGCTATCTCCCATAAGCCTCCAACAATCCCACCCTCAGTTGGGTCATGCATAGCAGTTACTCCATCAACCTTTGAGGCTGTTAAGGCTTCCCTAACAATACTTACTCTTCCCAAATATTTTTCAGCCTCGCGAACAAACCTCCAACCAAAAGCTTCCGCTAAAACCTTACCCCTATCCGAAGCCAAAATAGCTGTTCCCTCAATTCCAACAGTCTTTGTTAAAACTATTTTATCTCTAGGTTTAGCTCCACTAGAAGCGATATATTTACCGTTTTTAGCCACACCCATAGCAAAACCAACGATAAGTGGTGAAGCCAAACTAGGAGTGATTTCACAGTGACCACCAATAATGCTTACACCTATCCTATGGGCTGCATAGTCAAGCTGTCTACAAAACTCTTTTATGGTTTTTTTGCTGGTTTTTTCTGGAAACATTAAACAGCTAAGAAACCATTTTGGCTGAACACCCATGGCTGCAACATCGTTACAGCAAATGTTTAAGGCAAGCCATCCAGCCTTTTTAACAGCCCCACTAATAGGGTCGCATGAAACCGTGATAAAGCTTCTTCCAACCTTAACAACAGCTGAATCTTCACCCTTTCTAGGTCCTAAAACTATGTCTTTTGATTTTACTCCAAGATGTTTAAACACGATTTCCTCTAGAATCTTGGCTGGAACCTTACCAGACTTTAGAATCATTCTCCTTTTTTAGCTGGTTTTCTTTGAGGGTAAAACCTCTATTACTGTTTGGCTTATGGTTGTGATTTCTGTGTTTCCACCAAAACCTACCTTTGAAGAAACGTTTTTTAGCCTAATTTTAACCCCAACAGGAAACCTTGAAAGAATGTCTGCATGTTCACGCCAAGCTGAAACCTTTATTTCTCCACTATCATCCGACAACAATATTTCTGCAACCTTAACTTTGCTTCCATCTTTTAAGGTTACTTCCCTAACACCAAAATTTCCTGTAATAATACCCTCAACAACAAGGTTTCTTCTATCCGGTGTTATCTGGCTTATGGGTGTGGGTTTAACTAAAAACTCCTCAACCTCTGGTTTCCCTTCAGCCTTAGAAACAACCCTAACCTTTGAACGTTTTCCAACATGAACCTCCAACTCACCAATCATGTTTTCTTTTACTGTCCCCCTTAAAACCTCAATTTGGTCTCCAACCTGAATAGACTTCGTTTCCTCCGTTTGATTATCCCAAACAACTAGGTTTACCTCACCTGTTTCATCCTTAACCCTCAACCTTTGAACTTTTCCTTCACCAGAAACCCTTTTAAACTCTTTAACTGGGAAGACTCTTGTAACAACACCTGTAAAATTAAAGTCTTTAACTCCCTTTTTCATTTCACCTATCTTTTTAAAGAAGTCTTGGTAGTAGGGTATCTCATATTCGACAAGATGGGAGGCTAAAAGCGATATTTTGCTTCTTCCACCAGCATGAAGTTCAACCCTACCATCAATAGACTCCCTTGTATATGCATGCTCAACCTTTACTATACTATCAACCTGAACATTTTCTTTTGCCAACTCTTCAACCTTCTCATTCCAAACATAAACCTCAACAATCCCTGTTTCATCACCAATAAGCATTCTTTGAAGCTTACCCTTAGAACCATCCGGTCTAGTAAACTCTTGACTATCATAAACCGTTAAAACACGTCCAACTATTGTTACATCGTTTAGGTTTGGTATCAGGTCTTCTATCCTCATCCTTGTTGTTAGATGGGGTTTTTCAAAAATTGAAACTCCAAGGTCTGAAGCTACCAGAAAAGCAGCCCCTTCCTGATTTAAAAGGTTTTTAGCTTCAACCCTCTTTTTTTCAATAAGCTCAAAAAGTTTTTCTCTTGTTAAATCTTTTCTCTCATCCAAAATTTTCTTAACTATGGTTTCAAAGTCGTAGGATAACTCTTTCTTCTCAGTCAAACTATCCAACCCAGCTTAAGGCTATATTGAAGAAGTTTATAAGGCGGACTAATTAATTTTACATCTCAGAATAGAATTTGGAGATAAACCTATTTAAACCCAAAAACAGTTATCTTAAGGGTAGAAAAATCAAGCCTTAGGTAACCATAGCTACAAAGACTGCAAAAACTGCTGGTGTTGTTCCATTGGCAGTCTCTCCCAAGGTTGAAATAAGGGGAATTTATGCTACAGCTCTCACAAAGGTTTTAGGTAGCCGTTTTCAGATAGTAAGAATGTCTAAGGTTATCTCTGAAAGGTTTAACATAAAAACATGCTACGAGTTTGGAGAGGTTCTTATAAGAGACACTCCAGACAAGCATGGAGTAACCATTATGGGAACTGTTGAGGGTGCTGAGGCTGTTGTTAACTTTCTAAAAGAGGTTCTTCCAGATGTTATTGTTAGAGAAAAAAGTTTGAAGGGATGGTTTGGCTACGGATGTTTTAACCTTGAATTCCCATACCTATCAAAAAAAGTTTTAGATAAGATTAGAAGTGAGGTTACACCAACAATACCAAACCACCATAAGCTTAGAATTTTTGCCTCAAACCTTGTGGATAAGGCTGAAAAGCTTCTTACATCCCCCAACTGTGAAGAAGACTTAAAGGATATGCTCCAATCCATCCTTGTTTTTAAAGTTGGGGAAGAGTTTGAAATTAACCATGTTAAACCTTTTGGCAAAACCTTAAGGCTTAAGGGTGAAATCATAGAGTCTTCCAACAATCAGTTTTTAAAGATTATTAGAAGAAGTTTTAAGGGTAAGGGAACCTACGACGGATTAAAAGTTTTAAAGGAGGAGGGTGACTACGGAATAACAGAAATTGTTGAAGGCTCATGGACAATAAAACACTCCTACTTCTCCCATGAAGGCTCCCTAAAAGGAGAATTTTATAACATAAACACACCAGTAGAATTCTACCCTAGTAAAGCTAGATATATAGACCTTGAGGTTGATGTTGTAAGGCTTCCAGACAAAGAACCAGAAATTATAGACCTTGAAGTCTTGGATAAAACTGTTGAGGAGGGATTTATAAGCCAAAAACTAGCTGGGGCGGCTAAAGAAGTTGCTGAAAAACTGGTTAAAACCTTAAAAACAGAAAACGATGAAAATCTTTCTTCTTTAGCTCCTAAAATTAAACCTAAACTTGAATTTGAATATGATACTTAAACCTCTAAACTTTCCCTAGAACAGACTTTAACTCCATTATCCTTCTACAGGCTCCACAAATGTTTGTTGAGGATGGAAAACCGCAAACCTCACATACCGTAAAAGCTTTTTCTTTTTCCCTCTCCTCCAAAATAGGAATAAGCTTCTTAAGAAAAACCGAGAGAAGCTGATATTTAAAGTTGGGATTTTCCTTTGAAAAAAGCTCTAGAAGCCTTTTTCTTTCTATGAGTCTTGAACCCTTAACATGGGGGCATTCCTCCTCCCTTACTGGTATGTTGTTAAAAAAAGCATATAATGCAGTCTCGTTTTCCGGTATTCTAAAGAGGGGTTTAACCTTTTTTACAAGTTTAGGGTGGAAGGGTGGGATAACAGGTTTTAGTCTGGAAAGCTGTTCAAAATCTCCAGCCAAAAAATTTGAAAACATTATTTCAACCATGTCGTCTAAATTGTGACCTGTAGCTAAAACGTTAACCCCAATTTTTTCTGAAACCTCATTAAAAACCTGTCTTTTTATTGTTCCACAAACAGAACATATTCTTCTCTTAAACCTAGTGTGTTTAAAGTCGTCTATGGTAAATCCTTTTTCTCTTTTTAAATCGTAAATAAAAAGTTCTAGGTTAAGCATTTTTGTAAGGGCTTCAGCCTTTTTTAAACAGTCTTCAGAATATTTTTCTATGCCAAGGTTTACATGGAAAGCTGTAAACCTAACATCTGGAAAAGCCTTTTTTAGGGTGTAAAGCAAAACAGCACTATCCTTCCCACCTGAAACAGCCACAGCAACTTTGTCGGTAGAACCAAACATCCTATACTTTTCAACGGTTTCTCTAACCCTTTTTATTGTAAACTCGCTAAAACATTTTTTGCATAAGTGAAGTTTTGCATAGGGAATCCATACAGAGGCTTCTTCAACCAAGCATCTACGACATTTAACCAACTCTTTTACACTCTCCTAATACTTAACCAAAGGCTTGTATTTTTCTTTCGGCTTGTAAACTATTGTAAGCTCATCCTTACTACAATGAATTTCTTCAACTGTCTGAGAAAAAATCCACCAAAGGTAGGTTTGACCTTGAACGGTTCTTAAAAGCTGCTCTTGGCTTTCAATAAGCCTAACCCTCCTTAGAATATACGATTTTAGTAGGTTGCTTCCGGAGGTAAAAAGAAAAGCCATCCCTTGACCTGCAAAATCTTTTATCTGCTCAAGACTTTTAAAGCTTGATTTATGCTCCCTATAAAGCCAATCCTCAAAATCCTCACGTCTAATTTTAACCTCCATCCTTCCAAAACTCCTACCATCACTTTTACCGTTTTCCCTAACAAATAAAACCATTAAAGCTAATCCTACAACTAAAAGTATTGAACCTGTTAAAAAGGTTGTTTTAAACCCAAAAACATCCGCAATATACCCACCTAAAACAGGACCGATAATCCAACCCATAAACCATGTACGCTCATACATCCCCATAGCCCAACCCCTCTTTTCCGGGGAGGCATGGTCAGCTATAAAGGCTGTTGCAGCAGCACCCATAGCAGCCCATGTTAAACCTTCCAAGGCTTGGATTGGAAAAGCTTGGATAAAGCTCCATATGAATGCGTAGGCTGAGAATGCAACCATAAAACCAACCATAGAAAAAACCATTATAGGTTTTCTTCCAACCCTATCAGAAAGTTTTCCAATTATGGGGGAGAATATGGCTCCAGATGCAGAACCAACCATGTAGATAAAGCCAACCATGGTTGTTGTCGCACCAAGATGGGTGTTTAGGTAAACAGCCAAAATAGAATAAATCATCCCTGAACAAACCATTAAAGGGAAAATTGATACATATAGGGTGTAAAGCATCCTAACGTTTTTCTCCACCCTTACCACCCCTACCACACATAAAGGAAACCTTTTTAATTCACAATATTCCTTATACGATATAAACCCGGTCTAGTGAGGCTTAGACAGGGAGAACTGAGCAGCAGACATTGGAAAACAAAAAAATCAAAATAAAGTTTTTGGGTGGAGCAAAAGAAGTTGGAAGATCCGCCATCCTTCTAAGTAGTGGAGATACCACAATCCTTCTTGACTATGGAGTTTTACTTAATAGAGAACCTGACTTCCCCATGCATGTTCCACCAAAAACTTTAGATGCAATAGTTATTTCTCATGCACACCTAGACCATAGTGGAGGAGCACCAATCTTTTACCTTAGAAACAAGATTCCACTTTACACAACAGACCTAACCCTCCAACTCACAAAAATCCTTATAAACGACCTAATCAAGCTTTCAGGCTACTACCTACCCTACGACCACTCAAACCTAGAGGCTATGGAAAACTGTCTTATAAACGTTGACTATAAAAAAGAGTTCAGGGTTGGAGATTTAAGCTTAGAATTTAGGGAGGCAGGACATATCCCTGGAAGCTTCCAAACAATCGTAAAGGCAGACTCAAAAACCATAGTTTACACAGCCGACATAAACACACGTGAAACCAGACTTTTAAAGGCTGCTGACACAAACTATGGTGAGGTTTCATGTATTATTCTTGAGGCAACCTATGCCAACGAAGACCATCCTGAACGTTTAGAAGAAGAAAAAGCCTTTGTTAAAAGAGCTAAAGAAGTTGTTGAAGACGGAGGAACGGTTCTAGTTCCAGCTTTTTCTGTTGGGAGATGCTTACACCCTGAAACATTAATTCAATTAGCGGATGGGAGTATAGTTCCTGTTAAAGAGCTAACGACTCCGTGTAATGTTGTTTCACTAAACTTTAACGAAAAGAGACTTTATCCGGCAGTCTGTATGGAGATAACTGCGCGGGCTTCTCCCAAGAATTTACTTAAAGTCAAAACAAAATTTAGTGAAATTATTGTAACGCCAGAACACAGAATGTTTGTTTTTGACGTAAAATCAGGTGAAATTAAGGAAAAAGAAGCTAGATATCTAACTACAAACGACTTTTTAATTAACGTACGTAAACTAAGTCTTAAAACATCACCTCAAAAGCTTAACACTCAAGTAAGTGTTATGTTTAATGGTGCGGTGCCTAGGGGTGAGATAAAAAGTTATTTTGATCTCTATGAACAAGGTTTCGGAATAGATAGGATAGCGGAAAAATTTGATAGAAGCTCTCATACTGTGTGGATGTATCTTAAAGGAAAACGTAAATTTATGGAAAATCCTCCAGTAACAAGAATAATAAAACTTCCTACTGAAACGAATTCTGACCTTTGCCAGTTCATAGGTTATCTCCTAGGAGATGGATGTATTGACGGCGATAGTAGAATAAGATTATTTGATAGCGACATAAAACTGCTTAAGCATTACAGTAAACTCCTAAATAGGCTTTTTGGTATTAGGGGCTATATACGAAAAGAGAAAAGGAGAAAAGGAAGTTATTACCTTCTTGAAATAAATTCACGGATGTTAGTACGTTTCCTAAAACTTAATTTTAAAGAACTCTTTGAGAAAGGTAGCAAACGTAAGATTCCCCAAATTCTACTTAGAACTTCTGACAAAGAAGTATCAGCATGTATTCGTGGCTTTTTTGATGCGGAAGCAAGTATAAACGTGAGAAGCGGTTTTATTTACGTTTCAAACGTGAACAGAAACTTGTTAGAAGTTTTTTCTTTACTCTTACGTAGATTTGGCATCGTATCCAAAGTGGAAAAAGTAGTTGGAAGGAGGGAATATAGACTTATCTTAACAGGAGATAACGTTAGAATTTTTTATCGAAGGATAGGGTTCTCATCCACAAAAAAGAAGAGTAAACTGAAGAGAGTCTTAAGCAATAAAAAGGCTTTTTCTTCTCAAAGAAAAATCTTTCCTCTCGGTTCAATCATCCATAAAATTATAAAAAGGTTACAGATAACCTCATCTGACCTAAGAACATGCGGGATTTCATCTAAGAATATTAAGGAAGACACAAACTTTTCATCACAAACCTTAAAGAAATTTTTGAAAATTGTAGAAAGGTA